>Ga0299913_10005030_pt1 | contig 11221 bp, 7 predicted proteins | sample RVTome_9_FD_201360 | JGI IMG/M metagenome (GOLD analysis project Ga0299913, IMG submission 201360) | Soil microbial communities from uranium-contaminated site in the Upper Colorado River Basin, Wyoming, United States - RVT155D38 (version 2) ... | reverse complement strand
CGAGGGGAAGCTCCGGATCCAGCTCCACGCGCGGCGCTTGCGCCGCGAGCGGCGCGGCGTAGGCGAGCGCGGCCAGTGCGCCGAGGGCGGAGCGGATTCCGATGCGAGCGACCATGCGCGGCTTCCTTATGCTCTGGGATGGAATCGGCGGTGCTCGGCGCGCAGGTACGGCGCGTCGACGTGGGTGTAGATCTGCGTGGTGGCGATGTCCGCGTGTCCCAGCATCTCCTGCACGGCACGCAGATCGGCGCCGCGATCCAGCAGGTGAGTCGCAAAGGTATGGCGGAAGGTATGGGGGGTCACCTTGCGGCGGATTCCGGCCGCGCGCACGTGGCGCTTGACGATTTGCCAGGCTCCCACGCGCGTGAGCGGGCGTCCCCGGAAGTTCAGGAACAGGCCGCCCTCGGAGCGCGGCCCGGCGAGCGCCGCGCGCTCACCTTCCACGTACGCGATCCCCGCCGCGACGGCCCGCGATCCGATGGGCACGATGCGGGCGCGCTCGCCCTTGGGGCCGGCCGCGACGACCGACCGTCTGCCGTCGCGCCGTGCGACCTTCCGCTGAACCGGGATCAGGCGCACGGTCCGCTCCCGCCAGGCGCACTCGTCCAGCTGGATGGCGATCAGCTCCGAGATCCGCACGCCGGTCGAATACAGGAACTCGAGCATCGCGCGATCGCGCTGCGGGAACTTCGTGTCGCCGTCGACGGCCTCGATCACCCGCTCGACCTCTTCCAGCGAAAGCACGGACGGCAGTCGCCGCCCGAGCCGTGGCGCGTCGATCGTCTCGGTGGGATCGATGGCCAGGTCGTCCTCGGCCAACCGCCAGCGGAACCAGCCGCGCAGCGAAGCGAGCTTCCGGGCCGCCGTCGAGGGCTTGAGCTCCTGTCGCGCGAGCTCGGCGAGCCAGGCGCGAACGGTGGAGCGCGCGTCGGGATCGGTCTTAATCCGCTCGGCGAACCGCCGATATCCTTCGATGTCCGATGTGTAGGCGGCGATCGAGTTCCGCGAGAGAGCGCGCTCGAGCAGCAAGTGCTCCGCGTAGCGCCGGACCGGATCCCTCAGCGCTGTCCCCACTCGTGGCCGTCCTGCAGGAACGGGTTGCTCGTCCGCTCGCGACCGATCGTCGTGGGGCCCATGTGGCCGGCCAGGACGCGGGTCTCGTCCGGCAGTACGAGCAGCTTCTCGCGGATCCCCCGCAGCAGGGTCTCGAGCGATCCGTCGGGAAAGTCGGTCCGGCCGATCGAGCCCTGGAACAGAGCGTCGCCCGTGAACACCACGCAGTCCGCGGGCAAGTGGAAGCAGACGCTGCCGGCCGCGTGGCCCGGCGTGTGGTACACCCGCACTTCGCGTCCCATCAGCTCCAGCCGATCTTCGTCGCGCACTGCGGTATACGGAACGGGCGCGGTGACCGGCATCCCCGCCAGGGCCGACAGATTCGCTTCCGCGGAGTGAAGCATCGGCTCGGCGTCCGGGTGCATGTAGACCGGCGCGCCGGTCGCGGCCACGATTTCGGGAAGCGCGGCGATGTGGTCCGCGTGGGCGTGCGTCTGCAGGATGCCCGCCAGCTTCAGCCCGCCCGCTTCCAGCTCCGCCAGCAGGCGATCCGCCTCCGCCCCGGCATCGACGAGAAGCGCCTCGCGCCGCGTCTCGTCGCGTGCGAGCCAGGCGTTGGCCTGGTAGGGTCCTACCGGATGGCGTCGGATCGTAAGCACGGGATGCAGCGAATATAACGGGATCGGGCCGTGTCGTTCGCACTACCGTGGCGACCCACCCAAGGATCGAGGACTATGCGGAGCGCTCCCCCGCTCGCTCACGACGAGCGAGCGCGCGGCGGGCGGCGCCGGCGACGACCGGATCGTCGTCTGCGGCGGCGATCCCGAGGGCGCGGGCCGACCCCCTGCCGGTGTTCCCCGCCACGATGGCCGCGTTCCGCACGAGCCCGCGACGGCGCGCGCGCTCGATCGCGCTGTCGCCGAAGCGATCGGCGAACTCCTCCTCGTCCATCGTAAGGAGCCCGTCCATGTCGACCGGCCAACTATCCTCGCGCGGGACCAAGCGCGGCTCCCGGGTCTCGGACGCATCGCGATTCCAGGGACAGACGTCCTGGCATACGTCGCAGCCGAACAACCATTCCCCCACCGCCTCCTCCTCCGACGGCGACAGCGCCTCCCGGTGCTCGATCGTCCAGTACGAGATGCAGCGGCGCGCGTCGAGCGCGTACGGCTCGACGATGGCATCGGTGGGGCAGGCGTCGATGCAGCGCGTGCACGTGCCGCAGTGGTCCACACCCGCCGCGTCCGGCTCGAGCTCCGCCCGCACGAGCAGCTCGCCCAGGAACAGGAACGACCCCAGGCGCTGGTTGAGCAGCAACGTGTTCTTGCCGCGCCAGCCGAGGCCGGCGCGCTCGCCCCAGTAGCGCTCCATCACCGGGCCGGAGTCGGTGAATGCGCGGCCGTCGAAGTCGGGATCCAGCGCCCGGCCGCGCGCGAGCAGAGCGTACAGCTTGTCCTTGAGCACCCGGTGGTAGTCCTCCCCCCAGGCGTAGGTCGCCACTTCCGTGCCCTGGGGCTGTGGCGCGCGATCCGATGGTCGGTGGTAGAGAAGCCCGACGGAGACGATCGAGCGGCACCCCTCGACGAGCAGGCGCGGATCGACGCGCTTGTCGAACCACCGCTCCATCCAGCCCATCGTCCCGTGGCGCCCGCGCGAGAGCCACTCGGCCAACCGGTCCGCCTCGGACACCCGCTGGGCGCGCGCCACCCCCACGAGATCGAATCCCAGCGCGCGGGCTTCGGCCTTGATGCGCCGCGTGAGCTCGGCGCCCGTCACGCGGCGTCCACCGACGATGAGCCGAGCGCTTCCTTGACCCGTTCCGCGAGCGCCGTCGAGAAGCCCGGCACCCGGGCGATCTCCTCGACCGGAGTCTGCCGAAGACGATCGACGGAACGGAAATGATGCAGCAGCGCGGCGCGCCGCCGGGGCCCGATCCCGGGAACCGCGTCCAGCTCCGAGGCGATCGTCCGCTTGGAGCGCAGCGTGCGGTGGTACGAGACCGCGAAGCGGTGGGCCTCGTTGCGGATGTGCTGCACCAGCTGGAGGGCCCGCGACCGGCGCGGTAGCCAGACCGGGTCGCGGCGCCCGGGCAGCCAGATCTCCTCCTCGCGCTTGGCGAGGGCCAGCGTGTCCACGTCGTCGAGCGCGCCCAGCTCGGCAAGCACGGCGCGCGCCGCTCCCAGCTGTCCCTTGCCGCCGTCGATGACGAGCAGGTCCGGCGGCTCTTCGCCGTGGTCCAGCAACCCGCGGAAGTACCGCTCGGTGACCTCGGCCATCATCGCGAAGTCGTCCTGCCCTTCCACGTACTTGATCCGGAAGCGGCGGTAGCCGGCCTTCCGCGGCGCGCCGTTCTCGAACGTCACGACCGAGCCCACCGAATCCCGCCCCTGGATGGTCGAGATGTCGATGCAGGCGATCCTCCGCGGGATGCGCGACAGCCCGAGCTCCGCCTGTAGCTCCAGGACGTCGTCGCTCGCCCGCCGGGTCTCCTGGTCGTCGCGCAGCAGCCGCTCCTCGAGCAGCAGGCTCGCGTTCCGGTTCGCCAGCCGGACCTGTCGCACCTTCTCGCCACGGACGGGGACCAGCAGGTGCACCGCGCGCCCCGCGCGCTCGCGGACCAGCTCCTCGATCAGCGGGCGGTCCTCGAAGTCGAAGGGCAGCAGCACCTCAGGGGGAAACCGGTCGCCGCGCAGGTAATAGCGGGTCAGGAAAAGCGACAGGATCGCGCCTTCGTCGACCGCCTCCACGTTCCCGAGCAAGTGGTGCTCCTTGCCGAGCATCCGCCCGTCCCGGACCTCCAGAATGAGGCCGCAGGCGTCGTCGCCGATCCGCGCCAGCCCGATCACGTCGCGGTCCTCGCCGCCGAGGCTCGACACCCGCTGCCGCTCGCGGATCTCCTCGAGCTGGTCGATCTGCCGCTTGTAGCCCGCCGCGCGCTCGAACTGGAGCCGCTCCGAGGAGCGCCGCATCCGCTCCTCCAGGGCGCGCCGGGCGGCCCGCGTGTCGCCCTCCAGGAAGCGCACGACCTCGTCGATCATCGCGCGGTACTCCTGCTTCGACACGAACTCCACGCACGGCGCGTCGCAGCGCTCGATGTGGTAATCGAGACAGGGCCGGGTCGGAGCCTCCGCCAGCAGTCGATAGCGGCACGAGCGCACCGGGAACAGGTCCTTGACCAGCGCGAGGTTCCGCCGCAGCAGCTTGACCTGGGTATAGGGGCCGAAGTAGCGCGCGCCGTCGTTCAGCACCCGGCGGGTGACGAAGACGCGCGGGAAGTCCTCGTTCAACGTGACCTTGATGTAGGGGTACGACTTGTCGTCCCGCAGCACGATGTTGAAGCGCGGATCGTGCTCCTTGATCAGGTTCGACTCGAGCAGCAGCGCCTCGGCCGCGGTAGCGGTCACTATCCAGTCGAGGTCGCGGACGTGGCTCATCAGCACACGAGTCTTGGCCGGCAGCATCGACGGCGGCTGCAGGTACGACCGCACCCGCGACCGCAGATCGCGCGCCTTGCCCACGTACAGGATCTTCCCGCGCCCGTCCTTGAACAGGTAGACGCCGGGCTTCCTGGGCAGCGTCGCCGCCCGTTGCTGAACCTTCTCCATAACCTCTTAATTTACTGCGACTTGGAATGTGCCGCCGCTACCCTTCGCGGCGGCCACCGCGCGCCAGGCGAGTCCACATCCGGCCGGCTTCCTCCACCCCTAGGGCACGCGCGGCCCCGAGGTAGACGAGGCCCACCCCCGCGTAGAGGCCGATCGTGGCCGGCAGGCGCAGTGCGAGCCCCCAGTCCGGCCAGCGCGAAAGGACCCACAGGTACGGCGCGACACCGAGCATGCCGGCCAGGGCAACGGCGGCCAGCATGCGGCCCACCTGGCCGCTGCTCCCCGGTGGCAGGACCCGCCCCAGCCGCCGGTGCAGGAGCACGCCGAGGACGGAGGCGTTGGCGATCGCGGCGGCGGCGGTCGCCAGCGCGATCCCCGGTGTACCTAGGAGCCACGCGAGCGCGATCCCCAGCGCCACGTTCACCCCCAGCGCGAGCACGGCCACGCGCACGGGCGTGCGGGTGTCCTGCACCGCATAGAATCCGGTAGCGAACAGCCGTACGGAGCCGTAGGCGAGGAGACCGAGCGCGTACGCCGCCAGGACCCAGGTCACCGCCGAGGTGTCGGCGGCGTCGAACCGCCCGCGCTCGAACAGCAGGCTGACCGCCGGGCGGCCGAACGCGGCCAGCCCGAGCGCGGCCGGCAGCATGAGGAAGGCCATCCGGCGCCAGGCGATTCCCAGCTCGTCGACGATCCGCTCCCCCGCCTGCGCGGCCTCGTGCGAGAGCGTCGGCAGCGCGACCTGAGCGATGGCGACGCCGAACAGCGACAGCGGCAACAGATACAGGCGTTGCGCGTAGGCGAGGGTCGCGACGCTCTCGTCGCTGAGAAAGCTCGCGATCTGGATGTCGACGAGGGTCGACAGCTGCGCGACTCCCGTCCCGACCAGCATCGGCATGAAGAGAGCGAGCACCTTGGCGACCCCGGGGTCGCGCCAACCGCCCGCCGGCAGGAGCGTGCCCAGCGCGTCGCGCGTCGCCGGCAGCTGGACGGCCAGCTGCAGCACGCTGCCCGCCACCACACCCCAGGCGAGCACGTACACCGGCTCGAGGTCGACCCTCCCGACGAAGCCGATCAGCGCGCCGGCCGAGGCCACGGACCAGAATACCGGCGCCAGGTTCGGCCACAGGAACCGCCCGTGCGCGTGCAGCACGCCCATGCACCAGGCGCCCACGACCATGAACGCCATCGTCGGGAAGAGGATGACGACGAGCCGTTCGACGAGCTCCCGCAGCTCCGGATCGAATCCGGGGGCCACGATCCACGCCAGTGCCGGCGCGGCAGCCATGCCGATGAGCGTCACCGCGGCGACGGTCACGAGCAGGAGGCCGAGGACCCCGCGGGCGAGCCGCTCCGCCGCCGCCGGCTCCGCGGCCGCCATGCGCTCGGCGAGGACCGGGATGAAGGAGGCGGAGAGGTTCCCCTCCCCCAACAGGACCCGCACCAGGTTCGGCACCTTGTAGGCGGCGATGAACGCGGAGTAGGCTGCGGAGCGCCCGAAATAGAACGCCACGACCTGCTCGCGCACGAGGCCGAATACGCGGCTCACCCCGATGCCGAGCATGACGACGAGGGTGGCGCGGGAGGACCGGATGGGGCGGGTTCGACGCACCGGAATGCGCAAGATAGCCGCGCCGGTCGGGGGCCGACAGGGCGCAGCCGGCCGACTGCGGCGACGCCCCGCGGCTGCGGTCCTCGACCGCAAGTCGAAGTCGTAAGTCGTTGCGCCGCAACGAGGACACTTCTTGGCACGGCGAGTGCTTATAGGACGGGCGACCACGCTCGCGCCATTGCGAACCCCGACCGGAGGATCCATGAAGACCACCCTCGCCATCCTGCTCGCCGCCCTCGCCGCGCTCGTCACGGGGGTCGCCCCGTTGTCGGGTCAGTCCGCCCCCGGAGAGACGCCCGCCGAATTCCGCGCCGCCAGCGAGGCGCTCGACCGCTGCGCGGCGGCCGCCGCGGACGGACGCCAGCCCGACGTGGCCGCGGCCGCCGACACGGCCTGGTCCGGCTTCGAGGCCTGGCACGAGGCGCGGCCCGACGACCCCGAGCCGCTGGTCGGTCAGGCGCGCGTGCTGCTCCAGTGCCGGATCGCGTTCGCGACCTTCATGGAGCAGGGCGCGCTGTCGTCCCGCGCCAGCGAGATCCTGCGCGCGGCGCTCGAGCTCGACGCCAGCCACTGGGGCGCGCGCTATTTCCTCGCCGTCAACTACTTCCACAACCCCGCGTTCATGGGCCTCACCGACGACGCGATCGTGCAGTTCGAGACCCTGCTCGAGCAGCAGGGCGATCGGACCGACTTCCCCGAGATGGCGGCGACCTACGTCTATCTGGGGGATCTCTACCTTCGCGTCGACCGCGCCGCCGACGCGCAGGAGGCCTGGAGGAAGGGAGCCGCGCTGTTCCCGGACGATCCACGGCTCACCGAGCGGCTCTCGCCGGCGGCGGGAGCGGAACGTGATGCGGCGCCCGCCGGCGAGGGCGCCGCGGACGCGGAGGGTGCTGTCGCTCCGGACTCCGGTGGCACCCGCGTCGTCGACTATGACATGGAGCCGCTGGTCGCCACGGTCGACGGCGGCTACGCCATGGACGACACCCGGCCGCAGGCGACGCTGAGCAAGATCGACGTCTATATGGCTCCCGGCGGGACCGCCGACATCCTCCAGGTATTCCAGATGCTGCCCGGCGTCACCCGTGTCGGCGAGGGCAGCGACCTGTACGTTCGCGGCGGAGACCCCGCCGAGGCCCCCGTGTTCGTCGAGGGCGCGCGGCTGCTCTACGCCGGAGTCTTCGAGGGGCTCTACGGGAGCGAGTTCGGGATCCTCGACCCCTCCGTCCTGAGGCGCGCGTACTTCTCGAGCGGTGGCTTCTCCGCGCGCTGGGGCGACGCGCTGTCGGGGCTGGTGGACCTGGAGACCGACGGCGCTCCCACGATCTCACAGGCCCGGGCCGGCCTGAACTTCGTGGGTGGCGGAGCCACCTGGAGGAGCCCGGTCGGGAGCCGCGCGGGCTGGTGGACCTCGGTCCGCGCGACCGACACGTCGCTCCTGCTCGCCCTCTACGACGACGCCGACGAGTACCCTTCCGCACCGCGATCGGTCGAGGGAGTGGCGGGCGCGTCGTTCGCCCCCCGCCCGGGTCTCGAGCTCAAGGCCATGGCCCTCGTCGCGGGCGACGGGGCGGCGCGGGAAATCGACGCGCACGGCTGGCGCGGGCCGTTCGAGAGCCGCGGCTCCACCGCGCTGGCGCTGCTCTCGGCGCGGGCCCTCGACGGGGACGCGGGCGCCGGCCTGCGCGCCACCGCGTCGTGGACCCGCCGCGGAAGCGACTTCGAGTTCGGCGTGCTCGACCGGAAGCGGACCGACGAGCGGCTGTCCGTCCGGATCGAGGCTGATCTGGGCGCCGATGCCGCCCGCCAGCTCCGCTTCGGCGTGGAGGCCGCGCACCTCGCCTCGCTCGCGGAGGGCAGCGTCCCGACGACGGAGAGGATCGACCCCGGCTCTCCGTTCGAGGCGCTCGAGGCGAGCCGCGACGCCACCGCGCATGCGGGCGGGTTCCTGGAAGGCGAGCTGCGCCCGATACCCGCGCTGGCCCTGGTCGCCGGAGCCCGCCTCGACCACCTCCCGGGAGAGGATGCGGCCACCCTGGACCCGCGGGTGGCGGTGGCGTGGCGCGCCGGCGACTGGACCTGGCGGCTCGGAGGCGGCACGTTTCACCAGGGCCGGTGGCGCATCGGCTACGATCTTCCCGACGGCGGGATCCCGGCGGGGGTGCCCCGTCGCGCCCGCCACGCGGCGCTGTCGTTGGAGCGCGAGGGCCGGCCGACGGTGCGGGTCGAAACCTATGTCAAATCCTACGGCAGCTACGTCCCCGAGGAGGGGGAGCTGGAGATCGACGCCGGCCGCGCGCGGGGTTTCGACGCCCTCGTCCGCTGGCCGCAGACCGACCGCTGGGGCGGCTGGGTCTCCTACTCCTTCCTCGACGGCGAGCTCGACCTGCGCGAGGCCGGCCGGGTCTCCTCGGAGTTCGACGTCACGCACTCGCTGACGGCCGTCGGCACGTACTCGCTCGGCGCATGGCAGATCGGCGGGACGGCGCGCTACGCCACAGGGCGTCCGTATACCCCGGTCATCGGCGCCCAGGCGGGGGATGGGCCGCCCGACCCCGTGTACGGCGTGGCGATGTCCGACCGGCTGCCGACCTACTTCCGACTGGACGCCCGCCTGACGCGGTTCCAGCGCGTGGGCGGCCGGCTGGCGGTCTTCTACCTGGAGGCGCTCAACGTGCTCGACCGTCCCAACGCCTCGGCCGTAGTCTACGACCAGGAGTGGGAGAACCCGCGCACGGTGGGCTCGTTCTTCTCCGACCGCACGCTGGTCGCGGGAGTGGAGATCGACCTGCGGTGAGCGAGACCCTGCCCGCCGCGATCGCGTTCTTCGCGCTCGGCGCGAACTTCGTCGGAACGCTCTGCCTGCTGCTGCTCCAGCCCCGCAGCCGGGCCTTGCGCTGGTTCGCGATCTTCCAGGTCAACATCATGGTCTGGCTGGCGCTCCAGGGATACGCCTTCGCGATCGGCGATCTGGCCGACTCGGTTCGCGTCGCGTTCGTGCTCGCCGTCCACCTGCTGCCCGCCCTGTTCGTTGTCCAGACGCTGGTCGACATCCACGACGTGGGCTGGCGGCCGATCCTCGGCATCGTGGCCCTCGCCGCGGCGACCTCTCCGCTGACCCTCGATGCATTCGAGGGCACCGGGGGGCAGGTCGCCTCGCTGGGGGCGATCGCGTGGCAGATCGCCGGCTGGGGCATGGGCTCGTTGATAAGCGTGCGCCGCGAGCTTCCAGGCGCACTCAAGGTCGACGCGCAGCGCCGGACGCGGCTCGTCGTCCTCGGGTTCCTCGTGGTCGTCGTCCCGCTCTCGATCATCCTGGGGTTCCTGACCGACGACTCGTTCTTCGTCTATGCCATGCCGCTCGTCACGGTCGCGATCCAGATCGCGCTGTTCGTCGGCGTGACCCAGCTCCGCTTCTACGACATCGAGGAGCGCTCGGCGCGGCGGGGAGAGCTCGCCACCGACGCCGGGGCGCTCCAGCGCCAGGCGATGGTGGGCGAGCTGGCCGCCTCGTTCGCGCACGAGGTGCGGAACCCGCTGACAGGCGTGCGCTCGCTCGCCCAGCGACTCGCGGAGGAGGATGTAGACGAGCCTTCGCGGCGGAGGTACGCGCAGGTGATCGTCCGCGAAGTCGGCAGGGTCGAGCAGATCGTCGCCGATCTGCTGGGAGTATCCCGGCGGGCGGCGGCGCGGCCGCCGGACTTGGCCCCCACCCCGCTCCCTTCCCTGTTCGACGACCTGCGGATCCTCGTCTCCCCGCGAGCGGAGCGCTCCGGCGTCGAAGTCCGCGTCCGGGGAGCGGGGCTCGAGGTAGGCGCCTCGCGGGAGATCCTGGCCCAGGCGCTCCTCAACCTGCTCCTCAACGCGATCGAGCACTCGCCGCCCGGAGGCCGGGTGGAGCTGGCGGCCGCGGCCCGCGACGGGGCGGCGATCATCACGGTGCGCGATCAGGGGCCCGGCGTCGCGCCGGAGGAGCGCGAGCGGATCTTCACGCCGCTCTACAGCCTGCGCGGGGGGAGCGGGCTGGGGCTCGCAGTCGTGCGCCGGATCGCCGAGGAGTCGGGCTGGACGGTCGAGGTGGCGGACGCCGCCGGCGGCGGCGCCGAGTTCCGGCTGCGCGTTCCGCTGGCCTCCGGCGAGCCTCGCGTGCGGAGCGAGGTGGCATGAGGATCCTGGTGGTCGACGACGAGGAGGCGATCCGGCTCGCCCTGGGGGAGCTCCTCCGGTCCGAGGGGCACGCCGTCCGGGAGGCCGCCGGCGGCGACGAAGCCCTCGCCGCTCTCGACGGCGCTCCCGCCGACCTCGTGCTCGCCGACCTGCGGATGCCCGGCATGGACGGGATGCACCTCCTGGCGGAGATCCGCGCCCGCTTTCCCGAGACGCTGGTCGTCCTCGTCACGGCCCAGGGCGACGAACGGACCGCCGTCGAGGCGCTCAAGCTCGGCGCCTACGACTACATCCCCAAGCCGTTCGACAACGAGGAGATCCGGGCGGTGGCCCGCTCCGCGCGTGAGCTCCTGGCACTGAAGGAGGAGAATCGGAGGCTGCGACGCGAGCTGGCGGGCGAGTTCCGCGGGATGGTGGGGGACTCCGACGCCATGCGCGCGGTGGCGGACACCATCCGGCGCGCCGGGCCCACCGACGCCACGGTGCTCGTAACCGGCGAGAGCGGGACCGGCAAGGAGCTGGCTGCGCGCGCGCTGCATGCCGAGAGTCGCCGTGCCAGCGCGGCGTTCGTGGCGCTCAACTGCTCCGCGCTTCCCGGCGAGCTGATCGAGAGCGAGCTGTTCGGTCACGTCCGCGGCGCGTTCACCGGGGCCGATCGGGACCGCGAAGGGGTGTTCGAGGCCGCCGATGGCGGGACGCTGTTCCTCGACGAGGTGGGCGACCTCTCGCCGTCGGCGCAGGCCAAGCTCCTGCGGGTGATCGAGGAGGGCCGGGTGACGCCGGT
>Ga0299913_10005029_pt1 | contig 11221 bp, 12 predicted proteins | sample RVTome_9_FD_201360 | JGI IMG/M metagenome (GOLD analysis project Ga0299913, IMG submission 201360) | Soil microbial communities from uranium-contaminated site in the Upper Colorado River Basin, Wyoming, United States - RVT155D38 (version 2) ... | reverse complement strand
TGCAAGGCGCCAGCGGGCGTGACAGCGGAGTCTCCTGCGATTGGACTCGCTCCGCCGCTCGGCTGAGCGTGTCACCCGAAGTGGGTGCGGGCGCGGGCCGTGGAATGGCCTGTTAGGATCGGCCCACATTTTCAAACGACACCGCTGGGTCGCGAAGCCGGTGCAAGTCCGGCACAGTCCCGCTACGGTGACCGACGCGACGAGCGTCGGAAGTCCGGTCGCCGACCCTGCGGAGGTTGCTCGAACCTTCGAGAGAAAGGGTTGGCACCATGCGAAGCGCCGGCTTGGACCCCTCCTTCAACCGAGAAGCGAGGGGTCGTCGATTCCCCGACGTGAGCCGCCGGCTTGGGGCGGCACTCGCCGTGACGATGGCCCTGCTCCAGATCGGCTGCGGGCCCGCCGTCCCGGCGATGACGTCGAGCCGTTCCCCGGAGCCCACGCCGGCGGTCGCGTCTATCGGGCCGACCGCGTCGACGCCCTTTGCGATCTCGGTGACCGACGACGAAGGAGCGACCGTCGCCATCGGCGCGACGCCCCAACGGATCGTCTCCCTCACGCCGGGTGCGACCGAGACCCTGTTCGCCCTCGGCGCAGGCGACCGTGTCGTGGCGACCGACTCGGCCAGCGACTACCCGTCGGTCGCCGCCGGCCTCCCGGACGTCGCCGCCTTCGGCTCTGTCGACGTGGAGGCCATCGTCGGCCTGGAGGCCGACCTCGTCGTCGCGGGCGGCAACGGATACACGCCGCCGGAGAGCGTCGCTCGGCTCCGCTCGCTCGGCATCCCGGTCGTCGTGATCTACGCTGCCGGGGTGGCCGCCGTGCCGGATGACGTCGAGCTGGTGGCCGAAGCGGTCGGCCTGGCGACCAAGGGCCGCGATCTCGCGGCGGCGATGCGGGCCGATATCGAGGCGCTGGCCGGGGCTGCCAGCGGCATGCCCAGACCCCGAACGTTCTACGAGGTCGACGCGACGAACGAGATCTACGGGCCTGCTGCCGCGTCGTTCCTGGCGGAGATGGTCGAGCTGGCCGGCGGCGCACCGGTGACGAGCGGGTCCGGGGACAGCTTCGAGATCTCGCTCGAGCGGCTGATCGCCGCCGACCCGGAGGTCATCGTCCTCGGAGACGCGGCCTTTGGGACGACAGCGGACCTCGTCGCTGAGCGGCCGGGCTGGGCGGTGATGACGGCGGTGCGCGAGGGCGCGGTCCGGGTCGCCGACGACAAGCTGATCACTCGGCCCGGGCCGCGGCTGGCCCAGGGCCTGCGATCCCTCATCCTCGCCATCCATCCCGATGCGCTGCTCCCATGAAGGAGAACGCCGGGGTGACGCCAGGCGCGAGCGTCGATCGGCTTGCTCGTCGACCGAGGGCCGTCATCAGGGACATCGCCGCCGAGCTCCTGGCCGCGGTCGCCTTCCTGACCCGCCTGCCGGTTCCGGGACGCGCCGCGATCGACGCCCGGCGCACCGGCGCATCCGGCTTCGGCCTGGTCGGGGCGGCGGTTGGCACGGCTGGCGCGCTGGCCCTCGTCGCGGTCGGCGATCGGGCGCCGCTTGCGGCCGCCGCGCTGGCGATCGGGGCGATCGCAGTCGTCTCCGGGGCACTCCATCTCGACGGTCTCGCGGACACGATCGACGCCCTCGCCGCTCCGACCCCGGGTGCCGCGGCGCGCGCCCGCAAGGATCCGGCGGTCGGCCCGGCAGGAGCTGTGGCGATCGCGCTCGTCCTCTTCGTCGACGTCGCGCTGCTCGCGACCCTGTCGGGACGGGGGTTCGGCTCGGCAGTCACCGACGGGCCGGTTCTCGCCGCGCTCGCATGCATCGTCGCGGCCGCCGGCTCCCGCGCCCTCCCGACCCTCGCCGTCGTCGTGTGGAGGGGGCGGGGCGCTCCGACCGGGGCCGGGCTCGGCGGATGGTTCGCCCGATCCGCGAGCCGGCTGTCGGCCGCGGTGGCCGTTGGCGCGGCCCTCGCCGTGGCGGTGGCCGCTTCGGCGTTGGCGCGCGAGCCGGGGCTGATCCTCGGCGGGGCGGCGGGGTCGATCGTTGGCTTGGTCTTCGCCGGCTGGTTGGCCAGGGTGCGCCGGGGCCTCGACGGCGATGGCCTCGGGGCGATCGTCGAGGTCGGTTTCGCCGCGATCCTCCTCTCGGTCGTCCTCGCCTCATGACCGACCGCCTCGTGCTCGTCCTCGGCGGCACCCGCAGCGGCAAGAGCCGGTTCGGCCTGGCCCGAGCTCGTCAGCTCGCCGCCGCCGAGCCCGTCGTCTACCTGGCGACGGCGCGGCCGGGCGACCCCGAGCTCGACCGGCGCATCGAGGGACACCGGCGCGAGCGGCCGGCGTCGTGGCCGACGGTCCAGGTCGGCGCGGACCTCGCGGCCGCCCTGCGGTCGGTTGCCCCGGAAGTGCCGATCCTGCTCGACGGTCTGACGCTCTGGATGAGCACGGTCGTCGGCGACCGCGAGCCCGACCTCGAGAGGGTGCTCGATGGCCCGGTCGCCGAAGCGCTCGGGGCGATCCGAAGCCGGACCGGTCCGGTGATCGTGGTCAGCGACGAGATCGGGCTCGGGATGGTCCCGATGGACCCGCGGGCTCGGGCGTTTCGCGACCTCCTCGGGATCACCCACCAGCGCCTCGCCGCGGAGGCCGACGAGGTCTACTTCATGGTCGCCGGCCTACCGCTGACCCTCGTCAACCGATGACCGGCCCGATCTGGCTGGTTCGCCACGCGTCCACCGAATGGACGGGGGCCCGGTGGTGCGGACGGACGGACCTTCCGCTGTCGGCGACGGGCGTCGCGGAGGCGAACGACCTCGCGGGTCGATTGGCCTCGATCGCCCCGGCCGGGGTCGCGCTCGTGAGCTCTCCCGCGCGGCGGGCACGCCAGACCGCCGAGGCGATCGCCCGGAGACGATCGGGCGGATTCGCCGGTTCGGTCGCCGTCGACGAGGGGCTCCGCGAGGTCGACTTCGGCTTGGCGGAGGGTTGCACGTGGGCGGAGCTCGAGCGCCGGCTGCCCGGACTGGCGGCCGACCTCGCGGCCGGGCGATCAGGAGTCGACTGGCCCAACGGCGAAACCGACCGAACCTTTCGGGCGCGGGTCACGGCGGCATGGGACCGCCTGGCGGCGCGAGACCAGCCGGTCGTCGCGGTCTGTCATGGCGGGGTCATCCGGGCCGCCCTCGCCGAAATCGGCCTCGACCGAGACCCGGACGGAGGCTGGTCGATCGGCCCGGCGTCGGTCGTGGAGCTGCACCGGACCGGGGGGATGTGGGCGTTCGCGCCGCTGGACCGCCCCATTCCTTCCCGACCGTTGTGAGTCGACTCGCGGCGACGATCGACCGAATCGGCGGCTTGGACGAAGCCGCCGCCGCCTTGGCGGCCCGCCACCTGGACCGGCTGACCAAGCCGCCGGGAAGCCTCGGCCGCCTGGAGGAACTGGCGATCCAGCTGGCCGGGATCACCGGGACGCCGTACCCGACGTTCGACCGCCGGACGATCGTCGTGGCCGCGGGCGACCATGGCGTGGTGGCCCAGGGCGTCTCCGCCTACCCGGCCGGCGTGACGGGCCAGATGGTCGCGAACTTCATCGCCGGCGGTGCCGCGATCAACGCCCTCGCTGCCCTCGTGGGAGCGGAGGTCCTTGTCGTCGACGTCGGCGTCGCTTCCGACGTCGTGGTCCGCGCGGAACCCGGCCGAGGCGGTGGGCGCCTTCTGTCGCGCCGCGTCCGCCCGGGAACGGCCGACCTGTCGGTCGGGCCGGCGATGAGCCACGAGGAGGCGACCTCGGCGGTCGGGGTCGGCCTCGAGCTTGCAGCCCAGCTGGCGGCGAAGGGCGTTCGCCTCGTGGCCCTCGGTGAGATGGGGATCGGCAACACGACCGCGGCGAGCGCGATCGTGGCGGCCCTCACCGGGCGGCCTCCCAGGGACGTTGCCGGGCGGGGCACCGGGGTGGGCGAGGCGACGTGGCGGCGCAAGGTCGCCGTGATCGAGCGCGGCATTCGGGTCAACCGGCCGGACCTGGCCGATCCGATCGGGGTGCTCGCGGCGCTCGGCGGGCTCGAGATCGCCTGTCTTGTCGGTCTTGCCCTCGGGCTGGCGGCCGAGCGCATTCCCGTGATCGTCGACGGATTCATCACCGGCGCCGCGCTGCTCGCCGGGTCCCGACTGTGCCCGCGGCTGCCGGCGCTCGTCATCGCCGCCCACCGCTCGGTCGAGCCGGGGCACACGGTGGTGCTTCAGGAGCTTGGCCTCCGGCCGTTGTTCGATCTCGGCCTGCGGCTCGGCGAGGGGACCGGTGCAGCCCTCGCGATCACGCTCGTCGACGCGGCCGTGCGCATCCGCGACGACATGGCGACGTTCGAATCTGCGGGCGTTGCAACCGCAGGAGGCCAGGCAGCCCAAGGCTGACCACGATTCTCCCATCGTGCTGCCGACTCGGCCGCCTCGATGACGAGGGTCACGAATGTCAGACTCGAGTCGCCCACCCTTCCCGCTGACTTCCCAGCAGCCAGGTGTCGGGAAGGTGGCCCCGCTCGCCTGGAGGCCCGTAACCCTCGGGACAGTCGCATGCAGGGGGGCCGGCGCATCGAGACGGCGTCCGCTCACCGACAACGAACCGGAGATGCGTCGCCACCAGCCGAACTTCCATGCGATCGATCCATCGGGCGCCAGGGATCTTGTGGACGTTCCCACCCTGCGCATCGGCGCGTAGACTGGCCCCGCGTCACACCCGCCGCGCTGGGAGGTCGGGGATCGACGACGTGCCGATCGGCAGAGAAGGCTTATGTCCACAGCACGCCCGACGGGTGCGACCATCGTCGCCCTCCTGGTCCTCGTCAGCGGTGTGTGGCAGGTCATCGTCGGTCTGGGCTTCGCGATCCCGGGCGGGCTTCTTGGCGGGCTGATCGGCGGCAATGTAGCGCCGGGCGCAATGGGCGGCATGGTCGTCAATGTCGGGCTCCTAACCCTCGTGGTGGGAGCGCTATCCATCGCCGCCGGACTCGGGATATGGCGGCTGCGCCCCTGGGCGTGGACGCTGGCCGCGATCGTGGCTGCTACCAGCATCGCGCTGACGCTTCTCAGCGTCCTTGGCTGGGGCACGCTGATCAGTCAGCTCATCGGTCTCGCCCTTCCTGCCATCACCCTGTACCTCCTCATGACCTCGGCCGTAAAGGCGGCCTTCGGGCGCGCATGAGTCGACCCGATCGTGCGATGACCTGGCAGGGGCTCAGGGCTCCCCACGGCCACGCGATCGGCTCTTGGTGCGCGCCGGCACGGCCGGTAGCGCGGAATCAGTGGCCGGATCGCAGGCTGGACGGCAGGAAGACACTGGACCCCCTCAGGCGACATCTAGGCGCTGCCTCGACGATCACCACGAGGGAGAGAAGGTGAGCGCCATGGCCGTCGACACCGATCAGCGTGGTCGAAGGTCCGGAGATAGTCGAACAGCGGTCCAGGGGATTGGACCCCAATGACCGTTCCCATGGCGGAACATCGACTCGTCCCCCTACGGCCCGCAGCTCGTTTCGGTCGCGCCAGCGCTGATTGCCTCAGGGCCGAATCGCCTCGACACGCGGTCGAAGCCTGGCGAGCGGGTCGTCAGCTGCGGCCCTAGCGCTCGCCCGTCTTGGTACGCGGCTTGCGGGATCATCTCCGGGGATTGGCGAGGTTGATCCCGGCGCGGTCCTCGATCTCGGCGAGCGGACCGTTAGGAACGCATCGGCCGTCGTCGCGGTGACGAGACCGTAACGGGCCGGCGACCCCGCTGAGACGGTCCGAGCGGAGACTCGAGCGAAAGACAACCGCTCGGAGACTGACGATGAACCGCCTCGTTTCGGAACTGCCCGTTCGGATTCTCGTCCCGGTGCTCGCCGCCATGCTGGCGATCGCCGGTTGCTCGGCCCAGGCCGCGACTGGCGGCGCCGCGACGCCGCCGAGCGAGCCCGCCGCGTCCGGTGGGAGGCCACCTGCGCCGGACGCCGGCATCGCCACGCCGCCGCCATCTCCGTCGACTGCGCCGACGCCCGCCAGCAGCGAGGCGCGGGTGACCTACGGCTGGGACGTCCCCGCGGGTCTGGTCACCATCCCGCACGTCGTATCTGTGCCGATCGCGCCGGATCCCGGGCTCCCGCTGCCATCCCTCGTTCGGATCTCGGCGGACGACCATCCAGAGGCGCACCCGGGGTACCAACGAATCTCGTTCCACTTCCGCGGAGCATTCCCCTCGTACACCTTCGGGTATGTGCCCACGCTGACCGCCGACCCGACCGATGAACCGATCCCGCTCGAGGGAAACGGCGTCCTCAGAATCGGATTCTTCCCCGCACAAGCTCACGACAATAGCGGCGGCTCGACCGTGGTGGAAGCGGCGCAGAACCCGATCGCGTTCCAGAACCTGAAGAGTTACGGCTTCGCGGGGGACTACGAAGGCTACCTGACGTTCGGGCTTGGCCTCCAGGTCGCGCCCGACAGCGACCAGGTGCTGGCCGTTCGGTCAGGCGAGTACCGGGCAGCTGACGCGGCGGGGGAGGCAACGTACGTCGTCTCCTTCGACATCATGAACGGATGATCAGCAACGCAGCTTCACCCGAAACGACTTAGCGTCGCGGCCACGCGTTCGCCGACGCGGCAGCGAGGGAACAGTGCCGATCAGGCCGCGGCTAAGCATCGCCTGGAGCAGGCCGACTCGTGAGATCCCACGACGATCAAGCGGCCCGAGCTTCCTTGGCGACATCGTCGCGATCGTCGGCGCGGAGTTCGACGCCGTCGAACCTCCTGAGTTGATCGACGAGGTCAGGAGGATCGGCGTCGGTCCTGACGCAGGCGGTCAGCTGACGGACCTTGCCGACTACGGCTCGACCAAAGTCGTGGAGTAGAGGACGGTGCTGTCCGGCGCGATCGCGAGGATCGTCGCCGAGGTGGCGTCGTCGCCCTCGGGCTCGATCACCAGGGCATAGGCGGTTCCATCCGATCCGACGACAACGGACCGGAACTGGGAGTCGGCTCGTGTCAGCTCGACAGGCCAGCCGTCACGAACGCGACCATCCAGGCCGACCGCCACGATGCTGCTGCCGACGGTCTCGTCGGCCGCGCGATGAATGAGGTAGAGGACATGTTCCGGGCCGAGGGCTGGCGCAGCCAGGCTGTACCCCTCGCAGGTGTCTACGTCGCAGATACTGCTGGGCTGAACGTCGGCGTTGCTCCGGTAGGGCCAGCCGGCAAGGACCTCGCCAATCGGGCTGATCGCTGCGACCGCCGTGTCGTTGTATGTGCCGCCGACGACGAATGTCGTGCCATCCGGGCCGACCAGAGGGGCTGCCGGGCGGCTGCAGGTCCCTTCGATTCCATCGCACGAGTCCCGTGCGGCGAACCCAAGGTTTCCGGATCCGCCGATGACCTCCCGTCCTGCTGTATCGAGCACGAGTGTTCGGGCAGGGCCCGTTTCGATCCCGCCGGCCGTGGGCGTGCCCACCGTGAGATGGATCCGACCGGCGCCATCGAACGCAGGCGGCGAGACGATGCCGTCGATCACGATCGGAAAGCCCGGCATCACTCCGGCTGGGCCGATCGCCGACAGCTCCGCTGAATTCTCGCCGCTGATGTCGGAATCCGGCGTGACGCGATAGACGACTCCGTCGGGGCCGATCGACATGAGCTCTTGACAGCAATGGGCGTATGTCGCGGCCTCGCCCCTGTGGATGGTTCCATCCGCGGCGATCGTCGTGACCCGGCTCGTGACGAACTCGGGATCGAGTTCGCGCTCGTTCATGACCAGGTCGTCGCCGATCACCCGGGCGACGATGAGTCCATCTGGGCAACAGGCCAGCTCGATTGGCCAGCCGGCCCTTAGCCTGCCATTCTGGTCGAAGGCGAATGCACGGACAGGGGTTACGCCGCCGCCCAACACCTCCGCCTGGCACAGGACCCTGACGGAGCCGTCAGCGGCCGGCAACAGGACGGCGCACGAAGGCGCGTCGGGGATCGTGATCGGCCAACCCGGTCGCGGCTCCCCGCTGCCGTCGAGACGGGCGAGGACGCCGCCATCCTGCCGGCTGACGAGGACGTAGAGCATCCCGTCCGGCGCCGGGGCTACGCCCGCCACACCGGCCGTGCCATGGACCGGCAGGCTGCCGGTCGGCGGTAGGGGCGGCAGCGTCGGCGTCAGGTTGGAGGAGGGGCTCGCGGGCGGCGACGCGGTCGGGCTGGGTGCCGCGGATGCAGACGCCGCCGCATCCGTCGAGCTCGGCGACGGGCTGGCGGCGGTCGAGCAGGAGGCGAACACCAGGCAGGCCACGAGGGCCACCGATGCCAACCGGGTTGAAGAGGTTTGGGTACGCACCTCAGCCGCCCCTTCCTGGGTCGTAGATCTCGGCTTCCAGCGGGGTCAGAATGTCCGCCCGGCCGCCCGCGATGAGCACGCGGCCGCCGGACAGCAACACGGCCTCGTGGCCCTCGTGCGGCCAGGTCGTCGGGACGGTCGCCCTCCAGGTTCCACTCACCGGGTCGAAGAGCTCCGCGGATGCCAGCGCCTCGTCGTCGCGGTATCCGCCGACGATCAGCACCGTGCCATCGCGCAGGAGGGTCGCGGTGTGCCCGTAGTGGGGCTCGCTCGAGCCTGGGACGGGCGTCCAGGCGCCGCGGTCGGGGTCGAAGAGCTCCGCGGACGCGGAAGGAGTGCCGAAACCCGGGCTTCCGAAGCCGACGAGGACCCGGCCGTCGGCGAGCGTCGTCGCCGTGTGGGCGAAGCGGGCCTCGGACAGCGGCGAGACGACCGTCCAAGCCCCGAGGGCCGGGTCGTAGATCTCGGCGGACGACAGGGCCGGCGAATCAATCGGATTGACGAATTTCGTGATCCCCCCGGCGACGAGGACGCGCCCGTCGGGCAAGAGTGCCGCCGGCGCGGAACGGGGCACGGACATCGCGCCCGTGGCCGACCACGTTCCGGCGACCGGATCGTAGACCTCGGCGGAGGCGAGGACGCTTTCGCCGTCGGGATCGGTCGCGCCACCCGTGGCGAGGACCCGGCCATCCCGCAGGAGCGTCGCCGTGTGATTTGCGCGGCCCTCGAGGAGGTCACCCGTCGCGGCCCATGAATCGGTCGCAGGGTCGTAGAGCTCGGCGGACTCCGTGGGCAGGCCGGTGCGGCCGTCCGTGCCGCCCGCGATCAGCACGCGGCCGTCGGCGAGGAGCGTTGCCGAGTGGCAAACGCGACCCCCAGGGATGGATGCCGCGGCGGACCACGCTCCGGATGCCGGGTCGAAGACCTCTGCAACGTCGTCTTCCCCGCCATTCGGCAGGAGCACACGGCCGTCCGCGAGGAGGGTCAGGGTGTGGCATCTGTGGATGAAGGCCAAGCCGCCCGTGGGGGTCCACGACGCCGGCACGATCGCTGGGATCGGTGACGGGGTGGGCGAGGGAGTCGACGTCCCCGCGGGTGTCGGCCCGGCGGTCGACGAAGCTGGCAGCGACGGCGTCAGGCTCGGGGCCGGACTGGCAGCCGCCGAGCATGCGACAACGAGAAGTGTCGCCCCGATCAACGCGGAGAGTCGTGATGGAGAGAGGCCCATGGTGTGCGTCCTTCTGCCGGTGGTGGCAGAGAGACGTGCGGGTCGACCGATTGCTGCGAGCCTGTCGCCATGCCGACACCCGAACCGTACGACGGGCGGTGCTTGCGGGCGTCTCGGCTGACCCAGCCCGGCACAGCCTGTCGGCAAGCCGACACCGTGAGCACGGCGATCGGATCCCGCCGACCCAAGGGATCGAGACGGGGCGTCACCACCCCACGCGTAGTCTCGTGCCACGAAGGGGACGAACATGAAGACCGCACCCGCACTCGCTCTCCTTGCGAGCCTCCTCGTCGCTTGCTCGGCAGCCCAGCCATCGCCGTCGCTCGAAGGAGGCGCCTCGAGCCACGGTCCGACACCGAGCCCGACGCCCACGGCGACATCGCGCCCCACGGCCGCGCCCACCGATAGCCCACCGCCTGTGGACACCAGCTTCGAGTGGGGCGAACCGGCCGAGATGACCGGCATGGGCGGCCAATGGCCGGAGCGACCGAAGCTCGCCTACGCCGACGGAACCTACGTCCTGATGGAGGGTTCGCAGATTTGGAGCTCAGCTGACACCACGGCCTGGTTCGAAGCCGACCTGCCGTTCGGCGGCGACGACTTCGTCGAGCTCAACGGGCTCGTTGCCGGCGGACCGGGCTTCGTCATCGTCGGCACGGAATCGATCGACGCCGACGCGGATGGCAGCCCCGAGGAATCGGCGGCTATCGTCCTGACCTCCCCGGATGGCCGGCATTGGGAGCGGCTCACGGACTCGCGTTTCGCGCACTCTGGAATGAACCAGATCGGCCGCAGCCGCCAGGGCCTCGTCGTGTTCGGCAGCACGCTCGGCCAGGGCGCGTCGATCTGGACATCGGTCGATGGCGATGCGTGGCTCAAGGCGACGAACGAGACGGGCCTCGAAGTGGCCCGCGGCGTGCAGCTCGTCGCCGAGCACGACGGCCGGTTGACGGCCTTCGTCGGCCGCCCGGGAGGTGACCCGTCCGAGCTCGGTCCCGTCGACGTTTGGCAGACGGAAGGCCGGGCGGATTGGCAGCAGGTCGGGAGCCTGCCCGAGACGAGCGCGATCGTCCATCGCGCCGCGTTCGGGGGCGGGCGCTGGCTCGCCGTCGGCTTTGCCCCGCCCGACGACCCCAGCAATAGCCCGGACGCCTGGTCCTCGACGGACGGACGCACGTGGACGCGGACGGCGGCGCCCGTCGAGGCCCATGGGGCACTGGCCGGCTGGGCGGACGGCATGATCGCCGCAAGCCACACGGGATCGAGCCCCGGCGAGACCTGCGGAGGCTCCGAGCCATACGTCGGGCGATCGCGGATCTCGATGAGCGGCGGCAACTGGATCGTCGTCCCGCCGACTGAGGGCGCCGCGGCAACGGCGCTACTCGTCGTCGGCGACCGGATCCTCGCGATCGGCCTGTCCACGCGGTCTGACAGGTACGTGATCCCGGTCCGCTGGCTGGTGCCGCTGCCGCGATCCGTCACAGCTCCGGCGCCGACGCCCACGCCCGCCCCGACGCCCGAGTCCGAAGGGTGCGGAGGGTGAACGAAGCTGCCGAGAACCCGCGGTCCGGCTGGATCGTGCCGCCGCCGCTCCGGCAGGAACGGCTACCCGGAAGGATGATGCGGCTCGTCATCACTGCGGCGCCGCTCGCGACGGGCT
>Ga0299913_10005027_pt1 | contig 11224 bp, 12 predicted proteins | sample RVTome_9_FD_201360 | JGI IMG/M metagenome (GOLD analysis project Ga0299913, IMG submission 201360) | Soil microbial communities from uranium-contaminated site in the Upper Colorado River Basin, Wyoming, United States - RVT155D38 (version 2) ... | reverse complement strand
CCTCGCCGGGCTTCGTCGAGCGGCGCGCCCAGGTGGCTCGCCTGATCCGGCGGCGCGCCGAGGCGGTGTCCCGGTGAGTGACGGATCGAAGCTCGCCAGCATGGGCGACGCGACTTTACACGCACTGACCCCGATCACAGAGTCGCGTAGTTGCGCAAGTACGCAATAACGGGTATGGTAATGGTGATCAAGCATGCCACCGGCGGCGACCGACCCAGTGCGCCGCGGATCGAAGGAGTCCGTTTCATGACCGACAAGACCGCCACGCTCGCTCTCGAGGGCGAGGGCCTTCGCTTCGCGGGGCAGGCCGGCAGCGGCCACACCATCGTGCTCGACGACGCCGACGGCGACGCCGGCATGCGGCCGGCCGAGATGCTGCCGGTCGCCCTGGCCGGATGCACCGCCATGGACGTTGTCTCGATCCTGCGCAAGAAGCGCCAGTCCGTGACCCACTACGAGGTCCTGGCCACCGGGCGGCAGCGGGACGAGCATCCGCACGCGTTCACGCGCATCGACGTCCTCCACGTCGTCGCGGGCGACGCGCTCGATATCGAGGCGGTGCGGCGCTCGATCGAGCTGTCCGCCACGAAGTACTGCAGCGTCGGTGCGACGCTGAGCAGCGGCATGACCCAGATCCACCACGGGTACCGCGTGACCGGCGACGACGGGCTGGTCCGCGAGGCCGAGGTGGTCGTGCTCGGCCCGCACTCGGCCGTGCGCGTCGTCGAGCCGGCCGGCGCCGTCGCCGTCGCGTGACCGCCGGGCTGCGAGCGACACTGCTCGACCCCCGATTCCTCGCCTGGGCGCTGGCCTGGAGCCTCGGTTCGCTCCTCGTCTTCGGGCTCGTCTCGGCGATCATCCCGAACCCCGTCTTCGGCCGCGAGATCCCGCCCGAGCCGTTCGCGATCTGGGTCTGGCTGGCCTCGGCCCCACTCATGGGGTTACTGGGCGCCACGTACACGGCACCGCCGCCGCGGGTCCCGCTCGGCGTGCTCACGACCGGCACCACGGTGGAGCGCGAGCGGGGCGGCGCGCTCGGCACTTTCGCGAGCTTCGGGACGTTCCTGGCCATCGGCTGCCCCGTCTGCAACAAGCTTGCGCTCATCGCGCTCGGAACCAGCGGCGCAATGACCGTCTGGGCCCCGATCCAGCCGGTCGTCGGGGCCGTATCCATCGTCCTGCTCATCGCGGCGCTCGGGTGGCGGGTGCGGACTCGCGCCCGCGGGGGCGCCTGCACGCCACAAGGCTGACCGCGGCCGTTCAGCGGCTACCATCGGTGCCGTGAGACGGGTCCTGCTGTGGGCGGCGCGCAACCGGTGGCTGCGCGACCGGGTGCCGCGGCTGTGGTTCGCGAGACGCGCGGTGCGCCGCTTCATGCCCGGCGAACGCCTGGAGGACGCGCTGGACGCGGCCGAGCGGCTGAAGGCCACGGGCATCGGCGCCCTCTTCACCCACCTCGGCGAGAACCTGGTCGAGGCCTCCGAGGCCGATGCGGTCTCCGCCCACTACCTCGACGCGCTCGAGCGCATCCGCGCCCGCGGCATCGACGGCGAGATCAGCGTGAAGTTGACCCAGCTCGGCCTCGATCTCGACGCCGGCCTCGCGCGGCGACACCTGGCCGCCCTCGCGACGCGGGCGCGCGAGCTCGACGCGGGACTGGTGTGGATCGACATGGAGGGCAGCGCCTACACCGAGGCCACGGTCGCGCTGTACGAGGAGCTCCTGCCGGAGCACCCCAACCTGGGGATCTGCCTGCAGGCCTACCTGCGGCGCACGGCCGCCGACGTCCGGCGCCTGCTGCCGCGCGGGCCCCACATCCGCATGGTCAAGGGCGCCTACGACGAGCCGGAGCGGATCGCGTACCGGTCGCGCGCGGAGGTCGACGCCAGCTACCTGGCCCAGTGCATCGTCATCCTGACCGATGGCCGCGAGCGGGCCGGCCGCCTGGGCCTCGGCACGCACGACGTCCGGCTGATCGAGCAGGTCGCCGCCGCGGCCGAGGTCGCCGGGATCGGGCCGGAGGCGTACGAGGTGGAGATGCTGTACGGCATCCGCGTCGACCGGCAGCGGCGGCTGGCCGCCGCCGGCTACCCGACGCGGACGCTCATCGCCTACGGCGAGTTCTGGTACCCGTGGTACGTGCGGCGCCTGGCCGAGCGGCCGGCGAACGTGGCGTTCGTGCTGCGCCAGATGCTGCCCTGGTAGGCCGCGTCGTCGTGGCCGCGACCGTCTCCCGCCGAGGGCGAATGACGTAGGCGCGGCACGGCCGCATGACCGTGGACCGGCCCGAGCTCGGCCGCGATGCTTGCCCGCATGGCATCGACACGCAGGGGGACGCCGAGCGGGGTCTCCCTGCAGGATCTCGGGTCGCTCCTCTTCCTGGGGGCGGTCTGGGGCGGCGCCTTCCTCTTCCTTCGCATCGCCGCGCCGCAGGTCGGGCCGCTCTGGGCCGCCGAGGCGCGCATCGGCCTGGCCGCGCTGCTCCTCCTGGCCGTCGCCGGTCCGCGGACCTGGCGCGCGGCCCGCGGACGGCTCGGCTCGTTCGCGGTCGTCGGGCTGCTCTTCTCGGCGCTTCCGTTCAGCCTCATCGCCTTCGGCTCGCTGACCCTGCCGGCCGGCTTCGGGGCGCTGCTCAACGCCTCGACGCCACTGTTCACGGCCATCGTCTCGGCCGCCTGGCTGGGGCATCGGCTCACCGGGCGGGCAAGCGTCGGCCTGGGCGTCGGGGTGGCGGCCGTGCTCGTGCTCGTCGGCTGGTCGCCGCTGCCCATGACCCCCGACACCCTGCTCGCCGTCCTCGCCGTCCTGGGCGCCGCCTTCAGCTACGCCCTGGCCGGGACCTTCGTGCGCAGCCGGCTGTCGGACGTCTCCGGCCTCGAGCTCGCCACCGGGCAGGTGACCTCCGGCGCGTTGATCCTGCTGCCGTTCGCGCTGCTGAGCGGCCCGCCAGGAGCCGCCTCGGTCGACGGCCTGGCCTCCCTCGTCGGCGTGGCCGTCCTCTCGACGGCCGTCGCCTGGCCGGTCTTCTTCCGGGTGCTGCAGCACACGACGCCGACCGCGGCGAGCACGGTCACCTTCATCGTCCCGGCCTTCGGCATCGCCTGGGGCGCCATCTTCCTGGCCGAGCCGGTCGGGCTGAGCCTGGTCGCCGGCTTCGGGCTGGTGCTCGTCAGCCTGGTGCTCGTGCTCGGCCTGCCGGTGCCGACGCCGATCCGGCTCGTGCGCTCCGGCCACGCGCTGGTCCATCGGGGCCTGCGCGCGGCGTCCGCCGCCGCGTGAGCGCGTCGGAGGCCCCGCTCATCCGTGCGCCGGGGGTGGACGAGGCTCCCCAGCTGAGCGACCTCGCCATTCGCACGTTCCGCGACACCTACGCGGCGGAGACGCGGCCGGAGGACATGGACGCCTACCTGGCCAATGCGTACCGGCCGGACGGGCTCGCCGTCGAGCTGGCCGACCCGCGCCATCGCTGGCTCGTCGCCGAGGCCGACGGCCGCCTGGCCGGCTTCAGCCATCTGCACGACGAGGAGACCCACGAGGCGGTCGCCGCGGAGCGCCCGGTCCTGCTGGCGCACCTGTACCTCGACCGGCCGTACCAGGGCATCGGGCTCGGCTCGGCCCTCATGCGGCGCTCGATGGCCGAGGCGCGCGCGGCCGGCCACGACGTCATCTGGCTCGGCGTCTGGGAGCGCAACCCGAAGGCCGTCGAGTTCTATCGGCGCTGGGGCTTTCGGCCGGTGGGGGAGACGCCGTTCGACTTCGGACTCGAGCGGCACCGCGACATCGTGATGGCCCGCGGGCTCTGAGGCCGGCGTCAGCCGGGGACGAGCCACCTTGCGCTCGGCCGGTAGGGTGGCGAGAAGGATTGAACCGAACGGCGCGGCTGCCACGCCATCCCCCCCGCAGGACCAACTCCCTGCGGGAACGAGGCTCATGGATCGGTACCTCATCGAACGGGCGCAGGCCGGAGACCGCGAGGCGTTCGCCTCCGTGGCCTTCTCGCTGAACCCCCGGCTCTACGGCGTGGCGCAACGGATCCTGCGCGATGCCGAGGCGGCCGGAGATGCCGTTCAGGAAGCGCTGGTCCGCATCTGGCGCGACCTGCCGAGCCTTCGGGAGCCCGAGCGCATCGAAGCCTGGTCGTACCGGCTGCTCGTGCGCGCGTGCCACGACGAGCTGCGGAAGCGCCGCGGCCGTCCTCCCGTGCTGCCCCTGCTCCCCGACGACGGGGCCGTCGACCAGTCGATCGGCTCCGTGGCGGATCGCGACCAGCTCGAGCGCGCGTTCCGCAACCTGTCGTCGGAGCATCGTGCGGCGGTCGTCCTGCACTACTACCGCGACCTGTCGTTGCGCGAGATCGCCGACGTGCTCGGCGTTCCGATCGGGACGGTCCGGTCGCGGCTCCACTACGCGCGGCGCAGCATCCGTGCGGCCATCGAGGCCGACGCCCGAGCTGCGCACTCGAAGGGAAGTTCGGCATGAACCGTCAGACCGATATCGACCGGCTCCTGCGGGGCTGGCTCGACGAGGGCGAGCTGACGCCGCCCGACGGTCCGGTGTGGGCTGCCCTCGAGCGCGTCGAGACGACACGACAGCGCGGCGCCCTGCGGGTGTCGCTGGAGGAACGCGTGATGCGCATGCAGCCGCTCGCCACCGTCGCCGCGGTGGCGGTCATGGCCATCATCGGCCTGGCCATCTACTTCAACCTGGCCGGCGGGCCGAACGTCGGCGACCCGGACGCCTCGTCCACGCCGGTCCCGGGCTCGACCCGGACCGAGGACTTCGCCCATCCGATCGCGGTCGTCCCGCCCGAGGGCTGGACGCTCCTCGAGAACCAGACCTCGGTCGTCATCTCGCGGCTCGAGGGGAACGCGGTGGCGGAGCAGATCGGCGTGGTGGACACCTCGGCCACGCTCATCTGGGCCGGCCTCGACGACGGGCACGTCGCGTGGCCGGACGACCTCGCCGCCTGGCTCGAGGACTTCCCCGTCCGCAGCGACGAGGAGGGTCCCGGCTCGGTCGACATCGTGCTCGACGGCACGTCGCAGGCGACCGTCGCCGGGGAGCCCGCCACCGTGATCGACGCCACGACCGCGTTCACGGCCGAGGCCGGCCTCGAGGCCTCGATCAACCTCATCGTCAGCGACGTCGAGCCCTTCGGCCCGGACGTCCTGGTCCTGGACGGCGCGGGGCGGATTCGCTTCGTGTTCCTCGACGACCGCGACCTGGCGATCGTCTACCACGCGCGGGCGGACGAGTTCTCGGAGGCCCGCCTCGACGCGGTGATCGACAGCCTCCGATTCACTGGGGACTGAGCGCCGCCGCGGCGCGGGAGGCGTGAGGCCGAGCACGGGCTCGGCCCCAGCCTCCGTGCCGACATGGGGACGAGGGCGAGCCGTCCGGCGTCGTGCATTGCCCGTGGATGCTTGACAGCGCGTCCGACCGGCATCCATACCGGCCGCTCGAGGTGTTCGCCCTCGTCGGCTGAAGCTCATCGGCGGACCTGACCGATGGCACGACGGTAGTGTGAGGTCCGGCCCTAGGCCCCGCGCCGACGGCCTGTCGTACTGGTCCCCATGAAAGCGATCCTCGACCTGCTCCCGATCGGCATCGGCGTGGCCCTGGTCGGCGCGCTCGCCTGGTTCCTGCTGGACCGGGACATCGGCGTCGGCAGGTGGCTGCTCGCCGCCCTGCTCCTCGCCCACGGCTGGGTCCACGTCATGTTCGTGTTCCCGGCGCCCGAAGCCGCGCCGGCGACGGCCGGTGGGCTGGCCTATCCCTTCGACATGACCAGATCCTGGCTCACCACGAACGCAGGACTGGATGCCGGCCTGGTCCGGTCCGTCGGCATCGCGCTGATGATCGCGACGCTCGCGACCTTCGCCCTCGCGGCGCTGGCGACCGTCGGGTGGCTGGTTCCGGCCGGATGGTGGACCGGCCTGGTGCTCGGCGGCGCCGCGGCCTCGACCCTGATGCTGATCCTGTTCTTCTCACCGGCGCTGCTCGTCGGCTTCGGCATCAACGCCGCGCTGTGGTGGCTGGTCCTCGCATCGGTCTGGAGCCCGCTGGCCGGCAGAGTGGCCGCCGGCGGCATGGCATAGGAGATCTCATGCATCGCGAACCATCGGTTTCCGTCGACCGGGTGCTCGGGCTCGGCCTGCTGCTCCTGGCCGCCGGCCTGGTCGGCAACACGCTCCTCGGCCCGCTCTTCCTCGGGGTCGTGACGTACCCGTTCACCGAGACCGTGGTCAACGAGACCCTCGGGCTCGAGGCGGTCTCGCTCGGGCTCGTGGCCCCGCTGGCGGTCGTCGCCGCCTACTTCACCCTCCGCGCTCATGCAGCTGGACCGGTTGTCGCGCTGGCCCCCGCGGCGTACTCGGCCTACATGCTCGTCCAGTACGTCGTCGGCCCGCAGTACCCGACGTACCAGCCGGCGATCGCCGGCCACGCGGCCCTGTTCGTCCTCAGCGCCGCGCTGCTCGTCCGCGCCTGGGGCTCGATCGACCGCAGTGCCCTGCCTGCGATCTCCCGAGCGTGGGCCGTGGTCATCTTCCTGATGACCGCCTTCGTCGTCTCCCGATGGGTGCCGGCATTCGGCGGCATGGCCTCGGGGAGCGCCGTGCCGGCGGCCGATCCGGACCTCACGATGTACTGGTCGATCTTCCTGCTCGACGTCGGCCTCATCGTTCCCGCCGGCATCGCGACGGGGATCGGAGTGCTGCGCGGGGTGCCCTGGGCGCCGGCCGCCCTCTACGGCCTCGTGGGGTGGTTCGCCCTCGTCCCGCCCTCGGTGGCCGCGATGTCGCTCGTCAAGCTGGTGCGCGACGACCCGAATGCATCGGGTGGAGACACGGTCGTCTTCATCGTGGTGACGCTGCTGTTCTGGCTCGTGGCCGGAGCTCTGTACCGGAAGCTGCGTTCGGGTTCGTCCGTGCGCCCCATCGGCACTCGGGCGGCACGGCCGGTTCGGCAGCCGGACGCCGCGGCGCGCGCCTAGGGGCTCAAAGCTGCTCAGGGGCTGGCCTCGAAGGACGGGACGGGACGAGCGGCCGCCTCCTCGGCCGTGGTCGCCTCGCCGTTCTCGGCGATGTCGGCGAGGAGCAATTCCATCTCGGCGATCTCGCGCCGCTGGGCCTCGATGATCTCGTCGGCCAGCTCGCGGACGCGCGCATCGCGGATGCCGGCTCGCTCGCTGGTGAGGATGGCGATCGAGTGGTGCGGGATCATGCCGCGCATGTAGTTGCCGTCCTCGACCAGGATCTGCGACTGCGAGAGGAAGGTCGCAACGACGGCAAGGAGGATCGATGCAGCGATGACGCCCATGTTCCATCGGCGGTTGGCGTACATGCCCCACATCCAGGCCATCATCACCACGCCCATGGCGCCGCCCATGGTGAGCGCCATGTAGACGCGCTCCTCGCTGAAGTGGATGTGTGCGACGTCGAAGACGTTCAGGTAGGTGACGAGGTACATCACGACGATCGAGGTCGCGATCATCGCCCCGAAGCGCAGGTACATCCGCCGCATGTCGTGCCCGCCGCCCTGCTGACCGGTATCTCCGGACCGCTCCGCGTGCTGATCGTTCATGGCTTGCCCTCCTCACAGCGTGCTCGGTAGCAGGGCAAGTCGCGTTCCGCCCCGACGCCGGCTGCATGGTATAGCCAAGGCCCGCGAGGTCTCCCTGCGAGGGATGGCATCGGTCGCGCCGATCTTCGGGCGCTTGCCAGAGAGGGCCGTGTGGGCCGACGGCCCGCGCTCACGACACCGCGTCGCTCGTGCCGATCCGCTGACCGGGTACGTCGCAGGGTCCGCCATGAGCCTTTCGGACGGTCACCGGGAGCGTGACGCGAACCGCACGCCGGTGCCGGATGGCCGACCCGTGACCCGAAGCGGCTGCTCGGCTGTTCTATGTTCTCGATGGGCGAGACAATCGAGCCGATGCGCAGCACTGCCGCCGAAACGGCCGTCCCAGGGACCGCCAGCGTCGAGGAGCAGCTGGTGGCGTTCTTCGGAGCGCACTACGAACGGATGGTCCGCCTGGCTGGTCTCGTGTGCCACAGCGGCGTCCTCGGCGAGGACGCCGTCCAGGCGGCCATGGAGCAGGCCTGGCGGCGACGGGCATCGCTGCGCGATCGGGGTCGCATGCGATGGTGGCTGGATCGCATCGTCGTGCGAGAAGCAATTCGCCTGAGTCGGCGACCGTGGTGGAGTCGCCTCACCGCGACGCATACCGATGAGCATCGATCCCTGCTCCCCGATCCAGCCGGGGAGACGACGCCGCAGCGCATGGCACTCACTGCGGCCTTCGAAGCGCTCACGCCTGAGCAGCGTGTGGCCTGCGTGCTTCATCTGCACATGGGATACGGCGTGGTCGAGACTGCCGACCTGATGGGCACGGGCGTCGAGACGACGCGATCACGGCTGCGTCTGGCGCGCCGGCGATTGCGGGCGGAGCTGTCAGAGGACGAGTCATGAATACTGGTACCGACGACCTGGTGCGCGCGTTCCTCGCCGATGAGGCACGGCGCACACTGGCAGCCGCGCCCTCTCTCGACGAGGCCGTTGGCAGGCTGGCTCCGCGGATCGCGGGGCGACCGAGTGGTGCCTCCCAGCGATTGAGCATGCTCCTGGCGGCCGCCCTGCTCCTGGCGGCGGCACTCGGCACCGCCATTGCCGTCGGCAGCGGGATCTTGCGCCTGCCTCCTGAGGAACCGTCCGTGGACCTCGGCATCTTCGAGCCGGTCGCCGGTTGGATCGTCTATGGAGACGAACAGGGCATATGGGGCGTCGATCCCGCCGCGCCGGCGGATCCCGCGACAAGGGTCCGGCTGACCCCTGAAGCGGGCAACCCGCTGGGCTGGTCGAGCGACGGCACCCGCCTTCTCATCATGCGCGGCGAGCAGCTGTTCGTCATGCACGCAGATGGATCGGAGACGCAGCTGCGGACGGACACGAACGTCCGTGCGGCCGCGATCTCTCCCGACGGATCGCGCGTCGTGTTCGCGACTATCGACGGCCCGGGAAATACTGGGTTCCTGTACGCCGTCGACGCCGATGGTGGAGCCGCCGAGATGCTCCTCGAGCTTGATGGCTTGGAGGGAGTGAGCTTCTCTCCGGATGGGACGCGCATCGCGTACCTCAGGGGCCATGGCGACGGCGGCCACCGCGTGTCAGTCATGGACGCAGACGGGACCAATGCGGGCGAGATCCTCGCCAACGACGTGACGCTTGGTGGAGGGCACGACCACGGGCTCGCGTGGTCGCCTGCCGGGGATCGGATCGCGCTTGGAATCGAAGGGATCATCTACACCTTCGCTCCCGATGGCTCCGACTTTACGGTCGCACTCTCCGTCGGCGGGCGGCTTGATCCGTTCTGGTCGCCCGATGGATCGCAGCTCGAAACGAGAGGCCCCTGGCATCCGGGCACGCCGTCGCATTCGGTCGAGTCAACGGCCGCCCCATCGCCGTCCGTTCGGCCGACCGCGCCGGCCCTCGATGCGGAGGTCGCCGACCTTCTGGACAGCTTCCTTCAGGCACGAATCGCCGGTGAGAGGGCGGAGCAGTACCTGTACGTTCCCGACGATGTCGTCTTTGGGGATGTTGAGGATATCCCGCTCCTCTACGCGACGAGCTCGGGAGACCCTTATGCGCGGGCGGAATTCGAGCCAGTGCTCGGCACCGAGTGGCCGTACGGTTTTGCGGCGTTCAAGGTGAGCCTGTTTGCCGGAGACACGGTGGTCGAACAGCTGTTCTTCACGCCCCACGATTTGGAGCTGTATCCGGACCGGGCACGGACTGCCGAAGCTGACCTAAAGCTCGTCTACGTGCCGGACGGGTTTGGCACCGACATCGCGCCAACGACCGAGGACGGCCAGCCGGTAAGCGTGCCCTACAACGCCTTCGACGGCGAGGTGACCGTGCGTGTCGCTCACCCTTGGGTCTTTCACTACGACGGGGGCCCAATCCGGCTGATCCCGGAAGGTGCACCGCCGACAACGGACGGCGGGGAGCGCAACGGCTGGGATCGCCTCGTGCTCATGGCCGACCCGGTGGGGACCGGGACGGATTGTCCGGCAGGCGCGGGTCCAGCCGACGCCGCGGCGCTGGCCGAGAGCATCCGGTCCTACCCAGGTCTCGAGGCCACCGCTCCGGTAGCGGTGGGCGCCGGGGGGGCAGAGGGCCTGATGATGGACGTGGTGAGGGACGCTGGAGCGACGTCGAGGGTCTGCGGTCTATCCGGAGATGCAGAACTCGCCGTCGGGGGGCAGGTCTCCTTCACAGGGAACCCGGTGCGGCTCTACCTGTTCGACTCGCCCGAGGGGTCGTCCATGCGGATCCTGGCCATTGCGGTCGCTGTGCGGGAGTCGCACTTCGGGAGAGCGGTGGAGGCGCCAGTCTCGGTCGACTTCAATATCCCGTGACAGGGCACATGAGGGCCGTGTGGGGCTTTGGCCCACGCTCACAACAACATGGCGAGCGGGAGGACGCGCTGCGATTCTACGCGGAGGCCGTCTGACCGGCCGCGCCTGACCCGGCTCTGACCGCGCCCCCGCCGCCGCACGCACGGCCCTGGAGCCGGGTCAGCGCGTTACGCCGGCCAAATGTTGTGGTTGGCGCGGAAGAAGTTGTCGGGGTCGTAGCGACGCTTGAGCTCGCGCAGGCGCGCGTAGGAGGACGCCGGATAGGCGTCACGCACGGCGTCGGCGCCCTCGTCGCCCATGAAGTTGACGTAGGTCGCGGCGCCGTTCGCCGCCAGCTCGGCGTGGAAGGCCGCGGTCCAGGCCTCGAGGTCGGCGGCGCGACCGATGTCGTGATCGGGCGTGATGAGCCAAAGCAGGAGGGGCTGATCGCGCCAACCGAACGCAGCCGCGTCAGCCGGGACGCGCGCCATCTCGCCGCCGAGGACCCGAAGCTGGACCAGCGCCTCGGGTGCCCCGGGGTCGGTGAGCCGGCGCTGGATCACATCGGTCATCGCGTCGTCGAGCGAGTCGACGAAGAGGCCGCGGCTCGAGATGGCCCACGTCGGTTCCGCGTCGCGGTCGACCGGGGAGAACAGATCCGGGTATGGCTTCCAGGCCACGGTGTCGCTGATCGGCGATCCAAGGGCGCGCAGCGGCGCCAGCGCTCGCTCACTGGCATCGGGGGTGCCTGACCAGGCGACCGAGACGGAGACGACCAGGCGTCCATGATGCTCATCGGGATTCGCCGGGTCTGGCGGCGCGAGCAT
>Ga0299913_10005026_pt1 | contig 11228 bp, 8 predicted proteins | sample RVTome_9_FD_201360 | JGI IMG/M metagenome (GOLD analysis project Ga0299913, IMG submission 201360) | Soil microbial communities from uranium-contaminated site in the Upper Colorado River Basin, Wyoming, United States - RVT155D38 (version 2) ... | reverse complement strand
TCGACCGCGGCTCGGGCCGAGCGCATCGACCGGGAATCTAGTCGAGTTTTGTTACTTTGGAAGTGTATGCCGCGGACGGAGTTCGGTTCCCCCCGGGAGGGTCTCCGCGCCCCGCAGGAGGCCGGCTGGAGGGGGGGCCGGCGCCGGGCGGCGCCCCGGTCACCCGGGGAAGCGCGAGGGGTCGATTCCCGGGATGATGCGGAGCGCGTTCTGGTAGTAGACCTTCCTGAGGACCTCACCCGGCAGGTCGAGCCCGTACATGCGCCAGAACGCGTGGTATTTCCGATAGTAGGGGAAGTATTCGTCGTCGCTCTCGAGCACGCGGAAGTAGGTGGGGTACTCGTCGGGCGCCCAGCTGTCCTTCCCCATCAGGACGCGGTCCTGATAGCGGATGAAGAACTCGCGCGCGAAGCGGGGCTGACGACCCGGCTCGTAGATCACGGCGCCCAGACCCACGTTCATGTTCGGGATCGAGTCCAGCGTGGCGGCGAGGCGCCCGAGGTCGTGCCCGAGCCACCCGAGGTGCGCGGCGATGAACGTGGTCTCCGGGTGCCTGCGGAACATCCGGTGCTGCTCGGCGATCAGATCCTCGAAACCCGGCGGCGCCTCCTGCTTCCGGCGCGAGCGCAGCTTGAGCTCGAGCCAGCGCTCGTTGTGCTCGTCAATGGGCTGCCAGAACTCGGCGGGGTCGGCCGTGTGGATGAGGACGGGAATGCCGAGCTCCCCGGCCTTCGCCCAGATCGGGTCGAGTCGCGGATCGTCCACGCGCACGCGCGCCCCGGCGGCGTCTGTGACCCACATCCCCAGGCTCTTGAAGATCTTCAGACCGACGGCGCCGTTCGCGACGTCCTCCTCGAGCCGGTGGGCCGCCAGCGTGCCGAACTCCGGATCGTCGATGTCCTCGAAGTCCACGTTCGCGAACACGACGAAGCGTCCGGAGTGGGCCCCCTCCAGCGCCCGCACCTGGTTCGCCAGGCGCTCCCCCGTCCCGCCGCTGAGGTTGACGGCCACGCGCAGGTTGAGCCGGTCCATGTCGGCGACCATGCGGTCGAGCTCCTCCCGCTCCATAAGCCCGTCGATGTGCAGGTGAACGTCCACGAACGGGAAACCCGCCCGGGGGACCTCCTCGCCCGGAACGACCAGCGTGGAGCGCGGCTCGTAGGCCTCGACCGTCATGTCGGGGATCGTGTCGGCGGCCGCGCGCGCGCCGTTCCGGCCCTGGGCGGCGAGCGGCGATGCCGCCGTCACGCCGAGGGCGATGATGCTCACGCCCCGCACGAGCCGCGTCGCGGCATTCGATCCGCTCATCCTCGGTCCTCTCCCCCGGCGCTCGCGGCCGGGCCGTCGGTCGGTAGGTCCTCCGCGAACCTCGCGGCGACGGCATCCGCCAGCGCCGCGATCATCGCCTCTCCGAGTTCGCCCGTGGCGCCCCGCGCGTCGCCGAGGATCCCGTTCGGCGTCACCGCGTCGAAGCCCTCCCGGATGAAACGCTCGACCGGCGTCTCGCGTTCACCGGGCTCCGGAACGTAGCCCGGCGCCGCCTCGTCCTCACGCACGAGTCCCGGGTGGAGGGTCAGCATGATCGAGGCGCTGGAGGACCGGGAGGTCACCGACGCGGTCGTCGCGATGAGGCGGACGTTGAGCTTCCGGGTCGTGGCGCAGGGCGTCGAGACCCGTGAGCTGGCGGAGTTCCTCCGCCGGCACTCGCTCGACGAGGTGCAGGGGTTCTACTTCAACCGGCCGGTGTCGTCCGAAGACGGCGCGGCGCTGCTCCGGACGGACGCCTGGGTGGCGGACATGTCGACGGCCGTGGCCGCGACGGGCGAGACGGGCGCGGGCTAGAAGCCTGTTGAAGAACTACGGCGGGTCGCGTTCCGGTCGCCACGGCCCCAGATCCGAGGCGGGGGGCACCCACCGCAGGTGGGTCGGAAGGAGTAGCCGTAGCTACTTCGACGAGCCACAAGGGGCACCCGCGACAGCGGGTCGGAGATGGGGCCGTGCCGACCGGAACCGCCGTGCCCGATAACCGCGTCAACCCTGTCGATCGGCGCAGGGGGGTTGCGCGGTTGATCCATCGTCACTCCTCCTCGCCGTAGCTACGGCTACGCACTCGTCGTCGTTCCTCGCCTGAACCGCGCGAGAGGGCACCCGCGAAGCGGGTCCGCGCGCGACCCACCGTAGTTCTTCAACAGGCTTCTAGTAGCACCCCGGGCTCCCCGGGAGCCGCCCCTGACCGCGCGCGCGGTCGCCCCGGGCCATCGTCACGCGGGGCGACCTGGCCATGTGCCGAGCGCGTCGGCCAGCCGGTCGAGCGCCGGGCGCACGCGCCGCGGATCGCCCCCCACCGCCACCCTGAAGTGCGCGGGGGCCTCGAAGAAGTGCCCCGGGACTAGCCCCACGCCGTAGTCCGCGAGGGCCCGGCGGACGAAGGGCTCGGCGGTGTCCGTCCCCAGCAGCCGCGGGAACGCCACCGGACCGCCTTCCGGGCGGACCCATTCCACCGCCGCCGCACCGTCGAGCACTTCGGCGAGTCGGGCGGCGTTCGGCCCGAGGATCGCCCGGGCGCGCTCCTCGAGCGCGTCGAGGTGCGCGAACGCCACGGTGGCCAGCGCGTCCGAGGGGAAGGAGCCGACGGCATCGACGACGTCGCGGACGCGCCGCATGGCCTCGGCCACCTCGGGCGCCGCGAGGGCCCATCCGGCGCGCAGCCCCGCGAGCCCCCACGTCTTGGTGAGGCTGTTCGTGGAGACGAAGACGGGGGAGCGGGTCGCCGCGGGCCGTGGCGCCGCCGCGAACGCGGCCTCGAGATACACCTCGTCGACGAGCACCCGGGCGCCGACCCGCTCCGCCCGGCGCGCGATCTCGTCCAGCGCCTCGTCGCGGATCCGGACGCCGGAAGGGTTGTGGAGGTTCGTGAGCACGACGAGCCGGACCCCGTTCGTGAGGAGCTTGCCGATCCGGTCCGGGTCGGGCTGCCACGCCTCCTCGAAGCGTCGCTCGAAACGGCGCACCTCCGCGCCCAGGAGCCGGGCCGCCCCGAGGAGCGGATCGTAGGCGGGGCGCTCGACGAGGACCGCGTCGCCCGGCCGGAGGAGCGCCGCCATGGCGAGGAAGTTCGCGCCGGATGTCCCGGTCGCCGTGCATACGCGATCCGGCGTGACCCCGTAGCGTGTGGCGATCGCCTCGAGGAGCGGGGCGTAGCCCTCGTCGTTCGGACCGTGGAGCGCGAGGGCGCCGGTCGCCCCCGGCAACTCGTCGAGCGTCACCGGGTGGAGGTTCGAGCCCGTGAGGTCGTGGGTGGCCCGCTCGTGGAGCTTGGACCAGCGCATGTACGGTGCCCGGTCGACGACCGGCGAGCCGCCCTCCGGCCCGCTCGTGGTTCCTCCCGCCCCCGTCACGCGCGGTCCTCGGGCGCGCCCCGGCGGCACCGTCTGCCGTCCTCCACGGTCATTCCCCCTCCTCCGGCGCGCCCTCCGCAGTGTGCCGCCAGTACGCGAACGCGGGCACCCCGAGGGCGAGCAGCCCCAGGCCGATCAGCGAGCCGACCGGGTTCGAGTCGAACACGCTCAGCACGATCACCACGGCCACGATCACGAACAGCGCGGGAACGACGGGATAGCCCGGCGTCCGGAACACGCCGGGCTCGCGCTCCGACAACGGGAACCGGCGCCGGAAGACGAACAGGCCGAGCCCCGCCAGACCGAAGAAGATCCAGTCCGCGAACACGACGTAGTCGACGAGCTGGGCGTAGGTGCCGGTCAGCGCGAGCGCGATCGCCCACAGCGTCTGGATGACGATGGCCACCGACGGCGTCCCGAAGCGCGGGTGGAGCCGCGCGACCTGGGGAAGGAACACGCGATCGCGCGCCATCGCGAAGTAGACTCGCGTGGGGGCCAGCATGGTGAGGTTGAGGAACCCGAACGTCGAGATGGCGATCGTGGCGGCGATGAGCCGGTCGCCGAGCGGACCGAACACGGCACGCGCGGTGTCGGAGGCCGGTGTCAACGTCGACGCGAGTCCGCCGTGTCCCAGGGTCTTCAGGTACACGAAGTTGATGAACCCGTACACGAGCACGACGATGAGCGTCCCGACGATCAGGCTGCGCGGGAGATCGCGGATGGGATCGCGCATCTCCTCGGCCACGTAGTTCGCGTTCTGCCAGCCGCCGTACGAGAACATGACCGGGATGAGCGCGCTGCCGAACGCGATCAGGATGCCCGACCCGCCGGGGGGAGGCGCCGCCGCGGCACCCGGCGGCCCGGGTGTGGCCGGGATCGCGAGGCCCGCCACGACCAGCGCCGCGATCGCCGCGACCTTGAGGACGACGAACGCGTTGAGGACGCGGCTCCCGGGCTTCACGCCCAGGTAGTTGATGAGCGCGACGACCGCGATCGCGAGCACGGCGATCGTGGTCGCGCCACCCGTCGGACGCCCGAGCGCGCGCAGGAAGTACTCGGCGAACGTGATCGCCACCGCGGCGATGGCCCCGCACTCGATCATGAGGAGGAGCCCCCAGCCATACAGAAACCCGACCAGCGGGTGGTAGGCGCGCCGCAGGTACGCGTAGTGGCCGCCCGCCTGCGGGAAGAGCGCGCCGAGCTCGGCGAAGGTGAGCGCCCCGGCGATCGCGATCGCGCCCCCCGCCAGCCAGGCCGCGAGCACGAGCGGGGCCGAGTCGAGACGCTGGGCGACGATGTAGGGGTTGATGAAGATGCCGGCGCCGATGATCCCGCCCACGACCACCATGGTCGCGTCGAACCGACCGAGCTCACGTCGGAATCCCATGCGCCCCCCTCCCTCAGAAGAAGACGACGTACAGCGCGCCCACCGCGAGCACCAGCCCGAGACACAGCGCGTCGAACAGCGGGTCGCGAGCGGGAACGGTCCAACGCCCGGCGGCCGGCCGCGCCGAGTCATCACTCTCGTCCGCGGCCGTCCTCGGGGCGCCGCGGCGCGACAGGGCGACCAGCAGCCCGATGAGCAGCAGCCCCGCGACCCACATCTGGTCGAGGAAGGCGCGCTCCGCGAACGCGGCCTTCACGCCGATCGTCACCGGAAGGGTGGCGGCGAGCACCCACGCGGCGGCGGTTGCGGTCGCCCGGCGCCAGAAGAGCCCGCCGACGAAGACCACCGTCACGCCGGGCGTGATCAGCCCCCAGAACTCCTGGATGTAGCTGAACACGCGCTCGAACGAGGCGAGGAACGGGGCCCAGCACGCGGCCAGCCCCAGGAAGACCGCCGTGCTGACCCGCCCGACCCCGATGAGCCTCCGGTCGTCGGCGTCCGGCCGGACGTGGCGGCCGTACAGGTCCACCGTGAAGATCGTGGCCGCCGCGTTCGCCATCGAGTCGAGGCTCGACATGACCGCTGCGAGCAGTGCCGCGAACATGAGCCCCGTGAGCCCGGTGGGGAGCAGGCGCTCGATGAGCATCGGATACGCCATGTCGGAGCGCTCGAGCTCGCCGGCGAACAGCACCGAGGCCACGATCCCGGGAATCACGATGACGAACGGGATGAGGAGCTTGAGGTACGCCGCGAACACGACGCCGAAGCGGCCCTGGCGGATGCTCCGGGCGCCCAGGGCGCGCTGGGTGATGAACTGGTTGCAGCCCCAGTAGAACAGGTTCGCGATCCACAGCCCCCCGAAGAAGACCGCGAACCACGGAAGCTCCGGGTGGTCGAGCGGGAGCACCATGTGGAACTTGTCCCCCGCCGCCTCGCGCAGTGTCCCCCACCCCCCGACCGCCCGGAGACCGACGACGGTGGTGATCGCGCCGCCGACGAGGAGGATCGTCCCCTGGAGGAGGTCGGTCCACACGACCGCCTTGAGACCGCCGTAGGCCGTGTACGCGCCCGCGAACGCGGCGAGGATGAGGATGCCCCACCCGAGCCCGAGCCCGAACATGGTCTGGAGCGCGAGTCCGCCCGCGTACAGCACCGTCGCCATGGCGACGAACACGTAGGCGATCAGCATGTACACGGCGAGCCACTCGCGCGCCCGCGCGTCGAAGCGGCGCTCGAGGTACTCGGGCATCGTGGTCACGCCGAGCGCGAGCAGACGGGGGAGGAACCAGCGCGCCACGACGACCAGCGTGAGCGCGGCCATCCACTCGTAGGAGGCGATCGCGAGCCCGAAGTCGACCCCGGATCCCGCCATCCCCACGAAGTGCTCCGTCGAGATGTTGCTCGCGATGAGGCTCATCCCGATGAGCCACCACGGCAGGTCGCGGCTGGCGAGGAAGTAGTCGGCGGCCTCGCGCTCGCGCCGCGAGACCAGAACGGCGATCGCGGCGACGATCACGAAGTACCCGACGAACACGGCGATGTCGAAGCTCGAGAAGCTCACGTCCGTCGCTCGCTTGCGGTCGTCCGGGGCGCCGCCGTCCGCTCGAGTCTCTCGACGGAGTGGCGGGGTCGCAACCGGTGCGCCCCTTGTGAGCCCGCCCCGGCGGGCCACATTGGCCCCATGACGCGCGGCGCGATGTCTCCCGGACGGGCCATGAGCCTCGGATGCGCCGCGACGCTCGGCGTCGCGGCCGCGGGGCTCGCGGCGTGCGGCCCTCCGCCGGTCGACCGGGTGCTCGACCCGGAGGCGCTCCTCGGGCGCTACGAGTGGCGTGACGACCGGGACACGGAGTGGTACGCGGACCACATCCCGTTCTTCGAGTCCCCCGATTCGGTGCTCGACGCGACCTACTACTACCGCTGGGAGCTCCTCCGCACGCACCTCACGTACGGCTCGCCGGAGCACGGCTACACGCTGACCGAGTTCATCGACCGGCCGTTCTGGTCGGGCACCTACGGCGCAATCAGCTGCCCGCTGGGGCACCAGGCCTATGACCTGCGCTGGCTGGACGACCGTCGCATCGTCGAGGACTTCGCGCGCTACTGGTTCGAGACCCCGGAGGCCGAGCCGCGCAGCTACAGCAACTGGTACGGGGACGCGATGTGGGCCACCTACCTCGTCCTCGGCGACACGAGCTTCCTGCGGACGGTCCTCCCGCACATGGAAGCGCAGGTAGCCGGCTGGGACGCCGAGCGCTGGGATCCGGAGCATCGGATGTACCGCTGGGACGGGATGCACGACGGGATGGAGTTCAACATCGACGGACGCCAGACCGATCGGCCGTTCGACGGCGGCGATGGCTATCGCCCCACGCTCAACAGCTATCTGTGGGCCGACCAGATGGCGATCTCGCGGGCCGCCGCCGTTCTCGGCGACGACGGGAAGGCCCACGAGTACGCGGAGCGCGCGGCGACCCTCAAGGACCGCATCCAGACGGAGCTCTGGGACCCCGGACGGGAGTTCTTCTTCCACCAGTGGGCGTCCGACCAGCGGGGCGGCATCGAGGCGAAGACGCTCACGCACGAGACCGGGCCGCACGCGGGGAGCCCGCACGGGCGCGAGGAGATCGGGTTCGTGCCGTGGCAGTTCGGGCTCCCCGATCCCGGCTACGAGGCGGCCTGGAAGTTCCTCATGGACCCGGAGTACTTCTACGCCCCCTTCGGTCCGACCACGACCGAGCGGAACGACCCGCTGTTCCGCATCTCGCCCAGGTGCTGCGAGTGGAGCGGGAACTCGTGGCCGTACGCGACCAGCCAGACGCTCCAGGCGCTGGCGAACGTGCTGCGCGACTACGAGCAGGAGCACGTGACGCGCGAGGACTACGTTCACCTCCTGCACCGCTTCGCGGCCATGCACCGCAAGGACGGGCGCCCGTATGTGGCGGAAGCGGCCCACCCGGACGACGGGTCGTTCGAGGGTCACGACACGTACTACCACAGCGAGCACTACCTCCACTCGCACTTCATCGATCTCGTCGTGACGGGTCTCGCCGGGCTGCGGCCGAGGGACGACGACACGCTGTCCGTCGAGCCGCTCGTGCCCGACGGATGGCCGTTTTTCGCCCTCGACCGTGTCCGCTACCGGGGACACCAGGTCTCGATCGTGTGGGACCGGGACGGGAGCCGGTACGGGCTGGGATCCGGGTTCCGGCTTCTGGTGGACGGCCGCGTGGCGGCCGAGGCGGCGGCCCCGGGGCCGCTCTCGGCCGCGCTGGGCGGCTCCGGCCCGGCCGCGCCGGCCGATTCGGCCGTGAACGTCGCCGTCAACAACACCGGTGCCGCGTTCCCGCGCGTCTCGGCGTCGTGGAGCGACCCCGGGGCTCCGCCCGTCTACGCGAACGACGGCAGCCGCTGGTACCACCGCTCGCCTCCCAACGGATGGAGCTCGGCCGGCTCGGGCGCTCCGACGGACTGGATCGAGGTCGACTTCGGCGCCGACCGGCGGCTCGACTCGCTCGCGCTCCATTTCCTCGACGACGCGACCGCGCCGCCCATCGAGGCCCGCGCCTCGGTCGCCGACGGCGTGGGCCCCGCTCGCGGCGCCGACGCGGCTGTCGAGGTGCGGGCCCCGGCCGCGTACACCGTCGAGACGTGGGACGGCGAAGGCTGGGTCGCGATCCCGGACGCGGCGCGGCGTCCGGCCGAGCCGGTGGGGCGGCGCGCGAACCGGGTCGTGTTCCCGCCGCTCGTGACGCGACGCGTGCGCGTGACGCTGGAACACCGACCGGGGGCCGCCAGCGGGCTGACCGAGCTCGAGGCCTGGTCGGCGGCCGCCCCCCCGCCGCCCGTGACGGACGTCGCGTCCCCCAACCTCGCGCTCGATGACGGCTCGGCGGGCGCCCCACGCGCCTCGGCCTCCCATACCTTCGAGGGAGACCGCGTCGAGCACGTGAACGACGGGCGGATCGCGTTCCCCTACTACACGCGCAACCGCTGGACCGCGTTCGGCAGCCCGAACGCGCGCGACTGGGTCGCGATCGACCTGGGCCGGCCGCACACCCTGCGCGAGATCGCCGTCTACCTGTGGGGCGACGAATACCGGGGGGAGCGCTCGGGTGTCGCCGCGCCGCGCGCGATGACGATCGAGGTGTGGGACGGGACGGGGTGGGTTCCCGCGGAGGTCGAGGTCCGCCTGCCCCGGAGCCCGCGGACCGCCGCCAGAAATCTCGTCCGCATCCGCCCCGTCGAGACGTCCCGGGTGCGCGTGGTCCTCGAGCACGACCGCCCCGCCGCGAGCGGGATCACCGAGATCGAGATCCACGGAGGGATGCGATGACCCGCACGGTAGTCGGAAGCCGACGACCGCGGGCCCCGCTCGGGCGCCGGATCGAACCGGCTGGCGGCGCGACCGGCGGAGACGGCGGGACGCGCGCACCGCTACTGGGCGCGGCCGCGGCCCTGGCCCTCGCATGCGCCCCGGCCGGGGAACCGGCGGGGACGGACGGCGCGGTCTTCGGACGCACACCGGACGGGGTGGAGGTCGAGATGTTCACGCTCGGGAACGAGAACGGGATCGAGATCGTGGTGATCGAGTACGGCGCGATCCTCCAGGCGATCCGGGTGCCGGACGGAGCCGGGGGTCGGGTCGACATCGCGCTCGGGCACGACTCGCTCGCGGGGTACGTGAAGGACTCGCCCTACTTCGGCGCCATCGTGGGTCGCTATGCGAACCGGATCGCCGGGGGCCGCTTCACGCTCGACGGCGAAACCCACGAGCTGGCGCGGAACGACGGTCCCAACCACCTGCACGGCGGCGAGCGCGGGTTCGATCGGGTCGTCTGGGAGGGGCGCGCGCTCGAGACCGACGAGGGGGATACCGTCGAGCTCCGCCATACCAGCCCGGCGGGCGAGGAGGGCTATCCGGGCACCCTCGAGGTGGTCGTCACGTACACGCTGACCGACGCGGACGAGCTCGTCGTGGACTACCGGGCCCGGACCGACGCGCCCACGCCGGTCAATCTCTCGCAGCACACGTACTTCAACCTCGCAGGGGCCGGAAGCGGTGACATCCTCGACCACGTGCTCACGATCCATGGAGACGCGTACACGCCGGTCGACTCGACGCTCATCCCGAACGGCGAGATCGTCCCCGTCGAGGGAACGCCGTTCGACTTCCGCTCGCCCACGCCGATCGGGGCGCGGATCGGTGCGGACCACCCGCAGCTCGCGCACGGCGGCGGCTACGACCACAACTTCGTGCTCCGCAGGCCCCCCGACGGAGCCACCGGCCCCGCTCCCGCGGCGCGAGTGGTGGATCCCGCGAGCGGCCGGTGGCTCGACGTCCGGACGACCGAGCCCGGGCTCCAGTTCTACTCGGGGAACTTCCTCGACGGCTCGATCCGCGGGAAGGACGGGCGCGTCTACCGACACCGGGGCGCGTTCTGCCTCGAGACCCAGCACTACCCGGATTCCCCCAACCGGGAGGCCTTCCCGAGCACGATCCTGCAGCCGGGGGAGGAGTATCGCTCGCGCAGCGTGTACGCGTTCGGCTGGTGACCCGGCAGGGACGCACGCCGACCGATCAAACGGTTTCAGCGCGGCTTCTGTTCCCGTACTGTAGGTGGTCGGGCGGGGTGGTCGGTGGCGCCGGTGTCCCCTCCGATCTCCCCCCATCGGAACTCCTGCCACGAGGTTCGACGATGCGCTCGCGACGGTACTCGCTCGACCGGCGACCGGTACGCACGCCCTTCGCGCTCACTTTCGCCCTGCTGGCCCTGGCGCTCGGCGCGCCGGCGGAGGCCCAGCAGACCGACCTGGCCGCCGCCACCGCCGCGCTCGAGTGGCGCGAGATCGGCCCGACGATCATGGGCGGGCGGGTGGCCGACCTCGCGGTGGTCGAGTCGGATCCGTCGACCTTCTACGTGGGAACGGCGACCGGGGGCGTGTGGAAGACGCTGAACGGCGGCACGAGCTTCGAGTCGCTGTTCGACGACCAGCCGACGGCGTCGATCGGCGACGTCACCGTGGCCCCATCGAACCCGAACGTGGTGTGGGTGGGCACGGGCGAGCCCCAGAACCGTCAGAGCTCGCCGTGGGGGATGGGCGTCTTCCGGTCGACCGATGCCGGGCGCACGTGGCGGCACCTGGGGCTCGAGAACACGCACCACATCGCCCGCATCGTCGTCCACCCCCGCGATCCCGACGTCGCGTACGTGGCCGCCGTCGGACACCTGTGGGGTCCCAACCCGGAGCGCGGGGTCTACCGGACGACGGACGGGGGCGCGACGTGGGAGCTCGTCCTGTTCGTCGACGAGGACACCGGCGCGATCGACCTCGCCATGGATCCGGGCGATCCGCGGACCGTGTTCGCCGCGATGTACCAGCGCCGGAGGACCCTGTGGGGGTTCAACGGCGGCGGTCCCGGGAGCGGCATCTACCGCACC
>Ga0299913_10005025_pt1 | contig 11230 bp, 10 predicted proteins | sample RVTome_9_FD_201360 | JGI IMG/M metagenome (GOLD analysis project Ga0299913, IMG submission 201360) | Soil microbial communities from uranium-contaminated site in the Upper Colorado River Basin, Wyoming, United States - RVT155D38 (version 2) ... | reverse complement strand
CCACGCGAGCGGGATCGACGCGCGCTCTGCGGCCGCCTGCCCGACGATCTCCTCGAAGCGGGTCAGGAACGTGCGCGACCGGGCCGCGTCCCGGGTAGCGATCGTGAACGCCATCTCCGGCACCGGGAAGAAGCCTGTCTTGTCGACGCCGGCGATCGCGAACGACGCCTCCTGACCGACCCACGAGACGATGTCGTTCTCCACGTCGACCCCCGTCTCGCTCTCGAACGCCGCCAGCTGCCGGGCGACCAGGGTGTCGGCCTGGAGTGAGTCCGCCGTCCCCGCGACGTCCATCTGGATCCGCGTCGCCTGAACCGCGTAGCGACGGAGCTCGTCGTAGATCACCTGCGCGTCGAGCGAGTTTACCGCGCCGTACATCAGGGTCCCGACCGGCTGGAAGGCGAGCGTCCGGATCGCCGACGGCGAGCGCGTCATCATCTCGGCGAGCGGCGAGCGCTCGCCCTCGGGGAACTTCGTGTAGGCGTCGGCGCGGAGGCCGTTCTCGGCCCAGTACAGTCCCACCCCCACGGCGCTCGCGAGCTGGACGTCCTCGAGCGCGCCGGTGGCGGCGCGGATCCGCTCGCTCTGCAGGTCTTCGGGCACGCCCGCCGCGCTGTCGGCGGCCGCGGCCCTGTCGGCGGCTTCCTTGAGCGCCCGCTGGTCGACGTAGATCGAGATCGTCGCTTCGGGCAGCTTCTGGATCACGTCCTCGTAGTCGCCGGTCGCGGCCATCGTCTGGCCGCCGTCGCCGGCCAGCGACAGCGTGCCCTGCATCCGGTCACGGGTCGTCGCCATGACGAGACGATTGTCGGCGATCGAGTACAGGAGCAGCTCGTCGCCCTCGCGCGTGGCGGCGATGCGTACCTGCGTGCCCGCCAGGTCCGCGTTTTCGAACGTGGCGCCCTTCTCCTCGGTGATCTTCGTCTCGAGAGTCTCGAGCAGCGTGCGGGCCTGATCCTCGTTCTCGACGTCGGCGACCAGCACCAGGTCGGCACGATCCCCCGGCAGCTTCCCGTAGAACCCGAGATCGAACTTGGTGCCGAAGATCGTCATGAGAGTGGCCTCGTCGAGCGCGAGCCCGGTCTCGGCCTGGAACTCGCGCTGCGACTCCGCGATCGGCGCGAACGCCTCGCGCACGTCGGGGATCGCGGCCAGCTCGGTATACAGGCGCGTACCCTTGAGGCGCGTCCAGAAGGCCTCGAGGTCGTAGCCCGACACGACCACGCTCGCACCGGCCGGGAGCGAGGTCGCGACAGCGCGCGTCTCGAAGCCCGCGACCGGCTCTCCACCGCCGTCCTGTCCGCGGCAGGCGGACACCGAAACCAGCGCGAACAGAGCAATGCTTGCCGTCCGGACGAGCAGGGAGCGGGTCCCCATGTCCGAGATCTCCTTTCGGCAGAATGGTGTGCGTGGCGATCGACCCTGCAGGCGCCCGACGTTAGAGGCGCCTTCGGGCTTTGTCAATTTCCGGGCGGAAACGCGCTCCCGGGGGCGGACGAGAGCGGGGCGACTGGACTCAGCTCCTCGTTCGCGCCGCTCGCCGGCTCGCCCGGTCCGGCGGAACCCGCGATCGCGAACAGCCGGCCTCCCGCCACCGCGGCACCCAATCCGTACCGGGGGGTCAGCAGCGGGTGGAGCGGCAGCCAGCGACGCTCGCGCGGGTCGTAGGCCTCGTGGGCGTCGAGCGGTCCCGCCGGCGTGACGCCGCCGACGACGTGCAGCCGGCCGCCGAACGCGGCCGCGGCCAGGCCCCCGCGCGGGGTCGGCATGGGCGGCAGGCGCTCCCAGCGCAGGGTGCGCACATCGAACGCCTCGAGCGTCGGCTGGGCGGTGCTCGCGCTCCCCAGCTCTCCCCCCACGACGTAGACCACGCCTCCGATCGCCGCCGCCGCCAGCGCTTCGCGCGGGGAGGGCAGCGGGGGAAGCGGGTCCCAGCGGTCCTCGTCAGGGTCGAAGCGCCAGGCGTCCCGCAGGGCGGGCTCCTCCCGCGCCTGCCCGCCGAGCGCGTAGACGACGTCGTCGACGACCGCCACCGCCAGCGCGCCGCGGGCGCGTGGGAGCGGCTCGACCGGCTCCCACCGCCCCACCTCCGGATCCAGCGCGTAGACCGACGCCACCGGCAACGAGGGATCGCCGGAAAGCCCGCCGATGGCGAACAACCGGTCGTCGGCCGCGGCCACCGCCACGTGGTGGAGCGGCTCGGGCAGGGGTGGGCCGGGACGCCACGCGTCCAGGTCCGGGTCGTAGACGTCGACTCGCGTCGTCGCCCGGCGGTCGGCTCCGATCCCGCCCACGACCCAGACCTCCCCGTCCATCTCGGCGACGCCCACCGCCCCGCGGGGCTCCGGCAGGGGGGCGGCCGTCGTCCACTGGCCGGGGAGCGGGATCGTCTCCGGCTGGCGCGCGGGTCCGCAGGCGAGGCCCACGGCCAGCGCGGCCGTTGGAAGGAGGATCCAGGCGCGGGGCATCGGCTACCCTACCGCCCGCGGACGCACGACGTTCCACCCGGCCGGAGCGGTCCTCCCGGCCGTGTCCGCGCGAAACCGGGCGCCGCCCGCCGCCGTAGGGTCGGGAAATGGCCATTTCTTCCGAATCGTTCCGGAGGTGACCGTGCTTCGACCGCTGCTCATCCCGCTGACCCTTCTCCCGTTGACCGCCTGCGGGATCTCGATCGACTTCGACGGGCCCGCGGTGCCGGGGTCGGGCGTCTCGACCACGGCGGCCCGAACCGTGCCCGCGTTCGACCGGGTCGACATCAGCGGCGAATACGACGTCGTGGTGCGGGTCGGCGGCCCGCGCTCGGTCTCCGTCACGGGCGACGACAACCTGCTGCCGCTCATCCGCACCGAGGTGCGGTCGGGCACGCTCCACATCGAGAGCACGGACGACCTGCGGCCGCGGGACGGGATCCGGATCGAGATCGGAGTCGAGACGCTGCGCGGGATCCACAGCGGAGGGAGCTCGGAGGTCGCCGTGCGCGACGTCCGATCGCCGGCGTTCGACGCCAGCGTGTCGGGATCGAGCGTGCTCGCGGCGAGCGGGGAGTTCGGCGACCTCTCGACGTCGATCTCGGGCTCGGGGGAGATCCGCATGCAGGGCACGGCCGACGAGATCGAGGGCGACGTCTCCGGATCGGGCGATCTCGACCTGGTCGAGGTACGCGGCCGCAGGGCGCGCATCGACGTCTCCGGGAGCGGCGGGGCGACCGTGAACGTCTCCGAGCGGCTCGACGCGCGCGTCAGCGGCTCCGGCGGCGTCCACTACGCGGGCCGTCCCACGGTCGAGGCCGACGTCAGCGGCTCCGGCTCGGTGGATCGGATCTGACGGTCAGCGGACCCGCAGCACGAGGCACTTCAGGTACTCGGTCTCCGGCACGTTCACCAGGATCGGGTGGTCGGGCGCCTGGGAGCGGATCTCCACGAGTTCGACCGTCCGCCCCGCGTCGCCCGCCGCCTCGGCGACGATCTCGAGCAACATCTCCCGCGACAGGTGATAGGAGCAGGAGCAGGTCACGAGCACGCCGCCCGGCTCCAGGCACTTGATGGCCCGCAGGTTGATCTCCTTGTAGCCGCGGCGGGCGCCCGGCAGCGACTTCTTGTTCTTCGCGAAGGCGGGCGGGTCGAGAACGATCGCGCCGTACCGCTCGCCGGCCGCGTCGAGCTCGTGGAGCCGGTCGAACGCGTTCGTGACCGTCCACTCCACGTTCTCCGCCCCCCCGGCCGCGGCGTTCGCGCGCGCGCGCGCCGCCGCCTCCTGCGAGCTCTCGATCGCGTCCACCCGCCCCACGACGGGAGACAGGTGGAGGGCGAAGCCCCCCTCGCCGGAGAAGGCGTCGAGGGCGCGATCGGCGCCGTCGGCCCAGCGCGCCGCCGCGCGGTAGTTCTCCTGCTGATCGAGGAACGCGCCCGTCTTCTGCCCGCGCATCAGGTCCACGGCGAATCGGCGCTCGCCGATCGTCACGTCGAACGGCTCGGGGGCTTCGCCGTGCCAGACGTGGACCCCCGGCTCGAGTCCCTCCAGCCGCCGCACGGATACGTCGTTCCGCGCCACGATCGCGCGCGGCGCCAGGCGGGACGCGAGGAGTCCGGTCCACACCGCCGCCCAACGGTCCGCCGCCGGCGTCAGGGTCTGGACGCTCAGGCAGTCGCCGTACTGGTCGACCACCAGCCCCGGCCACTCGTCGGCCTCGCCGAAGACGATCCGCCGCGCCGGTCCCGACATCCCCGCGCGGTCGCGCCGCGCGAGCGCGGCCTCGAGCCGGGCGGCCCAGAACGCCTCGTCCACCGGTCCGTCGTCCCAGCGCGCGAAGCGGAGTGAGATCAGCGACTCCCGCGACCACGTGGCGCGCCCGAGCGGGCGGCCCGCGGGGTCGACGACGCGGACGATGGCGCCGTTCTCCAGCGCGTCCGGAAGGACCAGCAGGTCCGAGCGGTAGATCCACGGGTGCCGGCGGCGCGCGCGACGAGCGCCCGTCGGGGTCACCGCCACGGTGGCGCCGTCGGGGGATACAGGAGGGTCGGAAGCGGAAATGGCGCAGGTCCCGGCGGGGTCGCCCCCGCTAGGCCATCGAGGACATCGAGCGCAGCCGCGCGACCGTTTCGGTCACGCGCCCGATCGCGTAGTCGATCTCCTCCTCCGTCGTCCAGCGGCCGAGCCCGAAGCGGATCGTGCTGCGGGCCAGGTCGTCGTCCCGCCCGATCGCCTTCATGACGTGGGAGCCGCCCGGCGCGGACGAGCGGCAGGCGGAGCCGCTGGAGACCGCGACGTCCTCCAGCGAGAGGAGCAGCGCCTCGCCATCCACGTACGGGATCGAGACGCTGAGGTTGTTGGGCAGCCGGCGATCGATGTCGCCGTTCACGACCAGATCCTCGATCTCGGCCTCGAGGCCCGCCTGCAGCCGGTCGCGAAGGACCGCCAGCCGCGCGGACTCGGCGACTCGCTCCTCGCCCGCCACCTCCGCGGCCACGCCGAGCCCCACGATCCCCGGCACGTTGTGGGTGCCGGAGCGGAGGCCGCGCTCCTGGCCGCCGCCGCAGAGCGACGGCGCGAGCTTCATGCGCCGCGAGCGCCGGCGCACGTACAACGCACCGATCCCCTTCGGCCCGTAGAACTTGTGCCCGCTGATGGCCGCCAGATCCACGTCGAGGTCGTCGACGGTGAACGGGATCTTGCCGACCGCCTGGACGGCGTCGGTGTGGACCCAGGCCCCCGCGGCGTGCGCGATCTCGGCCACCTCGGCGAGCGGCTCGATGGTGCCGATCTCGTTGTTGGCCAGCATCAGGCTCACCAGGATCGTGTCCGCGGCCATCGCGCCGGCGACGTCGTCGGGATCCACGCGCCCGCGCTCGTCGACGTCGACCCAGGTGACCCGGAACCCTTCCTCCTCGAGGACGACCAGCGGCTCGAGGACGGATTTGTGCTCGATCCTGACGCTGACGATGTGCTCGCCGTCGCCCGCCTCGCGCCGGGCGCAGGCGGCCCCCTTGAGGGCGAGGTTGTTGGCTTCGGTGGCGCAGGACGTGAACACGATCTCGTCCGCGTCGGCGCCCAGCAGCTCCGCCACCTGGCCGCGCGCGTGCTCGACCATCTCCTCGGCTTCGCGCCCGAACGAATGGCTGCGGCTCGAGGGATTGCCGAACCGCTCGCGGAAACAGGGGAGCATCGCCGCGACGACGCGCGGGTCGCAGGGCGTGGTGGCGTGATAATCGAGGTAGATCGGCAGTTTCATGATTGGGACCCGATGCGAAGCTAAAGCGTCGCTCCCAGCTCTGCCAGCGTCTCCCGGCGCGACTCCAGGAGCCGCTGGAGGAGCTTCTCCTCGCTCGCGTGGAGCGACGCCCGGGCGGCGTCGAAGGCGAACTCGGCGGATTCGAGCGAAGCCGGCGAATCCGCCTCCGCGAGCCGATCGCGGAGCTCCCGGTACAGGGGGCCCATCGCGTCGGCCTCCTCCCACACGCGCGGGAAGGACAGGCGGTGGATCGGCGACAGGCCGTGGACGCGGAGCGCCTGCATGTGATACGCGGTCGGGTAGCCCTTGTTGGTGTCGAAGCCGTACACCGGCCAGCGCCGGTGGCAGTCCGCCAGGAGCCGGTCGCGGGCCACCTTGGCGACGATGGACGCCGCGGCGATCGAGCGCACGCGAGCGTCCCCGCCGACCACCGCGCGGTGCGGTACCGGGAAGGTCCGGGGCGAGCGGCCATCGAGCAGCGCGAGGTCGAACGGAATCGGCAGCCGCGACAGCGCGAGGCGCATCGCGAGGAGCCCGGCCTGGTAGATGTTGATCCGATCGATCACACGCTCGGATACGACTCCCACGCCCACCGCGAGCGCCGCGCCTCGGATCTCCCGGTCGAGCGCCTCGCGCACGGCCGGCTCGACGCGCTTGGAGTCGTCGAGGGCGGGGACGATCCAGCCCTCGGGCAGGATGACCGCCGCCGCGACCACGGGGCCGGCCAGCGGCGCCATTCCGACCTCGTCGACGCCGGCCACGACGGCCACCCGGCTCGCGCGCGAGTGCGCCTCGGCCTCGAGCAGCTCCCGCTCCGCGGCCAGCAGCCGGCGCACGCGCGCCCGCTCCCGCTCGATCGCCCGCACGTGCTCCCGGTACCGTTCGCCGAGCGCGCGCACCCCCGCGCGCGGATCCCGCAGCAGGTGCTCGACGGTCTTCCGCCCCACCGAGTGGCGGCGGGTCAGGACCTCGTGGATTTCGCTGACGGAGAGACGGGAGAGGCGGTCGTCGAGCCCGCTCACCCGATCAGGTGCGCTGCCGCTCCCGGATCCGGGCGGCCTTGCCGGAGAGGTTCCGCAGGTAGTAGAGCTTGGCCCGGCGGACCTGTCCTTCACGCACGACCGTGATGTCGGCGATCACCGGCGAGTGGAGCGGGAAGATCCGCTCGACGCCGACGCCGTTGGAGACCTTGCGCACGGTGAACGTCTCGTCGAGCCCGCCGCCCTTGCGACGGATGACGACGCCCTCGAACGCCTGCAGGCGCTCCTTCTCGCCCTCGCGGACGCGCACGTTCACCCGGATGGTGTCACCCGGGCGAAACGCGGGGATGTCCTCGCGGAGCTGGTCCTGGCCGATGCGCTGATCCATGGAAATCATAAGCTACCCCTTGGTGTTGGACGGTTCAAGGCCTTTCTTCCTCGCGTTCCCTGCGGGCGACGAGGTCGGGACGGCGCTCGCGCGTCAGCCGCTCCGCCTCCGCCGCCCGCCAGCGGGCTACCGCAGCGTGGTCGCCGGACAGGAGCACGTCCGGCACCTTCTTCCCGCGGTATTCGGCCGGCCGCGTGTAGGACGGCGGCCCCAGCAGCCACTCGTCGTGATACGAGTCGCCCTGCGCGGAGTCGAAGTCTCCCAGCACTCCGGGCAGGAGCCGGGCCACCGCGTCGATCAGCGCCAGCGCGGCGATCTCGCCACCCGACAGGACGAAGTCACCGAGCGAGATCTCGTCCGTGACGAGCGCCTGGCGCACGCGGTCGTCGACATCCTTGTAGTGTCCGCAGAGGAGCGTCAGCTCGGCCTCCACCGACAGCTCGACCGCGACCCGGTGCGTGAACGGACGTCCGCGCGCGGACAGGAGCACGAACGGCCGCGGCGATTCCAGCGCCTCGTGCGCCCGGAACACGGGCTCGGGCTTGAGCACCATGCCGCCCCCGCCCCCGTACGGATAATCGTCCACCTGCTCGCCCTCGGCGACGAACGCGCGCAGGTCGATCAGGTCCCACGAGAGGAGCCCCTTGCGCCGCGCGCGCCCGGTGATCGACTGCTCGAGCGGCTCCCGGAAGTACCCGGGAAACAGGGTCAGGACGTTGACGTGCACCGCGAGCTCCTCACAGCTCCTTCCACCCCTCCGGCGGCGTGACCTCGATCCGCTGGTCCCCGACCCGCGCCACGAACTCCCGCACGAACGGCAGGAGGCGCGGCTTGCGGCCGGCGCCGCCGATCTCGAGCATCGGCGCCCCCGCCGTCTCGACGACGTCGAGCACCTCCCCCAGCGGCTCGTCCCCGGGCCCCACGACCGGCCGGCCGACCAGCGCGTGGAGGAACCATTCGTCCTCCGCGCGCGCCGCCTCGGCGTCCTCGCGCGGGACGAGGAGGTACGCGCCCACGTGCTGCTCGGCGTGGCTCCGGTCCGCGATCCGATCGAGCGTCAGGAGCCAGCGACCCTGATGGAGCCGCGCGGTCTCGATCCGCACCGGCAGCAGCCCGCGATCGGTCGCCGGATCGCGGCTCAGCCAGAGCGCGCTCCCGGCGGCGAACCGCTCGACGTTCTCGGTGAGCGGGAAAACCGCCACCTCGCCCTTGATGCCGTGCGGCTTGACGATCCTCCCCACCGCGACGTGCCCGGAGGGGCCCACCGTCGGCTACTCCTCCGCGGTCGGCTCCGCGGCTTCCCCGGCGCTCTCCCCGCCGGCGTCTCCCGCGCGCTCCGCGTCGCTCTGCGTGGTCCCCGCGGCTTCCGGCGCGGCCGGCGCGCGGCCGGTCCGGAACTCCTGCCAGATCCCCGCCTGCGAGAGCAGCGACCGCGCGCTGTCGGTGGGCATCGCGCCCTCCCCCAGCCAGTGGAGCACCTTCTCGCGATCGAGTTCGATCGCCGCCGGCTCCGTGCGCGGGTTGTAGGTCCCGATCGTGTCCAGGAACCGGCCGTCGCGCGGGCTCCGCGAGTCGGCTACGACGATGCGGTAGAACGGCTGCTTCTTGGCGCCCATGCGGCGCAGTCGGATGCGTACGCTCACGTGTTACCTCCTGAGAAGCTTGGGTCCGAAGGTCGACTTGATCTGCTTCATCATCTTGTTCATCTCGCCGAACTGCTTGAGGAGCTGATTGACCTCCTGCACGGTGGTGCCGCTGCCGTGCGCGATCCGCTTGCGCCGGCTGCCGTTCAGGATCTTCGGGTTGCGGCGTTCGGCGGGGGTCATCGAGAGCACGATCGCCTCGCTCCGCTTCATGCGGTCGGGATCGACCTTCGCGCCCTTGAGCTGCTTGCCGACACCCGGCAGCATACCGAAGAGCCCTTCGATCGGGCCCATCCGCTTGAGCTGCTTCATGGCGGTCAGGAAGTCCTCGAGGTCGAACCGGCCGTGACGACCGACCTTGTCCTCGAGCTTGGCGGCCTCCTCCTGGTCGATCGCCTCCTGGGCGCGCTCGACCAGCGACACGACGTCGCCCCGGTCGAGGATCCGTCCCGCCATGCGATCGGGGTGGAACGCTTCCAGCGCGTCCAGCCGCTCGCCCACACCCACGAACTTGATCGGCAGCCCGGTCACCGCGTGGATCGAGAGGGCCGCTCCGCCCCGCGCGTCGCCGTCGAGCTTGGTCAGGATCACGCCGGTCAGCGGCAGCCGGCCGTGGAACGACTCCGCGATCCGGACCGCGTCCTGGCCGGTCATCCCGTCCGCCACGAGAAGCGCCTCGTCGGGCTCGGCGGCGGCGAACACGCGCTCCAACTCGGCCATCATCTCGTCGTCGACGTGGAGTCGGCCGGCGGTGTCGACGATCACCACGTTCCGCCGCTCCTCCCGCGCGCGCGCGATCCCGCGCTCGGCTAGCCGCTCGACCCGCGTCTCGTCGCGGTCGGCGAGGACGGGGACGTCGAGCTGCCTGCCGAGCGTCTCGAGCTGGTCGATGGCGGCGGGGCGGTAGATGTCGGCCGCGACGAGGAGCGGCCGCCGGTTCCGCTTCTGGAGCGCGCGCGCCAGCTTTCCGGCCGTGGTCGTCTTCCCCGAGCCCTGGAGACCGGCGAGAACGATCACGGTCGGCGGCTGCTTGGCCTCCACCAGCGGCCGGTGCGCCCCGCCCAGAAGGTCCACCAGCTCGTCATGGACGATCTTGATCACCTGCTGGGCCGGTGTCACGGACGGGGCGACCTCCTGCCCGCGCGCCTTCTCCTCCACGCGCGCGCAGAACTCTTTGGCGACCCGGAAATGGACGTCCGCCTCCAGCAAGGCGCGCCGCACCTCGCGCATCCCCTCGGCGATCATCGCGTCGTCGAGGATCCCCCGGCCACGGAAGCGCGCGAAGGCGCCGTCCAGCTTTGCGCTGAGCTCGTCGAACATCGTCTACCTGGTGGAACGCGTCCCGCGGATCGACCCGGCGCGCCGGGCGCCCCCTGGTCCGGGTCCAGCCCGGAGAGCGGGGGAAGCGAATAGGGGGCGAAAGATAGCCGGCCGGGACGCGTCCGTCGAGTCGGACGCGGCGGCCCGATCGTGGACGCGGTCAGCGGACCCGGACGGAGGGACCGATACGGTCGATGCGGTCGGTCCAGATGCCTCCCGTGTAGCCCTCCGGGACCTTCTCCAGCAGGTCCTCGAGGGTGTCGATCCCCTCGGAGGCCCCCCCGTCGTAGTCGTTGACGAGGAAGACCGGCGAACCGGCGGACTCCATCCGGGCCAGGAACCGGTCCGGCCACCCCCAGAGCCAACGGGCGACGTTCGCAGGGACCACCAGGACGGTGTTCCGACAGGCGCCGGGCACGTACCCCGTCCATCCGACGGCCGCGTAGCGCAGGATGCAGGACTTCAGGAGGGGCCGGGACATCGCGCGGACAGCCGGGACGCGCGCGCGCATAACCTGGATCGGACGGGAGCCTCCATACGCCATGAGCTGCCGCTGGCGCGCGACCGGCAACTCCGCCAGCCTCGCGGCCAGCGCGGCCCCCTCCGCGGGGTCGTCGCTCTTCACGTTGACGAGGAACGCCCGATCCGGGAACGACTCGAGCACGTCGGTCAGCGACGGCATCATGCCGACCCCCCGGCCGCGGAACGGGAACGTATGTCCCCCGTCCGCGGTGTAGCCGTAGCCGACGTCGAGGGTCCTCAGCTCGGCCATGCTGCGCTCGCGCGTGACCCCGCTGCCCTCCGTGCGGCAATCGATCGTCCAGTCGTGGAAGACCGCGAACTCGCCGTCGGTGGTCGGATGGACGTCGAGCTCGACGACGTCCGCCCCGAAGTCAAAGGCGGCCCGGAAGGAAGGCAGCGTGTTGTCGAGCCAGGCGTGCTCGGGAGGCAGCATGCGCGACGCCGTGCACGTGTCGCCGCGGAGGTCTGCGCGCGAATAGTCCTGACCGAGGCCGCCGTGGGCCAGCAGGACCGGCTCGCGGGGGGGCGTCCGCACCAGGGCGGGCGTGTTCCACGCCCACAGCAGCGCCGCGAAGCCGGCGAGGGCGAGCGCCATCCGGCGGCGGCTCACCGCCGCGACGCTCCGCCCCGGCCGGTCGTCACTCCCGGG
>Ga0299913_10005024_pt1 | contig 11233 bp, 6 predicted proteins | sample RVTome_9_FD_201360 | JGI IMG/M metagenome (GOLD analysis project Ga0299913, IMG submission 201360) | Soil microbial communities from uranium-contaminated site in the Upper Colorado River Basin, Wyoming, United States - RVT155D38 (version 2) ... | reverse complement strand
AGTCGCGCCGGACCGATGCCATCGACCCGCCTGGAGCCGATCCCCGCCCCCCTGTACGACCCGCGCCACGAGCACGACGCGTGCGGCGTCGGCTTCGTCGCCGACCCCGGTGGCCTCCACCCCGACGGCACCGTGGCCCTGGCGCTGGAGGCGCTGGCCGCGCTCGCCCACCGTGGCGCCCGGGGCGCCGACGACGCCACCGGCGACGGCGCGGGGATCTCGATCCCGATCTCGAAGCGCTTCCGGCGCCGGCTGCTGGCCGAGGCGGGCGTGAGCGTGGGGCCGCGGCGACGCGTCGCCATCGGCATGTGCTTCCTGCCGCCGGCGATGGCCGGCGAGGCCGAAGCCGTCGTCGCCGACCGGGTCAGGGCCGCCGGCCTGGTCGTGGCGGGCTGGCGCGACGTCCCCGTGGATGCCTCGCTCGTCGCCGCGCGGCGCGTCGGGGAGACCCCGATCGTCAAGCAGGCGATCGTCCTCGCACCCGGCCGGCTGGACGGCATCGGCTTTGCGCGAGCGCTGGTCCTTGCACGCCGATCGATTGCAAGCTCGGCCGCCGCGACGCACGGGCTCGAGGACCTGGCGGTGGCCTCGCTTTCGGAGGCATCGCTCGTCTACAAGGGCCTGTTCGTCGGGGACGAGCTCGGGCGGTTCTACGCCGATCTGCGAGCGGACGATCTCGACGCCCGGTACGCGCTCTTCCACCAGCGCTACTCGACGAACACGTTCCCTTCGTGGCGGCTCGCCCAGCCGTTCGGCTACCTCGCTCACAACGGGGAGATCAACACCGTCCGCGCCAACCGGGAGGCGATGCGCGGTCGCCGCGCCCGCCTGGGCGGTGGCGCGTGGGCGCGGAAGCTCGTCGACGCTGGACCGCTGGTGAGCGAGACAGGCTCCGACTCCGAGTCGCTGGACGACGCGCTCGAGCTGCTGCTCCTCGCCGGCCTGGGGATCGAGGAGGCAGTCGCGACGCTGATTCCCGCGGCGGCCGGGCTGAGTGGTTGCTCGGAGCAGCTTCCGGCACGGACCGAGCCGTGGGATGGGCCGGCCGCCGTCGTGTTCGGCGACGGGCGGCGTGCCGGCGCCCTGCTGGACCGGAACGGCCTCCGGCCGCTCTCGATGGCCGTGACCCGGGACGGCCTGGTGGTGGTCTCGTCCGAAGCGGGCAGCGTGGACCTGTCGGGGCACGACGTGGTCGCGCGTCATCGGCTGGGACCGGGGGACCTGGTGGTGGTCGACACCGTCAGCGGTCGCGTGAGCGGTCCGACCACGAACCGTTCGCTGGCCGAGCCGTCGGCGATTCCCGTCGCGGCCGTACCGGCGAGCACGCCGATGCCGCCCACCGGCGCCCGGCAGCGCGTGGCGCTCGGCCTCGACGCCGAGATCGCGCGGCAGATGATCAAGCCCATGGCGACCGAGGGCCACGAGGCGATCTGGAGCATGGGCGACGACACGCCGATCGCTCCGCTCGCCACCCGGCCGCGACGCGTGACCGGGTTCCTGCGCCAGGCGTTCGCCCAGGTCACGAACCCGGCGATCGATCCCGAGCGGGAGCGGGCGGTGATGTCGCTGCGCATGGCCGTCGGCCGGCAGCCCTCGTTCCTCGGCGGGGACGGGGCGCACGTGGCGGTCATCGAAGGGCCGGTGCTCGACGCCGATGGCGTGGCGGCCCTGCGGGCCCGGCTGGGCGAGGTGGGTCCGACCGCCCTCGACGCCACCTGGCCGGTGGCGCGCGGTCCGCGCGGCATGGCACACGGCCTGGCCCGACTGCGCCGGCAGGCACTGGCCGCCGCGCGCCGGGGTGCCCAGCTGGTCGTCATCAGCGACGCGGCCATCGGCCCCGGGCGGGCGGCGATCCCCCCCGTGCTCGCCGTCGGAAGCGCGCACGCGGCGCTGCTCGGCGCCGGGCTGCGCTCGCGGACCGACCTCGCCGTTGAGTGCGGCGAGTGCTTCGACGTCCACGACCTCGCCATGCTCCTGGCCGCCGGCGCATCGGCCGTCCATCCCTGGCTGCTGCTCGAGCTCGCGTCCGAGCATGCCGGGGCACGCGGCCAGGAGGAGCTCGAGCCGCACGAGGCGCGCGCGAACACGATCGCCGCCCTCGAGGCCGGCCTGCGCAAGGTGCTGGCACGGATGGGGATCTCGGCGCTGGCCTCGTATCGGGGCGGCCAGCTGTTCGACGCGGTCGGGCTCGACCCGGAGCTCGTGCGCCGCTGCTTCCCCGCCGCGGGATCGTGGCCGGGGACCGTCGGCGCCGACGAGATCGCTCGTCCGGTGATCGCGCGCCATCGTCGCGCGTGGAGCGGCGAGCCGCCCTCCCTGGAGGACCCCGGGCTGGTGCGCTTCCGCGGAGCGGGGGAGGCGCACGCCTTTGCACCGCGGGTGGTCAAGGCCACGCAGTCACTGGCCGGCCCGGAGCCCGATGCGGACACGCTGGAACTCCTGGAGGCGTATCGGTCCACGGTCGCCGACGGCGAGCCGCGCCAGCCGCGCGACCTCCTGACGTTGCGGCCCGCCGGGCCGGCGCTCCCGCTCGACCAGGTCGAGCCGGCGTCGCAGATCGTCCGCCGCTTCGTGAGCTCAGCGATGAGCCTCGGCGCACTGTCGCCGGAGGCGCACCAGGCGATCAGCATCGGCATGGCTCGGCTGGGGGGCGCCGCGAACTCGGGCGAGGGCGGCGAAGATCCGGCCTGGTACACGCCATCCGAGGACGGCGACCGCCGCGACGCCGCCATCAAGCAGGTGGCATCGGCGCGTTTCGGGGTGACTGCCGAGTACCTGGCGCGGGCGGAGCAGCTCGAGATCAAGATCAGCCAGGGTTCGAAGCCCGGCGAGGGCGGGCAGCTGCCGGGCCGCAAGGCGACGGCGTTCATCGCCGGCCTCCGTCGCGGGCAGCCGGGCATGACGATGATCAGCCCGCCACCGCACCACGACATCTACTCGATCGAGGACCTCGCGCAGCTGATCGCGGATCTGCGGGCGGTCAATCCCGCGGCCCGCATCGGCGTGAAGCTGGTGGCGGGGGGCGGAATCGGCACCATCGCCGCCGGGGTGGCGAAGGCGCACGCCGACTACATCATGGTCTCCGGGCACTCGGGCGGGACCGGCGCCTCTCCCCTCAGCTCGATCAAGCACGCCGGACTGCCGTGGGAGCTTGGCCTGTCCGAGGTGCACCAGGTGCTCGTCCGCAACCGGCTCCGCGACCGCGTCGCGCTGCGGACCGACGGCGGGCTCCAGACCGGGCGTGACGTCGTCATGGCGGCCACGCTCGGCGCCGAGGAGTTCGGCTTCGGGACCGCGGCGCTGGTCGCCATCGGCTGCGACATGGCTCGCCAGTGTCACCTCGACACCTGCCCGACCGGGATCGCCACGCAGCGGGAGGACCTCCGCACGAAGTTCACCGGGACGCCCGACCAGGTCGTCGCCTTCTTCACCGCGATCGCCGAGGACGTCCGCCGCGAGCTCGCATCACTCGGGCTGCGGAGCCTGGGTGAGCTCATCGGGCGCGTTGGCCTGCTGGCCGCGGACGGTGGCGGCGCGCTCGATCTCGGTTCGGTGCTGGCGGGCCCTCGATGGATCCCGTCAGCGGACGTCCGCGACGTCGCTCCTCGGGACCGCGATCTCTTCGCCGGTCGGCCGGCCGCCGGTGGGTTCGAGCCGGTCCAGGTCGGGCGGATCGCGGCGCGCGTCGAGGCCGGTGAGCGGATCGTGGTGCGCGAGCGCGTCACGCCGGCGGATCGGAGTGTCGGGGCGCGTCTTGCCGGGACACTCTCCCGGCGGCCCGAGCCGCGCCAGCTGCCGCACGTCCGGTACGAGCTGACCGGCTCGGCCGGCCAATCGCTCGGCGCCTTCGCCGTCGCGGGCATGCGGATCGAGGTGACCGGCGAGGCGAACGACTACGTCGGCAAGGGGCTCTCGGGCGGCACGATCGTCGTCCGTCCGCCCGACGCTGGGTCGGCGGGCGAGCCGCAGTCCCTGGCAGGCAACGTGTGCCTGTTCGGCGCCACCGGCGGCGCGCTCCACGTGCTCGGTCGTGCGGGGATGCGGTTCGCGGTGCGCAACAGTGGGGCCCGTGCCGTGGTCGAGGGCATCGGCGCCCATGGCTGCGAGTACATGACCGGCGGATCGGTCGTCGTGCTGGGCGACATCGGCCCCAACTTCGGCGCCGGCATGACCGGCGGGCGGGCGTTCGTCCTGGACACCCCCGCGACACGCGATCGGCTCAACCAGGCGAGCGTGGATGCGAGCGTCGCGGACGAGGCGGAGCTGCGGATCCTCCGCGAGCTCCTCGCGGCGCACTCGGGGGAGGGAAGCCGCGTCGCCGCGGAACTGCTCCGTGACTGGCGACCGGAGCGCTTCCTGGTCGTACGACCCCGCGCGACCGCGGTGGAGGTCAGCGTCGAGCCGGTGGCTGCGGCTCGCTGAGACGGTAGCCGACCGCACGGACCGGCATCGGCTCGGCGGCGCCGGCCGCGCGGAGCTTGGCGCGCAGGCGGGCGAGGTGCGGCTTCAGCCACAGCGGATCGGGATCCGGCTCCCCGGGCCACCCCGCGGCGAGCAGCTCGGCATGCGGAACGAGGTCGCCGCGGGCGGTCACGAGCTCCTCGAGCAGGGCGAACTCGATCGGCGTGAGCTGGAGGAGGCGGTCGTTGGCGTGTGCCTCGTGGCGTCGGCGATCGATGCGCACCGACCCCGCCTCCGCCGCCGGTGCATCGTCGCGTCGCCGGCGCGTCACGGCGCGAATGCGTGCCAGCAGCTCGGACTTGCCGAAGGGCTTGGTGACGTAATCGTCGGCGCCGGCGTCGAGCGCCTCGACCTTGGCCGCCTCCTGGCCCTCGCCCGAGAGGATGATGATCGGCGTGTTCCCGCGACGCCGGATCTCGGTGCACACCGCGAGCCCGTCCATGCCCGGCATGGCGAGGTCGAGGATCACCAGGTCGGGCTGATCGGCGTCGTGGCGGCGCAGGCCCTCGCTCCCGTCGTAGGCGGCGCTCACCCGGTGACCGACGCTGCCGACCAGCGCCGCAACGGCGCCGACCATCGCCGGCTCGTCGTCGATGACCAGGATGCGCAACGCGTCGCTCATGCCGATTCTCCTGCGACCGGCAGGGCGGTGACGAACTGGCTGCCGCCGGCCGGCTTGTCCTCGATCCAGAGACGGCCACCCATCGCCCCGGCCAGCCGCCGCGCGGCGAACAGCCCGACGCCTGCGCCGGGTTGCGCGGTGTCGCCCAGGCGGACGAAGGGCTCGAAGACGCTCTCGCGCAGGTCGGCGGGGATGCCCGGTCCGTCGTCGCCGACCGCGACGTGCACCTCGCCGTGTTCAGTCCAGTCGGCGACCACGATCGTGGCGCGCGCCGGGGCGTACTTCGCGGCGTTCTCGAGCAGCAGCTCCAGGATCTGGGCGAGGCGCGCCGGGTCGCCGAGCGCCTCGCGCGGTCCATCGGCGTAGCGCTCCAGCCGATGCTGGCGCAGCAGCGGCGCCAGTCGGGTCAGCACCTCGTCGATGACGGCACCGACCTCGAACGGGCGGACCTCGACGCTCAGCAGCCGATCCGCGCGGACGGTGTCAAGGATGTCGTCGACCAGCTCGTCGAGGCGCCCGACCTGTCCCGTCGCCGCCGCGTGCCAGCCGCCCACGTCCGGGTTGCCGCTCGATGCCGCCGTCTCCGCCAGCAGGTCGAGGTAGGCGCGAACGACCGCCAGCGGGGTCCGCAGCTGGTGGGTGACGACCGCGATGATCTCGGCCCGCGCGTGGTCGATGCTCCGCAGGCTGTCGAGCTGCGCCTCCGTCTCGAGGTGCTGGCGGCGCCGCTCGACCAGCCCGGCCAGGAGCCCGGCGATCGTCGAGAGGCGTCGCACCTCCGGTGGGGGAAAGTCGCGTTGCGCCTCGGTCTTCACGTTCAGGACGCCGGTCACGGTGTCGCGAACCATCAGCGGCACGGCGAGGATGGAGGTGAAGCGCTCGTGGTCGACGCCGCGGATCCAGGCGCAGCGCGGGTCGTTGGCGAGGTCGGCGCTGACCACCGGAGCGCGCGACTGCGCGGCGAGGCCGGTGATCCCCTGGCCGATGTCGAGGCGTGCCACCCCCACGTGCTGGCGATCGACGCCGTTGGTGGCGGCCAGCGTCAACCCGCCGCGGTCACGGTCGACGAGGTAGAGCGAGCAGACCTCGGCACCCATGGCCACCGTCGACCGGTCGACGATGAGCTGCATCAGCTCGTCCCAGGTCGGCGCCGTCGTCCCGAGCTGCACGATCTCGCGGAGCGCGGCGAGCTCCTCGTGGTCGGCTGCGGCGCCCACCACGGCGCCGGACGGATTAGCCTCCGTCGGTCGCGTCGTGGTCATCGGCCCCTCGTCAGTGCGTCAGTGTCGTCAGGAGCTCCACGAGCAGCGCCTGCTGAACGTAGAGCCGGTTCTCCGCCTGGTCGAGCACCACCGAGGTCGGGCCGTCGAGCACCTCGTCGGTGATCTCCTCCCCGCGGTGCGCCGGCAGGCAGTGCATCACCAGCGCCTCTGGCGCGTGCGCCATGAGCGCCGCATCCACCCGGTACCCGGCGAACCGCAGCCGGCGGAGGTCCGCCTCGGCCTCGGCTCCCATGCTCGTCCAGGCGTCAGTGTAGATGGCGTCCGCACCGGTCACGGCATCGGCCGGAGCGTGGGTGAGCTCGACCGAACCGCCGGATCGCTGTGCAGCCTGCACAGCGGTGGTGACCACGGCGGGGTCTGGCTCGTAGCCCGGCGGGGTCGCGACCCGCAGGTGCAGCCCGGCCAGCGAGCCCGCCAGCAGCAGCGAGTGACACACGTTGTTCCCGTCCCCGACGTACGCGAGCGCCTTCCCGCGCAGCTCGCCGAGGTGTTGCCGCAGGGTGAGCATGTCGGCGAGCGCCTGGCAGGGATGCTCGTGGTCGCTCAGCGCATTCACCACCGGGACCGACGCGACCGATGCCAGCTCGACGAGCGTGTCGTGGGCGAAGGTGCGGAACACGATGCCGTCCACCCATCGGCTCAGGTTGCGGCCGACGTCGGTGGCCGTCTCGCGGTGGCCGATGCCGACCTCCTCCGGACTGAGGTAGACCGGGTGCCCGCCGAGCAGCTTGATGCCGACGTCGAACGTGACCCGGGTCCGCAGGCTCGGCTTCTCGAACAGCAGGGCAACCGTGCGGCCGGCGAGCGACGCCGGGATGCGGCCGAGGCGGCGCTGCTCGCGCAGGGTCTCGGCGGCGCGCAGCACCCGGTCCTGGCCCGCGGCATCGAGGTCGGCCGAGGAGAGCAGGTGCCGCGGCACCACCCCGATCCGGCGTGCCCGCGCCGGGGAGCTCACGGCTCGAGGACCATGGCGGTGTTCCATCGCCGGCGGGCGATACCGCTGGCGCGATCCGCGTCGAGTACCTCGGGAACGTCGTCCCAGGCCAGCTCCTCGAAGCCGTGGAGCGCGAAGTAGCCCGGGTTGGCCGTCAGGACGTAGAGCCGGCCGATGCCGGCATCGCGCGCGTCGCGGACGATGGCGCGGACGAGCATCTCTCCCATCCCGCGACCCTGGACCGTGTCGCTGACCGCCAGGGATCGAAGCTCGCCGATGCCGTCGCCGAAGTCGCGGAGCGCGGCGATGCCGACGACCTCGCCGTCGAGCTCGCTGACCCGGAAGCTGCCGATCTGCTCGGCAATCTCCTCGGGCGTGCGGGACAGGAGGATCCCTCGTCGCGCGAAGCGCTCGTTGATCTGGAGGATCGCGTCCACGTCGCCGATGCGCGCCCGGCGCTGGAACGACGCCCCGGCCGTCAGCGAGGCCACCACCCGGGCGGGCTCGCTCGCCGCCGATGCCGTCGCACGCTGCACGGGCTCCGGCGCTGCGTCCGGCGTCGCGGACGGCGCCGGTGCCTTTGCGTTGCCGTTGGCGTTGCCGGCATCCGGCGATCCGTTCCGGCGCACGGTCTCCAGGCGGCCGATGAGGGGCTGCTCGTCCGGGTCCTCGAACGGCCCGCGGACCGCGGCCTGCGTCCGCACCGGCAGCCCCCAGATCGAGATGAAGCCGACGGCCGCCTCGTGGTCGAAGGTGTCCTCGCCGCCGTAGCTGGCCAGGGTCAGGTCGTACAGCGAGTGCGGCGAGCGCCGCCCGACGACAGCGGCGGTCCCGGGCGCGAACCGCATCCGAACCTCGCCGGTCACGTGCTTCTGGGTCCAGGTCACGAAGGCCCGAAGCGATCGCGCCAACTCGCTGAACCACAGGCCGTCGTAGGCGAGGGTCGCGAACCGATCGGCTACCTGGCGCTTGAAGCCGAGCAGCTCGCGGCTGAGCGTCAGCCCCTCGAGCGCGTCGTGCGCCTGGTGGAGCACCACCGCCGCCGGCGCCTCGTAGATCTCGCGGCTCTTGATGCCGACCAGCCGGTCCTCGACGTGGTCGATGCGGCCGATGCCGTACGAGCCGGCCAGCCGGTTCAGCTCCTCGATCAGCGCCACGCCGTCGAGCCTGTGCCCGTCCAGGCTGACCGGCACGCCACCCGCGAAGCCGATGACGACCTCGGTCGCCTCCCGCGGCGCATCGGCCGGGTTGACGGTCCAGGCGAAGGCGTCCTCCGGCGGCGCCGTCCACGGATCCTCGAGGATGCCCGCCTCGACCGATCGGCCCCACAGGTTGACGTCGATGCTGTACGGCGAGCCCGGCCCCAGGTCGATCTCGATGCCGTGCGCCTTCGCGTAGGCCATCTCCTCGTCGCGGTTCATGCCCATGCCGACCCGCATGGGCGCGATGACCTTGAGCGTCGGGTCGAGGGCGGCCACCGCCACGTCGAAGCGGACCTGGTCGTTGCCCTTGCCGGTGCAGCCGTGGGCCACCGATACGGCGCCGGTGCTGTGCGCCACCTCGACCAGCAGGCGGGCGATGAGCGGTCGCGCGATCGCGGTGGCGAGCGGGTAGATGCCCTGGTAGCGGGCGCCGGCCTGGAGGGTCGGCCACACGAAATCGGTGACGAAGGCCTCGCGCGCGTCGATGGCCAGCGCCTCCTTCGCGCCGCCGGCGAGCGCCCGGTTGAGCACCTCGTCCGACGCCGCCCCGGCCCCCACGTCCACGGTGAGGGTGACCACCTCGCAGCCGCGCGTCTCGCGCAGCCACGGGACGGCGACGGAGGTGTCGAGGCCCCCGGAATAGGCGAGGACGACGGTTTCGGTCATGGTGCGGAGATCCTTTCGCGGGCGGCATCGAGGGCGGCGCGCACGCGGTTCGGCGCGGTCCCTCCGGGGAGGTCGGCGGCGGCGATCGCCTCCGCCAGGGTGGGAACGATGGGATCGAGCTCGGCGAGCTCGGGCAGGGCGTCGCGGAGGCGCTCGGTCCGGAGCTCGGTGATGTCGCAGCCGGCGGCCTCGGCCTCGGCGACCAGCTCGCCGACGCGCCAGTGCGCGTCACGGAACGGAACGCCGGCGCCGAGCAGCCGCTCCGCGAGGGCGGTGGCCAGCGCGTGACCGGAGCCGGCGGCGGCGGCCATGGCATCGGCGTCGAAGGTGACGCCCGCCATCATCTCGTCCATCGCCGCCAGGCACAGCTCGAGGGAAGCGACCGTGCGCTGCATCGGCGCTCGCGTCTCCTGCAAGTCGCGGTGGTAGCCGAGGGCCAGGCCCGACTGCACGCCGATGACCGTCGCCAGGTCGCCCTGCGCCCGGGCGGCGCGAGCGCGCACCAGCTCCGCGATGTCCGGGTTGCGCTTGTTCGGCAGCATCGAGCTGCCGGTGGCATGGCCGTCGCCGATCCGGACGAAGCCGTAGTACGGGGTGGACCAGCTCACGAGGTCGGCGGCCATGCGCGACAGGTGCATGAGCGCGGTCGCGGCCGCGGCCGTGAGCTCGACGGCGTAGTCGCGATCGGCCACGGCGTCGACGCTGTTGGCGCTGATGCTCGTGAAGCCGATGCGCTTCGCGACCGCCTCGCGGTCGAGCGGGAGGCCGCTGCCGACCGCGGCCCCCGAGCCGGCGGGAGAGGCGTCCGCGCGGCGCGCGCCATCGGCGAGCCGTCCCCGGTCGCGGTCGAGCATCTCCACGTGGGCGAGGAGGTGGTGCGCGAGCAGCATCGGCTGAGCTGGCTGCGTATGCGTATGCGCGGGAAGGATCGTGTCCAGGTGCTCACCCGCACGGCCGATGAGGGTCTGCTGCAGTCGCCGGAGCGCCTCGTCGAGGCGTGATACGGCGGCGAGCAGCCAGAGGCGCTCGTCGGTGACGACCTCCTCGTTCCGGCTGCGGCCCGCCTGCAGCTGCCCGGCGAGCTCCGGACCCACCGCCGCGCGTACGGCTGCCTCCACGTTCATGTGGACGTCCTCGTGCTCCTCGCTCCAGGCGAAGCTGCCGCCCTCGATGGCTGCGGCAACGGACGCGAGGGCCTCGTCGAGCTTCGTGCGCCCCCCGGCGTCGACCAGGCCGAGCCGCTCCAGCTCGTGGAGGTGCGCGCGGGTGGCGGCGATGTCGTGGACGGCGAGCGGCCGGTCGACGTCGGTCGAGCTCGACAGCTCGACCGCGTTCGAGGTCAGCGGCGCCTGGACGCGGCTCCCCCACAGTGGGCGGTCCGGTGCATGATCATTCGGCATAGACGCATGATCATACGCGTTCCGCGCATGACCATGCAACGCAGGGTAATCTGCCGGCTCCGTGTTCCGGACGATCGCCCCCACCGTTCAGGCGCCACGGGAAGGACTGCAGCCGCGGCGCCTGACTGCTGCCAGCGATGAGGTGCCGCGAGAGCAGCGCCATCCGTGCGGTGTGACTGCCCGCAGCGATCAGGCGCGGCTGCTTCACTCACACCGCGCTGACAGTGACCTCGTCCACGACCTCGTCGACGCCGTCGACGTCGCCGGCGATCCCGAGGATCTCGTCCAGGACGTCCACCGACTCGACCTCGCCGGCCAGGGTCACGCGCGATCCCGCTGCCCGGAAGCGGATGCGGTCGCCGGCCGGCACGTCCGAGTCACGCAACGCCTCGACCACGTCCGCGGCGAGCTCGTCGTCGCGCGGGAGGACGCCATCGTCTCGCTGGACGCCGTCCTCGCGCTCGAGCTCGCCGGCATCGGTGGGCGCGGTCCCGGCCACGTCCGGACCATCGGCCCCACGTGACTCGCTGATCACGCGGTCCGGGGCGGCTGGTACGGCACGCCCTCCTCGGTCGCCACGGTCGGATCGTCGGTCATGCCCGCGCGGGGCTCATCCACCAGGTCGCCACCGTCCTCGGACGGAAGCGGCAGGCGGTCGTCTCGCT
>Ga0299913_10005023_pt1 | contig 11234 bp, 6 predicted proteins | sample RVTome_9_FD_201360 | JGI IMG/M metagenome (GOLD analysis project Ga0299913, IMG submission 201360) | Soil microbial communities from uranium-contaminated site in the Upper Colorado River Basin, Wyoming, United States - RVT155D38 (version 2) ... | reverse complement strand
CAGCTAGCCCGCCGCTGGGACGAGCAGCACCTGCCCCGCCTGGGCGACACCCGAGTCGAGCCCGTTCATGTCGCGGATGCGGTCGACGGTGGCCCGCGGGTCGGCGTCGGGACGGACCCGCTCCGCAATCGCCCACAGGGTGTCACCCGGCTGGACCGTCACCCGGTCGGCGACCGCCGTGGACCCAGGGTCGCTGGTCGCAGTCGCCGGCGCGGTCGCGACGAGCAGGAGGCCGAACCCGAGCCCGAGCAGCAGCGCCAGGACGACCAGGCGGCCACGCCGCGTCAGCCTGACCGGGCTGCCCGGGCAGGCCGGACGGGCCGACCTGACCCGTGGTGCCGGCCGGGTGGGGCAGCTCGTCCACGTCATCGCGCTCATCTGGTCCTCCTGCTGTCGAACGTGCGTTCGATCGAACACCTGTACGACGTTCTACCCCATCGGTCCGACAAAATCCACGACTCTTCGAACACATGTTTGAATTTGAGCGTGCGGATCGCTACCGTGCGGGCATGAGCAAAGGCGACGGAACCCGGAGCACGGTGACCGAGATCCCCGACGGACCGGCTGACGAGGCCGGCCTCACCCCCCGGCAGCGCAAGGTGCTGGAGGTGATCCGGTCGGCGGTGGAGCGCAAGGGCTACCCCCCGAGCATGCGAGAGATCGGCGAGGCGGTCGGGCTCACCAGCTCGTCCAGCGTCTCCCACCAGCTCGCAGCGCTGGAGCGCAAGGGCTACCTCCGCCGCGACCCCAACCGGCCACGGGCGATCGAGGTCCGTTCCCCCGAACCTGTCGGCACCCCGGCGTACGAGCATGTGGTCGCCGCTCCGCACGACGAGACCGGCAGCGGTGACGCGCGGCCGCAGGCCTCCTACGTGCCGCTGGTCGGGCGGATCGCCGCCGGCGGCCCGATCCTGGCCGAGGAGGCCATCGAGGATGTCTTCCCGATGCCCCGTCAGGTCGTCGGCGACGGCACCCTGTTCCTGCTCCAGGTGGTCGGCGACTCGATGGTCGATGCCGCCATCACCGACGGAGACTGGGTCGTGGTGCGCCAGCAGCCGGTCGCCGACAACGGCGACATCGTGGCGGCGATGATCGACGGCGAGGCGACCGTGAAGACCTTCAAGCGCCGGGACGGCCATGTCTGGCTGATGCCGCACAATCCGGCGTTCGAGCCGATTCCGGGCGACGAGGCGACCATCCTTGGCCGGGTCACGGCGGTGCTTCGCCGCCTCTAGGGCGTCAAGCGGTCGACCCATCCGGCCGATCAAGCAAGCGTGGCCATCGCCTCGGACGTCGCCGAGCCCCTGCCGCCGCCTGCTGGCGTGCCGGTGCTGGGCCGCATGCCCGCGCCCGACGAGGCAGATCAGCGCTACCTGCTCGCGGCCCGGCACGCGCCGATCGGCATCGCCATCGTCTCGACCGAAGGCGTCTTCCTGGAGACCAACGAGCGGCTGTGCAGGTTGCTCGGGTACGAGCGCGCCGAGCTGATGGGGAAGACCTTTCACGAGATCACCCACCCCGACGACCTGGCCCTCGACGTCGCGCACGTCCAGCAGCTGCTCGACGGGCACGACGACACCTACCGGATCGAGAAGCGCTACTTCACCCGAGAGGGCCGGGTGCTGTGGGCGCAGCTGACCGTCGCGCTGGCCCGCGACGACCAGGGCGCCCCTCTGTACTTCATCAGCATGATCGAAGACGTCTCGCTTCAGCGCGAGGCGCACAACGCGCTCGCCCATCGCGCTACGCACGACTCCCTCACCGGGCTGTCGAACCGAACACTCCTGATGGACCGCACCCAGCAGGCCCTTGCCCAGGCTGAGCGCGACGGGCGGCCGGTCGCCCTGCTGTTCTGCGACCTCGACCAGTTCAAGCTCGTCAACGACAGCCGCGGCCACGATGCCGGCGACGCAGTCCTCATCGAGACCGCGGACCGGCTGCTGGCCAACATCCGCGCCGGAGACACGGCTGCTCGCCTCGGCGGTGACGAGTTCGTGGTGCTGTGCCACCAGATGAGCTCGACGGTCGAAGCCGAGCGGGTGGCCCAGCGACTCATCGACATGCTGACGCAGCCGATGCTCCGCGCCGGTGGCCTGACGATGACGGTGAGCATCGGCATCGCCTTTGCCAGCCCGGGTGTCACGGCGGCCGATCTGCTTCGCAACGCGGATGCGGCGATGTACAAGGCGAAGGCGGCCGGGCGAGACCGCTACGCCCTCTTCACCCCTGACCTGATCCAGCAGGCCACCGAACGGCTCGACATGGAGCACGAGCTGAGGGAGGCCATCCGCAGCCAGGCCTTGTTCCTCGAATACCAGCCGGTGCAGCGCCTCGCCGACGGGAAGGTGGTCGGCTACGAGTGCCTCGTGCGCTGGCGGCATCCCGAGCGCGGGCTGCTGCCCCCTGGCGCATTCCTGCCGTTCGCCGAATGCAGTGACCTGGTCCTCGAGGTCGACCGGTGGGTGCTCACGAGCGCGTGCGCCGCAGCCGCCACCTGGGGAGACGGCCCGGACGCACCGGACCTCACCGTCAACGTCTCCGCACGGCACGTGGGCCGAGGGTTGCTCCCCGGCCTGATCGCGCGCGTGCTCCGTGAGAGCGGACTGCCCAGCAACCGCCTGATGCTCGAGATCACCGAGACCGCGCTGCTGGGCATGACCCCGACCGCGCAGAGCGAGCTGGACACGATGGTGCACCTCGGCGTACGCATCGCGATCGACGACTTCGGCACCGGCTACTCCTCGCTCGCAAACCTGGTCGACGTCCCGGCGTCCTACGTCAAGATCGACCGCGCATTCGTGAGCGAGATGACACGATCGTCGAGCCGCCGGGCGATCGTCGGCGCCGTCATCTCGCTGTGCGATGCCCTCGGCATCGCGGTGGTGGCCGAGGGCATCGAAGAGCAGGCGCAGCACGACCTGTTGCTGTCGATGGGCTGTGCCTTCGGTCAGGGCTATTTGCTCGGCCGTCCCGGACCCGCGCCCGCCTGAGGAGTCAGGACTCCGGTACGACGTCGTCCGCCGACTTGTCGGGTCGCAGCCCGCGCCAGGACGGATGGCGCAACCGGCCGTCCTTGGTCCATTCGGTGAACACGACCTCACCCACCAGCCGCGGCGTCACCCAGTGCGCGTGGCGCGCGTGCTGGCGCGGCACCTCGTCCGCGAACGGCGACGTCTTGCGCTCCAGGGGGCGCAGCCGGCTGGCGAGGTCGTCAAGCATCCGCACGGTGAAGCCGGTGCCGACGTGGCCGGCGAAGACCAGGCGACCCTCCTCGTCGTGCACTCCGAGCAGCAGCGACCCGATGCCGCCAGCGCGGCGCCCCTCACCGGCCTTCCACCCGCCGATGACGACCTCCTGCGCTCGGATGTGCTTCACCTTGATCCATGCGCCACTGCGACGCCCCGGCTCGTACGCCGAGTCCCGCCGCTTCGCGATGACTCCTTCGAGCCCCTGCGCATGGGACGCAGCCAGCGCCGCGGCACCGTCACCCTCGAAGGCGGGAGGCGTGGCCCACCTCGCTCCGTCCAGGTCGAGCGACTCAAGTGCGGCCCGGCGGTCGGCGTACGGCTGACCGAGCAGCGAACGGCCCTGCAGGTACAGAAGGTCGAACGCGAAGAACGTCACCGGGACCAAGTCCCGCAACGAAGGTGTCGGGCGCTGCACGTGCATGCGCTGCTGCAACTGACCGAAGCTCGGTCGGCCCTGCTCGTCGAAGGCCACCACCTCCCCGTCGAGCACGACGGTGCGGTCGCCGAAGAACTCGCCGAGGCCGCGCAGCTCGGGGTAGGTCGCAACGACTTCCCGGTCGTTGCGCGTGAGCACGCGAACCGAGCCGTGGTCGACGTACACGACTGCCCGCACGCCGTCCCACTTCATCTCGAACGCCCACGCGTCCTCCTCAGCCGTGCCGGGCAGCACGCCGGCGGTCGCGAGCATCGGCTTGACGAGGTCCGGGACGGGTTCGGCGTCCGGATCGGCGGGCGGATCCATGCGGTGGATCATCCAGTTGTCGCCATCGGTGCGGAAGAGCACGTAGCGACCCTCAGCGCGGGAGCCGTGCAGCACGACCTTGACCTCCCGCTCGTCCCACTTCTCGCACTCATAGGTGCCGCGGTCCCAGATCGTCACCTTCCCCCCGCCGTACTCGCCCTTCGGGATCTCGCCCGCGAACGTGGCGTAGTCGAGCGGGTGGTCCTCGGTGTGCACGGCGAGGTGGTTGCGCTTCGGGTCGTCCGGAACGCCTTTCGGAAGCGCCCAGGACACCAGGACCCCGTCCCGCTCGAGCCGGAAGTCCCAGTGCAGCCGGCGAGCGTGATGTTCCTGAATCACGAACGTGTCGTCACTGCCTGTAGGCAATGGTCCCTCGGTCGGCACAGGTTCAGGCGTGCGTCGACGGTCCCGCTTGCCTCGGTAGGTCGTCAGCTTGTCCGGCATGCCATCACTTTGCCCACTGATCTTTTTCTGAACGCTTCCGAAATGTCACTCCGCCGGGTTAGCGTCCTCTCTGGCCCTCGGGGCACCCCCGGCCATCCTGTTCCCACGGAGGATCTTCGTGTCGTTGCCTGTTCGTGCGCGCCGAGCGCCCGTCGCCATTCTGTCCGTGCTCGCCGTTGTAGCCACCACGCTCGTCGTGGCCGCACCAGCCCAGGCAGCGTCGGAGGAGTTGTTCTTCTCCGAGTACATCGAGGGTTCCAGCAACAACAAGGCGCTCGAGATCTACAACGACACCGGCGCGACCGTCGACCTGGCGGCCGCCGGCTACAGCGTGCAGATGTTCTTCAACGGCAATCCGGTGTCGACCCTCACGATCCCGCTCACCGGCTCGGTGGCCGACGGTGACGTCTACGTGCTGGCCCAGTCGGCGGCCGGCGCGGCCATCCTCGCGGAGGCGGACCAGACCAACGGCTCGGGCTGGTTCAACGGGGACGACGCCATCACGTTGCGCCATGACACGACAGTGGTCGACTCGATCGGGCAGGCCGGCTTCGACCCGGGCACGGAGTGGGGCAGCGGGCTGACCAGCACCGCCGACAACACGCTACGCCGGATGGCCTCCGTGACCGACGGCGACACCGACTCCACCGACGTGTTCGACCCATCGCTCGAGTGGGACGGCTTTGCCACCGACACCTTCGACGGGCTCGGCTCGCACGAGGCGGACGTCCCGACCGGCCCGGCCGTCGTCGTCAGCCGCGTCTACGGCGGGGGCGGCAACTCGGGTGCGACGCTCAGGAACGACTACATCGAGCTGTTCAACCGCGGTGACGCGCCCGCGTCGCTCGACGGCTGGTCCGTGCAGTACGCGGCGGCGGCCGGCAACTTCAATGCAGCCACCGCCTTGAGCGGGACACTGGAGCCGGGCCAGTACTACCTGGTGCAAGAAGGTGCCGGCGCCGGAGGGACAACGGCCCTGCCGGCACCGGACGCTAGCGGCAACATCGCGATGAGCGCGACCAATGGAAAGGTTGCGCTGGTCAGCGACGACGCCGCCCTGAGCTGTGGCGGCACGACCGCTGCCTGTTCCGAGGAGCAGACTGCTCTGGTCATCGACCTGGTCGGCTTCGGCAGCGCCAACTGGTTCGAGGGCTCCGGCGCGGCGCCGACGCTGTCCAACACCTCCAACGCCCTGCGACTCGGCAACGGCTGCACGGACACCGATGACAACCAGGCCGACTTCACCACCGAATCGCCCGAGGCCACCCCGCGCAACACGGCCACCCCTCTGAACCCGTGCGACGGCCCGCCTGGCGACGCCGCGCCCGCAGTCGCCAGCACCAATCCGGCAAACGGGGCGATCGACGTTCCGGTGAACAGCAACATCGATGTGACGTTCAGTGAGCCCGTCTTCGTCACGACGGCGTCGTTCTCGCTGTCGTGTGCGAACAGCGGCACCCACGCGGTGTCCGTGGACGGCGGTACGACGACCTACACCCTCGACCCCACCGATGACTTCGGCCTGAACGAACTGTGCACACTCACCGTCAATGCTGCCAACGTGGAGGATGTCGACTCGGACGACCCGCCAGGCACCATGGCAGCCGATCACACGATGTCGTTCACCACAGTCCCGCCGCCGCCGTCGTGCGAGGACCCCCAGTCACACGTGATCTCGCAGGTCCAGGGATCCGGGCTCACCTCTCCCCGCGTCGACACCGTCGTCACGGTCGAGGCCGTGGTGACGGCGGTTCGGCCGGGTCTGACCGGCTTCTTCATCCAGGAGGAGGTCGCCGACCAGGACACGTCCGCTGCAACCTCTGAAGGTGTCTTCGTGCGCACGTCGGCGCTGCCAGCGGATCTCGCTGCAGGTGACGTGGTCCAGGTCACCGGCGGCGTGCGCGAGTTCACCTCCACCACCGGGGCGGGTTCGTCGCAAACACAGATCTCGGATCGGGTCACCGTGCTCCGCTGCGGCGTCGCTGACATCCCGCCGGCCGCCGTGCTTCAGTTCCCGGTCACCGAGTTCACCGACTTCGAGTCCTTCGAGGGCATGCGCGTCACCATGCCGCAGGCCCTGGTCATCAGTGAGTACTTCAACTACGGCCGGTTCAACGAGGTCGTCGTCGGGATGCCGCCGAACGGTCGTTCCCGGTTCGACACCCCGACCGCGGTCGTCGAGCCAGGCCCGGCGGCCGTGGCGGCCCTGGCCGACTACGCCAAGCGGCGGATCACCGTCGACGACGCACGCAGCACGCAGAACCCCACGCCGCCCATCTTCCCGGGCACTGTTGACACCCCGTTCACGCTGGAGAACACCTTCCGCGGTGGCGACACGCTGACCGGGATCACCGGAGTCGTGGAGCACACGTTCGGGCTCTACCGGGTCCATCCCACCTCCGACGCCTCCTACACCGCCAAGAACCCGCGGCCCGCAGCGCCCCCAGCCGTCGGTGGTGACTTCAAGGTCGCGAGCTTCAACGTGCTCAACTACTTCCTGACACTCGACAACGGCAGAGATGACATCTGCAGCCCCGGCCGCGACCAGGAATGCCGTGGTGCCGACAGTGACGCCTTCAGTACCGATGAGCTGCCGCGGCAGCGCGCGAAGATCGTGGATGCCATCAAGCGTCTCGACGCCGACGTGGTCGGCCTGATGGAGATGGAGAACACGCCGGGCGTCGAGCCCGCAGCCGACCTGGTGGACGGGCTGAACGACGCCACCGCACCGGGGACCTACGCCTACATCGACACTGGCGTGATCGGCACCGACGCCATCCGACTCGGCTTCCTCTACAAGCCGGGCTCGGTGACGCCGGTGGGCGACTTCGAGGTGCTGGACTCCAGCGACGACCCGCGGTTCGACGACACCCGCAGCCGGCCGGCACTGGCACAGACGTTCGCCCGCGTGGGCAATGGGGAGCGGCTGACGGTGGCCGTCAACCACCTGAAGTCCAAGGGCTCGGCGTGTGCCGGGGACCCGGACACCGGGGACGGTTCTGGCAACTGCAACGTCACGAGGACACTCGCGGCACAGGCACTGGCCGACTGGCTGGCGACCGACCCGACGGGCAGCGGTGACCCCGACCGCCTGATCATCGGCGACCTCAACAGCTACGACCACGAGGACCCGATCGACGCGCTGGTCTCGGCGGGCTACACCGACCTGGTCAAGAAGTACGGCGGCGAGTTCGCCTACGGCTACGTGTTCGACGGCCAGGTCGGCTACCTCGACCACGGACTGGCGAACGACTCGCTCACGCGGCAGGTGACCGGCGCAGCAGAGTGGCACATCAACGCCGACGAGCCGTCGATCCTCGACTACGACACGTCCTTCAAGAACGACCCTGAGGACGCCCTGTACGAGTCGAACGCCTACCGGTCCTCCGACCACGACGCGGTCCTCATCGGGATCGAGCTCGGCGTACGGCAGTGCCAGTTCTCCGACGACGCCGCCACCAAGACGCGGACGCTCCTGGCCGACTGCGACACCAGCCGGACGGTCACCGTGCCCGACGGCTGGACGCTGGACGGCGCCGGCCACTCGATCACCGCGGTGGACCCGGCTGGAGATCACTTCCGTGGCGCGGTCGTGCGCAACGCCGGCACGGTTGCTCACGTCCGCAACCTGACCGTCACGGCAGACGACCTGGCTGACGTCTGCGACGGCGGCGACGACCGCCTGCGCGGCATCATGCTCGATGGGGCTTCCGGCTCCATCATCGGCAACACGGTCGTCGGCATCAACCAGGGCGCGAGCGGCTGCCAGGAGGGCAACGCCATCGAGGTGCGCAATGCGCCCTTCGACGACACCGGCGTGGACAACGTCGTCACCGTCAGCGACAACGAGGTGAGTGACTACCAGAAGGGCGGCATCGTCGCGAACGGCTCGGTCAACGTCACCATCGTGCGAAACACGGTGCAGGGCATCGGTCCGGTCGACTACATCGCGCAGAACGGCATCCAACTCGCGTTCGGTGCCACCGGCATCATCGAGAGCAACTCGATGACGGACAACTTCTACACCGGTCCGGACGTAGCTTGCGGGCTGCTGTTCTTCGATGGCGACGGGGCGAAGCAGAAGAAGAACACCTTCGCCGGCAACGAGAGGGATGTCTGCAACTTCGGGCGTGGCGGGGGGAACGCAACCGCCAGCAGGTAACCCAGTCAGTCAGCGTCACTCGGCCGGTCGGGCTTCACGCCTGACCGGCCGAGTGTGCATCTTCAGCCGTTCCCGAGAGACGGCCGAGCGCGCCGAGCGCGACGTCGCGGTCGGTGGTGAACCAGAACGGCGGCAACGACGTACGGAGGAAGTCCGCGTATCGCGCCGTCGCCAGCCGCGAGTCCAGGACGGCGACGACGCCGCGGTCGGCCGACGATCGGATCAGCCGACCCGAGCCCTGGGCGAGCATCAGTGCGGCGTGCTTCGCCGACACCGCCATGAACCCGTTGCCGCCGGCGTCACTGACCGCCTGTGCGCGGGCCGACATCAACGGGTCGTCGGGTCGGGGGAACGGGATGCGGTCGATCACCACCAGCTGGCACGCCTCCCCCGGCACGTCCACGCCTTGCCACAGCGACAGCGTCCCGAACAGGCACGTCTGCGGCTCTGCCGCGAACTGCTGCACCAGCGCCGCCGTACGGTCCTCGCCCTGGCAGAGCACCTCGACGTCGAGCCGCGCCCGCATCGTTTCCGCCGCTGCCTGTGCCGCCCGCATCGAGGAGAACAGCCCGAGGGTCCGCCCGCCCGCGGCCTCGATCAGGGCGGCCAGCTCGTCCATCGAGGCGTCAGAGGCACCGTCGCGACCCGGCGGCGGCAGCCTTCGCGCGACGTAGAGGATCCCCTGCTGCGGGTACTCGAACGGCGAGCCCACGTCGAGACCCCGCCACTCCGGCGCGCCGTCACCGGTGAGTCCGACCTCCCGGGCGACCGCATCGAAGCTGCCGCCGAGCTCCAGCGTCGCGCTGGTCATCACCACCGTCCGCTGGCCGAACAGCGCCTCGCGGAGCAGCCCTCCCACGGCGAGCGGAGCCACCTTGAGCGCCGACCCCCGCCGCACGTCGTGAGTCACCCAGGTGACGTCGTACGGCGAGTGGCCGGCGAGTCGCTCGGCGGTGTCGAACACCACGCCGACCGACGCCTGGGCCAGCTTGCGCACGCCGTCGTCCGCGTCCTTCGCAGAGCCGAGTCCGGACATGGCGCTCCGCGCCGCATCGCGCACCAGCGAGACCGCCGACGCCAGCTGCTCGGGGAGATCGACCACTCGGCCCTCTGGCTGGCTCACCATCGCCGCTTCCAACGCCTCGCCCGCGGCGAGCAGGTCGCCGATGACGTCCTCGTCGAGCAGCCGGCGGCCGCGGGCCACCGCTCTGGTGACCATCGCCATGGTCAGCTCGCCCGTGGCCACCCCGGTCACCCGGTCGACGAGCTCGTGCCCCTCGTCGACGACGACCACGTCGTGTTCCGGGAGGACCTGGAAGCTCTCCAGGGCGTCGATGGCGAGCATCGCGTGATTGGTCACGACGATCTCCACCCCCGCCGCCCGCTCCCGCGACAGTTCCGCGAAGCAGTCCTGACCGTGCGGGCACTTGAGCGCACCCAGGCACTCCCGCGCGGACACGCTGACCTGCCGCCAGGCCCGGTCAGTGACGCCGGGGGTGAGCTCGTCCCGGTCACCCGTCTCGGTCTCCTCGGCCCAGCCGCGCAGCCGCACGACCTCACGCCCGAGCGTCGTCGTCGGCGATGCATCGAACAGGGCTTCGCCCTCACCGTCGTCGGGCATGCCTCCGGCGACCTTGTTCCTGCACAGGTAGTTGGCGCGACCCTTCAAGATCGCGTACGTCGGGCGCCGGCCGAGCAGCGGCTCGACCGCCTCGACGAGGGCCGGCAGGTCACGGTCCACGACCTGGTTCTGCAGGGCGATGGTCGCCGTCGCGATGACGACGGGATCGGCGTGGAGCAGCGCGGGCACCAAGTAGGCCAGCGACTTGCCGGTGCCGGTGCCGGCCTGGACGAGCAGGTGACCGCCGTCGCGCATGGCGGTCTCGACGGCCTCGGCCATCTCCACCTGCCCGGCTCGCTCCACACCCCCGATGGCGGCAACCGCAGCAGCAAGCACCGCGCGGACACCCACATCCGCCGCGGGGGTCGGCGACTGTGGCTCGACAGCGGGCACCAACCGAGATTAGTCGCCAGGTCGCTTAGGGTCGTGCGCATGACGCTTCCGCCGTTGATCCCGCGCGCCGTGTTGTTCGGCAACCCCGACCGGATGGCGCCGACGCTGTCTCCCGACGGCACCCGGCTCGGGTTCGTCGCCCCCGAGGACGGCGTCCTGAACATCTGGGTCGGCCCCAGCGACGGCCGCACGCCGCCCACCGCCGTCACGCACGACCGTGACCGCGGCATCCGCGACTACCTCTTCTGTCACGACGACCGCCATCTCGTCTACCTGCGGGACACGGCCGGCGACGAGGACTGGCGGCTCTACGCACTCGACCTGACCAGTGCTGAGTCCCGGCTGCTGACGCCGGAGACCAAGGTGCAGGCACAGATCATCGCGCACAACCGCTGGCACCCGGCGACGATGCTTGTCGCGCTGAACGCCGACAACCCGCAGCTGCACGACCTCTACCGGCTGGACCTGCAGACCGGCACGTTGACGCTGGACACCCGCAACCCCGGGTTCGCCGCCTGGCTGGTCGACACCGATCTCTCCGCCCGGGGCGGCTTCAGCATGCAGGCCGACGGCAGCCTCGTGCTGATGCGGCGCAGTGGTGTCACCGGCGACGACTGGCAACCG
>Ga0299913_10005022_pt1 | contig 11234 bp, 10 predicted proteins | sample RVTome_9_FD_201360 | JGI IMG/M metagenome (GOLD analysis project Ga0299913, IMG submission 201360) | Soil microbial communities from uranium-contaminated site in the Upper Colorado River Basin, Wyoming, United States - RVT155D38 (version 2) ... | reverse complement strand
CGGCCGGTTGGCCACATCTTCCTGCCACGCCTCGCAGCCGCCGGCGGTCGCGAGCGCGGCGAGAGCCGAGAGCGAGGCACCGCCCTTCAGTACCGTCCGCCGCGACAGCTGTGAATACGACATCACGTGCCCTCCGGTGACTACCCGACTTGCGCAGACGGGTAGGTTCTTGTTCGTAACCAATCGGGAACGCTTTGCCTCAAGAGCAAAAACCGCGCGTGAAGAAAGCGCATGCACCTACTGTTAGAGCGTCGCTGCTTTGCCGACACCAAGGATCGGTTTCCGCAAGCGCTGGATGGTAGGTGCCCGGCTCGAACCACACGTGCGCCGCCCAAAATCGCCCGTGCTTCTGGTTGGCCTTAAATTCGCGTGTCTTCAGATCCGACTTGGTGATGGCCTTGCAACCGGCTGAATCAATGCGCCTGCCCGCCTTAAAAGCTGACTTCTTCAAATCGTCATCCGTAGCGCAAGTGAAGCCGCCATCACCCGGGGACCGATGATAGCCAGCTTCGTGCACGAACCATTTGAAGGCGGGAATTGCAGGCATGTTGTGCGGGGCGTTTTCACCATCGCGGTCCAACGCGAAGCTGTAGCCCAGGCCGATGATCGCCCAGTCATCCTGCTTCTTGCCGTCTTTTTGAAAGAAGAGCAGTGTAGGATCATCCAGCCTGCCGCTGGCGTTGTCGACTGGATCGGGCCACTTGCCCTGAACCATGGTCACGCCGAATCCTTTGAGCTCGGCATGCCCGGTGGCCAGAGCGCCGGATGGGTGCGCGTCGAGGAAACTGGGATTCTTGGCTTTCTGAGCGACGTTGAAGTTCGGATATTTGCGCCGGACCGTGGTCGCGGCACTACCCAGGTCCGAGTCCGTCGCCTCGACCCACAACTCGCCTCCACAACTTGTCTTCACCCAGTCTCGGGGAATCGATGGCGGAGGGGTGTCCGGGGGCTTGTCCGGTAGTTCCGGACAATCCGGGTCGTTGTCGCAAACGGCGAGATTGCAGATTCTGTCGGCGGCACACGGTTGATCCAAGCCCCCAACCGCGGCCAAGCGAGTCGATGCCGTTTCTGCCCAGACCGGAGCGTTGCAAGGGCGAGAGTGCTGAATGCCGTTAGCGACACGGCTACGGTTTTCATGATGAACTCCTCTCTCAACACCTTGAACGGTCTGGCTCGAAACTCAGCCATCCGTGCCTAGCTTCGCTCGAAAAATTCGACGATTACCGCCATGATGTCCCATCCGGGCCAGGCGTGGCCCAGGCCGGGATCGAGAACCTCGACGACGGTGAATCCTGCGTCGGTATAGCGCGAAGCGATCACGTCCGCCGGAGCGGTCGGGGCGGCGGAAAGGTCCACCGGACGCGCTGTTGCCGTCTCGGTGCCGGTCACCAGCCGCCAGTAGTCGACCTTGGTGCGGAACGACGTGTGCGACTCGCGTCCGGTGTTGTCCAATCCTCCGGCGGCCGGCAGTTTCGGGTCGAGCCCGCCCTGGACGAGAAGCGCGCTGACTGGCGTGCCCTCGTGGATCTGGATCACGGTGAACCCTTCGTCGGGCCGATCCGCGTGGAAGAGCCCGAACGCCCCGGCGACCGTCACGATCGAGCGGATCGCGTGCGGAAAGCCCGGCGTCGCGACGATCCCGTAAATCAGCTTGGCGCCGCCGGAGAACCCGATCAGATGAACACGGTCGTCCTGGACCTGTCCGCCCGCCTTGAGCCGGCTGATCAGCTCGGCGATGAAGAAGACGTTGTCGGGCGCGCCCCAGCTGTTGTTGAGGCATGGCGAGGCTCCGCCACAGGAAGGGCGCGGCAGGCCGTTCGGGAAGACCGCGATCCAGCCCATGGCCTCGGCGTGCTCGATGATGCGGCGCGCGTCGCCCATCATCTGCGAGGCGTTGCCGTTGCCGCCATGCAGGGCGATGACGAGCGGATGCTGTGTCCCGGTCCCGATCAGCGATGACGTATAGGTGCAGTAATGCCGGTCGACGCCGCCGTAGCTGAAGGTCTCCGCCGTGATCGGCCCGACCGCCGCCGTCATCGTCGCCCGGGAGCAGAGATCGGTGACGTCCTGCGCCATTCCCTGGCCGGTGCTCCACCACGCCAGGATGGCCGCCGCCATAGCGCAAACTCTCATCGTGCGACAGCTCCGTGTGGTGTGACGTGGTTCACGCTCGAGCCCTGCCCGAGGAGCGATAGTCGTGACTCCGATCGGCATGTTCCGGGGGCGCATCGCCATGTTCAATCCATCGCAGGGCGGCACTCTAGCCGATCAGCGTGAACCCGCAGTTGTGCCCATCGGAAAAGAATCGTTAAATGGAAAGGCCGGGCGATACGGTCGTCCGATGGGGCCCGGAAAATCAGCCGTGGCAGACCTGGAGATCTCGCTGTTCGGCGGCTTCTGCGTCCGATGCGGCACGGATCAGAGCATCGAGCTGTCGGGCCGGAAGGACTGCGCCCTGCTGGGATACCTCGCTGTTTCGCCCGGGGTGCCGTTCTCCCGCGAGAAGCTGGCAACGCTGCTCTGGGGCGACAGCGGCGACCGGCAGGCGCGCGACAGCCTTAAGCAGGCCTTGCTGCGCCTGCGCCGATCGTTCGGCCCCGTGTCCTCGACGCCGCTGGTCACGAATCGTCAGTCGGTCACGCTCGATCGCGACAGCGTCACGGTCGACGTCGGGCTCTTCGAGCAGCTGTTGAGCGAGGCGACTGTCGAGGCGATGGAACGGGCAATCGCGCTCTACCGCGGCGACCTCCTCGACGGCATCCAGATCCGCGACCCGGCCTTCGAGGACTGGCTGCTGGTCGAGCGCCAGCGGCTGCGCGGGCTGGCGGTCGAAGCCGCGACGGAACTGATGATGCAGTCCCTCCGTGCGGGCCGGCGGGATCGGGCCACCGCCGCCGCGCGACGCCTCCTGTCCCTCGAGCCGCTGCACGAGGCCGCCTGCCGCACGCTGATGCAGGTGCACGCCGATCGCGGCGAGCGGGCGCAGGCCCTCAAGCTGTTCGAAAGCCTGACCGACAGGTTGCAGCAGGAGCTCGGGGTGGCGCCGGAGCCCGAGACGATACGGCTCTGTCGATCGATCCGAGGACGGCGCGAGAGCGAGGCATCCGCAGTCGCTTGGTACGCAGACGGCAGGCGCAACGGCGGGCAACAGCCCTGCGCGATCGAGGGGACGCAGGAGGATGCCCCACAAGACGAGGCCCTCCCGCGCGAGGCGCGATCGAAGCCTTCGATCGCCGTACTGCCGTTCGCCAATATCGGCGGCGATCCCGAGCAGGAATACTTCGCCGACGGCCTTACGGAAGACATCATCACCGATCTGTCGCGGGTCTCCGCGCTCTTCGTTGCGGCGCGGCATACCGTCTTCACCTTCAAGGGGAGGGCCGTTCAGGTACAAGAGGCGGCCCGGGAGCTGAACGTCAGCCACGTCCTCGAAGGCAGCGTGCGCAAGGCCGCGGGGCGCGTGCGGATCACGGCGCAGCTGATCGACGCCGCCACGGGCGGCCACCTCTGGGCCGATCGCTACGACCGCAGCCTCGACGACATCTTCGCGCTGCAGGACGAGATTACCGAAAGCATCGTCGACATCCTCAAGGTGAAGCTGCTACCGGAGGAGCTCGAGGGCATCACCAGCCACTCGACCTCCAGCGTGGACGCCTATCAATACTATCTGATGGGGCGATCCTTCTATTTGCGAGGCATCGACAAGCACGGCCTGCGCATTGCGCGGGAGATGTTCGCCAAAGCGGTCGAGATCGATCCGTGCTATGCGCGTGCCTATGCCGCCATCGCCATCTGCGAGTCCTATCTGGCTGTGGGCGATCCTAACGCGACCTATGAGAGCTTTCTGGCGAATAGCCGGCGCGTGCTGGAGCTCGACCCGCATCTGGCGGAGGCCCACGCTCTCAAGGGGCTGGCTCTGTATGCCGAAGGGCTCTACGCCGAGGCGGCGCCCGAATTCGAGCAGGCGTTGCGGTTGGCCCCCGATCTTTACGAGACCCATTTCTTCTATGCGCGAAACTGCCGGCTCCAGGGTCACCATGAGCAGGCGGCGGCACTGTTCAAGCGCGCAGCGGCGTTGCGGCCGAATGAGTACCGCTCGCTCGGCCTTCTGGCAAAATCCTACAAGACCTTGGGCCTGCAGCAGGAGTTCGCGCTCGCGGCGCGACAGTGCCTAGAGCGCGTCGAGGCGGAGATCGAGGCCCATCCCGACAATGCAGGCGCCCTGGCCTTCGGCAGCACTCTCCTGGCCGAGACGGGCCAACGGGCGCGCGCCGAGGACTGGGCGGCCCTGGCGACCATCATCGGCCCGGATGACTACGTCGTGCGCTACAACGCAGCCCGTACCTATGCGCTCCTCGGCGAGCCCGAGGCTGCGCTCGACTGGCTGGAGCGGGCCTTCGATTCGTCCGCCGTGTGGCGACGTCGCCTGGCGCTCTGGATGAAGGGCGACGAGGACATCGATCCGTTGAGAGGCCACCCGAGGTTCCGCGCGCTCCTGCGGCGGCTCGAGGCCGTTCTCGATCCCGGCATGAGCGGCGCAGTACCCGGGTCGAGGCGCGCGACCAGATCAGGTGCGTCCCCCCGGATCGAGGCGGTTCGGCATCGCCGTGCCGATCACCGACTCCACGGGGGCGGCGCGCGGCACTCCGTAGCGCGGGGTTCCTAGAGCAATCCCCGATGAGGCGGGACCGCCTCGGGCGCCGACGTCCTTCCGCTCATCGGGTGAAAATTGCTCTTGATCATAGGATTAGAGCAGCTTTATCCGGACGGCGATCGCCAAGGGGAGATCGCATCTGATCGGATGCTGCTCTAGCGCCTGAGCTCGAAGAATGGCGCCGCGGTCAGAATCTTGTTCTCCTGGCCGGTCAGATAGCCGGCCTCGGCGCTCTTCGCGAGATAGGCCTGCCACTCGCGATCGGCCTGCATCGCCGCGCGCTTCTGCTCCCGGTCGGCCGCGCTCTCGTATGCCCAGACGTGCACGTAGGTGTTGAGCGGCCCGGTCTCGGCGACGCCGTAGAGCACCGGCTCGCCCAGATGCCGGATCTGAGCCTGCAGCCCGTGCTTCTCGTACAGCTCGAGCTGCTGCTTCATCATGCCGGGCTTCACCGTGTAGGTCCTGTGGTCGAAGATCATCGGCTGCTTCCTCCGGAAGGGTCGTTCGCTGGGCTTTGCCGCGCTCCGGGCGCGATCTGCCGGCCGACACTGCCAGATCGTAGGTCGATGGTCCACGCCAGCCCGAAAGCTCCGGCCTGCGCCGCCGGCGTCAGGTCGTTCCAATTTCCCGCCCGATGAAAAATGAAGGCGGTGTTTCTCTGGTGCCGGGCGCCCCACGTGTTGCCGCCCGAAGCAAGCTACGACGGCTGCGTTCGGCTCGGTCAATTCCGTAACGGCTCGGCCTCCGCTTCTGCCATCCCTTCTGCCGCCATCTTACGGAAGGCAGCGGCCAGGATCGGTATCGAGACAGGCGTGCAGGCCGATCATCCCCGCTCTGCATGCTAGTATGGGGTCGCCAAGCTCAGGATGTAAAAGCCGATGACGCATCACTCCCTGCCTCCCGGTTCCATCATTCTTTCGCCGGAGCAAGGTCGAACCTACGACATGGGCTTCATGCGGGCCGTGTTCAAAGCAGACGGCGCCGAGACGAACGACCGTTATTCCATTTCCGAGTGGTGGATGGAGCCCCGCAACACCGGTCCCGGCGCGCACCACCATGAGGACAACGACGAGGTCTTCTACGTCCTCGAAGGCACCGTGAGTATCCTGATCGGCGACCAGTGGCTGGACCTCGGCAAGGGCTCCTTCCTCCGCATTCCGGCCGGCGTCACGCACGACTTCGAGAACCGCACCGACGCACGTATCGGGCTTTTGAACTTCTTCATTCCAGGCGGCTTCGAGGAGAAGATGCCGGCCATCGTCGACTGGTTCGAGCAGAACAGGTAAGCACGTCAATTGACGGCGATCAGGTTCACTGCCGCGGCCGCTCATCGCTGGACGGAAAGCGAGGTTTCTGATCAGATCGGGCTTGAGCGCCTCGCGCGAGAAAGAGCGCCGTCACGACGCGATCGGGGAGTATGCGGCGATGTTGATCAGGCAGATTCTCGCGGGCAAGGGCAGCAAGGTGGTCGCCACCCGGCCCGATGCGACCGTCTCGGAGGTGGCCCGGTTGCTCAAGGAAAAGCGGATCGGCGCGGTGGTGGTGACCGACCGGCAGGGCCGGCTGTGCGGGATCATCTCGGAGCGCGACCTCGCCCGCGGCCTCGCCGACCACGGTGCCGGGCTGCTGGAGACCAAGGTCGAGCAGCTGATGACCAAGGACGTGGTGACCTGCTCGCCCGAGGACGGCGTCCAGCAGCTCATGCACAAGATGACCGCCGGCCGCTTTCGGCACCTGCCGGTGATCGAGGAGGGCAAGCTGGTCGGCATCATCAGCATCGGCGACGTCGTCAAGCACCGGCTCGAGGAGCTGGAGGCCGAGACCCACCTCCTGCACGACTACATCGCCGGCGCCTGACGCCGGTTCGGTGCCGCGGCAAGGCAGGGGACGGATCGTGGCCGAGACGGCGCCGGCGGTCGGGTTCATCGGCACCGGCACGATGGGCGCGCCGATGGTCCGGCAGCTGCTCGCCGCCGGGCATCGCACGCTGGTGTGGAACCGCACGCCCGGCAAGCTCGAGGCGCTGGCCCGGGCCGGCGCCGAGCCCGCCCGCTCGCCCGCCGAGCTCGCCCGGGCCAGCCGGCTCGTGATCCTCTGCGTCACCGACACGGCCGCCGTCCAGGCGGCGGTCTTCGGCGAGCAGGGCGTCGCGTCCGGCGGCGCCCCGGGCAAGATTCTGGTGGATCATTCGAGCATCAAGCCTGCGGCCACCCGCGCCATGGCCGGGAGGCTCGGGCGCGAGACCGGCATGCGCTGGGTCGACGCGCCGGTCTCGGGCGGCGTGCCCGGGATCGAGAGCCGCACGCTCGTGATCATGGCAGGCGGCGACGAGCGGGACGTGGCCGAGGCGCAGCCGGTGCTCGCCGCCTACGCCGGAAGGGTCACCCGCATGGGGCCGGTCGGCGCCGGCCAGACCACCAAGCTGATCAATCAGGTGCTGGTCGGCACGGGCTTCGTTGCGGTCGCCGAGGCGTTCCGGCTGGCACGCGATGCCGGCGTGGATGCCGCCCGGATCTCGGCCTGCCTGGCCGGCGGTCGCGCCGACTCCCGGCTCCTGCAGGAGTACATGCCGCACATGGCGGCCGGCGACATGACCGTGCGCGGACGCATCGATATCATGGTCAAGGACCTGGACACGGTGCACGAGCTGGCGCGCGAGACTGGCACGCCCATGCCATTCACCCAGCTCGCGTGCGAGCTGCACCGGCTGATGGTTGCGCAGGGCCACGGCGCCGCCGACAACGCTGAGATCATCCACCTGTACGGCAAGCGGGACGAAGGCTAGCGCGGCCTGCACCCCCAACGTCCCGCTCAGGAAATCACGCGGCGGCGCGAGCCCACCCGCGGCGCCGAGGAGGCAGCATGAACCCCTTGGCAACGCGCGAGCTCGGCCGGACCGGCGTCAACCTCACCCAGTTGGGCTTCGGCGGCGCGCATCTCGGCGAGTTCTATGCCCTGGTCGACGAGGCCGATGCGCGGGCGACCGTCGAGACCGCCTACGGTTTCGGCATCCGCTATTTCGACACCGCACCCTGGTACGGCAACACCCTGTCCGAGCACCGGCTCGGCCACGTCCTGCGCCGGAAGCCGCGCACGACCTTCGCGCTCTCGACCAAGATCGGCCGGGTCTACTCGCGGCCCGGGGACCCGACGAGCTTCAGAAGCGAATTCTGGCTGGGCGGCCTGCCGTTCGAGCTGCGCTTCGACTATGGCTACGACGGCGTCATGCGCTCGTATGAGGACAGCCTGATGCGCCTCGGGCTGAACACCGTGGACCTTCTGGTGATCCACGACCTCGACTTTCTCTACCACCAGACCGAGGAGGCGGTGGCGGCGCGCTTTGCAGAGCTGGAGGGTGGCGGCTGGCGGGCGCTTCAGGAGCTGAAGCGCACCGGGCACGTCAAGGGCATCGGCGCCGGGATCAACGAGGGGCCGATGATGGGCCGCTTTCTCGACCGCTTCGAGATCGATTTCTTCCTGGTCGCCATGCCCTACACCCTGCTCGATCAGGGACCCCTCGACGACGCTTTTCCGAGATGCCAGGAGCGCGGGGTCGGCATCGTCATCGGCTCGCCGCTGGCGTCCGGCATCCTCGCGACCGGGCCGGTCGCCGGCGCCAAGTACAATTACGCCGACGCGTCTCCCGAGATCCTGGAGAAAACCCGGCGCATCCAGGCGGTGTGCGAGCGCCACGGCGTGCCGCTGCCGGCCGCGGCGCTGCAGTTCCCGCTTGGCCACCCTTCGGTCGCCGCGATCATCCCCGGCGCGGTCACGCCTTTCCAAGTCGAGCAGAATTTCTCTGCGATGGGTACGGAAATCCCGGCCGAGCTATGGTCCGAGCTGAAGTCCGAGCACCTGCTCCACCCGGAGGCTCCCGTCCCGGACTGAGGGCTCGGCATCGAGTTCTGTTCTGCGTGTTTCCACGCGATCAGGGGGGAGCTCCCCACTGGCAAGACCGCCAGGTGAAGATCGACGGCATGCTCGCGCACTGACTGTCAGACGGCGGGCCGGTGCTGTTCAATGGGCACCACCGGCGAGAACGGCAGCGCAGCGCGCGGATCGTGCTCGACCAGCCGGAGATCGAAGCCATGCAGATCGTCGACGCGCACCATCACCTCTGGGATCTCGAGAAGCATCATTATCCCTGGCTCGCCAATCCCGTGGAGCATCCGGCGGGCGACCTCGAGCCGATCCGGCACAGTTATCGCCTCTCCGACTTCCTGCACGATGCCCGCAACCAGGACCTCGTGAAATCGGTTCATCTGCAGGCGGCGATGGACGACCCCGTGGCAGAAACCGCGTGGCTGCAGGGGCTGGCCGACGATCCGGCTGGCCGCGGCTTTCCCCACGCCATCGTCGCCTATGCCGACCTCGCCGACCCCAAGGTCGAGGAGGTGCTCGAGCGCCACTGCGAGCACCGCAACATGCGCGGCATCCGGTTCATGGTGAACTACATCGAGGAGGAGCCGCTCTACTGCATGACCGATCGCGGCGACTGGCTGCGCGACCCTCAGTGGCGCAAAGGCTATGCGCTGCTTGAGAGATATCGTCTCTCCTTCGATCTGCAGGTCTACTGCCATCAGATGGCGGACGCGGCCGACCTCGCCAGCACATGGCCCGGCATCCAGATGATGCTCAACCATGCCGGCCTGCCGCACCGGCGCGATGCCGACTACGTCGCGAAGTGGCGCACCGGGATGCGGAGGCTGGCGAAGATGCCCAACGTCGCCGCCAAGATCTCCGGGCTCGGCATGTTCGACCACCACTGGACGGTCGAGAGCATCCGGCCGTTCGTGCTCGATACGATCGAAATTTTTGGGATCGAGCGCTGCATGTTCGCGAGCAACTTTCCAGTCGACCGGCTGTCCAGCGATTACGATGCGATCTGGAACGCGTTCGATCGGATCACCGCGGATTTTTCCGAGCCCGAGCGCCGGGCGCTGTTCCGCGACAACGCCATCCGCTTTTACCGTCTTTGAGGTGTCCTCCTCTTTGATCTCCTCCCCCCTCGCGGGGAAGGCCAGGGCGGGGGGTGATCAGAACATTGCGAGATGGGGTATTAGCCCAGGCCGAGGCGGAGGTCCTCGAACGTCACCGCTCGGCGTACGGCGTCGATCGAGACCAGGTCCTCGCCGACGACGATGGGGCCGGTGTAGTCGGCGCGCACCTCGGCCAGCAGCGCGTCTCGATCGAACATGAGCGGCACGAAGTGGTGCAGCGCCAGCATGCGCGCGCCGGCCCGGCTCGCCACCTTGCCGACCTCGCTCGAGAGCGTGTGATAGGCGGCGACGTTGCGCAGCCCCACTTCGCTTCGCATCACGCGCTGCGCCACCATCTCGCGGTGAATGAAGCACTCGTGCACCAGGAGGTCGACGCCGCCCGCCCAACGCACGAGGTTGTCGCAGACCGTGGTGTCGCCCGAGAACGCGACCTGGCAGTCGGCGGTCTCGAAAAGAAACCCGAAGGTCGGCCTGACCGGCCCGTGGTCGACCCTGAAGGCGGAGATGCGCACGCCCGCCTCGTCGAGCATCGCGCCCTCCTCGAACTCCACGACGTCGAGATCGAAGGCCGCGACCGAGGGGCGTGCTTCGTATTGAATGCGGGCCTCGCGCTCGGCCCGCCAGACCTCCATCAGGCCGTCGGCGAAGGCGCGGGTTCCCAGAGGCCCGAAGATCCGCTGGGGCCGGTCGCGCCCCTGATGCCAGCTCGAGACGATCAGCTGATAGAGATCGACCACGTGATCGGAATGCAGATGGGTGAACAGCACCGCGTCGAGCGCGGCACCCGAGCTGCCGGCCGCGACCAGCCGCTGGGTCACGCCCGAGCCGCAGTCGATCAGCACGCTCGTATTCCCGGCGCGCACCAGGCTTGCGGGGCCGAGCCTCGCCGGGTGGCATTGCGGGCAGCCGGTACCGAGCAGCGTGACCAGCATGGGTCTCAGGAGATGCCAGGCCTTACGGGTGCACTTTCGACGAAGACACGTCAGCCTGCCCGTCCGCGGCCACGCCGTCAACGGCGCCCCGGTTCCCCACAAAGCACGGTCAGTCAACAGCGTCGTAGCGAGGGCGGGCGCTTGCGTTCGCGGCGTCGGGCGGGCTATTTCAGCGGTCAAAGGATGCAGCAGACCGGCCCTGGTTGGCACGCGAAGCTCGGGCGTGGCAGAGCGCCCGAGCGCCAGGCGACGGGCCGGCAGGAGCACGGAACTCACAAACGATCGCGCACGTTGCCGCCTGTAGAACGCGGACCGCGCGTCGCCGAACGGAAGGAGTCGACCGATGCAGTTCACGCCCAAGGTCAAGGAGATCCTTTCCTGGTACGAAGGCGAGAACCCAGGCGTCAAAGGCAGTCTCGCCCGCCTGTTGATGCACGGTCGGCTGGCCGGCACGGGCAAGCTCGTGATCCTGCCGGTCGACCAGGGCTACGAGCATGGGCCGGCGCGCAGCTTCGCGTCCAATCCGCCGGCCTACGATCCGCATTACCTGTATCAGCTGGCGCTCGATGCCGGCCTCTCCGGCTATGCGGCGCCGCTCGGCCTGCTCCAGCAGGGTGCCGATACCTATGCCGGCCAGCTGCCGACCAT
>Ga0299913_10005021_pt1 | contig 11234 bp, 15 predicted proteins | sample RVTome_9_FD_201360 | JGI IMG/M metagenome (GOLD analysis project Ga0299913, IMG submission 201360) | Soil microbial communities from uranium-contaminated site in the Upper Colorado River Basin, Wyoming, United States - RVT155D38 (version 2) ... | reverse complement strand
ATACTCGTGACGGCACGGGCGTAGGTCCTTCCAGAGTCGAGTTGGCGCTCTCTCAGGAACCTACGCCCGTCGTCCATTTACACCCCAGATGGGCCGCCACCCGATCCGGGCCAGCGCAACGTCAGTCCGCCAAGTGGTCGCTCGCGCCGTTCACTGCGCCGAGGGGTCACAGGCGCTGAAGCCCCGGTGCGACCCCGGCTTGTGCACGTGGCCGATGATGCCGTCGTGGGCGCCCTGCACGATGTGGTGTTCCGCGTACTCTCGGCCGCTGAACGCACCGTCACCGTCGCTGTCGTTACAGGGGCCGGCCTGATGAGCGAACGCTGCCCCGGTCGAACCGAGTAGCAGCGCGCCGGTGATCAAGGCAGTCGAAATGAGCTTCTTCATTGGTGGCCCTTTCTGCCCGTGGGTCGCTGTATTGAGGTATACGGATCGCAACCTCGAGTAGTTCACCTGCGTCGTGTCCCGGCGCAACGGGGGGCCGACCCGGGCGTCCACAGGTCGAACTCGGTTGGCGTCAACTCGACCGGTCGGCCGTCGACGTGAACTGGCGCGCATCCACATCGATGACGAGGTCCCCGAAGCGGCGGACGTCCCCGCGATCGCGTCCACCACGTGGGCGGCGCAGCATGGCGTGGATGCGTGCGACCAGCTCCCGTGGAGACACCGGCTTGATACGTAGTCGTCGGCACCGACCGACAATCCCACGACCCGATCGACGTCCTCAGCCTTGGCCGTCAGCATGATGATGCAGGCGTCGCTGAAGCCGCGGAGCTTCCCGGGCGACCTCCAGCCCATCGACGCCTGACAGCATCAGGTCCAACAGACACGTCCGGCGCCTCTGCCCGCGCCGCGTCGACCGCCTGTCGACCGTGGAACGCCTCGACCACCCTGAAGCGTTCACGCTCCAGATACGACCGCACGAGCCGCAGCAGCGGGCGTTCGTCATCGACGACCAGCACCGTCGTCGTGGGCTCTATGTCCCATTGCAGCCACCGTCACGGCGGACCAACCCGCCAGGGCAGCAGGTCCGTCTGCTGCTCAGCCGTGCGATCGAACCGGAGTGCTCATGGGGTCACCTCGATCACACCCACCATCCCGGCGTCGTAGTGGCCGGCCTGATGGCAGCCGTACAGCACGTCGCCAGGCTCGACGAACCGCCACGTCATCGAGCTGGTCTCGCCCGGGTCGATCGTCATCGCGTTCGGGTCGGTGTGCGCCATGTCGGCGCCCATCTCCTCCATCTCACGCGCATGCTCCTCCTGCGCGTCCTCGTCGCCGAGCGTGAAGTCGTGCGGGAGCTTTCCGGTGTTCTCGACCTCGAAGGTGATCACCTCTCCGGCACGGACCTCGACGACCGCCGGTTCAAACGCCAACTCGTCGGTGGCGCGCACGCGCACGGCGCGGTCCGCGTCCGCCGGATCGGCCAGCTCGCCGAACGCGAACGCTTCGCTCGCATGGTCCTCCGCCGTCGCGTCGTCGGTGTGCTCGTCGGTCGCGGCGTCGTCGGTGTGTTCATCGGCCGGCGCGGTCGGTACCTGCGCCTCGGTGTCATCCGGTGCCGTGGAGTCAGCGGCGCCCGAGCCGCAGCCGCCCAGGATTGCCGCCAGGACGGCAGCTACGACAAGAAGTGTTGGTCGGCTGGCACGCACGGTGGACCTCCCATGCGTCGTCACCTGCGTCGCAGACCACGATAGGCGTGTAGCACTACACATGAGTCCTTGCCCCCGCTGGCACACGCCCGCGTGGACGGCAGGGGCCCGAGTGTCACGGACCTGCCGGTCGGTGTAGCCAACGAGATGCCACGCCGCCGCGGTTCGGGCTCGGTGTTGAGTTCACCGCCGCGATGAGTGTGGCGAACGTCCTTGCGCGGCGGTCCGTTGGGCCTGTCGCTTTCGGAATCGACCACGGCACAGTGTCGATGAGGAGTGACGTGGATGGGCACCTCAGCGCTCGATCGCGCGAACCGTTCAGCTGTTGATGCGTCGGACGTTGTCCTCTTCGATGCCTTCTGGCGCGACGAGGTCGCGGCCGCGGCGTTGTACCGGGATCTCGCCGGGTTGGTCGACGGTGACTGTCGCAGCCTGCTGCTTGACCTGGCAACCACCGAGGAACGTCACGCCGCGCACTGGGCTGCGCTGCTGGAAGGGGAGGGCCGCGAGCTGGTGGCGCCGTCGCGTCCGTGGCGCCACCGTGTGCTGCTGATGGTGGCGCGCCGGTTCGGCGTCGAGCGTGTGCTGCCAGTGGTGATCCGTGCGGAGGCGGCCGACCGGGACCGCTACCGCGCCAGTGTTCATGCCGCGCCCGGGATGGCCGAGGAGGAGACCGCGCACGGCAGGGCGTTGGCGCTTGCCTCGACCGACAGTGTGGGGAGGGGCTCGCGCTCGCGGACGCCCGCCACCGCACGTCGGCGGGCGGGTCGCTGCGTGCGGCGGTGTTCGGCGCCAACGATGGGCTGGTGTCGAACTTCGCGCTGATCATGGGCGTCGCCGGCCGCACCGGTGACTCGGCGGTCATCCTGCTCGCCGGGATCGCCGGGCTGGTCGCCGGTGCGGGTTCGATGGCGGCGGCGGAGTGGGTCAGCGTGCGGTCGCAGCGGGAGCTGTATGAACGCGAGCTCGAGGTGGAGCGGTGGGAGCTGGCCGCGTTCCCCGACGACGAACGTGACGAGCTGGAGCTCATCTACCGCGCCAAGGGGCTGGATGCCGCCGCCGCCCGCAACCTGGCTGACGCGATCATGGCCGACCCCGACGTCGCCCTGAACACCCTCGCTCGCGAGGAGCTCGGCTTGAACCCCGGTGATCTCGGGTCGCCGTGGACCGCCGCGATCTCGTCGTTCCTGGCCTTCGCCGCCGGCGCGCTGGTCCCGCTGCTGCCGTTCGTGTTCGCCACCGGCACCGCCGGGCTGGCCGCGTCGGCTGCGGTGTCAGCCCTCGCACTGGCGACCGTCGGAGCGACGCTCTCGGTGTTCACCGGCCGCGCGGCCTGGCGCTCCGCGCTGCGCATGGTGCTGATCGGTGGTGGCGCAGCGGTCGCGACCTACCTCATCGGATCTGTGGTCGGGGTGACCCTCGACTGACGAAGGAGCACGACGATGCCTCCGCACTGTGACACCCTCGACGACCCCGTCGTGGTCGCCGCCCGATACGCGCTCGACATCGACGACGTCGATCTGGTTTTGCCGTTCGTGCCGGTCGACGGCGAGGACGAGGTCCGCGCCGCGTTCGATCTGACCCGCAAGGCCCGCGTCCAGGGATCCGAGGCGCGGCAGGTCGCCGACCTGTATTTCTTCGACACCGTGGTGCGGATCCACCGCCGGGCGAGGGTGCACCGCACACCGGGCTCAAGCCCGCCGGGCTGGACGTCGGGCCGGTGCTCCCCCTCGCCGGGGACGCGGTGGAGACGGCGACGCCGAGCCGCTGGTCGCGTTCCTGCAGCGCGCCGTCCGCGCCGCCGTGCAGCAGCGGCTCGCCGACGTGCGGACGCTTGCCGCCGGGACCGGGGCGGGCGTGCCGGCCGCGCGCGCGTACACGTCGGCGATGCTGGGGTTCCTGGTGTGGTCTCACCGGCTGTGGCGCGCCACCACACAGCAGCACGGCCACTGACCGCCGGTCGCACGGTGCTTGTCATGGCCGCGTCGACGCCGCCGCTGAACGCCGTCCCACGGCCGGAGGTGTACGAGGACGTGCAGATCGACTCGGGTGACGTGCCGATCGTGCTGTCGGTGTGGCACGCCGAACCGGCACGGGCCACGGTGGTGTTCCTTGCCGGCACGATGGTGCATCCGATGTTCTACGGCGAGTTCCTCGACGGGCTGGCCGCCGAAGGGTTCACGGTCGTCGGGGTGCACAGCCAGGGTCACGGCAAGAGCCCACGCACCGGCGCGCCGCTGTCCTGGGACGCGCTGGTCGGCAACGCCCGCAGCGCGGTCGACTACGCGGCCGACCGGTTCGGCGGCCCGCTCGTGCTCATGGGCTCGAGCCAGGGCGGCATGCTCGCCATGGCGGTCGCCGCCTGCGGCGCGCCGCCGGCCGGGGTGGTGGCGCACACCGTCCTCGACCCTGCCGACCCGTCTGCCCTGCGGGTCACCCGCTTCCCGTCGTGGCCGACGGTCGCGCGCCGCCGCCTGCGGTGGCTGGTGGGCCTGAGCGGCCGGCTGCTGCCGTGGCTGCCGGTGCCGATCGGCGCGTACCTCGACATGGGGGCCGGGTGTGCGGCGAACCCGAATCGCTGGAGCGGTTCCGCAGCGATCCGCTGGCCCTGCGCGCCTACCCATTGCGGTTCCTCGCAAGCCTGTTCGCCGCGGACCTGTCGGGGATGACCGATGGCAGCATCAGCTGCCCGGTCGTTGTGCTCGCCGCGACCGGCGACCCGCTGTTCCCGATCGACGACGCCCGACGGCTGTACGATCGGATCTCCGCCCCCTCCAAGCGGTTCGTTGAGATCGACCTCGGCCGCCACCTCATCCTCAACGAGTGCGTCCCGCAGGTGCTCCCACGGGTCGCCGCGGAGATCATCACACTCACCGAACACCGCCGGGAGGGCGTCGTGGTCGCCCCCGCCCCCGGCAACGCCCACCCACACGGAGCACGTCGCTGGCTATCGGAGCCAAGCATGGAACTGCCCAGGTACGTATCGCTCGATGAAGCGCGAACAGCGTGTGACGGGCTGCACATCCGGGATTGGACGCAGCTTCGCGAGGCTGTCGTCGATGTCGACGAAGCGGAGAAGATCCAGCGGGAGATCGGCGCCGAGGCTGCAGAGATCTCGACGGAGGACTTCCGGCAGGGCCTGGAGATCGAGCTGGAACATGGTCGCATGTTTCCGGACGCGAATGTGACCAACAACCATCCGGTGCTCACGGGATTGATCGTGCTGGCGCATCTCAAGGAGATGTTGGACTACTACGACCGTCTCGAGGTCGCCGAGCTTGAGGGGGACATCCTCAAGGCCCTCGAGCAGGGCGACAATGGGAAGGTGGCGCAGAAGTACACGTCGCTGGTCAGGGCGAGAGCGCGTCTCGCGGCCAAGGAACTCGCGCGGGCAACACAAGACTGACCAGCAGGTACCTTCGGCACCGGTGACCTGCAGCTTCACCCGCATGGCGGTTGAGCGAGCGACCTGGCGGACCCTGGACCGCTCACGGCGCCCTCCACGGAGGGGGCGCTCGACCCGAGCACCGGTCAGTGCACCTCGTCCGTGGGCGGTTGCCGTGCTGTGCCCGGTTGGCGCTGGCCGCCGCTCCCGCTCGCCCAGCGGCGCGATGGTGCTGCTCACATCGCCGCGGTAACCGCGGTCACGCACCCGGTGGTCATGTACCAGGTCGGGTCGCGGGTCGGCGGGACGCTCGACTGAGCGCCGCCGCACCGGAGGCTGCCTCCCTGGGCATGGGGCCGCGGTGTGCCCGACGCCGCGTTTCCGGCCTCACGGTCCGGTCGGGGGGATGTGCGGTCCGCTTTGTGCGGCGCGGTGGTGTGAGCAGCCGCACGGTGGTCAGGTAGACGCTGGCGGTGACGGCCATCCCGACGGCCGCCACGACCCATGGGTTGGCGGCGTCGGTGCCGGCCGACAGCAGGTGGAGCGTGCCGGCGGCGAACAACGCGAAGCTCGACAGATGGATCGCGCGCCACCAGCGGGTCGGGACGCGGCGGCGCAGTAGCGAGGTGACCTCGATGGCGGCGAGCAGGTACATCGCGATCACGCCCCACGCGACGGCGGCCGGTCGCCACTGGGACGCGAACGGCACGAGGATGTCGGCGACGTCGAACTGCACCCAGGTGTCGGCGAGCAGGGCGCCGATGTGGATGGCGGTGAAGGTCACCGCCAGGCCGCCGAGGTAGCGGTGGAGGTCGGCGAGCCAGGCCGGTGGTGGACGGCGGCCTGCGATCCTGGTGGACAGCAGCAGACCCCAGATGACAGCGGCGGCGGTCAGGGCCCAGGCGACCAGTCCGGCGGCGCGGGCGGCGTGCCAGGCCAGCTGCGGGCTCATAGCCGGAACCGTCCGAGGCCCGCGAGCTCGTGGGTCCGGCCGTCGGCGTCGACGAGCAGCCCCGCGGTATCAGCGGCCGTGAGCACCCGCGCTGCAGCGGTGACCGTGCCGGCGAGCACGACGGCTTTGGTGAGCACCTCAGCGCGCCAGGCGGTCCCCGCGACCACCGTGGCGGCCACGAGTGGTGACGCTGAGGGCGCACCGGTCCGCGGATCGATCAGGTGGTGTGACCGCTGACCGTCACGAACCCACCGGCGACGGTGCGTGCCCGAGGTCGCGACACCGCCCGACCGCAGCACGAGTCCGGTGTCGGCGACGGCGGGCAGGTCGACGTCGATGCGCCAGCCGCCCGGGGGTGCTGCACCGGCGACGCGCAGGTCCCCACCGATGTTGACCAACGTACCCCTCGCGCCGTCGGCGACGAGCCTGGTGGCGACCAGGTCGGCGGCCAGTCCCTTGCCGATGCCGCCGGGGTCGATGTGCACGCTCGCGGGGAGCCGGACAAGCCCTGTGTCGACGTCGACCGCGATGCCGCCGCAACCGGGTGCCGGTCGGGCGGCGGCGTTCGGGCCGGCGTCGTGGGTGGCGATCAGCTCGAAGGACCGGTCGTAGCCCGCGCCGATGACGGCGTCGAGCACGGTGGGGTCGTACGCGCCACCCGTCGCCGCCCAGCCCCGCACCGCGAGCGCGATCAGGGTCGCCGTCGTCGTCGACACGGTGACGGGCTGGCCGTCGGCCGCGTTGATCCGCGACACGTCGCTGTCGGGTCGGAAGCGGCTCCAGCGGCGTTCGAGCGCACCGACGGCGGCGCGCGCGTTCGGCAGCGCGTGCGCGGGCGCGTCGAGCGCGAGGATGTGGACCTGGCTGCCCATCGCGGCGAAGCCGGTCTCGGCGAGGGCTGGTTCAGATGGCGCGGGTGGTGCTGTGAGTGGCATTGGGCACCTGCCTTGCGTACTGAGAGGAGGATCAGGCGACCGGTACCGCGACGCGGTCGATGCCGCGTGCGGCTGCGTCGAGCGCGGCTGCGACCGCGTCGTCGGTGTCGGTGGCTGAGCCGAGCAATCCGACGTTGGCGGCGACCGCTGCGGCGCCGGTGACGAGCACAAGCGTGATCGCGGCGGCGGTGGCGAGGATGGTTCTGCGGGTCATCGGTGGTCCTTCCACGGTCCTGGCCTGATGACGTGACGGTAGGCGCGGCCGTGTCAGGGGCGCTGTAGTGGCGTGGAAGTGTTGTGTGAAGACGCCAGCCCGCCCCGAGCGCGGTGTGCGAGGCTGGCGTGACGATGAACGTGCTCGTGGTCGAGGACGACCCGACGATCGCCGAGCCACTGGCCGACGGACTGCGCCGACGGGGCTATGACGTCGTTGTGGTGGCGACGGGCGCTGCGGCGCTGGACGCCGACGGCGTCGACGTCGTGCTGCTCGATCTGGGCCTGCCCGACATCGACGGGTACGACGTGTGCCGGCAGCTGCGCGCGCGGTCGGAGTGCCGATCATCGTCGTCACCGCGCGTGGCGACGAGACCGACCGGGTGCTGGGGCTCGAGCTCGGCGCCGATGATTACATCGTCAAGCCGTTCGGGTTCCGCGAGCTGGTGGCCCGCATCCGAGCGGTGACCCGACGGGTGCAGCCGCGCAGCGATGACCGGCCGAGGCGAGCCGGTCCGCTCGAGCTGGATCCCCGCACCCGCCGCGTGCACCTCGCCGGCCGCGAGATCGAGTTGACGCCCAAGGAGTTCGACCTGCTCGCCGTGCTCATGGAGGAACCCGGGGTCGTGGTCAGCCGCCGCCGCCTCGCCGAGGAGGTGTGGGAGTCGGGCTGGTACACCCACAGCCGCACGGTCGATGTGCACGTCGGCGCGGTGCGCCGTAAGCTCGGCGACCCAGCATGGATCGAGACGGTCCGTGGCATCGGGTTCCGGCTGGGACGCACGCCGTGACCGCCCGGCTGCTGGCCAGCTACGTCACCTTGGCGGTGTTCGTGCTGGTCATCCTTGAGATCCCGCTGGGCGTCGCGTTCGCACGCAATCAGCGGGCGATCCTCACCTCCGCCGTCGAGCGGGACGCTACCGTGCTGGCGGGGGTGGCCGAAGACGCGCTGGAACGCGGCGTGCGCACCGATCTGGACGGAGTGGTGCGCCGCTACGACCAGCGGACCGGCGGACGCGTGGTGATCGTCGACAACCTGGGCATCTCCGTGGCCGACTCCGACCCACCCGCGCCCGGACGCCGCGACTTCTCGACCCGCACGGAGCTCGCCACCGCCCTGTCGGGTCGGGTCGCGACGGGCACCCGCTACTCCCAGACGCTGGATCAGCGGCTGCTGTACGTCGCGGTGCCGGTGGCATCCGGCGGGGTGGTCCACGGCGCCGTGCGCATCACCTACCCGACGACCGAGGTCGACCGGCGCGTCACCAGCAACTGGCTGCTGCTGGCGGCGGTCGCCGCGGTCGTGCTCGCCGCCGCGACATTGGCCAGCTTCCTGATCGCGCGGTCCGTCAGCCGACCGTTGCGAACCCTGCAGCACACCGCGTCGACGCTGGCCGACGGGCAGCTGTCGGCGCGCGCGGGCGTCGATGCCGGCCCGCCGGAGGTCCGCGCCGTCGCGGCCACGTTCAACACCATGGCCGCGCGGCTCGAGCAGCTCGTGGCGTCACAACAGGCGTTCGCCGCCGACGCGTCACACCAGCTGCGGACACCACTGACCGCACTGCGGTTGCGCCTGGAGAACCTCGACCCGCTCTGGCCAGCGATGCCGCCGCCGACCTCGCTGCAGCCATCGACGAGACCAACCGGCTTGGACGGCTCGTCGACGGCCTGCTCACACTGGCACGCACCGAAAGCGCCCACGCCGAACTGGTGGCCGTCGATGCCGCCGACGCCCTGCGCAACCGCCACGACTCCTGGCGGCCGGTGACCGACGACCGCGACATCACACTCCGCCTGGACCTCGAAGCCGTCCCACCGGTCGCGGCCGCACCCGGCGTCATCGACCAGGCCCTGGACAACCTCATCGCCAACGCCATCGACGCCGCGCCCGCCGGGTCGACCATCACCCTAACCGCACGCCACGCCGACGGCATGGTCGAGCTGCACGTGACCGACCAGGGGCCCGGCATGACCGAGACGCAGCGACGCCGAGCGTTCGACCGCTTCTGGCGCGCTGGCACCACCGATCACGACGGATTCGGGCTCGGCCTGCCCATCGTCCAACGCCTGATCACCGCCTGCGGCGGAACCGTCGACCTGCGCGACGCGCCCGGCGGCGGACTGGACGCCGTCATCCGCCTCCTACCGACGCAGTCGGCCGCGCGGCCGCGCGACGCGCCGGCAGCCGGGGCGGCTTCAAGGAAGACGAGATAAGCATCCCGATCGTGACCGGTCGCCGGCACCCGAGGCGTGTCAACTTCATCCGCAGCCCCTACCGTTACATCTGCGACGGCGACGCGATCGACGCGGGCCAGCATACGTGCTCCACAAGCATGGTGGCCTCGAACGCAAGATCAAGGTCGCGCTCTCTTCATCGTGGCCGTGCACACGTGAGTTCGGCGATGGCGTTGAGGATACGCCCGCGACAGGAACACGACCCGCCGCCCCGCGTTCGCACAGCCGCCCCCCGGGAGTGCCGAACGACCCGGCGCGTGCGGGGACCGGTCGGGACTGTTGCCGCTACTGGCCGGGGCCGTCTGCCCTGGTCGACCGGCTGCCACGACGCGAACCTGCAACCAGAGACTGACGTATGCGAGATGTGAACAAGGAGCGTGGCCGTGGCATCCGTCTCCGAGGCCCTGCTGCTCACCGTCGCACAGATCGCGGCCACCCTGATCGGCTTGCTGCTGGTCGGGATGTTCTTCTACATCGACACCGGGTTCCGGCGACTGACCACCTTGCAGGTGGAGGCCGGCGCGTTCCTGCGGACGGCCACCAAGCTGGTGCTGTTGCTGTACGCGCTGGTGCTCGCGGTCTCGCTCGCGCTGGTCGCGTTCGAACCGCTCGTCGCCACTGCGCTGTATGTGCTGTTGAGCATGGCGGTGATCGCCGCCCTGGTCGAGATGACCGTGCGTGCCCGACAGCTGCCCACGGCGGTGCGTCGGCGGCATGCGGCCGCGTGGCTGGTGTGGCCGCCCACCATCATCGCGTTGGCCCTGCCCGCACTCACCGGCGGGTGGCCGCTCGCCGCACCAGCGTTGACCGACGCCGTGTTCCTCGTCGGTGCGCTGGGGTTCTTCCTCACCGGCGGCCTGCTGCTGTTCGCATTCGACCTGGCCGGCGTCGAACGCCTCGCCGCCGAACACCCGCAGCACAGCAGGTCGGTGAGCAAACCTGCCCGCGCGCGGGCAGGAACATCCGAACCTGAGGGGAGGCGCGATGTGGACGTTCACTAACGTGGTGGCGCTCGGCCTGTTCCTGTTCGGGACGACCTTCTTGTGGATGACACCAGCCATGGCCGGTGAGACGCCGCCGCCGACCGGCACGGCGTGGACGCTGACCAACGTCCTGTCCTTGCCGCGGTGATCGGCTTCACGCTTCGCGGCATGGGCGGGGTTCAAGCAGTACGCGTGGTGGGACACGGCCGCACTGGTGTCCGGCATCGTCGGGCTGGTCGCCGTCGTCCCGTTCGTCGTCGGGCAGAGCCAACTCGATGTTCGGGTTCGGCGACCTGGGCGTGCAGATCAACCTGTGGATGCACATCCTGGGCAGCGCGGCGGTGACCGCCATGGTGATCCTCCCTGCTGCACATGACTGGGTCGCACGACGCCTCTGACGCGACCTGGCTGACTCGCCTAGCCTCTCGATCAGGGTCCGTGGCACCCCGCACGCGAAGGCGACCGCTCGTGATCTTTGGAGCAACCGGGAGCGATGAGGACCGGGTCGTCCGGGGGTGAAGGACGACGCCGGCCGGGTCAGGACGGTCGCGCAGCGCACGTAGCCTGCTGGGCGTGACGTGGTGACCGTGGGCTCCCGGTTGCCTGGGCGGGCCTCGCCGACACGTGAGGCGGCCCGGTCACGTTCGCCGCTGGTCCAGTCGACGCTGCGCAGCCGTCATCCGGAGTTCCGCAGTTGTGGTGGCGGGCTAGGCACGGAATTGGTGGGTTGACCTGCGGGAACGCCGAGATCGCCTGGACACGGGTGTGTGCCTAGGCGCCCGGAAGAGCCGTGTCTCGGCGCGGTCAGCCGCTGGTGGGGTCGACGTCGAGGAAGCGCGGGGGCGGGTCGACGTCAAGCGCGCGCAGGATCGCCTGCTG
>Ga0299913_10005020_pt1 | contig 11235 bp, 10 predicted proteins | sample RVTome_9_FD_201360 | JGI IMG/M metagenome (GOLD analysis project Ga0299913, IMG submission 201360) | Soil microbial communities from uranium-contaminated site in the Upper Colorado River Basin, Wyoming, United States - RVT155D38 (version 2) ... | reverse complement strand
GCCGCTACGTCGACCAGGGCCTGGCGCTCGTGTTCGGCTTCAACCACGCCGAGGCGATCCGCTCCTTCGAAGCGGCCGCCGCGTACGACCCGTCGTGCGCGATCTGCCAGTGGGGCATCGCGTTCGCGCTGGGTCCCAACATCAACGGCGGCATGGACCGCCGGAGCGCCCTGGCCGCGTACGCCTCGGTGCAGAGGGCACGCGCTCTGGCGGAGTCCGCGGGGCCGCTGGAACGGGGGCTCATCGAAGCGCTGGCGGGCCGGTACGCGGCGGCCGCGCCGGAGAACCGCGAGGGACTCGACGCGGCGTACGCGGGCGCGATGGAGTCTCTCGCGTCGCGCTTCCCCGCCGACGCGAACGTCGCGGTGCTCGCGGCGGACGCGCTGATGAACCTCACGCCGTGGGACTACTGGCTGGAAGGCGAGGCGCTGCGGCCGAACGCGGCACGCGCGGAAGCGCTGCTCGAGCGCGCCATGGAGCTGGACCCCCGCAACGCGGGCGCGTGCCACATGTTCGTGCACCTGGTCGAGGAGCGTCAGCCCGACCGCGCCGTGGACTGCGCAGAGCGGCTCCCGTCGCTGATGCCGGGCGTCGGCCACATCGTGCACATGCCCGGGCACATCTACATCCGGGTCGGCCGCTACGTCGACGCGATGGAGGCCAACGTGCACGCCGTCCACGCCGACGAGGCGGTCCTGGCGGACCAGTCGCCCGACGGCGCCTACGCGCTCGCCTACTATCCGCACAACTACCACTTCATGTGGTTCGCGGCCAACATGGCCGGCGCGGGTGAGCGGTCGATGGAGGCGGCCCGCAACACGGCCGCGAACGTGAACCGCGAGCTGATGCGCGAGCCCGGACTCGAGGCGCTCCAGCACTACCTCGTCACGCCCCTGTACGCGTTCGTCCGGTTCGGCCGGTGGGAGGAGATCCTGCGCGAGCCCGCGCCGCCGGCCGACCTCGAGTACCCGATGGGCGTCTGGCATTACGCGCGCGCCCTGGCCTTCCTCGGAACGGGCGACGCGGCGGTGGCCGAGAGCGAGCTGGCGCGCCTGCGCGAGCTCGCCGCCCGGCCCGGGCTGCGGGACCTGCGCGTGTGGGACCTGAACCCGGTGAGCAGCCTGCTGGCGATCGCCGCGGACGTGGTGGCGGGGGAGCTCGCCGCGGCGAGCGGCGACCACGACGCCGCCATCGCCCACCTGCGCGACGCGCTCGCCGAAGAGTCCACGCTGGTCTACGACGAGCCGCCCACGTGGCACCTCCCGGTCCGGCACAACCTGGGCGCCGTGCTGCTCGAGGCGGGCCGGCCCGCCGAGGCCGAGCGGGTGTACCGCGAGGACCTGGAGGTCTTCCGCGAGAACGGCTGGGCGCTGGCGGGGCTGGGCGCAGCGCTCCGGGCGCAGGGGCGCGCGGAGGAGGCCGAGACGGTGGCCGCGCGCCTGCGCGAGGCGTGGCGAGTCGCCGACGTGGAGATCCAGGGGTCGCGCTTCGGCGCGTAGCCGCCGACGATGGAGCACGAAACGAACGCCCCCGGTGCCGGCCGACACCGGGGGCGTTGCCGTGCCGGGCCCTAGGCCGTCCCCTCGGCCGCTTCCGCGCCGCCGTTCGCGGCGTCCTCCTGCGCGACCGCCGCGGCGAAACCGACCAGCGTCCCGCACGGCGCCCGCACGAAGATCTCGTCCATCCCGTAAAAGGTCTGCCGCCGCCCCACCACGACCTCGACCCCCTCGACCGCCTCCAGCACGGGCTCGAGATCCTCGACCTGGACGAAGAGGGTCGCGGTGCTCCGGGCCAGCTCCTCGGCCAGGCCGTCCTGCTCCGGCGCGGCCGCGACGAGGTCGTCCCGCACGCTCTCGCGGGTCTGGTACATGATCGTCACGCCCGCGTTCTGGAGCATCGCGAACCCGAGCGCCTCCCCGTGCGGGACGGTGGCGACGGCCTCGAAGCCCAGCCGCTCGGTCCAGAACGGCAGGCAGGGCTCGATGGCGTCGACGACGATGATCGTGGTGATGCTGGTGATGATGGCCGGCACGGTCGTTCCTCCTCGCGATGGAAGCGGCGTCCCGACCGAAGGGCCGGTACGTCGGCCCGGAATCTAGGCGGGAGCGGACGCGTGGTCTTGCACGGATGCGTCATCGGCGCGCCCGGCCTCGCGTCGCGCCCGGTAGGCGCCCGGCGGCTCGCCGCTCAGCGTCCGGAACTCCCGCGTGAAGTGGGCCTGGTCGTGGTACCCGGCCGCGAAGGCGATCGAGGACAGCGAGGCGGCGGGACGGGACAGCATCCGGTCCAGTGCCGCCTGGAAGCGCAGGATCCTGCCCGTCGCCTTCGGCCCCAGCCCCACCCACGCGAGGAAGTCGCGCTCGAGCTGGCGGCGGCCGAGACCTACGCGCCGGGCGAGGTCGTCGACGCGAACGGCGCCGTTCGATCGCGTCAGCATGCCCACCGCCGCGCGCACACGCTCGTCGCGGCCCGTCCCGCGGCGCCCGAGCCGCTCCAGGAGGAACGCGTCGACGGCGGGCGCCACGTCGGCCCCGGCGTCGAGCTCGGACACCCTCCGCCGCACCGCCTCCCCCTCGCGCCCCAGCACCGAGCCCAGCTCCAGCGCGAGGTCGGTGGCCTGGGCGGCGGGCAGGCCGACGAACACGCGCGCGGCGCCGGGTCGGAACCGCACCCCGAAGAGGTCGGTCCCCTCCTCTCGCAGGATGGGCAGCGGCCGGGTCATCGCGCCGACCACCGCCGCGCTACCGGTGCGTCGATCGAACAGGAGGTCCATGCACGCGTCGGGCACCACCGCCTCCGCGCGCGACGCGCCGAGCCCCGCGTGCCGCCCCTGGTAGCTCCAGTAGCAGGCCACGAAGGGTTCCAGGGCGGGGTGCGGCCGGTGCTCGCGGTAGGGGCGGGTCATGGCTCGACAGGTGATGCTTGCGCGAGATGCGAACAATACATAGAGTGTCTTTATATAGACTCTCTATGGGTACGGACCGCCGTGCAAGCGAACCTCTCCAAGCGCATCAACGAGATCCTCGTGCTCGCCGTCCTGGAGCGCGGCCCGGCGCACGGCTATCAGATCGCGCTCGCCGTCGAAGAAGAGACGGACGGCGCCTTCACCTTCCAGCACGGCACGCTCTATCCGATCCTGCACCGGCTCGAAGCCGAGGGCCTCGTGACGGGGGCATGGCAGGAGGGTTCGAGGCGAAGGAAGACGTACGCGCTCGCGCCCGCGGGACGCGCCCACCTCGAGGCGGAGTCCTCCGACCTGCGCGCACAGTTCGCGACGCTGATGGGGTTCCTGGAAGGAGCGGCCCGTGCGGCGTGAGCAACCACTGCGGCGTCTCGACCGAGTCCTGCGGGTCCCGGCTCGCAGCCGCCTGCTGCTCCTCGAGGAGATAGGGGCGGACTACGAGGCGCTCCTCGAGCGCCTCGCGGCGCGAGGGGTCCCCGAGGCGCGCGCACGCCGGCTCGCCGCCCGCCGCCTGCTGCCCGGCCGCGCCGCGCGGGCCGACCTCGAGGCCGCCTACCGGACGCCATTGCGACGGTGGCTCGGGCAGGGGATCACCGACGCGACCGCCACCGCGCTCCTCGTCGCGCTCACCGTCGCGCTCGGGTCGGCCGGCATCCTGGCGGCGCTGTGGTGGCCGGGCCCGCTTCGTGACGCCGGAGCCTTCTCGTGGCTGCTCGCGGCGGTCGCCCTTCCGGCGCTCGCCAACTGGGGCCACGGCGTGGCCCGGATCGTCCTCGAGGACGACCTGCGGGCCGAGCGGAGGGTCCGGCTCCTGGGCCGGCACGCGGGGTTCGCCATAGCCGGCCTGGCGGTGGCGTCCCTGGGGGTGGCGTGGGAGGCGCTCGGCCTGCTGACCGCGTTCTCGGCGAGCGCCCCGCACGGCGAGGCGCTGTGGAGCGCGGTCGCGCGCGTGTCGACGCTCGGGGCCATAGGCCTGGGCGTGGTCGCCGCCGGACTGCTCAGCTGGCTGCTGCTGGTACCGAAGCTCCTGCAGTACGAACGGACGGAGGCGCGCATCCGGCGCGTCGTGGAACGCGAGCCCGTGACGGAGGTCGCTCGATGATCGGTACGATCTGGACGGAGATGGGGTTCATCCGCTATCCGCTCGCCATCGCCGCGGTCGCTCTCGCGCTGCAGACGGGGCTGGCGATCTGGCGGATGCGCGGTCCCGGGGAAGGCGACCCCGCGGGACTGGGGCGCGACACGATCCTGGTCTGGGGCCTGCTCGCGGCGACCGTCGGGGGGATCGGAACGCTGGTCGGGATCGCCCAGCTGTCGCGGGCCATCGCGCAGGCGGGGGCTGTGAGCCCGGGCCTGGTCTGGGGCGGGCTGCGGTTGACGATGACGTCGACCGTCGCCGGACTGATCCTGCTCGCGATCTCCGCGATGGCGTGGCTCGCGATCGACTACGTCCGCGCGCGCCGGACGCGCACGGCCGGGACGCCGCGCGGACCCGCTCAGCCCGGAGCGATCGGGACGAAGTAGGTGCGGTCCCCCCAGGACAGCGTCAGCCGGCCGCCATCGGCCTCGCCCTCGAGGCCGATGGTGAACCGCTCCACGAATTCCTCGTTCGACTCCATCTCGAGACCCACGCGCGCGAGGTCCTGGGCCTCGTCGTAGGCGGTCCCCCACTGCCCGGTCTGGGTGTTCACGATCAGCTCCCCGCCGTCCTCGGAGAACAGGGTCCAGAGCGTGTACTCTCCGGCCGGCACCGCGATGCCGCCGAGCTCGATGTCGCTCGCCGTGGCGAGCGTCGTCGCCGCGTTGGCCCCCGTCCGCCATACGCTTCCGAACGGGACGAGCCCGCCCCACAGCTCCCGGCCCCGCGCCGCCGGCTGCGAGTAGGCGACCTCCAGCTCGGAGCCCGCCACCGTGCCGCGCGCCGTGTCGGCCGGGGACGGCACGCCGACGCCGGTGCCCGCCGCGTCGCGGGCGGCGTACCCACCGGCGAGGGCCTCCACGTCCAGGACCGTGTCGGCCGGGGCCACCTCGATCCGCATGGTCGTCTCCCGGCCGCTCACGGTCCGCAAGGCCCCGTCCGCGCCGCGGGTGACCAGGAGCGGGCTGCCGAAATAGAGGATCCCTACCGTGCCGTCGTCGCGTCGGGAGAGGCCCGACGGCGTGGGCTGTCCGGCGAACGGATTCACCAGGTTCAGCACGGCGTCCGGGGTGCCCTCGCCCAGGCGCTCCGTGGCGAGCTCGAGGAAGCTGGGGGGCGCCGGCGTGCGCGGCGGCACGGGCAGGGCGCCCTCGGGCACCGCGATGGTCGTGCGCGTAGTGTCGGTCCCCGACACGGTCACGATGTCGGCGCTGTCGCCGCGCACGACGTACTCGTAAAAGCGGTCCGGCCGCGCCCCGGCGTTCGCGCTCGGCACCGAGATCGTGCCGGTGAGGCGCGTGACGCTCCCGTCCGCGCCGAGCTGGGCGCCGTAGCGATGGACCTCCGTGAGCGGGGCGCGCGTGACGAGCGTGCCGTCGATGCGGTCGTCGCCCCGGGTGAAGCGCTCGATGGCCATCGTGTCGGCGCCGAGCGTCTCGACGTACACGCGGGCGTCCGAGTCGGCGCCGGGCTCCGGCGCGTCGTCGGCCGGGGCGCAGGCGGTGGCGAGCGCGAGGACGGTCGTCGTCAGGTAGCGGTTCGTGCGCATGCGGAGTCTCCGGGGTTCGCGGTCCAGGCCGCCGAGCGTAGGCGAGCCGCGCGCCCCGGGCAAGCGGGCCGCGCGGGGATGGGGCCTCCACCGGGTCGAGGTGGGCTCCACTTCGGCCCCGGCCGGGCCGGACCCGGCTCGGGCCTACCGGACGATGAGAGGCGGCGCGGCGGGCGCACCGGCCGGGGCCACCCGCGCGATGCCCGACGGATCGGCCAGCGCCGCTGGCGCCGCGAGTGCCGCGTGCGCCGCCGAGAGCTGCTCGGCGACGGCGCCCTCGGAGGTCCCGCCGATGGCATCGCGCCGGGCCACCGACCTCGCCGGATCGAGCAGCTCGGCCAGCGAAAGCTCCGCTGCGCGGGCGTCGATCGCGGCCAGGACGTCGTCGTCCAGGTCGGAGAGCGAGCCGCCTTCGGCCTCGGCTCTGCGCACGAGCGCGCCGACCACCTCGTGCGCCTCGCGGAACGGAATGCCGTGCTCGACGAGGGCGTCGGCGACGTCGGTCGCGAGCATCGCCGCGTCCACCGCCCCGCGGCAGCGGTCCGCGTCGACGCTCAGCGTGGCGACGGTGCCCGTGACCGCCGGCAGCACCTCGCAGGCCGAATCGAAAGCCCGGAACAGGGCGTCCTTGTCCTCCTGCAGGTCCTTGTTGTAGCCGCTCGGCAGCCCCTTCAGGGTGGCGAGCAGCGCGGTGAGGTCGCCGATCGCGCGGCCGGCGCGGCCGCGCGCCAGCTCGAGCGCGTCCGGATTGCGCTTCTGCGGCATCAGCGAGGAGCCGGTAGAGAAGCGCTCGGACAGGCGGACGAAGCCGAACTCCGCGGAGGCGAACGCGATCAGGTCCTCCGCCAGCCGCGAAAGGTGGACGCCGAGGAGAGCGATGGCGAACAGCAGCTCGGCGGCCCAGTCGCGGTCCCCGACGGCGTCGATGCTGTTGGGGGCAACCGTGCGGAAGCCCAGCGTCTCCTTCAGGAAGACGCGGTCCACGGCGAAGCCGCTGCCGGCCACCGCGCCGCACCCGAGCGGCAGCACGGCCACCCGCTCCTGCGCGTCGGCCAGCCGCTGCCGGTCCCGGGCGAGCGGCCAGAAGTGCGACAGGAACCAGTGCGCCGCGGAGACCGGCTGCGCGCGCTGCAGGTGCGTGTAGGCGGGCATGAGGACACCGGTCGTCTCCTCGGCGCGCCCCACCAGCTCGGCCTGGAGGTGCCGGACCAGCGCGTCCAGCCTGGCCGTCGCGCGCAACGCCCAGAGACGCGTGTCGGTGGCGACGAGGTCGTTGCGGGAGCGGCCCGTGTGCAGCTTGCCCGCCAGCGGCCCGACCTGCTCGCCCAGCAGGCGCTCCACCAGCGTGTGGATGTCCTCATCGGGCGCCGCCGCCCAGTCCGCTTCGGACCACCCGTTCAGGCGCGCGCCCACTCCCGCGAGCCCCTCGCGCAGGCGCCGCGCCTCGAGCTCGGACAGCACGCCCGCGCCCGCCAGCGCGGCCACCCACGCGGCGCCGCACCTGATGTCCTCGCGCCAGAGGCGCCGGTCCACCGGGAGGGACCGGTTCAGCCGGTCGAGCTCCGGCGCCGGACCCTCGCCGAACCGCCCGCCCCACATCCGGTGCGGCGCGCCCTCGGGCCGGTTCACCGGGCGCTCCCGGCAGCCGGTACCGGGTCCGCGGCGCCGCGGCTCGGGGCCGGATGCTCGGGGGCGTGCTCGGGCGTCTCCCGCGCGGGCGCGCCGTTCGCACGCGCCCTCGCCATCCGCTGGAGCGCCGCCACCCGCAGCGGCAGCCCGTACAGCCGGATGAAGCCGCCCGCGTCGGCCTGGTCGTAGACGTCGTCCTCGCCGAACGTGACGAAGGCCTCGTCGTAGGCGGAGGCCGGCGACGTCCGGCCGACCACCGCGCATGCCCCGCGCGCCAACCGCAGGCGCACGGTGCCGGTGACGGGGGCCTGCGTGCGGTTCACGAGCGCGTCCAGGGCCTCGCGCTCGAGGCTCCACCAGCGGCCTTCGTAGACCAGCGCCGCGTAGCGCCCCGCGAGCTGGTCCTTCAGCTCCAGCGTGCGCCGGTCGAGCACGAGCTGCTCCAGGTCCGCGTGCGCCTCGTACAGCAGCGTGCCGCCCGGGGTCTCGTAGACGCCGCGCGACTTCATGCCCACCAGCCGGTCCTCCACGATGTCGATGCGGCCGATCCCGTACTCGCCGGCCAGCGCGTTGAGACGCGTGAGCAGGTCGATGGGATCGAGCCGCTCTCCATCGACGGCGACGGGATCGCCGGCCTCGAAGGTGATCGACACCTCGCGCGGCTGCGCCGGCGCGCTCTCGGGAGCGCGCGTGAGCAGGAACACGTCCTCGGTGGGGCTCCAGGCGGGGTCCTCGAGCGGCCCGCCCTCGTGCGAGACGTGCCAGAGGTTGCGGTCGCGCGAGAAGATCTTCTCGCGCGTCGCGGTCACGGGGATGCCCCGGCTGGCGGCGTAGGCGAGGGCGTCCTCGCGGGACCGGATGTCCCATTCCCGCCAGGGGGCGATGACGCCCAGGTCCGGCGCGAGCGCGGCGTAGGTGAGCTCGAAGCGCACCTGGTCGTTGCCCTTGCCGGTGCAGCCATGGGCGAGCCAGCCGGCGCCTATGCGGCGCGCGAGCTCGACCTGGTGCCGGGCTATGATGGGGCGCGCCATGGACGTGCCGAGCAAATACTTTCGCCCGTACACGGCGCCGGCGCGGAGCGTCGGCCAGACGAAGTCGCGCAGGAACTCCTCGCGCAGGTCCGCGACGTGGCACGCGGACGCGCCGGACGCGAGCGCCTTCGCCTCGAGCCCGTCGAGCTCCTCGCCCTGGCCGACGTCGGCCGCGAAGCACACGACCTCGAGGCCGTAGTTCTCCTTGATCCAGGGCACCACGATGGACGTGTCGAGTCCGCCCGAGTACGCCAGCACGACCGTGTTCGAAGCGTTCACTGCGACTCCTCCGGGGCTTCCGGGGCGAGAATCTTCACGACCGCGATTTCGTTGCACGCGTGGCGACGCGGGCAGCCCACGCAGTCGGCCTCTATCTTCTGCGGCAGGACCTCCCGGTCCACCGTTTCGTAGCCGAGCCTGTGGAAGAAGCCCGGCTCGAGCGTCAGCGCGAACACGCGTGGCAGCCCGAACGCGACCGCCTCGACGTGCAGCGTCTCCACCACCTTGCTTCCCACGCCCAGTCCGCGGGCCGCGTCCGCCACGGCGAGAGAGCAGATCTCCGCCAGACCGGCGTCGTAGATGCGCAGCGCCCCGCAGCCCAGGAGGCGTCCATCCGCGTCGGTCGCGATGACGAACTCCCGCAGCGCCCGGTAGAGCTGGCCTGGGGTCTTGGGCAGCATGAGGCCGTGGTTCGCGTACCCGTTGATCAGCTCGGTCATGGGTCCGACGTCCGCGAACACCGCGGGCCGCAACGTGACCCCCGACCCTGCCATGGCGGGCGTGTTCCGTTCGCCGGGCGCCGCTCCGTCGCGCGCGGCCCGAGTCGCGAGGGCCATCGCGGTGCCGTTGCCCGCCGCCCTGCCGGGGCGGACCGGGTTCGGACCCCCGAACGGCGCGCCCGCAGCCGAGCCGGGCTTCGCCGGGCCCCGCGCGTCGATCTGCACGAGCGTCGTCACAGCGCCTCCTCCAGGATCTCGACGCCCTCGCGCAGCTCATCGCCCGACACGTTCAGGGGCGGGAGCAGGCGCACGACGTCGGCGCCGGCGGTGCACACCAGCAGGCCGCGCGCGCGCGCGGCGTCGACCACCGGGCCCGCGGGCCGCTTCAGCTGCAGGCCCCACAGCAATCCCCGCCCGCGCGCCTCCGCGATCGTGCCGCGCCGCGCGAGCCCGGCGAACCGCTCCCTCAGCCAGCCGTCGCACTCCGCGACGTTGCCCAGGATCTCGTCCGATCCGAGGCGCCGGCACACGGCGAGCGCGACCGACGCGACGAGCGGCCCGCCGCCGAACGTGCTGGCGTGGTCGCCCGGCTGGACCGCGTCGGCGACGTGCTCCGCCAGGACCACGGCCCCCATGGGCAGCCCCCCCGCCAGCGGCTTGGCGAGGGTCATGAGGTCCGGCGTGACGCCGCTCCATTCGTGGGCCCACAAGCGACCGGTCCGTGCGAGGCCGGTCTGCACCTCGTCGAAGACCAAGGCCGCGCCGGCCTCGTCGCACAGCTTCCGCAGGCCGCGCAGGAACTCCGCGTCGAGCTCGCGCACGCCGCCCTCCGCCTGGATCGGCTCGACGATCACCGCCGCGGTGCGACCCGGGGCGATCGCCCGCCGGACCGCCGCGGCGTCGCGCGGGTCGACGATCTCCACGCGCGGCAGGAGCGGCTCGAAGGGTGCCCGGTAGGCCGGCCGGTCGGTCGCCGACAGCGCGCCCATCGTCCGGCCGTGGAATCCGCCCGCGAACGCGACGATGCCCGTGGCGTCCGGCCCGCCCGACGTCGTGGCCCAGCGGCGCGCGAACTTGAGCGCGCCCTCGACCGCCTCCGCGCCGGAGTTGCAGAAGAACACGCGCGCGCCGAAGGACCTCTCCACCAGCCATTCCGCCAGCTCCGCGGCGGGCGCCGTGCGGAACAGGTTGGACGTGTGGACCAGGCCCGTGTCCAGGGCGGCCCGCGCGGCATCCAGCACGGTGGGATCGCCGTGCCCCAGCGCGTTCACCGCGATCCCGCTCGTGAAGTCGAGGTACTCGCGGCCGTCGGCGTCGGCCACGCGTGCGCCGCGGCCGGACACGAGGACCGGCTCCGGCTGGCGGTAGACGCCCAGCAGCGCCGACGCCGTCGCGAGCGCGGTCACGCCGACGCTCCCGCCGGATGCGCCGCCGGCGATCCCGCCCTCTGCGGTCCACCCAGGTACCGCGTGCCGCCGCCGAAGAGCGCGTCCAGGGCGCCGATCCGCACCTCGCCGATCCCGGCGGCCACGGCGTCCCGGGCGGCCGCCAGCTTGGGGATCATGCCGCCCGCGGCCACGCCCTTCGCGACGAGCCGCTCCGCCTCGGAGGAGTCCAGCGCCACGATCTCGACGCCGGCGCCGTCCCGCACGGCCGGCACGTCGCTCAGGAAGTAGAGCTTCGCCGCCCCCAACGCCGCCCCCACCGCCACGGCGGCCACGTCCGCGTTCACGTTGAGCGCGCCGCCGTCCCGACCCAGGGAAACCGGGGACACGACCGGAACGAACCCCGCCGCCAGCAGCGCGGCGAGGAGGCCGGCGTCCACCGACTCCACGCGTCCGACGCGGCCGAGCGCGCCGCCCTCCGCGATCGCGGCGCGGATGGTCCCTCCGTCCTCGCCGCTGAGCCCGGACGCCGGCACGCCAGCGCCCAGAAGGGCGCGCACGATCCGCTTGTTCACCTCACCTGACAGGACCATCGACACCAGGCGCAGCGTCGCGTCGTCGGTGACGCGCTGGCCGTCCCGGAACGTCGCCTCGTCGCCCAGCCGCCGGCCCAGCGCGCTGACCTGGGCTCCGCCGCCGTGTATCACCACGACGCCCTGGCCGCAGCCGGCTCCGGAACGAAAGCGCCCCACGGCCGCGGCGAGCGCCCGCGCCCCGGCGTCGGTCTCCACCAGCCGCCCCCCTACCTTGAGGACCGCGACG
>Ga0299913_10005019_pt1 | contig 11236 bp, 12 predicted proteins | sample RVTome_9_FD_201360 | JGI IMG/M metagenome (GOLD analysis project Ga0299913, IMG submission 201360) | Soil microbial communities from uranium-contaminated site in the Upper Colorado River Basin, Wyoming, United States - RVT155D38 (version 2) ... | reverse complement strand
TCCCTTCTCCCTTTTCCTTTTGCCTGTCCTGCTCCCTACGCCCTCGTCGCAGTCCTTGCCTTCCCCGCCGCGTCCAGCCTGGCGACGAACGAGAGGATGCGGTCGGCGCCCTCCTTCAGCCGCTCCAGGGAGGTCGCGTAGGAGATGCGCAGGAACCCGGGCGCCTCGAACGCCTCGCCAGCCGTCAGCGCCACGTGCGCGTCGTCCAGCAGTGCCTGCGCGAAGGCCGCGGAGGTGGGGATGCCGTCCGGGCTGAGCAGCGCCGAGATGTCCACGAAGAGATAGAACGCCCCGCTCGGCTTCACGCACCGAATCCGCGGATCCGCGGTGAGCCAGGCGTGCATGTGGTCGCGCCGTGTCCGGTACTCGGCCAGCATCGCGCCGACCGACTCCTGCGGGCCGGTGAGAGCCGCGACGGCCGCCTTCTGGGAGATGGATGACACGTTCGACGTCGAGTGGCTCTGAAGCGCATTGCAGGCGCCGATCACCGGCGCGGGACCGATGGCCCAGCCGCAGCGCCAGCCCGTCATCGCGTACGACTTGGACGCCGAGCCGGTCAGGATGCTGCGGTCGCGATGGCGCTCGTACAGCACGCGCGGCAGGTTGTGCGCGACGGGCTCGTAGATCAGCTGCTCGTAGCAGAGGTCGAGCACGATCCAGACGTCCCGCCCGGCGAGGCCGTCGACGAGGCGCTCCATCTCGCGCTCGGGCATCAGCGCGCCCGTCGGGTTGCAGGGCGAGTTGATGATGATGGCGCGCGTCCGCGGCGTCACCGCTTCGAGCAGCGTCTCCGCACGGATGGCGAAGCCGTCGGCCGCCGAGGTGCGCACCAGCACCGGCTCGGCATCCGACAGCTTGATCTGATCGATGATCGAAGGCCAGCCGGGCACGTGCGTGATCACGTCCTGGCCGCGCTCGTACAGCGCGACGGCGACGTTGTACAGCGCCTGCTTGCCCCCGGCGGTCGCAATCACCTCGGCCGGCGAGTAGGACACACCGTAGAGCGCCTGGTACTGATCGCAGATGGCCTGCTTCAGCTCACCGGTGCCGGCCGCCGGAGTGTACTTCGTGAACCCGGCGTCGATCGCGCGCGCGGCGGCCTCCTTGATGTGCGCCGGCGTGTCGAAGTCAGGCTCCCCCGCCCCCAGCTCCACGACGTCGATGCCGCGCTGACGCATCCGCTCGGCCTCGACCAGCACCTTCAGCGTCGGCGACGCCGAGATCCGACCCATTCGTTCCGCGAGCATGGTTCACTCCCGTGACGCGGCGCCCACCGCCGCGCGCTTGTCCTTCAGCCGCTGCTCCACGACGGGAGGCACCAGGCCGGTCACCGTCCCGCCGAGCATGCAGACTTCCTTCACCAGCCGGGAGCTGATGTAGACGTACTGCTCCGCCGGCATCATGAACACGGTCTCCACGTGTTCGTCGAGGCGGCGGTTCATCAGCGCCATCTGGTACTCGTACTCGAAATCCGAGATCGCGCGCAGGCCCCGCACGACGGCGCCGGCGCCGCGGCGCGCCACGTAGTCGACGAGCAGCCCGTCGAAGCGATCCACCTCGACGCCCGCATCGTCCGCGAGCGCCTCGCGCGCCATCGCCACACGCTCGGCGACCGAGAACAGCGGCCGCTTGTCCTCGTTCACCAGCACGGCGACGATGACGCGGTCGAACAGGCGCCGGCCGCGCCGGATGATGTCGACGTGGCCGTTGGTGAGTGGGTCGAAGGAGCCTGGATAGACCGCCACCCGCGAGTTATAGGCCCCCTCAGTGCGGCGCGTCATCATGCGTCCTCGTTCCAACGGTAGAACGCCAGGGCGCTGTCGCCCGAGAGGATCGTGCGGACCCGCACGAGATCCCCGGCTCGATCGGGCGCCCCGCTCCGCCGCGCGTGCTCGAGCACCAGCGTGCCGTCCCGCGCCAGCCAGCTGCCAACCGCCTGCACCGCTGCAGAGGGATCATGCTGATAGGGAGGATCCAGGTAAACGAGATCGAACGGGGCTCGAGCGGGGCGCGCGGCCGTGCCACTGAGATCGACGCGGATCATAGCATAGCCGGACTCGAGGCCACATCGCCGCAGGTTGCGTTCAACGAGCTGCAGCGCGCGGCGATCGGCGTCGATGAAGGTGACGTGCGCGGCGCCGCGGCTGAGCGCTTCGATGCCGACGGCGCCGGTACCAGCATAAGCATCCAGCATCGTGGCGCCCGGGACGACCGGCGCCAGCACGTTGAACAGCGTCTCGCGCAGCTTGTCGGAGGTCGGCCTCAAGCCCGGCCACGCCGGGGCCTCGAGGCGCCGCCCCTTGCAGAGGCCGGCGATCACGCGCATCAGCCGACGGCAATCAGGCCGAAGCGTTCGGCCCACGTGCGCTGGAGCGCCTCGAGCGCGCCGCTGCCGGTCGCCTCGGTGTCGAGCCACGCCGACGCCTCGCGGCGGGCGACCTCCATGAGCGCGTGATCCCGCAGCAGATTCCCCGCGCGCAGCGTCGGCGCGCCGGCCTGCCGTGTCCCGAACAGATCGCCGGGGCCGCGCAGCTCGAGATCCTTCTCGGCGATCTCGAAGCCGTCGGACGTTCTCGTCATCACCTCCAGCCGCTCGCGCGCCTCGTCGGTGAGCGGGTACTGGTAGAGGAGGATGCAGGCGGACGCATGCGACCCGCGCCCGATGCGGCCGCGCAGCTGGTGGAGCTGCGACAGGCCGAACCGCTCGGCATGCTCGACCACCATCAGGCTCGCGTTGGCCACGTCGATGCCGACCTCGATCACCGTGGTCGAGACGAGCACGTGAATCTCGCCGCCGGCGAAGGCGCGCATGATCCGGTCCTTGGCGTCCTGACGCATCCGCCCGTGCAGCAGCGCGACGCGGAAGTCCGGAAACACGTCGTGGCTCAGATGGTCGGCCATCTCCGTGGCGGCGCGGAGATCCGTCTTTTCCGATTCCTGGATGATCGGATACACGACGTATGCCTGGCGCCCGAGTTCCAGCTCGCGGCGGAGGAACGCGTACACGTCCTCGCGGCGCGACTCCGGCTTGGCGGCGGTCCGGACCGGCACGCGTCCGGGCGGCAGCTCACGAATCGACGAGACGTCCAGGTCGCCGTACATGGTGAGTGCCAGCGTGCGCGGGATCGGCGTCGCCGTCATGACGAGCATGTCGGGGCTGAGGCCCTTCGCGCGCAGCGTCGCGCGCTGCAGCACGCCGAAGCGATGCTGCTCGTCGATTACGACGAGCCCCAGCGCGCGGAAGTGGACGCCCTTCTGCACCAGCGCGTGCGTGCCGACCACCAGATCGATCTCGCCCGCCGCCAGCGCCTTGCGCGTCGCGCGCCGCCCCGCCGCGCCCTGGTGGCCCGTGAGCAGGCCGACGCGGTACCGCGACCCTGCGAGCAGGCGCGAAATGCTGGCCGAGTGCTGCTCGGCGAGGATCTCGGTTGGCGCCATGAACGCGACCTGCTGTCCGTTCTCCATGGCCAGCACCGCCGCCAGCAGCGCCACGATCGTCTTGCCCGCCCCGACGTCCCCCTGCAGCAGGCGGTTCATCGGCTGCGGCCGCTGCATGTCCTCGCCGATCTCCTTCAGCGCCTGCCGCTGCCCCGCCGTGAGCCGGAACGGGAGGACGGCCCGAAGCGCCTCGCGCGTCCGGTCGTCCACGCGCGTCACCAGCGGCTTGCGATCGGCGTCGGACGCACGCTTCCGGAACAGCAGGCCGACCTGGAAGCGGAAGAACTCCTCGACGATCATCCGCTGCTGCGCCGGCGTCCGGTAGGCGTTCAGCGCGTCGAGGCTGGTGCCGGGCTCCGGGAAGTGGGCGGACCTGAGCGCCTCGGCACGGCCGGGCAGATCGAGCCGGAGCCGGACGCTGGCCGGCAGCGGATCCTCCAGATCGGGCGGCAGCTTCTCGAGCGCCTCGAGGACCAGCCGGCGCTGCATCTTCGGCGTGATCGACCGCGCCCGCTCGTACACCGGGACGATACGGCCCGTGTGCAGCATCTCGTGGTCCTCGGCGTCCAGCATCTCGAAGTCGGGATTCGTGAACTGCAGCCCGCCGTACGGGTTGCGCTCGAGAGTGCCATAGAGGACGAGGACGTCGCGCGGGCGGATCTGATCCTGGAGATACGGCGAGTTGAACCACGCGACGCGCAGCGACCCGCTCGGATCGCGGATGAGCGCCTCGAAGATCCGCAGCCGCGGCCGGCGCGTCGGCCGGAGCCCGCACTGCACGACCTCGCCCGTGATGGACGCCTTCTGCCCCTCGCGCAGCGACGCGATCGGCTGGAAGCGGCTGCGATCTTCGTAGCGGAGTGGAAAGCGGTACAGCAGGTCTTCGACGGTGTGCAGCCCGGCCCGCTTGAAGTCGGCGGCGCGGCGGGGCCCGACGCCCTTCAGGTACTGCAGCGGGGTCCCGAGCACCTCGGCGGAGGACGCCATACGCCCGCGGCTACTGGATGATCGTCGCGGCCCCCTGACTCGTGCGAATCTCGCGAATCGCCGACGGGAGCTCGAACGGTGCATCCAGATCGATCCCGTCCGGCAGATCGGGCGTGCGGGTGTAATGGGCCACGATCTGCTGGAGCAGCGCCTTGGGGATGGGAATCCCGCTCACCCACGCCTCCTGCAGCTCGAACCGCCCCATCCCGTTGCTCGTCTTCAGCACTCCGGCGGCCTGAATCGGCAGGCGTCCGGTCATCAGCATCGGCGCCGTCTGGCCGGCAGCCTCCCTCGCCTTGCGGACCGCATCCAGGTCGACGATCGCACGGCCGACGAGCCGTCCGGCAGGCGCGATGGTCACGGTGGGATCCAGGACGCCGGCCGGGATCTCCCGTCGCGCGTGGAACGCCAGGAACGAGTTCACCTCGCGTTCCGTGATCGCGGTATGGCGCGACGAGGGGCGACTCGAGAGCCCGTGCAGCGCGACCGCCGCGATCTTCTGCGCCATCTGGTCCGCATGCGCGCGCGACAGCGAGGATGAGTCGGCGGCCGGACGTGCCGCGCCGGCTGCCGCCAGCAGTGCGGCGATCGGGACGAGCCGGATCAGCGCGGGCGTGAACCGCAGGGGCAGCACAGGCGTCTCCGTGGGCAGGCCCGGCCAGTGTACCACGGCCGCAACGGCCGTCTTGGGACGCGCTAGCGGGGGTTCGCCGCGCGCAGCAGCGCATCCACCTCGGCGGGGCCCGGCAGGCCGCGCCGCGCCCCCGCCGCCAGGCAGTTCAGCGCGGCGACGCCGTTCGCGTACCGGAGGAGCTCCTCGACCGTACGCTCGCCGCCCAGCAGCGCCGAGATGAACCCCCCGCGGAACGCGTCGCCGGCACCGGTCGAGTCCACCGCCGCGACGGGAAACGCCGGCGCGCGGATCTCCAGGCCGGCGCTGCGCGCCAGGCAGCCTCCGGGGCCCAGCGTGACGCACGCCATCGCCGGACGGAACGACGCCTCCAGATCCGCCAGCGCCGCGCCGGTGTCCGCCTTCCCGGTCAGGCGCTCGGGGAACCCCTCGGAGGCGATCAGCACGTCGATGTGCGCGAGGAGCGTCTCGACGCCGGGTTCCACGGCGTCGACGTCGACCACCGTCACGACCCCGGCGGTGCGCGCCGCCGCGGCGGCCGCCGCGGATGCCGGGATGTCCTCGGCGTCGACGAGCAGGACGCGTCCGCTCGCCGCCGCTTCGAACGGGACATCCGCCGGGCGCATGACCAGGTCTGGGTCGCGATCCCACAGCACCGTCCGTTCGCCCGAATGCTCGTCGACGATGACGATGGCGGTGCGGCTCCGCGCGCTCTGGATCGTCGAGGCCGCGCTCACGTCGATACCCTCCGCGATCAGGCTGTCTCGCCCCAGCGACCCCGCTTCGTCGCCGCCGAACGTGCCGAGATAGCGTGCGCGCCAGCCGAGCCGCGCGCAGCAGACCAGCGCGGAGGCCACCTGCCCTCCCGGCAGCCGCTCGAGCCCGAGGAGCCGTTGCTTGGTGTTCGGCGCGGGAAAGGGACGCGCGTGCGCAACCAGATCGAGGCTGTTCTGCCCGAGGCCGGCGACGTCGAACCGGCGCGCGTCCGCGGAGAGAAGGGTGAGCGGCAGCTGCACGGCGGCCATGCTATCAGCCGCGCGCGGGCCTCACCATGACGATCGGTTCGATTCGTACTGAAGCGGAGACGCACGACACGCTATCCTCCGGTGCATGCCCCCTCCGGGCCGCCGCGATCCCCCGGCGCAGCCCTTTCCTCATCAGCCAGTGGCCCGACGCGGATCAGGACGACCCGCTGCGCGCCGATGCGTGTCGTGGCCCTCTGCCGTGTGTCGTGGTGTTGCGGACGACGGCCGGCCGCGGAGGCAGGACACCTCATCGGAGACGGCGCCGCCGCCTGCCTGTCCCCGGTGCGAGTCCGAGGCGAGGCAGGTCCGCACGCCGACCGTGCAGTACTGCTGGTGCCCGCGCTGCGGCCATACCTGGGTCGGCGCGATGCCGCCTCCCGATGCTCGGGAGCGACCGAAGCGGTCCGACTGAGCGCCGGTCCGATCTCCCGCCTGTCGCCCGGATGGGCCACCGGCACCTGGGTCGGTCGACGCGACTCAGGAGGAGCGCGGCGTCGCGGTGTCACTGACCGCCTCGAGCAGCGCGCTACGGTCGAACGGCTTGTAGAGGATCCGCCCCAGGCGGCGGGCCTGCTGCTGCAGGTCCTGGTCGTCTTCCAGCCATCCCGTCATGAACAGCAGGTGAATGGCCGGAAACAGACGCCGGAGATCGCCGGCATACCTCACGCCGCTCACGCCCGGCAGCACGATATCGAGCAGGGCCAGTTCGGGCACCTGAGGCATGTCATAGAGCACGAAGGCGGAGGCTTCTCCGGGCGAGGGCGCCGCCTGAACGTGGTGTCCGGCAGCCGTGAGCACGCGGTCGATGAGGCTTCTGACGGAAGGGTCGTCCTCAACGACGAGAATGCGAAGCGGTGGCACCGCAGGTTCCTCCCCGACCAAGGCTGAGCGCCGGCTTCAACTCGGGCAGTTGACTTTCGCCTTTCTTTTGCATACGATGCGCGCATGCTTCCACTCACGAAGCGGCAGCGCGAGATTCTCGATTATCTCAGCGATTTCATCCAGCAGCACGGCTACGCGCCGAGCCTGGAGGAAATCGGGCGGCGGTTCAATCTCTCCTCGCTGGCCACGGTGCACAAGCACCTCACCAATCTCCAGGACAAGGGCTTCATCAAGCGCGCCTGGAACCGCAGCCGCTCGGTTGAGCTCGTCCCCACGCGCCTCGGCGGGCGGGCGCTCGAGCTGCCCCTGCTCGGGTACGTCGCCGCCGGCGTGCCCATCGAGGCGGTGCCCGGCACCGAGACGATCGCCGTCCCTGAAGAGATGGTTGGCCGCCGCGAGACCTACGTCCTCCGCGTGCGCGGCAGCTCGATGATCGACGAGCAGATCCGCGACGGCGACTACGTCATCGTCGAAGACCGGAAGAACGCCGACAACGGCGAGATGGTGATCGCGCTGCTCGACGGGCAGGAGGTCACGCTGAAGAAGTTCTACCGGGAGCAGGAGCGCATCCGCCTGCAGCCGGCGAACCCGACCATGGAGGCGATTCTGGTGCCGCCGGACCATGTGCAGATCCAGGGCGTGGTCGTCGGGGTCATGCGGCGGTACTGAGTCCCGTCATCCCTTTGCGCGGTGCGCCTGGTTGGGGCGCTCGGCCGTCTGTTAGACTCGCTCGCATGTCCGAGCGCAAGCAGATCAACTTCACCATCGTTCCCGAAGAGGCGGGAGCCCCGCCGCGGGTCTACGCCAACTTCTGCGCCATCGCCAACACACCCTTCGACTGCACGCTGACGTTCTGCGAGGTCCTGCCGCTCTCGGAGCAGGAGATTCGCGACGCCGAGGGGCGCACCGAACATGTCGTTCGCGCGCCGGCGCGCGCCCGCATCGTCGTCCCCCTTCATACGCTGCAGGCGCTCGCGGCCGCCCTCCAGGAGCACGTGCGGGGGCTGCCCCCGACGCCCGCCGGCCCGGTTCACTGAGGAACGACGTGGCTCCCTATTCGCGGGAGAAGACCGCAGCGGTTCTGGCCCAGCTCTCGACGCAGTACCCCGACGCCGACACCGAGCTGAAGTACCGGAACGCCTTCGAGCTGCTCGTCGCGACGGTGCTCTCGGCTCAATCGACCGACCAGCGCGTCAACATGGTCACTCCGGCGCTCTTCGCGCAGTATCCCGACGCGCGGGCGCTCGCCGCGGCCGAGCCGGCCGCCATCGAGCCTCTCGTGCTGCAGACCGGCTTCTTCCGCCAGAAGGCGCGGGCGCTGGTCGGCATGTCGCGCGCGCTGGTGGAGCGATTCGACGGCGAGGTGCCGGCCAGCATGGATGCGCTCGTCTCCCTGCCGGGCGTCGGCCGCAAGACGGCGAACGTGGTGCTGGGCCACGCCCTCGGGGTTCCCGGATTGCCGGTCGATCGGCACGTCCTGCGCGTCGCCAACCGCATCGGCATCGCCGGGAGCGACGATCCCGACAAGGTCGAGCAGCAGCTCTGCGCCGCGCTGGATCCGGCCCAGTGGACCAGGGCGTCCGACACCTTGATCCTGCACGGCCGGAGGATCTGCCGTCCCCAGCCGCTGTGCGACCGCTGTGCGGTGCGTGATCACTGCCGGTATTACCGCCAGGTCAGGCGCAGCACCGCCGCGCCGGTACGTCCGTCCCGCCGGACCGCGCGCGCGGCGTCGGCGGGCGGGCGCGGCGTCCGCCTCAAGCCCGTCCGTCCAGCGAAGCGGCGATGAACCGGCAGGACTTCCAGGATCTCGTCGACGAGGCCTATGAGGCAATTCCCCCCTCGTTCCGCCTCCGTCTCCGGAACGTGGCCATCGTGGTGGAGCAGGAGCCGGAGGCCGAACTGCTCGACGAGATGGGCATCGTGCCGCCGGATACCCTTCTCGGTCTCTACCAGGGTACGCCGCTGACCGAGCGCGGATGGGCGTTCGGCAACGCGCTGCCCGATCGGATCGTCATCTACCAGCGGCCCATCGAGGAGTCCTCCGAGGACGAGGACGAGGTCTACGCGGCGATTGCGGAGACCCTCATTCACGAGGCGGGTCACTACTTCGGGCTGAGCGAGGAGGAGATCGAGGAAATCGAGGAGCGGTACTGGCGCGGCGAAGACGTCGACGACCTGCTCCCCTCCTTCGACCCCGGTCCGGATCAGCAGCCCGGATGAGAGCGCGCCGGCGTTTCGGTCAGCACTTTCTCCAGCCCGAGTGGGCGGCGAAGGTGATCGCCGCCATCGCCCCGGAACCCGGAGACGTCTTCCTCGAAGTCGGGCCGGGCACGGGTGCCCTCACGTTCCAGCTCGCCGCGCGCGCGAGGCAGGTCGTTGCGGTCGAAGTCGACCGCGATCTGGCAGCGGGTCTGGCCGGACGCCTCCCCGACAACGTGCGCGTGGTGGCGGGCGACGTGCTCGAGGTGGATCTGCGCGCGAGCCTGCCGCCCGATGACGTCCGGGTTCGGGTCGCCGGCAACCTGCCCTACAACGTGTCCTCGCCGATTCTCCGGCGTCTGTTCGCGCTGCACGACTCCGACGGCCGTCTCATCGACGCCACCCTGATGCTGCAGCGCGAGGTCGCCGCGCGGATTGCGGCGCCGCCGGGCACCCGTGAGTACGGCGTCCTGACGGTGACGACGGCGCGGCATGCACGGGTCGATCGGCTGCTGGATCTGCCGCCCGGGGCCTTCCGGCCGGCGCCGAAGGTGCACTCCGCCCTCGTCCGCCTCCACTTCCGCAAGGGCGATGAGCAGATCGCGGCGGCCGGCCTGTTCGATGCGCTGGTGCAGGCGGTGTTCGGCCAGCGCCGGAAGCGGCTTTCCAATGCCCTGCGCGACTTTGCCGAGGCGTGCGGAACCACGGCCGCCGGGGCGCTGGCGGAGGCGGGGATCGACCCGGGGCGCCGGCCCGAGACCCTGAGCCTCGTCGAGTTCGTTCGCCTGGCGGAGGCCGTGGAGGCGGCTCGGCGGGGCGGGAACGACTGAGACGGGATCCGCCCGCTTCCTGCGAGGCTCCGGGCCGCCGCCGGTCACTCGCAAAACCATGGCTGTGCTATAGTTCTCGGGCATCCTTCCTCTCACGCGGGCCCTTCCCAGCGGCCTGCTGTGGGCTGGTCCCGGCGCCCCGCCCGGACACACCCACGCTGTCGCGCCGCCTCCGGGCGACGCGCGTGCTGCAGAAGACGGCAGGCGTTCGCCTGCGCTGGGATGGCTATCGAATGACGTTGGCGCAACCGGCGTCCGGCGGTCCGACGGTCGACGTCGTCCCGCTGGGAGGCCTCGGCGAGTTCGGACTGAACACGATGGCCGTGTCCTGTGGGGAGACGACCATCCTGATCGACGCGGGCTCGATGTTCCCGGGGCCCGAGCTGCCGGGGGTCGACCTGATCGTGCCCGACCCGGCCTATCTCCAGGGCCGGCGGGTGGCCGCGCTGTTCCTGACGCACGGGCACGAGGATCACATTGGAGGCGTGCCGTACGTCCTTCCGCTCGTCGACGGTCCCGTCTACGCGACGCCGCTCACGCTGGCCCTGCTCGAACCGAAGCTCGCCGAGCACGGGCTGAAAGAGACCGCCCGGCTGCGGCCGGTGCGGCCGGGCGACCGGGTCACGGTCGGTCCGATCGACGTCGAGTTCCTTCGGGTGACGCACAGCATCCCGGACTGCGTCGCGCTCGCGCTCCACACGCCCGCGGGCATCATCGTGCACACGGGCGACTTCAAGATCGATCAGACGCCGCTCGACGGCGCCGCGTTCGACCTGCACCGGCTGGCGGCGCTCGGATCGGAGGGCGTGCTCGCGCTCTTCGGCGACAGCACGAACGTCGATCGCCGCGGGTACACGGGCTCCGAGCTGGACGTGGTCGATGCGTTCGAAGAGGTCTTCACCAGCACGACCGGCCGTCTCGTGGTCGCGGCATTCGCGTCGAGCATCTACCGCATGCAGGTCCTCGTGCGGCTGGCGGCGCGGTTCGGCCGCAAGGTGGCGTTCGTCGGGCGGGGCATGATCGAGAACTCGCAGACCGCCCAGCGCCTCGGGTTCCTGGAGGTTCCGGCGGATCTCGTCGTGCGCGACAGCGAGGTTCCCGGGCTGCCGCCGGCGGAGGTCCTCTGCATCACGACCGGCTCGCAGGGAGAGCCGCAGTCCGCGCTTTCGCGCATCGCGATCGACGATCACCGGCACGTCAGGCTCGCTCCCGACGACACGGTCGTGATCTCGGCCCGCGCG
>Ga0299913_10005018_pt1 | contig 11236 bp, 8 predicted proteins | sample RVTome_9_FD_201360 | JGI IMG/M metagenome (GOLD analysis project Ga0299913, IMG submission 201360) | Soil microbial communities from uranium-contaminated site in the Upper Colorado River Basin, Wyoming, United States - RVT155D38 (version 2) ... | reverse complement strand
CGCATCGGCTATCTGATCGACATGGCTCCGAAGGAGCTGGAGAAGGTCCTCTACTTCGCCGCATCGATCGTCACCTGGGTCGACGACGAGGCTCGCAAGAAGGACATGAAGAAGCTCGAGAAGGAGGTCCAGAAGGTCCTCGACGGGTACGCCGCCGACAAGGAGCAGCGCACCCAGGAGCTGAGCGAATCGCTGAAGCGGCGCACCGCGTGGCTCGAGGGCGAGGGCACGAGGAAGGACTTCGACCCCGACGACGAGCTGTGGGCGGACGACCTCGAGGTGAAGCCCGACAAGCTCGAAGACGCCGAGCGCACCAAGCTGGTGCGCGAGACGAAGAAGGCGATCGACTCCGAGATCGCGGACACCGAGGCCTACCTCGACGACTCGATCGAGCGCATGGAGGAGGTCTGGGAGATCTTCCAGAAGATGGACGTCAAGGAGGTCGTCAACGACGAGGCGGTGTTCCGCGAGCTGAAGGACCGCTTCGGGTCGCCCTACGGCTGGGGCGAGTACTTCCGCGGGGGCATGGGCGCCGAGTCGATCCGCGATCTGCTCGACCAGGTCGATCTCGAGGCCGAGTGCGAGGAGCTCGAGCAGGTCATCAACACCTCCAAGGGCCAGAAGCAGTCGCGCGCGGTGAAGCGGCTGAAGGTCGCCTCGTCATTCCTCAACTCGGCCAACAAGCCCGAGTGGATGGTGCTCGACTGCGTGCCGGTGATCCCGCCCGAGCTGCGGCCGATGGTCCAGCTCGACGGCGGCCGCTTCGCCACCTCGGACCTGAACGATCTCTACCGGCGGGTGATCAACCGCAACAACCGCCTCAAGCGCCTGCTCGATCTGGGCGCACCCGAGATCATCGTCAACAACGAGAAGCGGATGCTCCAGGAGGCCGTCGACGCGCTGTTCGACAACGGCCGCCGCGGGCGCCCCGTCACCGGCCCCGGCAACCGGGCGCTGAAGTCGCTCTCCGACATGCTCAAGGGCAAGCAGGGGCGGTTCCGGCAGAACCTGCTCGGAAAGCGCGTGGACTACTCGGGCCGCTCGGTGATCGTCTCCGGGCCCAGCCTCAAGCTGCACCAGTGCGGCCTGCCGAAGCTGATGGCGCTGGAGCTGTTCAAGCCGTTCATCATGGCCCGCCTCGTCGAGCGCAAGGCCGTGCAGAACATCAAGGCGGCGAAGAAGATGGTCGACTCGATGATCCCCGAGGTCTGGGACGTGCTCGAGGAGGTCATCCACGAGCATCCAGTGCTCCTCAACCGCGCGCCGACGCTCCACCGCCTCGGTATCCAGGCGTTCGAGCCGGTGCTGGTCGAGGGCAAGGCGATCCAGATTCACCCGCTCGTCTGCCACGCGTTCAACGCCGACTTCGACGGCGACCAGATGGCCGTGCACGTGCCGCTCTCGGCCGAGGCGCAGGCCGAGGCCAGGATCCTGATGCTGTCGTCGAACAACATCCTCAGCCCGGCGCACGGCGCCCCGCTGGCGACGCCGACGCAGGACATGGTGCTGGGCATCTACTACCTCAGCTACGGCCCCGAGCACGAGGCGCTCCAGGAGCTGGACGAGAAGCTGCGCTCGGGCGCGAAGGCCAACGGCAGCCGCCCACGCGTCTTCCGCACCGCGCAGGAGGCCGAGCTGGCCTATGAGAACAGGCTGGTGAAGCTCCACGACCACGCCGAGTACCGGCGCACGGGGCACGAGCACTTCCTGACCACGGTCGGGAGGATCATCTTCAACGATCGCATCGAGCGCTCGCTCGCAGACGCGCTCGAGGACGAGTACGACCCCGAGAAGTACACGTTCGTCAACCGGCCGCTGAAGAAGCGCGACATCAACGAGATGGTGTCGGCGCTGGTCGACGCCTACGGCGCGCCCGCCGTGGCCCTGGTGCTCGACGCGTTCAAGGAGCTGGGCTTCCACTACGCCTCGCAGGCGGGGATCACGATCTCGAAGAACGACGTGATCTCGCCGCCCGACAAGGAGGAGATCCTCGATCGGTACGAGGGCGAGGCAGCCGAGGTCCACGCCCAGTACGACGAGGGCTACATCACGGCCGAGGAGCGCAAGGACGCGGTCACCGATCTGTGGAACCGCGCCACCGACGAGGTCGCCGACGCGATGCAGGGCAACCTCGACCACCTCAACCCGATCTTCATGATGGCCGACTCGGGCGCCCGTGGATCGTTCAAGCAGATCCGCCAGCTCGCCGGCATGCGCGGGCTGATGGCCAACCCGAAGGGCGAGATCATCGAGCGTCCGATCAAGTCGAACTTCATGGAGGGCCTGTCGGTGCTGGAGTACTTCATCTCCACTCACGGCGCCCGCAAGGGGCTGGCGGACACGGCGCTCCGCACCGCCGACTCCGGCTATCTGACCCGGCGCCTGGTGGACGTCGCCCAGGACGTGATCGTCCGCATGGAGGACTGTAAGACGAAGGAGTTCTCGGAGATGCCGCTGCGTAACGACGAGGGCGAGCTCAACCAGAACCTGATCGGACGGGTGGCCGCGAAGAAGTTCGCCACCAAGCGAGGCCGTGAGCTGCTGAAGAAGGGGCGCGTGATCGAGCCGGGCGACGTCGAGGAGATCGCGGAGGCGTTCGGCGACGAGGAGGTCGGCGTCCCGATCCGCTCGACGCTCAAGTGCGAGGCCGAGACCGGCGTTTGCCAGGCCTGCTACGGGATCGCGATGGCGACGGGCTCGGTGGTCGAGATCGGCGACGCGGTCGGGATCATCGCCGCGCAGTCGATCGGCGAGCCGGGCACGCAGCTGACGATGCGCACCTTCCACACCGGAGGCGTCGCCGGGCTCGACATCACGCAGGGCCTGCCCCGGGTGGTCGAGCTGTTCGAGGCGCGAAAGCCCAAGGGGCTTGCCCAGATCGCGACCACGGCAGGAAAGGCCTCGGTCGAGGAGGGCGACAAGGGGACGACGATGATCGTCACCGACCCGAAGGGCGAGGATCACAAGTACACGTTCCCGCCGCGCTCGGTGCTGATGGTCAAGCACGGCGCGCGACTCGAGGAGGGCCAGCAGCTCAACGAGGGCTCGCTCGACCCGAAGGAGTCGCTGGAGGTTCGCGGACGCGACGCGACCGAGCGCTACCTCGTGGCCGAGGTCCAGCGCGTCTACAAGGCGCAGGGCGTCGACATCAACGACAAGCACATCGAGCTGATCGTGCGCCAGATGATGCGCAAGGTCCAGATCGACTCGAAGGGCTCGACGACGCTGCTGCCGGGCCAGCTCGAGGACCGCTACAAGCTCAAGGAGCTGAACCGCAGGGTGAAGGAGGACGGCGGCACCCCCGCCAAGGCCTCGGAGGTCCTGCTGGGCATTACCAAGGCGTCGCTCGCGACCGAGTCGTTCCTCTCGGCGGCCTCCTTCCAGGAGACCACCAAGGTGCTCACCGACGCGGCCCTCGAGGGCAAGCGCGACAAGCTCGTAGGCCTGAAGGAGAACGTGATCATCGGCAAGCTGATCCCGGCCGCCACCGGCCTTCGCCACTACCGCACGCTCGAGATCGAGCCGGTCGAGCCGGCACAGCGCCCCGAGGAGGACCTGCTCGACGAGGATGAGCTCGCGGCCGAGCTGGGCCTCGGCGGGGACGGGGAGAGCGAGGGCTCGTCCGAGCTCGAGGGCTTCGGCCCGTCGTTCGCGGACGAGCTGGAGGAGCTGGCACAGGAGATCGAGTCGGGCGAGTCGAGCGCCTCCGAGAGCCAGTAACGGTTCACGCACACCACCGCGTACGAATCGCCACATTCAGCGCACCAAGCGCGCGTCCCGCAGCGCCACGCTCGCAGCTGTGGAGGGCGTGCCTACGAGAAACGTTCCCTATACGGGTCTAACTCGTAGGCACGCCCTCCGCAGGGTGGCCGAGCTGGCTCGGCGGCAGAAGGGAGTCCTTGCGCGGAGGCAGCTCGTTGCGCTGGGCGTCCCCCGCCAGACCATCGATCGCTGGGGGCGGGAAGGCCGGCTCGTGCGCATCTACCGCGGCGTTTACGCCCTGGGTGCGGCACCCCTCACTGCGTCGGGCCGGCTGTTGGCCGCCGCCCTTGCCTACCGGGAGGGGGCGCTGCTCAGTCATCTCAGCGCGGCGGCACACTGGAACCCGCTGAGAACGTCCGCGGCGCGGGTGGACGTGACCGTCCCGAAGGGGAGTCGCCAGAGCGCTCGCCCCGGCATCCGCCTCCATCACGCCGATGTCCATCCCCACGATCGCATCCTCAAGGACTCCATCCCCCTCACCAGCCCGATGCGCACTCTCCTCGACCTGGCCGAGGTCGTGTCGCTCGCCCGTGTCCGCGAGGCGTTCGAGCAGTCGCAGCGGATCGGCCTGTTCGACCGCCGGAAGCTCGAGGCCGTGGCCCAGCGCGGCCACGGGCGCCACGGCCTGAAGCCGCTGCGCGTCCTCCTCGCCGAGGCTCGCGACGACCCGCCAGACCTGCGCTCGAAGGCCGAGGCCGCCCTGCTGGACCTGATCCGCGAGACCGGCCTGCCCGAGCCGCAGGCCAACGTCGTGGTCGCCGGCCTCACCGTCGACTTCTACTGGCCAGGCCATCGCCTGGTGGCGGAGGTCGACGCCTACTCCTTTCACCGATCCCGTGACGCATTCGAGAACGATCACGCCCGAACCGAACGCCTGCTGAGCGCTGGCCTCGACGTCCGGCGCTTCACCGCGCGCCGGGTGCTGAAGGAGCGCCGCGCGGTCAAGGCGTCGCTTCTGGACGCGCTCGGGCGAGCCGCTTAGCCCGGCTAGACCCGCTCGGCCGCGCCGCGTGCCCGCGAGCCGGCGAGGGCCGGGGCGGGCGCCTTCGTCACCCGCGTGCGGCCGCCCGGCGGGCAGTCGGGGAGCGGGCGGGCATCGGGCGCGTGCGGACCGCGACGCGGGCCGCGCGGCCGGCGCCCGTCGGGATCGAAGCGCCGGAACTCGTGATCGTCGGCGTTGCCCGGCGGGGCCTCCTCCGGTTCCGGCTCGGCCTTGAACGACCACCAGACGAGATAGAGCAGGAACGCGACCGGGATCTTGAGCACGACTCCGAGGAAGAAGATGGGCAGGAATCCCTCCACTGCCGTGTCAGTGTAGTCCTCGAGGGGCGCCGCGCAAGGGCCGCGCGGCGGCCGTCAGGCGCCGCTCCCAACCGTCTCCCTGGCCCACGCGATCATCGCCTCCACGTGCGCGTCGGTGATGCCGACGGCGGACTCGCACGGGACCAGCAGCGTCGGGGCCGCGCGCGCCGCCGCCCATGCATGGCAGCTTTCGTCGAGGGAGTCGTCCACCCATGCCAGGGGCCGGTTGCCCGCGTAATCGTCGAGGGCCTCGAGCTTCCAGTGTGCAGTGCCGAACCGCGCCCGCCCATCGAACGTGAGAGCCGGAAGCTCGCGCTCGAGGCCGAGGATCAGCGGCAGGCGATCGTTGGCCCGCTCCTCCCAGCCGGTCGCCCAGATCAGCTCGAAATGGTCCGCGAGGCGCTGGATCCGGGGACCCGCCTCCTCGGGGATGCAGTGGGCGACGCCGTCGATCAGGTGGAAGCGGCCCGGCACGTCGTCGAGCGGCCCGTCGAAGCCGAAGAGGCTGATCGTGCCATCGACGTCGAGGGCCAGTATCGGCTTCTCCGGGCGCACAACCGCAGCCTAGCGAGGGCGTGCCGCTATCCTGCGCGGCCGTGCCGAGCACCAACCAGCTTGTGAGAAAGGGGCGAACGCCCCAGAAGAAGAAGGTCACCACGCCCGGCCTGAAGTCCGGGCAGGGCCGCAAGGCCCGCGTCGCCGCGCCACAGCGCCGCGGCGTGTGCACGCGCGTCGCCACCGTAACGCCGAAGAAGCCGAACTCCGCGCTGCGCAAGATCGCCCGCGTGCGGCTCACGAACGGGATGGAGGTCACCACCTACATCCCGGGCGAGGGCCACAACCTCCAGGAGCACTCGGTCGTGCTGGTGCGCGGCGGCCGCGTCAAGGATCTGCCGGGCGTTCGCTACAAGGTCGTTCGGGGAGCGCTCGACGCCGCCGGCGTCTCCGACCGCAAGCAGGGCCGCTCCCTCTACGGGGTCAAGAAGTAGGCCCCGCCGATGCCCCGTCGCGCACGCGCAGCCATCCGGCCGACGGAGCCGGACGCCCAGCACCGAAGCCGCCTCGTCCAGCAGGTGATCAACAAGGTCATGCGGGACGGCAAGAAGTCCCTCGCCGAGCAGATCACCTACGACGCCCTCGCGATCGTTGGCGAGCGCACCAGCCGCCCGCCGGTCGAGGTGCTGGACGAGGCGATCAAGGAGTTGACGCCGGTGCTCGAGGTCCGTTCCCGCCGGGTCGGCGGCGCGACCTACCAGGTGCCAGTCGAGGTGCCCCCGCGCCGCGCCCGCACCCTCGCCGTCCGCTGGCTGGTCCACTTCGCCGGCGAGCGCCGCGAGAAGTCGATGTCGCAGCGACTGGCCAACGAGATCCTCGACGCCACCCAGCAGCAGGGCAACGCCTGGAAGCGCAAGGACGACATCTACCGCATGGCGCAGGCGAACAAGGCGTTCGCGCACTACCGCTGGTAGGCGACCCCTTCGCGCGGGGAGCGGGCATTTCGCCCTCGCCGGCCGGGACTTGGGCTGGTGAGAGAGTGCGAATCGCCGCCCGGCGCCGCCCGGGGGGTCGGATGGCGAGTTTCCTCGGTATCTCTGTAATAAGTCGCCAACGACGCCGCGTGTGGGCGCGAACGCCACCCCACCCAGCCTCCTTCGGCGGGTTGCAGGGCCTGGGGCGGCCGAGCTGGACGCCGCGCGGCCAAGAAGTGCCGCTCCCCGCGCGAAGCGGGCCGTCTAGCTGCCCCGCTCGCTTCTCGCGCGCTGTTCCTCGTGCCGGGCGCCCGCCGGCTCGCTCTGGACCTGCTCGTCCCGCTCCCCGGTCCGCTCGTCGGAGGCGGCCGCCCGCGGCCGGCGCTCACGGCGCTTAGGTTCGCGGCCGCCCCCCGGGCGCAGCGTCACCAGCTGCTCGGGAGTCATCGTCGCCAGGGCGGCACCGCTCAGAGCCAGCCCCAGCGCCCCGACCAGCTCCAGCCAGAAGCCTGCCTGCGGCACCGCCTCGGCCTCGAAGAACGACTCGCGCGCGTCGTCCAGGGTGCCGATCTGGTTGGCGTCCGGCAGGTCGAGCAGGAGGAAGATGAGGAGCGAGACCACCCCGAATGCCGCGACCGCCATCGCGGCCGGCTTCGATCCCGACGCGAGGGCTGCGCACATCGCCGCCACGGCGCCCACGGCGAGGATCATCTGCGCGTAGTAGTGGCGGTCGGCGGCCGACTGCTCGTCGAGCGCCTCGCCGCCGGGGGGCGTGAACTCGAACGTGGTCATCAGCTCCGAGGCGAACAGGACCGCCGCGGCGGCGACGATCGCGACGGGGAGCAGGCGCTCGAGCCGGATCGCGGGGCGGTCGGTCACGGTCGTGCCCCCTGGACGCGGGAGCCGCCAATCGCGCCCCGGCGCTCCCGGGCGCCCCCGGGCGCCCGCCGCGCACCACCGGGCCGAAGCTGGAGTGCCAGCATCGGGCCGCAGAGCGCGATCACCGCAGCCGAGGCGAGCTGGACCCAGAAGGGGCCCAAGAGGCGCGCCTCGGCCCCCTCGAACTCGACCGCGGTCATGCCCTCATCGAGCCCCGCCGGCACGTCGATCAAGATCGCGACGGCGACGGCGGCGAGGCCAAGCGGGAACAGGAGCCGGGCGAGCCGCCATCGCCCCAGCATCGAGAGCACGGTCAGCGCCCCGGCGCCCAGGCCCACCAGCACGAGCGCATACCCGTGAGCCGAGCCCGTGTCGTGCGCCGTGCCCTCGACCCGGGGAGCCGGCGCAACCTGCTCGACGTCGGCGTAGGCGGGAACCCCGGCGCGTACCTCGCGATAGTCGAGGAACTGCGACACGCAGAGGAACAGAGCGGCGGCGAGCGCAGCCGCGGCGATCGCTCGGGCCGGCGTCAACTCCGTTGCGGCGATGTCGATGCCCCGTTTGGCGGTCCGGAGCGCCGCCAGGGCGATCGGCCTTCCGAACCGCAGCACGGCGAGAATTCCCAGGCCCAGGCGCTCGGCCAGGCCCAGTGCGATCGAGGCCGGGATCGCGAGCATCTCGCGGCCGATGGCCAGCACCTCGCCGAGGCCGGCGGCGAGCGGCGTCCACAGCTTGCCGGCGCGACCGCGAACGTCGGCCCTTCGCGCCCGCTCCCGCAGGCGGGCGAGAGCCGTAGCGCGCCGCCTGGGGCCTCGCTCGCGCTCGCCTCGGCGAGGCCTCCTCAAGCGCATCTCGGCCCCTGGAGGGCCCCCGACCCTTTGCTATCATCACGCGTCGTTTGCGCCTGGGTTGCGCCTGGGTTGCGCGTGGGAATCCTTTCCATGGAGAGCCGCACAATATAGGCGTCGTCGGGCTGGTTCAGCGGTAGCGTTCGGGCCCGTTCGGGCCTTTTTTGTGCGCGAGGGCCGAATCGGTAAGGCATCTGGCTCTCCTCCCACCATCGGCGCTCGGCTGCAACCGGACAACTCCTCAGAAATCGAAGATCACATGCCCCGCACATTCGCACTGGAACGCACCCGGAACATCGGGATCATGGCGCACATCGACGCCGGCAAGACGACGACGACCGAGCGCATCCTCTACTACACCGGGCGTACCCACAAGATGGGGGAGGTCCACGAGGGCGCGGCCGTCATGGACTGGATGGAGCAGGAGCAGGAGCGCGGCATCACCATCACCTCTGCGGCGACGGCATGCGAGTGGAAGGACCACCGCATCAACATCATCGACACGCCGGGCCACGTCGATTTCACGGTCGAGGTCGAGCGATCGCTGCGGGTGCTCGACGGCGCCATCGCGGTCTTCGACTCGGTGGCCGGGGTCGAGCCCCAGTCGGAGACGGTGTGGCGCCAAGCCGACAAGTACCACGTCCCCCGGATCGCGTTCATCAACAAGATGGACCGCGTCGGCGCCGACTTCGACAACTCCGTCGAGACGATGCGCGAGCGCCTTGGCGCGAACCCGCTTCCGATCCAGCTCCCGATCGGCGCCGAGGACGGCTTCGAGGGCGTCATCGACCTGATCGAGAACAAGGCGCTGACCTGGGAGGACGAGCTGGGCACCGACTTCTCCTACGGCGACATCCCCGACGAGCTGGCCGACGCCGCGCACGAGGCGCGCACCCACCTGATCGAGGCGTGCGCCGACTACGACGACGAGTTGATGGAGCTGTACCTCGAGGACCAGGAGATCCCGCACGAGCGGATCGCGAAGTCGCTTCACCGCGCCACGCTCGACCTCAAGATCACCCCGGTCCTGGCCGGCTCTGCGTTCAAGAACAAGGGCGTCCAGCCGCTGCTGGACGCGATCGTCGAGCTCCTGCCCTCGCCGCTCGAGGTGCCGCCGGTCACGGGGGTCGAGACCTCCGGCAAGGGCGCCGACGCCGAGACCGGCGAGGAGGTCCCGCGTCCCGCCGACGAGGACGCTCCGTTCGCGGCCCTCGCGTTCAAGGTCATGGCCGACCCCTACGTCGGCAAGCTCACCTACTTCCGCATCTACTCGGGCAAGCTCGCCTCCGGCGGGCGCGTGCTGAACGCCACCACCGGGCGCACCGAGCGCATCGGACGGATCCTGATGATGCACGCCAATCACCGCGAGGAGATCGAGGAGGCCTACGCGGGTGACATCGTCGCTGGCGTCGGCCTCAAGCAGACCTCCACCGGCGACACCCTCTGCGCTCCCGACGCCCCGGTCCTGCTGGAGACGATCGAGTTCCCCGAGCCGGTGATCGCCGTCGCGATCGAGCCCAAGACCAAGGCCGACCAGGAGAAGCTCTCCGCCTCGCTTGCCCGCCTGGCCGAGGAGGACCCCACCTTCCGCATCCAGTCCGACGAGGAGACCGGCCAGACGCTGATCCACGGCATGGGCGAGCTTCACCTCGAGGTGATCGTCGACCGCCTCCTGCGCGAGTTCAGCGTGGACGCGAACGTCGGCCGCCCCCAGGTGGCCTACCGGGAGACGATCCGCGACCGCGTCGAGAAGGTCGAGGGCCGTTTCGTCCGCCAGACGGGTGGCCGCGGCCAGTTCGGACACGTGATCATCAACCTCGAGCCGGCCCCCGAGGAGGGCTTCGACTTCGTCAACAAGATCAAGGGGGGGCGGATCCCGACGGAGTTCATCCCCGCCGTCGAGCAGGGGGTCGAGGAGGCCCTCGGCTCGGGCGTCAAGGCCGGCTACCCGATGGTGGACACCCGCGTGGAGCTGATCGACGGCTCCTACCACGACGTGGACTCGTCGGAGATGGCGTTCAAGATCGCCGGCTCGATGGCGCTCCAGGAGGCCGCCCGGCGCGCGAAGCCGGTGCTGCTGGAGCCGGTGATGGCGGTCGAGGTGGTCACGCCCGAGGGGTTCCTGGGCGACGTCATCGGCGACCTCTCCCGGCGGCGCGGCAAGGTCCAGGGCCAGGAGCCGCGCGGCAACGCGCTGGCGGTCCAGGCCCTGGTGCCGCTGGGCGAAATGTTCGGCTACGCGACCGACCTGCGCTCGTCAACCCAGGGGCGCGCGAGCTTCACGATGCAGTTCGAGCGCTACGAGGAGGTCCCGACCAGCATCGCCGAGCAGATCGTGGAGCAGGGGGCCGGCGAGCCCGTTGGCGCGGGCGCATGAGCGCTATTCCCTATATTCCACGGGTTCGCCCTGCGGGCAGCCGTAGGCAAAACGAGCTGGTTCACGTGCCAAGAAGCTTGAGTAGAAACTAGACACGGATTCAGACGGAAAGCAAAGGAGCAAAGAGAGCCACATGGCCGAGAAGTTCGATCGCAGCAAGCCGCACGTAAATGTCGGCACCATCGGTCACATCGACCACGGGAAGACGACGCTGACCGCGGCGATCACGAAGGTGCTCTCGGAGCAGGGCGGAGCCGAGGAGAAGAGCTTCGAGGAGATCGACAACGCGCCCGAGGAGAAGGAGCGCGGGATCACGATCGCGACCTCGCACGTCGAGTACCAGACCGATAACCGCCACTACGCGCACGTCGACTGCCCCGGCCACGCCGACTACGTCAAGAACATGATCACGGGCGCGGCGCAGATGGACGGGGCGATCCTGGTGGTCTCGGCTGCGGATGGCCCGATGCCCCAGACGCGCGAGCACATCCTGCTCGCCCGCCAGGTGAACGTCCCCTACGTGATCGTCTTCCTCAACAAGACCGACATGGTCGACGACGACGAGTTGATCGAGCTGGTCGAGGAGGAGGTCAAGGACC
>Ga0299913_10005017_pt1 | contig 11238 bp, 8 predicted proteins | sample RVTome_9_FD_201360 | JGI IMG/M metagenome (GOLD analysis project Ga0299913, IMG submission 201360) | Soil microbial communities from uranium-contaminated site in the Upper Colorado River Basin, Wyoming, United States - RVT155D38 (version 2) ... | reverse complement strand
CGCCTGGTCGTGAAGGGCCTGGCCGATCCCAAGGGCATGGAGCGCTCGCTCTCCACCCACTGCGAGGTCGCCGGCATGCTGGCCGCCCGCGCGGGCCTGGACGCGCCCGTCGTCGAGGCCCTCGAGCATGCCTACGAGCGCTGGGACGGCAAGGGGTTTCCGGCGCGGCTCGAGGGCGAGGCGATCCCGCCGGCGGTGCGCGTCGCCGTGGTGGCCAGGGACGCCGACCTCGCGGCCGCGCTCGGCCGGGATCCCGGTGAGTGGGTGCGGGAACGGCGGGGGCGCGCCTACGATCCTGCGGCGGCGGACGCCTTCGGGCGGGTCGGCGCCGAGATCCTCGCCGGGCTCGACGGCGCGGACGAGTGGGAGCTGGCGCTGGCCCGTGAGCCCGAGCCGGTGGCGACGATCGGTCCCGACCGGCTCGACGCGGTTCTCACGGCGTTTGCCGACTTCGCCGACCTCAAGTCGCCCTGGATCCGGGGACACTCGCGCCGGGTGGCCGCGCTCGCGGAGGGGGCGGGTCGTCATGCCGGGCTCGACGAGGACGTCTGCGACCGCCTGCGCCGGGCGGGGCTTCTCCACGACCTCGGCCGTGTCGCCGTCGGAAACGGGATCTGGGACAAGCCCGGACCGCTGACGACCTCCGAGTGGGAGCGCGTCCGGCTTCATCCCTACGCGACGGAGAGGATCCTCGCCCGCTGCGGCCCGCTCTCGTCCCTGGTCGAGCCGGCCTCGTCGCACCACGAGCGCCTGGACGGGTCGGGGTACCACCGCGGGCGCTCCGCGGACGCGCTTCCGCGGGAGTGCCGGTTGCTGGCCGCGGCGGACGTCTACGCCGCGCTCGCGGCCGAGCGACCGCACCGCCCGGCGCTCCCGGACGAGGACGCGGCGGCGGCGCTCGAGGCCGAGCATGGGCTCGATCCCGAGGCGGTCGGCTGCGTGCTGGCGGCGGCGGGCCGGCGCGAGGCCCCCGCGGCGCCGGCCTGGCCGGGCGGCCTCACGCACCGCGAGGTCGAGGTGCTGCGCCTGCTCTCACGGGGCGCGTCCAACCGCGAGGTCGCGGCGAGCCTCGTCATCTCGCCGAAGACGGTGGGACGACACGTCGAGAACCTCTACCGGAAGATCGGCGTCCGCTCGCGCGCCGCCGCCGCGGTCTTCGCCATGGAGCACGGCCTCCTGGACTGAGGCCGCGAAGATGGGGCGTTCGCCCGATGCGCGCGCGTCGTCGTCGCTCCATACTCGGCTCATGACCGAGATCCGCATCGACGGCGCGCCGCTCTACTACGAGGAGCACGGAGACGGCGAGCCGATCCTCTGCATCCACGGCACCGGCAGCTCGTCCGTTCTCTGGGTCGACGCCGCCGCCGAGCTGGCGAAGCGCGGCCGCACGATCCTGTACGACCGCCGCGGGTTCTCCCGCAGCGGGCCGGCGGAGCACGCCACCGGCGTGCGCCGGCACACGGACGACGCGGCGGCGCTCCTCGCCGCCCTCGCGGCCGGGCCGGCGGTGGTCATCGGCCGGAGCCAGGGAGGCGAGATCGCGCTCGACCTCGCGCTGCGCTATCCGGAGAAGGTCCGCGCGCTGGCGCTCCTCGAGGGCGGAGGCCTCTCGCTCGGCGAAGGGTTCCGGCGGTGGAACGCCGCGCTCGACGCGCGGATCCTCGCCGCGGCCGACACGGACGTGACCACCGTCGGCGAGACGCTGCTGCGGGCCGTCCTCGGGGACGAGGCATGGGAAGGCATGCCGGAGGCGCTCAAGGAGATGTTCACCGCCAACGGCGCCGCCATCGCCGCAGAGTCGCGCGGCGGCCTCCTCGACGTCACCGTCGAGCAGCTCGGGAGCGTCACGCACCCGGCGCTGCTCGTCGCCGGGGAGGACTCGCCGCCCGAGTTCACGGAGGTCACGCGCATCCTGGCCGCCAACCTGCCGTCGGCTCGCGTCGAGTGGGTGGAGGGCGGGCACCTCATCAACCCCGCCCACCCGGCCGTCCTCCGCTTCGTCGACGAGGTGTTCGCCCTGCGCTAGCAGCTGGAAGCCTGGGCGCACGCGCACCCGTGGTTTGGGGAGTGCGCGTGCGGCTACACGAGTGGGGACGAAGAGAGGAGTTCCCATGACCCACGCTCACGCGATGCTCCAGACCCATCCGCGCGCCAGCGCCCTCGAGGAGGGCCCGCTGCTGGCCTGCATCGAGGCGTGCTTCGACTGCGCGCAGAGCTGCACGGCCTGTGCCGACGCCTGCCTCGGCGAGGGGGACGTCGAGATGGTGATCCGCTGCATCCGCCTCTGCGAGGACTGCGCCGACATCTGCCTCGCCACGGGCCGGATCGTCACGCGTCAGACCGAGCTCGAGCCTGCCCCCGTCCGGGCGGTTCTGCAAGCGTGCGCCGAGGCGTGCCGGGCCTGTGCGCAGGAGTGCGAGCGGCATGCCGGCCACCACGAGCACTGCCGAGTCTGCGCCGAGGCCTGCCGGCGGTGCGAGGAGGCGTGCGAGGAGGCTCTCACCTCCCTCGCCTAGCCCGCTCGCGAAGTTGGCGGCGCCCCCGCCGACACCGCCCGCCTCCCCCTGCTCAGGCGGCAGGCCGGGCCTGCCTCGTGTTGCTCCTTGCGTTCGCGTTGATGCTCCTCACCTTCCGCTCGCTGGTCATCGCTGCCACGGCGATCGTGCTCAACCTGCTCTCGATCGCGCCGGGAGGGCGGCGGCTTCATGCTCTCCGAGAGCTTCCGCCGCTGGTGCGAGGGGCTCCACGAGCGGCTCTTCGCCGCGGCCGAGGCCGACATGGGCACCGCGGGGGAGACCTTCCTGCGTGACGTCGTCGGCGGCGAGGGCTGGGAGGCATTGCCGGAGCCGCTCAGGGCGATGTTCGCCGCCAACGGCCCCGCGATCGTCGCGGAGGAGCGCGGCGGGCTCCTGGACGTCACGGTCGAGCAGCTCGCGGCGATCGCCGTGCCGACGCTCGCGGACGCCGGCCGTGCCTCTCGCCGAGAGTTCGCGAAGGTCATGGAGATCGTGGCCGCCGCCATCCCCGGGCCAAGCTCGTCTGGGTCGACGGCGACCACATCATCGACCCGGGCCATCCCGCCGTGCTGCGCTTCGTCGACGAGGCCCTCGCGCTCCGGTAGCCGTCAGCGCGGAGGGGTTTCCGCCGCGGGCACGCCCCGGAGCGGCGAGGCCCCGACCCGGAGAACGCGCGCCGGCCAGTGCGGAAGCCACCAGTTCCAGCGGCCGAGGAGCGAGACGACCGCGGGGACGAGCAGGCCGCGCACGAGCGTCGCGTCGATCAGGATCCCCGCCGCGAGCGCGGTGGCGAACATCTTGATCTCGGTGCCCGGGCTCGCGCTCAGCGCGACGAAGGCGAGGCCGAGGATCAGGGCCGCGCTGGTCACGAGGCGCCCGGTGCGGCCGATGCCCTCGACGACGGCGGTGTCCGTCGAGCCGGTCCGGTCGTACGCCTCGCGCATCCGACTGATGATGAACACCTGGTAGTCCATCGAGACGCCGAAGAGGAACGCGAAGACGACGATGGGCATCTCCACGTTGATCGAGCCCGTCGCCTCGATGCCCCAGATCGTCTCTGAGCCGAGCCCGTTCTGCCAGACGAGGACCATCACCCCCCAGGCGGCGGCGACCGACAGCAGGTTCAGGACGACGGCCTGGAGGGGGAGGACGAGCGCGCGGAAGGCGCGCGCGAGCAGCACGAACGTGAGGCCGGAGATCAGCACGAGCATGAGCGGGAAGTTCCCGTAGACGGCGTCGAGGAAGTCGGAGCCCTGCGCGGCCTGGCCCCCGACCGCGACCTCGGCCGGGAGCTCGTGCGCCCTGTCGCGGACGCGGTCGAGCGTCGCGCGGCCCGAGGGGGAGTTGCCGTCGTCGGCCGGGATCACCGCGACGAGCGCGGTGGTGCCCCGGCGCCAGTCCGACGGCGCCACGGCTCCGCGGACGCCCTCGACCCCTGCGAGCGCCTCTGCGACGAGGTCGGGATCGCCAGCCCGGACCAGCGCGTCGAACGGTGCGAGCGGCCCGCTGCCGATCCCCGAGCCCTCGAGGCGCTCGAACGCGGCGCGCGCCGTCCCCGCCTGCGCCAGGGACTCGGCGCGCGGATTGCCGAGTTGGATCGAGAAGGCTGCCACGGCGAGGACGGCGAGAACGGCCGCGGAGGTGGCGGCGGCGACCCAGCGGCGGCGGACGACGATCCGGGCCCACGCCGTCCACGCGCGGCTCGCGCGATCCTCCCCGCGGCCGCGGGGCCAGTCGAGCCTGGGCCCAACCGTCGCGAGCACGACGGGAAGGAGCGTGGTGGCCACGGCGACGCTGACGAGCGCGATGAAGAGCCCGGCGATCCCGATGCTCCGGAGGACGGGGACGGGGAGGGCGACGAGCGCCAACAGGGCGATGGCCACCGTGGTGCCGCTGAAGACGACGGCCGAGCCCGCGTGCCGCATCGCGTTCATGACGGCGGCTTCGTTGCCGATCTCCCGCCGGTGCTCCTCGCGCCAGCGCATGACGACGAGGAGCGCATAGTCGATCGCGATCCCGAGCCCGATCAGCGCGATCAGGAACTCGACGGCGATCGAGACGTCCATGACCTCGGCGAGCGGCCAGACCAGCAGGAACGTCGTCGGGATCGCGATCAGCGCCATGAGGAGCGGTACCACCGCCATGAACGACGCGAAGACCACGGCGAGGATGACGAGCGCGCCGACTGCCGCCACCAGGACCTCGACGAGGACGCTGATGCTCTGGCTCTCGCCCGAGCCCGCGCTCTCGGCGCGGAGCGCGTCGAGGCCCGTGACCTCGACTGGGGACCCGGCGACCGTGGAGCCGGCGACCGCCTCCCGCGCCAGGCGCGCCTCGGCCCTGCCGGGGTCGATCACGCCCGTGAACGGCGTGAAGACGAGGGCGAAGGTCGTGCGGCCGTCGTCCGAGACAAAGTCCCGGTCGCGTGTCGACGCGTACGAGGCGACGTCCGCGTCCGGGAGGGCCGCTTGCACGCGCGTGAGGGCGGCGTCGAGCTCCTCGACGACCCCGGGGGAGTCGACGGTCGTCCCCTCGGGGAGCGTCACGACCGGGACGAGCGGCGCGACGTCGCCGCCGTTCCCGTAGGCCTCCGCGATCTCGCGGTTCACCTCGAACGCCTCGCGCCCCGGCACCGTGATCTCCTCCGAGAGCGCGCCGACCGCCGGCCGGATCGCGGCGAAGGCGGCGATCGCGACCACGAGCCAGAAGCCGGCCACCAGCCTCTTGTGCGCGAGGACCCAGCGGGTCATGCGTGTCATCGGGTCTCGTTCCGTCATGGTCACCCTCCTCAACGTACGTTGTAAGCTTACGACGTAAGGTAAACGTACAACGTAAGTCTGTCAAGGAGCCTGCGGCGACTTACCCCGTACGTAGACTCGGAGAGGCCGATTCGATGGCGAAGCAAGCCGACGCGACCGCACCGCGAGCGCCCCTGAGCAGGGAGCGTGTCCTGCGCGCCGCGATCACGCTCGCGGACGAGAGCGGCGTCGAGACGCTCACGATGCGGGGCCTCGCCCGGACGCTCGGGGTCGAGGCGATGTCGCTCTACAACCACGCGGCCAACAAGGACGACATCCTCGCCGGGATGGTCGATGCCGTCGTCAGCGAGATCAACGACGCCGTCGCCGAGATCGACGTGCCCGCCACCGAGTGGAGGACGGCCATGCGCCGGCGGATCCTCGCGGCGCGCGCGATCCTCCTCCGCCACCCCTGGGCGCCAGGCGTGATCGAGTCGCGCACGACGATGAGCCCGACGATGCTGCGCTACTTCGACTCGCTCATCGGCCTGTTCCGCGAGGCGGGCTTCTCGACCGACCTGACGCATCACGCGATGCACGCCCTCGGCAGCCGCGCCCTCGGGTTCACGCAGGAGCTCTACGACGACTCGCAGGAGCTGGGCCCCGACGAGACGGCGGCCCTCCTCCAGCAGCTGGCCGGGGAGTACCCCAACCTCACGGCGATGGTGAGCGAGATCACCCACGACGCGGACACGACCCTCGGCTGGTGCGACGACCAGTTCGAGTTCGAGTTCGCGCTCGACCTGATCCTCGACGGCCTCGAGCGGCTGCGCGACGCAGCCTAACGCCCCTCCGGCGCTTCCCCGAGCGGAGGAGCGCGACGCGGCCTCGTGTCAGGGTGCGCGGCGAGCGAAATCAGGGGCCGAATGCGGGGGTCCGCCCGATTCGCCGGCGCCGTCCGCACGCGATCCTGGTCGCATGATCCGTTCTCTCCTCGAGCGAGCCACACGACCGGGCCGAGCGGCCCGCCGAAACCAACCCCGGACCTCAGGAGCAGCCATGACGACCACGACGACCACCTCCGCGCCCGGCTCGGACGCGCCGGCCGCGACCTCCGCGCCGGCGCTCGTCCGGTTCTCGTCCGTGACGAAGCTCTACGGCGGCGGCGAGAGCGCCGTCACCGCGCTCCACGAGGTCTCCCTGGATCTGCCGAAGGGCTCGTTCACAGCCGTAATGGGGCCCTCGGGCTCGGGTAAGAGCACGTTCCTCCACTGCGCCGCCGGTCTCGACCGCCCCACCTCGGGCTCGGTCCATCTCGCCGGCGTCGGCCTCGGCGACCTCGACGAGGAAGCGCTGACCCGGCTGCGCCGCGAGCGCGTCGGGTTCGTCTTCCAGTCCTTCAACCTCGTCCCGTCCCTGACGGCTGCAGAGAACATCTCGCTGCCGCTGCGCCTCGCCGGCGCCAAGCCCGACAAGGCCTGGCTCCGCGAGGTCGTCGCCCGGGTCGGGCTCGCCGACCGGCTGAAGCACAAGCCGGGCGAGCTGTCCGGCGGCCAGCAGCAGCGCGTGGCCATCGCCCGCGCGTTGGTCGCCCGACCAGACGTGATCTTCGCGGACGAGCCCACCGGCGCTCTCGACACGCGAACCGGCCGGGACATCCTCGAGCTCCTGCGGGAGGCCGTCGACGACCTCGACCAGTCGGTCGTCATGGTCACGCACGACCCCCGCGCGGCCGCGCATGCGGACGCCGTCGTGTTCCTCGCCGACGGCGCCGTCGTCGACCGGCTGACCTCGCCCTCGGCCGAGCAGGTGGCCGAGCGCATGATGTGCCTGGAGGACTGAGCCATGCTGCGGATCGCGCTTGGGACGGTCAAGGCCCGAACCGGAGGAATCCTCGGTGCCCTCGTCGGCGTCGCCGTCGCGGTCGCGCTGATCGTCTCGTCGGGCATCATCCTCGAGTCCACGCTCCGGTCGGAGATCCCCGTGGAGCGCCTCGAGGGCGCCGCCGTCGTCGTCGACCGGGGGCAGTCGCTGGACGTGCCCGGCGCCGAGGTCGACGAGCCGCTGCCCGAGCGGACGCGCGTCGACGCCGGGCTGGCCGAGCGGCTCGGCTCGCTGCCAGGCGTCGAGCGCGCGATCCCCGACCGCACCTTCCCGACCGAGATCGTCGACCTTCGCGGTCACCGCCTCGGCGGCGCCGGCGGGGAGCATCCCGACGGGCACGGCTGGAGCAGCGCGGCCCTCGCGGGACTCGTCCTCGCCGAGGGCCGCGTGCCGCGCGACCGGGCCGACGTCGTGCTCGACGCCGGTCTCGCAGGCGGCGTGCACGCCGGTGAGCGGGTCCGCATCACCACCGCCTCCGGCGTCGAGTCGTTCACCGTCGTCGGCATCGCGGCGCCTTCTCCCGGGCACGCTCCCTCGTCCTCACCGGCCGTGTACTTCCGCGACGACGTCGCGGCCCGCCTCTCCGGCACGGGCGACCGGGTCGAACTGATCGGGATCGTCGCCCGGCCCGGCACGAACGTGCACGCGCTCGCGGACCGCGTCCGCGGAGTCACCGACCCGCTGGATCTGCGCGCGCTGACCGGCTCGAGGCGCGGCGAGGCCGAGTCGTTCGAGAGCGTGCTCAACCGGGAGGGCGTCCTCTCGGGGCTCGGGCTCCTGGCCGGCCTGGGGGCCTTCGTGGCGATCTTTGTCGTCTCGAGCGCATTCGCGCTCTCCGTGCAGCAGCGGCATCGCGAGATCGCGCTGCTCCGGGCCGTCGGGGCCACGCCGCGCCAGGTGCGGCGCATGATCGCCGTCGAGGCGCTCGTGATCGCCGTCGCGGGTACGATCCTCGGCTCCGTACTCGGTTTCGGGATGGCCATGGTCGAGCGCGCTCTCTTTGCCCGCGCCGGGGTGCTCCCGGGCGACCTTCCCCTCGTCGTCGGCTGGGTCCCGGTGGCGGTGGGCTTCGCCGCCGCGGTCGTAACCACGCAGCTCGCTTCCTTCGTGAGCGGCCGGCGGGCGGCCCGCGTCCGCCCGGTCGACGCCCTTCGCGAGGCGGCGGTCGAGAAGCGGCTCATCTCGCCGCTCCGCGCCGTCGCAGGCTTCATCGCCCTTCTGGTCGGGCTCGCCGTGTTCCTCTCGACGGTGCAGAACCTGAGCGGGGGAGGCGGCTCAGACGCGCCCGCCGCCGGCCTGGTGTGGATGCTCGCCGCGACCCTGCTCGGCCCGATCCTCGCACTGCCCTTCGTGTGGGCGATCGGCCGCCCGCTGGCCGCCGTCAGCCCGGGCCCCGGCCTGCTCGCGCGTGCGAGCTCCCGCGCGAACCTCCGGCATCTCGTCTCGGTGGCGACGCCGCTCATGCTCGTGGTCTCGCTTGCCTGCGCGCTCCTCGTCTCCCGGGCGACCGTCGAGCGCGCCACCCGTGACCAGGCTTCGCGCAGCCTGACCGCCGACCACGTCATCGTCTCGTCGAGCGGCGGCCTGATGCCCCGCGTTGCCGCCGAAGCGCGCGGCCTTCCCGGCGCCCGGCACGTTGCCACTGCGGCCTCGACCTCGGTGCTCGTCGCCTCGGGCGGGAACATCACGGTGCTCCCCGCGCTCGCAGCCGACGGCGCGGTCCTTGCCGGCGCCCTCGACCTCGACGTCAGCGCGGGCTCGCTCGCCGATGTGCAGGGAGACACCCTCGCTGCGGACGAGAGGCTGGCTCGTCAGCTCGGCTGGCGCCTCGGCGAGAACGTCGACGTATGGCTCGGGGACGGGACCCCCGCCAAGCTTCGCCTGGTCGCGGTCTTCCGTCTCACGCGCGGCTTCGGGCAGGTCGTGCTTCCCGAGCGCGTCGTGGCCGGACATCTCTCCGACCCACTCGACGATGCCGTCTTCGTCGGGTTCGGCCCCGGCGGCGGGGCGGACGCTCCCGGCGGACTCGAGGGTCCGGCCGGCGCGGGCGCAGGCGTCGAGGTCCTGACGCGATCGCAGTACCTGGAGGGCGTCGACGCCGAGGCGAGGAAGCAGTCCCTCGCCGCATACGCCCTGCTCGGCATCATCGTCCTCTTCGCCGGGATTGCCGCGGTGAACGCCCTCGCGGTCTCCGTGTCGGCGCGAGCGCGCGACCTCGAGCTCCTCCGGCTGATCGGCGCGACCCGTCGCCAGCTCACGCGCATGGTTCGCTTCGAGGTCCTCATCGTCGTGGCGTTCGCGACAGTCGTGGGCGCGCTGACCGCGGCGCCCGGGGTCATCGCCTTCACCTACGGCGAGACCGGAGGCGTCGTCCCGGCCGTCCCGGCCTGGCTCTGGCTGGGCCTGCCGCTGACGGCGATCGCGCTTGCCTTCGTCGCCATCTCCCTGCCGCTCCGGGGCGCGCTGAAGGAGGGCCGGGGCTCGATCACGGCGGGCGCCGAGTAGGCGGGCCCGCTCCGCGCGCGCGGAGCAGACGTGAGACGGGAGCGACGGGACTCGAACCCGCGACCTCCGGCGTGACAGGCCGGCGTTCTAACCAACTGAACTACGCCCCCGGGCGCCGGACAATCTTAGCCGGGCGGAGACGGGGCCGGGTGCGCCCACACGACCAGGCCGTCGCTCCAGTACGGGGCCAGCCGGCCGAAGCGGACGAAGACGGCCCTGCCCGCGCGCGCGAGGAAGCCGCCGGCGCCGCCGAGGGCCGGGGCCGGGTTCTGGTAGTACGCGGCCCCCTCGAGCTCCCAGCCGCTGCGTGCGAGCAGGCTGGTCAGGGTATGCGGGCTGTGCCAGGCCGTGTGGTCCGGGTGGACGAGCTCGACGCCCGCCGCCGGGGCCAGGAAGTTGAGGAGCCGGTAGGCGTTCGGCGTCGTGACGACGAGCAGGCCGTCCGGCGTCACGAGCTCCCGCATGGCACGCAGGAACGGCCCCGGTGCGTCCAGGTGCTCGATGACCTCCCCGGCGACGACCACGTCGGCCGGCTCGAGCCCCAGCGCCGCCACGGCCTCCGGCGACTGCGCGTCGACGGCGTGGGCCTCGAAGCCGTGCTCGGTCGCCCAGCGCACGCCCTCGGGCTCCACGTCGAGCCCGACGAGCCCGGTCGCCGCCTCCGCGAGGCGGGCATGGAGCCAGATGCCCTGCCCGAGCTTCGTCGCCAGCCGATGCTCGTCCACGAAGCCGACGTGGACGACCCGCTTGCCGCGGGCGAACTCGACGAGCATCTGCTCGCGGTCGTAGGGCCCGCGCCGGGGCAGGCGATGGCGCCACTGCGCGCCGGAGAGCGGTTCCCAGCCGTGCTCGGAGACGGCTTGATCGTAGTGGCCGCGTGCGACGGCGCCGCGCGCACAAGTTTTTCCAGTCCCGGGAGTCTGTACTCACATGCTGTGGTGGAGCCCCAGGCCGTAGGCCTCCCCCAAGCGGACGCCCGGCGGCGTGATGGGCGGTGCTGGGCTCGAACCAGCGACCTCCTGCGTGTAAGGCAGGCGCTCTCCCAGCTGAGCTAACCGCCCCGTGCTCCCCCGAGAGTACCCCTGTTCGAGGAGGTCAGGAGCCCTTGCCGGAGCCGAGCGGTGCCGTGAACGAGGATGCGGTGCCGTTGCTGCCCGGGCCTGCATGGCCGTTCAAGACGATCGCCTGGGCGGAAGCGGGCTGGTCGTTCGAGCCGCCGGCGACGGCGGGAGCTGCGGAGGCCGCGAACGCGGCGGAGACGGCGAGTATGGCAAGCGTGCGGGTCATCTGGGCTCCTTCGTGGTGGTCTTTGTCGGAGGACGCACGAGGAGGCCGTCGTCTTCCCCACGGCCCCGGGAGCCCGCAGGACCGCGTAGGTGCCCCCAGCGGGATTCGAACCCGCGCTACGGCCTTGAAAGGGCCGTGACCTGGACCGCTAGTCGATGGGGGCCAGGCGCGGCAAGGATAGCTGCCGCCCCCGGCTACACTCGCCTCGCGGGCCGGTAGCTCAGCTGGCAGAGCAGGGGACTTTTAATCCCAAGGTCGCTGGTTCGAATCCAGCCCGGCCCATCGATAACTGGCTGTAAATAAGGTAG
>Ga0299913_10005016_pt1 | contig 11238 bp, 10 predicted proteins | sample RVTome_9_FD_201360 | JGI IMG/M metagenome (GOLD analysis project Ga0299913, IMG submission 201360) | Soil microbial communities from uranium-contaminated site in the Upper Colorado River Basin, Wyoming, United States - RVT155D38 (version 2) ... | reverse complement strand
AATCGCATCCTCAACACCCTTGAACGCCGTCTGATTGAACGACTGATCATCAATACCACCCGTATCAGTCACCTGACACGCCTTGATGGACTCGGGCATGTCGTCCATGCTCGTGGTCGACTCCGCGGGAGCCTCGGTCGTGGTGACCTCAGCCGGAGCCTCGGTCGTGGTGACCTCAGCCGGAGCCTCGGTCGTAGTGGTGGCTTCGCCTCCGCCGTCGTCCCCACAGGCAGCAAGGACGAGGCCCAGGATCGCAAAGATCGCGAGATGCCTCATATGGCGTTTCACGTTGAATTTCCTCCAGTAATTGATCAGCGGACAGGGAGCCCACCCGCGCGCCGCAGATTAGTTGCGACACCCGTCTAGTGCGATGCGGAGAGGGGTGTCGGCTTGACCAAGTAGATCCATGGGATCGAAACCAGGGTGACCAGCCCCTTGATGATCACATTTATCCAGAAGATCGACCATGCGACTTCGGCCGGAAAAACACCGAACACGGTGGCCAAACCGACGAATATCGCAGAGTCGACCGGAATGGCGACTGCGTTGGAGAACAGGACCCGGCCCCATTGGTGGCGGTCGGCGAAGCGTCTCTCCCACATCGAGTATGCCTCGGTGTCGATCAGTTCGGCCACGACCTCTGCAGCGATGGAGGCGATCACGATCCCCCATACCGGGGCCAGGACCCGGCCGAAATCGAGCTGTGGCCCGGTGGTCGGATCGGCGGGGAGGTTGCCAACGAGGCCGAAGAAGGCTGCCATCGCGAGATTGATTCCGGCGGCGAGGACGATGATCGTCCGAGCTGCGGACTTGCCCCCGATCTTGTGGACGAGGTCACGCAGGGTGAACGTGAACGGGTAGATCAGAGTCCCGGCGTCCACTGCGTGGCCACCAATGGAGATGATCCGGACGGACGCCACGTCCGCCATCATCTGCGCGGCCACATACGCACCCGATGCCACCAACAACCACCGTACGGCCCTGTCCACCCCCCCAGCATGGCGAACCTAAGGTTCCTCGACCCGTATTTGGCACCAATCCGCTGATCTTCACGGGGGTATGGACCTGTCCACACCGTTCTGGTACCTGGAGAGACATGGGCCAGGCAATCAGACGGGTCATCGACCAGGCCAGGCGGAACGGTGGCGTCGTGTCCCAGAAGGAAGCGATCGCACTGGGCATGTCGAGGAGCACGCTCCGACGGAGGGTCGCCGAGGGCGTCTTCGTCGACCTCCAACCAGGAGTGCTCGCAATCCCCGGGGCGGTGGACGAATTCAGGCTCGACCTGTGGGCGGCATGCTCGAAGCTCAATGCGGTCGTCTCCCATGAGGCTGCAGCCCATATCCACGGACTCGATCGGCAGAGATTCGTGAAACCGACGGTGAGTGTGCCGGTTCGCCGTTCGAAGGACTTGGTGGGGGTGACCGTGCACCAGCTCACCGACCTGGCCCCCGACCACATCGTCGACGTCGACGGACTCCCGGTGACCTCGCCGGAGCGCACCATCATCGACCTCGCCGCCGTCGTTCGCGAAGGTCATCTCGCTCGGATTCTCGACAACGGCCTGGCCTCAGCCCTGGTCGATTTCGACACGCTCGAGTCCATGTTCGCGTCGCTGGGACGGCGCGGAAAGCCCGGGACTGCGCTGCTGAGAAAGTTGCTCGAGGCGCGTGGGGGCGAGTACGTGCCGCCAGACGGCGAACTCGAGCGCCGACTGATACTGGTCCTGGAGCGAGCCGGGCTACCGGATCCGGTAAGGCAGTTCCGCGCTCCCTGGCTGCGGCCTGTCAACGGTCGAGTGGACCTCGCCTATCCAGCCCACAGACTGGTGATCGAGGGGGACAGCCGGCGCTGGCATCTCCTGATGGAGGCGTTCGAAACCGACCGCCTGCGTGACAACGCCGCCCAACTCGCAGGTTGGCGGATATTCCGCTTCACCTGGGCAGAGATCACGAATTCGCCTGAGCGAGTTGCGTCGACGGTTCGACGAGGGCTCGAGGATTAGCGGATTGGGCCCATATATGGGCCCCAGTACCTTAGGTTCGGTCAGTGGGGGGTTACTCGAGGGCGGGGATCAGGGTGGGGTCGATGGTGACGAAGCGGACCAGGGTGGGGTCGGTCACGCCTGCGAACTCCCAGTGCCACGGCTCCTGGGTCGCCTTGCCACAGTGGGCCCAATCGGGGTGGACCCAGCCGAAGCGGTGGGCGTTGACCTTGAGCCAGTGGAACGCCTCGTCGTAGCAGGTGAGCACCGAGCGACTGCTGGCAAAGTCGACGGCGCGGCCCCAACCGTGGTTCGACCTGCCGGCCGGAGCCACAGGAGGGCCGCTGCACTCGCGGGACTTCTTGGTCCCCGTCTGCACCCTCTCCCCGGTCGTCTGATCGACGCCGAAGATCGCAGTCTCGATCACAGGGCATCTCCGCTCGTAGGCGGCCGCCTGTGAATCGAACGATCGATAGCAATCCTCGTAGCTGAGGAATATGCCGTCGTTCTTGGCTGCGTCGACCATGACCGAGAACAGGTAGGCGGCATCCCGCTCCAGGGTGCACCCATTCACAGTCATCAAACGGCTCGGGTCCATCCGGCCGTTCACATAGCCGTCCAGCTCGAGGTCGAGCGAATAGGCCTCATTCCCGAGGGGGATGTATTCGGGCTCCTCCCCCGGGCCAAGACCTGCGATCAATACGACTAGAAGTGCAAAAACTGTTGGCATGAGCAAGCGCCCGTACGGAATCGGACGATTTGAGGCCGGCCTTTAGCTGATTGAGCCGACCTTACTCTTGGCCGGCGAGCTCAACCGGGGGGGTGTCCGGCGAGGTGACCCCTTCGAAGCTCAGCTCTTCGTTCTCAGAGTCGAGACCAACCAGGATCGTGGTCCCCGCCTTGAACTCCCCGAGCAGCACCCGCTCAGACAGCGGATCCTCGAGCAGTCGCTGTATTGCCCGACGCAACGGCCTCGCTCCGAGCTCCGGGTCGTAACCCTGACGGCCGAGGTATTCCTTGGCATCGTCGGTCAGCGCGAGATCGAGGTGCTGGTTGGCCAGCTGATCCCTCACCCTCAGGAGCATCAGGTCGACAATCTGCTTGAGCTCGTCCATCTCCAGCTCGTGGAAGACGATGATCTCATCGAGTCGGTTGATGAACTCGGGCCGGAAGTGCTTCTTCAACTCCTCGGTGACCCGGGCCTTCATGTGGTCGTAGGTCATCTCCCTGTCTTCCATGTGGAACCCGACACTCTTCTTGTGGAGGTCGCGGGTGCCCAGGTTGGAAGTCATGATGATCACGGTGTTCTTGAAGTCGACCGTTCGGCCCTGAGCGTCGGTGAGCCGCCCCTCCTCCAGGATCTGGAGGAGAGTGTTGAACACATCGGGGTGGGCCTTCTCGATCTCGTCGAAGAGGACGACGGAGAAGGGCTTGCGCCTGACGGCCTCGGTGAGCTGGCCGCCCTCGTCGTAGCCGACATAGCCGGGAGGCGAGCCGACGAGACGACTCACGGTGTGCTTCTCCATGTACTCGGACATGTCGAGCTGGATCAGGGCGTCTTCCTGACCGAACAGGAACTCGGTGAGGGCCTTGGCGGTCTCCGTCTTCCCGACGCCGGAGGGCCCCAGGAAGATGAACGAACCGGATGGCCGCCGTGGATCCTTGAGACCGGCGCGGGTACGACGGATGGCCTTCGAGACGGCCTGGATTGCGTCGTGCTGACCGATGATTCTCTTGTGGAGCTCATCTTCCATATGGACGAGACGGGCGGTCTCCTCCTCGGTGAGACGGTGCACGGGGATCCCGGTCCACTGGGCGAGCACCTCGGCGATCTCCTCTTCGTCGATCACCCAGCCATTCTCATCGGTGGCGGCCTCTCGCTCGGCGCGCTCGAGTAGAAGGGATCGCTCCTCGTCGCGTAGATTCGCGGCCCGCTCGTAGTTCTCACCAGAGACTGCCTCGTTCTTGTTCTGCCGCACACCGGCGAGCTTTCCGTCGATCTCGATGATCTCGGGGATGTCGCTCTTGCGGTGGATGCGCATGCGGGAGCCGGCCTCGTCGATGAGGTCGATCGCCTTGTCGGGGAGGAATCGGTCCGCCAGGTAGCGGTCGGCGAGGTTGGCGGCGGAGACGATGGCCTGATCGGTGAACCGCACCGAGTGATGCTGCTCATAGCGATCCTTTAGGCCCATGAGGATGTCGATCGTGTCGGTGAGCGACGGCTCCTCGACCTGCACGGGCTGGAAGCGCCGCTCCAGAGCCGAGTCCTTCTCCAGGTACTTCCGATACTCCTCGAGAGTGGTGGCGCCGACAGTCTGCAGCTCTCCCCTGGCGAGCATCGGCTTGAGGATCGAGGCGGCATCGATGGCACCTTCGGCCGCCCCTGCGCCGACGAGGGTGTGGATCTCGTCGATGAAAAGGACGATGTCGCCGCGGCTCTTGATCTCCTTGAGGACCTTCTTGAGTCGCTCCTCGAAGTCTCCGCGATAGCGGGACCCGGCGACGAGGGCGCCGAGGTCGAGGGTGTAGAGGTTCTTGCCCTTGAGGTTCTCAGGGACCTCATCGGAGACGATTCGCTGGGCCAGACCTTCGACGATGGCTGTCTTGCCGACACCGGGCTCGCCGATGAGCACCGGGTTGTTCTTGGTCCGGCGGGAGAGGATCTGCATGACCCTCTCGATCTCCCGGGTCCTACCGATGACCGGGTCGAGGACACCCTCGCGGGCCGACTGTGTGAGGTTACGGCCGAACTGATCGAGCACCGTGGAGCCAGACGAGCTCGACTCGCGGCCTCCGGAGCCGGCAGCCTTTGGCTGCTGCTCCTCGCTGCCACCGGGCCCGGAGAGGAGCTGGATCACGGTCTGTCGGACCTTCTGGAGTTCAGCGCCGAGCTGTTGGAGGACTTGGGCGGCGACACCCTCGCCCTCACGGATCAGCCCGAGCAGGATGTGCTCGGTCCCGATGTAGTTGTGCCCGAGCTGAAGCGCCTCGCGCAATGAGAGCTCCAGGACTTTCTTGGCACGAGGGGTGAAGGGGATGTGACCGGACGGGGACTGTTGGCCCTGGCCGATGATCTTGACGACTTCATCGCGCACGGAGGCGAGGTCGATGTCGAGGCTCTCCAAAGCCTGGGCAGCGATTCCCTCACCTTCGTTGAGCAGCCCGAGAAGGATGTGCTCCGTACCGATGTAGTTGTGGTTGAGGAACCGGGCCTCTTCCTGGGCCAGAACAACGACCCTTCGGGCCCGGTCTGTAAAGCGTTCAAACATCTGCAGCTCCTGGACCTGGCATATGCAATTTTAACATCGGGCGGAGACTGAACCTCACCTCGCTGCCCAGTCGCCGGATTCGTAATACCATCGTCACCAATGGAAGACCTCCAAAGCCTTGTCGGTATTCCCCGAATCTGGGACCGACTGGGCACCGTAGAAGAGCGTCTGCTGGAAGCATCGACAGCTGACGACCCATACCTGACGAAGATTGCCCAACATCTCCTGATCGCCGGCGGGAAGCGATTCCGCCCGCTGTTGGCACTGCTCGCCGCAGAGTTCGGCGACCCTGAGGACCACAGGCCTGTCGAGGCCGGAGTCGCCGTGGAGTTGATCCACCTGGGATCGCTCTATCACGACGACGTCATCGACGAGGCAGAGACGCGGCGCGGCGCCACGTCGGCCAACGCCAACTGGACGAACACAGTCGCCATCCTCGCCGGCGACTTTCTCATGGCCCGAGCCTCCGAGGTCGCTGCCACCCATCTCAGTCAGGAGTCGGTGCGGCTACTCGCGGCAACCTATGCAGAGCTCGTGGAGGGCCAGACCAGAGAGCTACAGCTCACCGACGACCTGAGTCACTCCCTCGACGACTACCGGCAGGTGATCGCGGGTAAGACCGCTTCACTCATCAGGACCTCGGCCCGTCTCGGTGCAATGGCCGCCGACGCCGATGACTCTGTGGTCGAAGCCCTCTCCACATGGGCATGGGAGGTGGGCATGGTGTTCCAGATCGCCGACGACGCCCTCGATCTCGTCGCCGACGAGGAGACCATCGGCAAGCCCGCAGGGTCCGACATCCGCGAAGGCACCTTCACCGGGCCGGTGCTTCGTGCAGTGGCCGGGCCCGACGGCGATCGTGTGAGGGAGATCCTCGGCCAGGGCAGGCCCTACAGCGACGAGGGAGTGGCGGAGGTGATCGGCCTGGTGAGGTTGGGCGGGCACGTCGACGCCGCCCTCGAGGATGCAACCACCCGGCTGGCCACGGCCGATGCCGCCCTCGCCGAGCTTCCCGAATCACATCCCAAGGAGATCCTGGAACGGCTCGGCGCCTATCTCCTGGACAGGGTCGAAGCCGCTCGATCCTGACCCGTGGTGCGTGCCAACTGAGGGCGCTGGACTTCGCTGAGCGAAGTCTGCAACCCAGGGTTCGTGGTACCCCTTGGGCCTATGGCGGAGTCAGGACTCCGGGCGCAGGGTGGGGAAGAGGATGACTTCCCTGATGTGGGGCTGATCGGTGAGCAGCATCACCAAGCGATCGACTCCGATGCCGAGGCCACCGGTCGGAGGCAGACCGAACTCGAGTGCTCTGATGTAGTCCTCGTCGATGACGTGGGCCTCCTGGTTTCCCGCCGCGCGGGCCGCGGCCTGTGCCTCGAAACGGGACCGCTGGTCATCGGCGTCGTTGAGCTCGGAGAATGCGTTGCAATACTCCGCCCCGGCGATCACGAGCTCGAACCTCTCGGTGACCCGGGGGTCGCTCGGGCTCGTCCGTGACAGGGGGGAGACCTCGGTAGGGAAGTCCATGACGAAGGTGGGATCCCAGATCTCCTCCAGGGCCAGCTCGTAGAGCTCGAACAGCCGTTTGCCCGACCCCCAACCGTCCTCGACATCCACTCCACGACCAGCGAGAAGCTCCCCGAGGCGATCGGGGTCGGTGTCGTAGTCGACAGTCTCTCCAACGAAGCCCGAGACCAGGTCGATCAGCGTTGACCGGGCGAAAGGTGGGGAAAACGACAGTTCGCGGCCCTGGTAGGACACCGAATGATTCCCGACGGCATCGACGGCCACGGAGCTGATCACCGCCTCGACGAGATCCATGATGTCGCCGTAGTCGGCGAATGCCTGATAGGCCTCCAACATCGTGAACTCCGGGTTGTGGGTGGCGTCGATCCCCTCGTTTCGGAAGATGCGGCCGATCTCGTAGACCTTCTCTATGCCGCCGACCACGAGACGCTTCAGGTACAGCTCTGTGGCGATGCGGAGCTGGAGGTCGATGTCCAGCGCGTTGTGATGAGTCACGAACGGGCGGGCCAAGGCTCCGGTGGCTTGTGTCAGCAGGACGGGTGTCTCCACCTCGACGAACCCCCGGGCCTCGAACTCGTGGCGGAGAGCGGATACCACGCCTGATCTGACCAGTGCGGTTCTGCGGGCATCCGGGTTCACCATCAAGTCCACGTACCGCTGCCGGCTCCTCGTCTCGACATCGACGAGCCCGTGCCATTTGTCAGGCAGCGGTCGCAGCGCCTTCTGGAGCAGGGTCAGGCTGTCGACCTTCACGCTCAGCTCGCCTTTCTTGGTGGTCATCACCACTCCCGAGGCGCCGACCCAATCGCCCAGGTCCAAGTCGGCGAACGCCGTTGCCACCTCGTCGCCGGCCGTGGCGCGCTCCACGAAGAGCTGGACCGACCCACTGACATCCTGGACAGTCCCGAACTGGAGCTTCCCGAACGAGCGATGAAGCATGAGACGCCCTGCCACTGTCACCCGGTCTCCGGTCTCGGACGCCGGCTCGAGATCGGCGTACCTCGCGTGGAGATCGCCTGCGAGATCGGACCGCTCGAAGCGATGGGGGTAGCCCCCCGAGGCGAGCGCGGCTTCGTGCTTCTCCCGGCGACCCTTGACCAGGTGGTCCTCGTTGTTGCCAGTGTTCTCACTCATCGGCGGCTCACGATGATGGCAGGGCCGTCAACTCGCTCGCTTCGTCGAGGAGGATCCCACGATCCGGCTTCGGCTTGCCGTCGACGATGTCGAAGGCGACGTTGTCGATGAGCCGCACCGACCCCACATGGGCCGCAACTGCCAGGACCGCAGCCCGGTCTAGGTCGGCAATGGGCTTCATGGTCTCTTGTGACGCCAGCTTCACATAGTCGATCTCGAGACCTCTCATCGAGCGCTCCACTGTCCCTTCCAGCCGCGCCGCGCTTCTCTCCCCCGCGTCGACCTGCTCGGAGGCCTGAAATAGGCCGCGTGAGATGGCGAGGGCGGCGTACCTGTCTTCCTTGGTGAGTCGGACATTGCGACTGGAGAGCGCCAGACCGTCGGGCTCGCGGACCACGGGGGCTTCCACGATCTCGATTGGGAACCTCAGATCGCGCACCATGGCCTGGAGGACTGCGAGTTGTTGTGCGTCCTTTCGCCCGAACATGGCCACGTCAGGCTGGAGGCCGGCGAAGAGCTTGGCCACGACGGTGGCCACGCCGACGAAGTGGCCGGGCCGGTGCCGTCCCTCCATCTCATCGGTGACACCGATCACCTCGACCGTGGTGACAGAGACCCCGGGGTAGACCTCGGCGCGGTCGGGGGCGAAGAGGATGTCGACACCGTGATCGCCGGCCAAGCGAGCGTCGCGCTCCTCGTCACGTGGATATGCCTCGAAGTCGTCTGCCTCGTTGAACTGAGTGGGATTGACGAAGAGGGAGACCACCAATGTGTCGCACTGATCCCGGAGGAGATCCATCAGTCGGAGATGGCCCTCGTGGAAGTACCCGAGAGTGGGTAGAAGCCCGACTCGACCCGCGTAGGCCGAACGGGTCTCGGAAAGGGTCCTGGTCACTTCCATCGACGCAGATCCTCCTCGCGGCCGGCCCGGATGGTCGTTGCCTCGGCCATGAGCTTGAACTGCCGTCCCACGTGCTCGGAGACCTCATGTGCAGCGGTGAGATGGCCGACGACTGTTTCGATGTCCCCTCGGGCGATGGGTCCTGTCAGCGATGCGTCGGGGCCTTTCTCGAAGACGTTCGCCACGGCCGTCTCGACGAGCGGGCGGGAGACCTTTGGATCGATCCCAGCTGACTCGAAGAGATCGCCCGACACGGCGAGCGCGGTCACGACGAAGTTGGCGGCGGCGGCAGCAGCAGCGTGATAGGCGGGGCGAGATGCGTCGTCGAGGCGGAACGGCTCCATGTGCATGGAAGAGGCGAGGTGGGTGAGAACGTCGACAGCCAGCGGATCGCCGTCGACACCCACGAATGACCCGGCGAGGGCTCGAGCGCCCGCTTCGGGGTCGGGGAGCGACTGGAGGGGGTGGAACCCGCCAACGGCGGTGCCCCGCTCCTGGATCTCGCGAAGAGCGAGAACCGGGGTGAACCCTGAGAGGTGAGCTACCACACCGGCATCGCCCACGTGGGGAGCCATCCGCTCGGCGACCTCGATGATCGCCTCGTCGCGGACCGCGATGAAGACGACGTCTGCCTCGGGGAGGGCGGTGTCCCACTCGAGCCGGGCCCATCGCTCGACAGGCCGACGGCTGAGGACCCCCACGATCTCATGCCCGGCGGCCTCGGCGGCAAGGGCCAGCGCTCCGCCGGCCCTTCCCGGGCCGACGACGATCAGACGCATTTTCCGACTCGCCGTGACACGACGGCGAGCGTACATCCCTTCTTCCCGGCAGTTGCTGCCATGGGACCGGCCATCGCCGCGCGTATGCGGGCTACTCCTCCTGGACCTGGTTTGGTGTGATCACTGGCCAGTTGGCGTCGAGCTCGGCCTTCTGAGAGCGATAGTCGTCCCGGCGCTTCCAGAATTTCGTCTTCCACACCCGGAACCGACGCTTCTCTGGCTCCCCGTTGCCGTTGCTCACTTCGTGATCGCGGGTGCGGCGCTCCTCGGGGAGCACCACCTCATCGGGGTCATCGAACGTGTTGAGGACCTGGTGTGCGGCGTGCCTCGTTGCCCGATGCTTCTGCTTGCGCTCTTCGCGTGTCGGTCGACTCTCGTCGTATCCGGGGATCTCCTGGCGATGCTCTCGCGACCTTTTGGCCATTCATAACCTCCTGTCGTGGACCTGGTCGTCTCTCTCGACAGGGGCAGTGGGCGGAGAGCGCCCTAGCACCATGTCCGGAACCTAGCAGCCGCCCGCAGATGATGAATAGGGCAATTGGTCCCGAACCGGCGATATCGACACCAGGGACAAGGTCTCAGAAGACGAAGGGGATGAGCAGGCGGGGCACCGTCTCCATGTACGACCGGTATTGAGGGTGAATCATCCGCAGCCGGCGCTCTTCGTAACCAGCCTTGACGAGGAACAGCGGGACCACGAGAGCGGCCGTCGAAACGGCGAGAAGACTGTCTGCGACGAGGGCACAACCCATGAGGACGAGGAAGAGGCCACCGTAGATCGGGTGCCGGGCGAGACGGTACGGGCCGACAGTGACGAGTGTCGTCCCCGGTTTGGGGAGCGGGCTCGCCGTCATCGCGGGGCCGAGGCTGACAGAGGCCCATAGGGCGAGAACCAGTCCCATCGCCGCCATTGCACCGCCGGCGACGACCCAGATGCCGAGCTCTCGAGGCATGGTCCCCCCGACCACCACCCCCACCCCGACCGCGGCGATGAGGGCGAACTGAATTGCCAGGAGACCGTTGGCCATGGTCCGTGAGACCGGAGGGAGCCAGTCCGTGACGAGACGGTCCACTCCCTGACCACTGACCCGGGAGAGAGCGGTCGATGCGGTGAGACCGTCTCCCAACGACGCCTCCGGCCAGACCTCGACCAGCGGGCGGAGCACGAACTCGCGCTCGGCTGCACGGGGATGGGGGATGGCCAGACGCTCGGTGTCGCGTGCCGGGCCAGCCACTATGTCGAGGTCGAGGGTGCGGGCGCCCCAGCGGACAGATCTCTCCCGACCTCGTGACCTTTCGATGTCTTGCAGCACGGCGAGCACGTCGTCTGGATCTCTGGACGTCTCGACGACCACAACCGCATTGAGGTACGCCCCTTGCTCCGGCCCTCCCACCGGCTCCGTCTCGTAGAGAGACGAGACGATGATCGGCCCGAGCTTCTCCTCGATGGCGCTACAGGCGCTGGTCAGGTGATCGAGGCGGTCGCCCAGATTGGAGCCGAGGCCAATGGCGTACCGAGTCACCGGGCGACAGGCTCACCCAGGCTCGATGGCATCGCGGCTGCGCTCGATGGTCACCGAGACATCGTCGAAGGCCAGGTCGATCGGGGCATTGGGCTTGTGGATCGTGACCACCGCTCGCGTC
>Ga0299913_10005015_pt1 | contig 11239 bp, 11 predicted proteins | sample RVTome_9_FD_201360 | JGI IMG/M metagenome (GOLD analysis project Ga0299913, IMG submission 201360) | Soil microbial communities from uranium-contaminated site in the Upper Colorado River Basin, Wyoming, United States - RVT155D38 (version 2) ... | reverse complement strand
TGGCCGACCATAACCTTCGCCGGCGAGACCTCGGTCTGGCTTGGCAAACGCGAGGTGCGGCTACGCCATCTCGGGCGCGCGCATACGGCCGGCGACGTGGTGGCATGGGTGCCGGATGCGGATGTCGTCTTTTCCGGAGATCTCGTCGAGTATCATTCCGCCTGCTACTGCGGCGACGCGCACTTCACCGATTGGCCGACGACGCTCGACCGGCTGGCGGAACTGAAGGCGCGGGCGCTCGTGCCCGGCCGCGGGGCGGCGCTCAAGACGCCGGACAACGTCGCTGAAGGGATCGCGCTGACGCGCGAGTTTCTGGCGACGCTCTATGGGTCCGTGAAGGCGAGCGTGGACAAAGGACTGTCACTCAAACAAGCCTATGACGCGGTCCGCGCCGCGATGGACTCGAAGTTTTCCTCCTATGCCATCTACGAGCACTGCATGCCGTTCAACGTCTCGCGCGCCTACGACGAGGCGCGCGGCATCCATCATCCGGTGATCTGGACCGCCGCGCGCGACCGCGAAATGTGGGCGCAATTGCAGGGATAAGGGTTGGCTCAGGATGCAGCTGCCGGCATGGCCGCGCCGGTCTTTGTCTGCGGCAGGGCGCCGTCCTCGGCGAACGACGCCAGCGCGGCTTGCGGATTTTTCGCCCATTCGACCGCTGGCAGCGGGCCGCAGGTGAGCATCACGTAGTCGTAAGGCGCGCGGCGGTCGGAGCCGAGAATGAACTGATAGTGCAGGCGGAAGAAATTGGTCCGCAGGCGCCGGTAGAACTCCGGCGATACCATATCCTTGAAACGAACCTGCCAGACCGTCGGGTTGCAGCGCTCTGGGCCGGTTTCGACGCCGATTCCGGCGACGGGATCGAAGTCCCAGAAATTCATGATGTCCTTGCGCGACTGACAGTCGGCCCATGTGATCGACGGCTCGACCGCGATGCGCCGCACCATGTCGCGCATTGCCGTGGCGCTGGGATGCATAGCGACCGCCGGCATGATCGAGCCAAGCGTCACCACCGCGACCTTCGGCCCATGCTTGCCGAGGTCAGGGTCGCGTTCCAGCGCCCGCGCGACGATGGCCAACGCCAGCACACAGCCGCCGCTGTGCCCGATGACCACGATTTCGTCGGCCTCGTTTGCACGTGCGGCAGAGATCAGGCGTTCGGCGCAGGTGTCTATCGGACGGTCGAAGCATGATGGTTCACCCCGTCCGAACCGCCGCAACAACGGCCAGTGATTGGTGATCTGCACGACATGCCAGCGGTCGAACAGCGGCCGCAGCGCCGCAAATATGCCGACGCCAACGACAATGCCGAGAATGACCGCGGTCCAGCCGGGCAGTCCGGTGAAGCGCGCCATCATCGCGCCAGCCAACCAGCCGCCGCCGATTGCGATGGCAATCCAGACCAGCAACAGGATCTGGAAATAGATGTGATGCGCTGCGAAGCGCCAGCACGAGCGCAGCACGCGAGCCATCGTGCCCGACACGATATCGTCAACGATCCACCACAGCGCGCGCGGAAGCTGCGTGACCATCGACTCCGCGATATTGCTTCGGATGATCTCTTCCTGGCGCAGGAAATCGTAGCGTGTGGATGTTTTCCAGTTGGGGCCTGCCGCCTCAATGGTCCAATGCGCGAAAGAGTCGGAAAGGATCGTCGGCGGGCTCACCTCCACCTTGACCGGCCAGAACCGGAGGAAGCGCTTCACGGCACTGCGGAACATACCGTAGAACCCATCGACCCCTTGCGGGTCGTAGCCTCCGGCAAAGAAAATGTGGCGCCGCTGGATCACGTCAACTCTCCGATGCGATACCGCCTCTAATATGGGATGCTGCAGCAAACGGGAAGCCATCGTTCCCTGATACGAGGAGATTGACGGCATGGCCACGCAACCGGCCGCGCACAAGACCATGTACCACTATGCCTACCGACGCGCGGGCGATCAGGATGCAGCCACACCCGCGCACCGTCCGGTGGTCGTGGTGGGCGCCGGTCCGGTCGGCCTCTCCGTTGCCATCGATCTTGCATTGCGCGGAATCGATACCGTGATTCTCGACGATGCCGACCGCATCGGCGAGGGCTCGCGCGGCATCTGCTATTCCAAGCGCACATTGGAAATCTGGGATCGGCTCGGCGTGGGGGAAGACCTGGTCGCGCGTGGCGTGACCTGGCAGCTCGGCAAGGTCTACCGCGGTGACGACCTGGTCTATGCCTTCGATCTGCTTCCCGAAGACGGGCACAAGATGCCCGCCTTCATCAACATGCAGCAGTACGCCGTCGAGAAGGAACTGGTCGACCGGGCGTTGCATCTCGAGCGCATCGACATGCGCTGGAAGAACAAGGTGACCGGTATCGAGCACCACAACGATGGCGCAAGGCTGACGATCGACACGCCCGACGGCCCCTACCGGCTCGACGCCGAATGGGTGCTGGCCGCCGACGGCGCGCGTTCGACGGTGCGCGACCTGCTCGGCCTCGGGTTCGAAGGCGTGCAATTCCACGACAAGTTTCTGATCGCCGATGTGCACATGCAGGCCGATCTGCCGACCGAGCGGCGTTTCTGGTTCGACCCGACGTTTCACTCCGGGCAGTCGGCGCTTTTGCATCGGCAGCCGGATAATGTCTGGCGTCTCGACCTGCAGCTCGGTCCTGAAGCGGACGTAACGGTGGAGCAGACGCCTGAACGGGTGATCCCGCGGCTCGAGCGCGCCTTAAACGGGAGGCCGTTCGAACTGGAATGGGTGTCGATCTATCAGTTCAACTGCCGGCGGCTCGAGCGCTTCGTGCACGGCCGCGTCGTCTTCCTCGGCGATTCCGCACATCAGGTGTCGCCGTTTGGCGCGCGCGGCTGCAATTCCGGCGTGCAGGATGCCGAGAACCTTGCGTGGAAGCTTGCCGCTATTCTCGGAGGTGAGGCGGGCCCGCACCTGCTGGAGAGCTATGACGGCGAACGGCGGCAGGCGGCTGACGAAAACATCGCCCATTCGACTCGCTCGACCGATTTCATTGCGCCGCACTCGGTCGCGGAGCATCGGCTACGCGAAGCGGTGCTCGATCTCGCGCCGCATGCGGAGTTTGCCCGCCGCATGGTCAATTCCGGACGCCTGTCGACCGCGACCGTCTACGACACGCCATTGTCGACGCCGGACGAAAACCCATTCGGCGGCTCGGCCCGACTCGGCGCGCCGGCGCCGGACGCACCGATGCGGCGCGATGGCCGCCACTGTCATCTGCTCGATATGCTCGGCCGCGGCTTCGAACTGCTGTACGTGGCGGATGGGACACGGCCTGTCATTCCCGAAGGCATCTCAATGATGGTCATCGGTGACGATATCGTTGACTCTAGCGGGCGCTTCACGGAGCGGTTCGACGCCCGGCCGGGGAGCGCCTATCTGTTGCGGCCTGACCAGCACCTGTGCGCGCGCTGGCGCAGCTTCGATGCGGGCAAGGTGCGGGCTGCGCGGCTGCGGGCGCTTGGGAATTGAGGGACGCGGAGGAGATCATGGCCAAGCTCGATACCGCGTCGCGCTTTCCCAATCCGGATGCCGCTTACGTTGCCCTGGTCGAGGCGCGGCGCGGGCTCACGCCTGAAGAGGCCGCTGCGCTCGACGCCAAGCTGGTGCTGATTCTCGCCAACCACATCGGCGATATCGATGTCCTTAACGAGGCCATCGCGCTGGCGAAGAGGCCGTGATGCCTGAGAAGCGCTAGTTCAGCCGCGCCGGTCGGTCGGGCGCCGGTTGCTCCCCCTGCATGACATCCGGCGGCTGTGGAGCGGATGTTCCGACATCAGAGTCCGCAGGAGACGATTCAGCCGGGCGGTCCTGCTTATGCGAACGGCGTTCATGCTGGTGATAGGACCGGACGCCGAACGGCAGGCTGGCGAGATAGGCGAGTGTGCCAAGCGTCAACACCGGCCAGGGATAGGCAATCAGCAGCGCAATGAAGAGCACGACAAACAGGAAGATCGGCAACACCTTATCGGGCGCGACCCGGCTGCCGAATTGCTTGCCGGAGAGCACCGGCATACGCGACACCATCAGGAATGCGATGGCCAGGGTGTAGGCGAGAGTGACCCAGGCAACGATGATCGACTTCGGCATGCCAAGGAAGAACAGATAGAGCGGCAGGAGCACAATGATCGCGCCGGCCGGCGCCGGTACGCCGACGAAGAAGTTGCCTGCCCAGGACGGCCGGTTCGGGTCCTCGATCATGACGTTGAAGCGGGCGAGGCGCAGGCCGCAGCAGATCGCAAACACCAGCGCGGCGATCCAGCCGGCATGACCGAGTTCGTGCAGGCCCCAGAAGTACAGGATCAGCGCCGGCGCCACGCCGAAATTGACGAAGTCGGCGAGGCTGTCGAGTTCGGCGCCGAAGCGCGACGTGCCTTTGAGCAGGCGCGCGATACGGCCGTCGATGCCGTCGAGAAGCGCCGCAAAAACGATGGCCGCTAGCGCCCATTCGAGCTTGGCCTCGACCGCCATGCGGATCGCGGTCAGGCCGGCGCAGAGCGCCAACAGGGTGATTAGATTGGGCGCCAATGTGCGAAGGGGAATCGCCTTGAACCGCCGGCGCACAACGGGGCTATCGCGATCGAACGGGGAAACCATGGCCGCCAATATAGTATCGGTGCCGGCCTACAGCCACGGGCAACCGTGTTTAACCTGAATTCTTTATTCCTGCCGGTAATTCCGCTGGGTTTCCGACTGCGCGAGGTCGGCAAAGACGGTCTCCCCGGCGAGCGCGGTCTGGCCTTCGGCGACCAGCGGCCGGGAGCCTGCCGGAAGGTAAACGTCGACCCGCGAGCCGAACCGGATCATGCCGATCCGTTCGCCGGCGGCGACCGGCTGCCCCTCGCGTACGAACGGCACGATCCTGCGGGCAATAAGGCCTGCGATCTGCACCACGCCTATGCGCGCCACGGGGGTGGCGATGAGGAAACAGTTCCGCTCGTTATCTTCGCTCGCCTTGTCGAGCTCGGCGTTGATGAACGTTCCCGCGTGGTAGACCATCTTCTCGATCCGGCCGGAGACGGGGCTGCGGTTTACGTGGCAGTCGAACACGCTCATGAACACCGAAATGCGGGGCAGGGGCGTGACCCCAAGGCCTAGCTCCGGTGGCGGCACGGCATTGGTGACCTGGCTGATGCGGCCGTCCGCCGGTGCGATGACGAGGCCTTCGCGCACCGGCGTCACTCGCGGCGGATCGCGGAAGAAATAGATGCACCACAGCGTAAGCACCGTGCCGATCCAGCCCAGCGGGGTCCACAGCCAGAACAGGATCAGGCTCGCCAGCGCGAAAATGCCGATGAAGGGATAGCCCAGCGGGTTGATCGGCACGAGCTGGTTGCGGATAGAATCGACGATCGACATGCGTCCACACTACTCCGCCGCGTCCATCGCCTTGTCGAGCGGTATTCGCTCCGGCTCGGGCAGAATCTCCTCCACCGACCGCGGATTGCGGTTGGGCTGACCGTCGTCGTCCCCGGCGAGGGCCAGCTTCTCGCGCGCGGCTTCGGCCTCGCGCTGGCGGTTCCACATACCGGCGTAGAGCCCGCCGCGTGCAAGCAGAGCCAGATGCGTGCCGCGCTCGACGATCCGGCCCTGGTCGAGCACGATGATCTCGTCGGCGCCGACGATGGTGGATAGCCGGTGCGCAATCACCAAGGTGGTGCGGTTCTCCGCCACGCGCTCGAGTGCATCCTGGATTTCCCGCTCGGTGTGGCTATCGAGGGCCGAGGTCGCCTCGTCGAGCACCAGGATCGGCGGAGCTTTCAGAATCGTGCGGGCGATGGCGACGCGCTGCTTCTCGCCCCCTGATAGCTTGAGCCCGCGTTCGCCGACTTCGGCCTCGTAGCCTTTCGGCGCAAGGCGGATGAACCCGTCGATCTGGGCGAGCCGCGCGGCTTCCTCGACCTCCGCGTCGGTCGCGTCCCAGCGGCCGTAACGGATGTTGTAGCGAATGGTGTCGTTGAACAGCACGGTGTCCTGTGGGACCATGCCGATCGCTTCGCGCAGCGAATGCTGGTCGACGTCGCGGATGTCCTGGCCGTCGATCAGGATACGCCCGCCGGTGACGTCATAGAAGCGGAACAGAAGCCGCGAGATGGTCGACTTGCCGGCGCCGGAGGGCCCAACGATGGCGACGGTATGGCCGGCCGGCACCTCGAAGCTCAGGTCCTTCAGGATCGGCCGATCCGGCTCGTAGGCGAACGCGACGTCCTCGAATCGGATGGCGCCGCGCGTCACCTTGAGCGGCGGCGCGCCCGGCCTGTCTTCGATCTCCGGCTTGCGCGCCAGGATCGAGAACATGATCTCGATGTCGGTCACCGCTTGCTTGATCTCGCGGTAGACCATGCCCATGAAATTCAGCGGCTGGTAGAGCTGAATCATCAGGGCGTTGATCATGACGAAATCGCCGATGGTGTTGTTGCCGTCGCGGATGCCGAGGGCGCACATCACCATCGCCGACGCAAGGCCGACGGTAAAGATCACCGCCTGCCCGGCATTGAGCACCGCGAGCGATCCGTAGGACTGAACGCTCGCTTGCTCGTAGCGCTCCATCGAGCGGTCGTAGCGCGCGGCCTCCCGCTCTTCGGCGCTGAAATACTTCACCGTCTCGTAGTTGAGCAAAGAATCGATCGCCTTGACGTTGGCGTCGGTGTCGCTCTCGTTCATCCGGCGCCGGATGGCGATGCGCCATTCGGTGGCGTAGTAGGTATAGGCCATGTAGACGCCAACCGTTCCGACGACCACCAGCACGTAGCGCCAGTCGAAGGCGTAAAGCAGCACCACGACGATCAGGCCCAATTCGATGATCGTCGGCGCAAGCTGCAGGATCACCATCCGCACGATGGTCTCGATGCCGTTGCGGCCGCGCTCGAGCACGCGCGTGAGCCCGCCGGTCTTGCGCTCGAGATGGAAGCGCAGCGACAAGCGGTGCATATGCACGAAGGTGATATAGGCCAGCCGGCGCACGGCATGCATCGCCACTTTGGCGAATACGCCGTCGCGCGCCTGCTGCAGCAGCGCCATCAGGATGCGCATGCCGCCATAGGCGATGGTCAACGCGATCGGGGCGGCGATCAGCCAGCCGAGCCAGGCGTCGGAACTGCCTTGCCCTGCAAGGGCATCGGTCGCCCACTTGAAGGTGAAGGGCACCGAGACGGTCGCAAGCTTCGCCAGCAGCAGCAGCAGCATAGCGGCTGCGACGCGCAGCTTCAGGTCGGTCCTGTCGGCGGGCCAGATATAGGGCCAGAGCCGGCCCAAGGTCCGAATCAGCGAGCCGCCATCGGCGGAGACTTCGCGACGCTGGGCATGGGACATTCGAAGGTGGCTATCGGTCATTGCGGCCCGGCAGGACGACGGGCCGGATGCGGCAGACCGTCCCGTGAAAAACTTCAGTTTAGAACGCTCATATAGTGCGTTTTGTGCCGCCAAGCATCAGGCCGGGCAGGCGTTTTGCTGGGTTTGGCGGGAGAAGCCGGCTGCGGGCTCCGCTTGACGGTCATCCGTCCAGAGGCCAAATGCTCACAAATGAGCGATATCCATACGGTTTGTGTCTATTGCGGATCGGGGGCGGGAACCAATCCAGCGTTTGCGGCGGCGGCAAAACAGTTCGGCAGCATCCTGGCCGACAGCGGCATCGGGCTGGTCTATGGCGGCGGCTCGATCGGTTTGATGGGTGACCTGGCCGAGGCGGTGATGGACCGCGGCGGCCGCGTCACCGGCATCATTCCGGAATTCCTGTTGGCGCAGGAACGCGTGTTCCGGGACCTGCAGGAGATCATCGTCACCCGCGACATGCATGAACGCAAGCAGACGATGTTCGAGCGGGCGGACGCCTTCGTGGCGCTGCCGGGCGGAATCGGCACGCTCGAGGAATTGGTCGAGCAGCTCACCTGGGCGCAGCTTGGCCGGCACAAGAAGCCCGTGCTGATCGCCAACATCGAAGGCTTCTGGGATCCGCTCTGCGTGCTTCTCGATCACATGCGCGAGCTTCAGTTCATCCGCGCGGAGTTTTCCGTCGAGCTTCTGGTGGCGAAGCGGGTCGAAGATATTCTGCCGATGCTCACCGAGGCGGCGCGCTCCGTGACCGAAGCGGAAAAGCAAATGAAGCTCGCGCCCGCCGAGCGCATGTAAGGCCGCAAGCTTAGCCTTTCCTTGGTGCGCCGGCGTCGGTCGCGTCCTTGCCGTAGTACATACGCGCGAGTCCTGCCGCAGCCGCGGCCTGTTCGCAGGCCGCGCAAGGCCGCGATGTCGAATACATGACGCACTCCGCGAGGTCGGCCCGCCCAAGCCGGTCCTGTGCATCGCGCAACGCCACGCGCTCGGCATGGGCGCTTTCGTTGTTATCGACGACGACGCGGCTCGGTCCCCAGCCAATGATCGCATTGTCCAGCACCACGACCGCCCCGTAAGGCTGGTCGCCGCTTTGCTCAGCCTCGCGCTTCATCGTGAACGCCGCCTCGACGAATTCCCGCCGAAACAGGTCGGCGGTTTCGGCCGCCGTCGCGGCCATGCCGCGCAACGTGGCGAAGGCGGTGAGGAGCGGGAGCAAGGCGCGCCGAGTCAGGCTCATGCCGGGGCACCGGGTGGCTAAAGGAACGTTACGGCCTCGATCTTGTTGCCGTCAGGGTCGAGGACGAATGCGGCGTAATAGCGGTCATTGTATTCCGGCCGCCGCCCGGGGGTGCCGTCGGCGCTGCCGCCCGCCGCCAGCGCCGCCTTGTAGAACGTTTCGACTGCGGCCGCATCCGGCGCCCGCAGGCAGATGTGCACGCCGTTGTCCGCCGCTTCCGGCAACGCAGGCCGTGCGTTGATCCAGAACTCCGGATAGGTCTTGCCGTAGCCGACGGTGGTCGGTTTGGTGCGCAGCTTGGCCAGCCCCAAGACCGGCAGCACGGCATCGTAGAATGCAGCCGCCCGGTCGAGATCGCGCACGCCGATGGAGATGTGGTCGATCATGCGGGCGCTCCCGACTTCACCAGCTTGTAGACGATCGAATCCATCAGCGCCTGGAACGAGGCGTCGATGATGTTGGGCGAGACGCCGATGGTCGACCAGCGTTCGCCGTTTCCGTTCTCGCTCTCGATCAGCACGCGGGTGACGGCTTCGGTGCCGGTGTTGAGGATACGCACGCGGTAGTCTGTGAGCCTCAGGCCGTCGATGTATTTCTGGTACTTGCCGAGGTCCTTGCGCAGTGCGACATCGAGCGCGTTCACCGGCCCGATTCCTTCCGCCGCCGAGATCAGCGATTCCTCACCGACCTTGAGCTTGACCACCGCCATCGACACCACGACCGGCTCGCCGAGCGCGTTGATGCGGTGCTCGACGCTGACGTCGAACTTCTCGACCGAGAAGTATGCCGGCACCGTGCCGAGCACACGCCGCGCCAGTAGCTCGAACGAGGCGTCCGCCGCCTCGTAGGCGTAGCCGATGGCCTCACGCTCCTTCACGGTCTCGAGCAGGCGGGTAAGGCGAGGGTCATCCCTGTTCACGGTGAGCCCGATCCGCTCCAGCTCGGCGACGAGATTCGCCTTGCCGGCCTGGTCGGACACCAGAACCTTGCGGCGGTTGCCGACCGTTTCCGGCTTCACGTGCTCGTAGGTTTCCGGCTCCTTGAGAATCGCCGAAGCGTGGATGCCGGCCTTGGTGGCGAACGCGCTTTCGCCGACATAGGGCGCATGCCGGTTCGGCGCGCGGTTTAGCATCTCGTCGAGGGTGTGCGAGACGTGCGCAAGAGCTTTGAGCTTGGCATCGTCGACGCCGATCTCGAACCTGTCGGCGAACTCGCCCTTGAGCTTCAGCGTCGGGATCAGCGACACGAGATTGGCGTTGCCGCAGCGTTCGCCGAGCCCGTTGAGCGTGCCCTGGATCTGCCGCGCGCCGGCGCGCACGGCGGCAAGCGAGTTGGCGACCGCCTGCTCCGTGTCGTTGTGGGCGTGGATACCGACGTGATCGCCGGGGATCGTCTTCACCACCTCGTCGACGACGGCCTCCACCTCATGCGGCAGCGTTCCGCCGTTGGTGTCGCACAAGACGACCCAGCGCGCGCCGGCGTCATAGGCGGCCTTGGCGCAGGCGAGCGCATATTTCGGATTGGCCTTGTAGCCGTCGAAGAAATGCTCACAGTCGAGCAGCACTTCGCGTCCGGCGGCCTTGGCGGCCTTCACGCTGTCGCGGATCGAGGCGAGATTTTCCTCCTCGGTGGTCTCGAGCGCGACCCGCACATGATAGTCCCACGACTTGGCGACGAAGCAGATGGCGTCGGCCTTCGCCTCCAGCAGCGCCGCAAGACCCGGATCGTTCGAGGTCGAGCGGCCGGGCCGCCGCGTCATGCCGAAGGCGGTGAACGTCGTGCGCAGCTTGTGCGGCTTGGAAAACAGCTCGGTGTCGACCGGATTGGCGCCGGGATAGCCGCCTTCCACGTAGTCGATGCCGATATCGTCGAGCATCGCCGCGATCGCGAGCTTGTCGGCAAGCGTGAAGTCGACGCCGTTCGTCTGCGCGCCGTCGCGCAGCGTGGTATCGAACAAGTAGAGGCGTTCGCGGGCCATGGTGCGTCACCAGAGGTAGTAGTTGGCCATCAGCGCGATGGCGACCAGGATGGCGACGACGCCAAGCAGGATGTGGTGGCGTCTCATGCGATCACCCCGAAGATGCGTAGCGCGAAATAGATCGCGCAGGCGATCACCACGATCTTAAGCACCATGTAGTAGAGCCAGTGGCGCGGAAACGGGGTTTCGGGGCGTTTCATGGTTCGCTCCGTTCGCTGGAAAGCTGCTTGCTCATGGTCGTGTTGGCGAGCCATTCGCCGCCGCGCGAGACCGTGTTGCGCTGCTGCGCGACATAGCCGCGCTTTTCGAAGAAGCCGGTCGCCGTGTCGCTGGCGTCGACCGAGATGCGCTTGGTGCCGCGCGCGCCGGCGAGCTTCTCCAGCGCGTCGCACAGCATGGCGGCGATGCCGCGACCGGTGACCGACGGATGCACGTAGAGCATGTCGAGATGGCGGTTGTCTTCCAGCGAAGCGAAGCCGACGGGCGAGCCGGACAGAGTCGCGACCAGCGTGAGTTGCCCGGCGAGCTTCTGCGCGAAGGCTTCCTCGTCATCGGCGGCCGACGCCCAGGCATCCTGCTGCGCGGGGTCGTAGTCGTCACCCGCGATCTCCTCGATGCTGGCGCGGAAGATTTCCGCGAGCAGCGGCGCGTCCGCCGGGAGGAACGGCCGCAGCGCCTGC
>Ga0299913_10005014_pt1 | contig 11239 bp, 9 predicted proteins | sample RVTome_9_FD_201360 | JGI IMG/M metagenome (GOLD analysis project Ga0299913, IMG submission 201360) | Soil microbial communities from uranium-contaminated site in the Upper Colorado River Basin, Wyoming, United States - RVT155D38 (version 2) ... | reverse complement strand
GGCCGCGTGATCACCAGCTCGCCCACCTCCCCGCGTACCGGCCGGCCGTCGTCGCCGAAGCACTCGGCGGCCATCCCGGGGATGGGGCCGGCGAACGAGCACGGCTTGATCGGCGCGATCGGGAAGCAGCCGAGGATGCCGCCGGAGATCTCCGTGCCGCCCGTGTAGTTGATGATCGGGATCCGCGATTTCCCCGCGTTCTCGAACAGCCAGCGGTACGGCTCGGGGTTCCAGGGCTCGCCGGTGGAGCCGATGATCCGCAGCGACGACAGATCGTGGGCGTGCACGTGCTCGGGACCGTGGGGCATCAGGGCGCGCACCGCGGTCGGCGAGATGCCCATGACGCTGATGCGGTGGCGCTCGACCAGGCCCCAGAGACGGTCGGGCTTCGGATGGTCCGGCACGCCCTCGAAGACCACCGCCGTGGCGCCGTGGAACAGCGCGGCGGTGAACGCCATCGGACCCATGAGCCAGCCGAGATCGGTCAGCCAGAAGAGCCGGTCGTCCTCGCCGACGTCCATGCAGTAGCCGAAGTCGTGCGCGGTCTTGACGAGGAAGCCGCCGTGGGTGAGCACCGCGCCCTTGGGCCGCCCGGTCGTGCCCGAGGTGTAGATGATGAGGCACGGGCGGTCGGCCTCGACCGGCAGCGCCTCGGCGCGATCGCTCTGCCCCGCGACCGCCTCGTGCCACCAGTGATCGCGCCCCGCCGTCCACGGCACATCGCGTCCCAGGCGGCGGAAGACGAGCATGCGCTCGACCGACGGGCACTGGGCGACCGCCTCGTCGGCCGTCTCCTTCAGCCTCACGACCTGGCCCCGGCGCTGGAAGCCGTCGGCGGTGATGAGCAGCTTCGCCTCGCAGTCGGCCAGGCGCGAGACGACGGCGCCGGCGCCGAAGCCCGAGAAGCACGGCGTGTAGATCGCGCCGATCTTCACGACCGCCAGCGTGGCGATGGCCGCCTCCGGCGACATCGGCAGGAAGACGCCGACACGGTCGCCCTCGCCCACGCCGAGCGCCCTCAGCGCGTTGGCCAGGCGGTTCACCTCCACCGCCAGCTCCGCGTAGGTCAGCGTGCGCGACTGTCCGTCGTCGCCCTCCCAGACGATGGCGGGCTTGTCGCCCCGGCCGGCCTCCACGTGACGGTCGACGCAGTTGTCGGTGTAGTTCAGGCGGCCCCCCGGGAACCACACGGGCCAGGCAGCACCGCGCGAGCCGTCGAGCACCCGCTCGTAGGGCCGGCTCCAGCGCACACCGAGGTCCCGCACGACGGCGTCCCAGTACCACTCGGGATCGGCGATCGAGCGGGCCTGCAGCTCGGCGAGCGAGGCCACACCCCACGCGCGCATGAAGCGGGCGATCCGCGAGCGCTCGAGGTGCTCGGGGGTGGGGCGCCAGACGATCTCGCTCGTCCCGGTGGTCATGGGCCGGCCCCTATGATAATCCTTCCGCCATGGGTGAAAACGTCCTCCTCGCGCGCGACGGCCTCATCGCCACGGTCACGCTGAACCGCCCCGACCGGCGCAACTCGCTGAGCGATCCCATGCTGACGGAGCTCGGCGCGGCCTTCGCCGAGCTGCGTGACGACCCGACCACCCGGGTCGTCATCGTGACCGGGGCGCCGCCGGTGTTCTCGGCGGGGGCGGACGCCGGGCTCAGGAGCAGCATGTCCGCCGAGGAGCGCCGCCAGGCGTTCGCCAGCCGCAAGAGCCAGTTCCGCCGGCTCTTCGAGCGCGCCAACACCGTGCTGGAGGGCCTGGAGCAGGTCACCATCGCCGCCATCAACGGCCACGCCGTGGGCGGCGGCTGGGGCCTCACGCTGGCCTGCGACTTCCGGATCGCGGCGGTCGAGGCCCAGCTCTGGATCCCCGAGGTCGATCTCGGCGTGCCGCTGGGGGTCGCCTCGACCACGCGCTTCGTGCGGCTGGTCGGTCCGGCCCGGGCCAAGGAGATCATCATGGACTGCCGTCGCTACTCCGCCGAGGAGGCGCGGCAGTGGGGCCTGGTGAACCGGGTCGTGCCCGGCATCGACCTGGCCAAGGCCGCGCGCGAGTACGCCGAGTTCATGGCGAAGAAGCCCTTCAAGGCGCTGGCCGAGATGAAGGCGCGCATCAACGCCGTCGCCCGGGCCGGCATGCCGGAGGTCAACGCGATGACCGAGGGCTTCCTGGAGCGCGCGTGATGCTCGCCGGCATCCGCGTCCTCGATCTCTCCCGCGTCATCGCCGGCCCCTACTGCGCCATGATGCTCGCCGACCTCGGCGCCGACGTCGTCAAGGTGGAGCGGCCCGGCCGCGGCGACGACATGCGCTACCTCGGCCAGGGCAAGGACGGCATGAGCCTGGGCTTCGCCACCATCAACCGCAACAAGCGCGCGATCGCGGTGGACCTGCAGCATCCCGAGGGCCTGAAGGTGATCCACGAGCTGGCCCGGCGGGCCGACGTCGTGCTGGAGAATTTCGTGCCCGGCGTGGCCGAGCGTCTCGGCCTCGGCTACGCGGCGCTGAGCGCCGACAACCCGGCCGTGGTCTACGCCTCCGTGAGCGGCTACGGCCAGGACGGCCCCTACGCGCGCCGCCCCGGCTACAACACGATCGCCATGGGGATGAGCGGGCTCATGGCGCTCACCGGTCAGCCGGGCGATCCGCCCACGCGGCCGGGCGGCTCGATCTCCGACGTGGCCGCCTCCTACATCGCCTTCGGCGCCGTCTGCGCCGCTCTCGTGCAGCGCTTCCGCACGGGCCGCGGCGCGCACGTGGACGTCAGCCTGCTCGCCTCCAGCGTGGCGTTGCTCCCTGACCCCTCCGCGCACTACTTCGCCACGGGCGTCGCTCCCAGGCGCGTGGGCAACCGCAATCCCAACGTCACGCCGGCCGAGGCGTTCCAGGCGCGCGACGGCTTCCTCAACGTCGTCATTCTCAATCCCGACCAGTACGAGAAGTTCTGTCGCGCGCTCGACGACGAGGGGCTCATCACCGAGCCGCGCTTCGCGACCAACGACGCCCGCATCGCCAACCACTCCGACTTCAAGGCCCGGGTCGAGGGCGCCCTGGCGAGGCGGACCGTCAACGAGTGGGTCGAGCGTCTCGTCGGGGTCGGCATCGCGGCCGGTCCGATCTACGAGTTCGACCAGGTCTTCGAGGACGTCCAGGTGCGCCATGCGGGAATGGTGCGGGAGGTCGAGCAGCCGGGGCTGGGTACCGTCCGGATGCTGGGATTCCCCTTCGCCGTCGGCGGCGCGCGGCCGCCGGTTCGCCGCCCGGCCCCCCGGCTCGGGGAGCACACCCGGGAAGTGCTCGGAGAGCTCGGAGTTTCCGACAGCGATATCGAGCGCTTGACGTCCATCGGCGCAGTCTCGGCTTCTAACTAGACTACTCGTCTTTTGTATGGTATCAGTCCGTCGTGGATCTGCGACGACGGATGGAGCTCCTCTCCGAGGCGGCGCTGCCGGATCGCGAGCAGGGCATGCCGAAGTACCGCCGCTCGGTGCCCGTCGGCGCCCACCCCCTCACCTCCATGGGCATCGCCCAGGCACGCCTGCCGGGCGGCGGCTCCGTCAACCTCATGCGGGTGATGCAGACCAACGCGTGCTCGCTGTCGTGCGGCTACTGCCCGACCTACTGCGGCGGCAAGGTCCCGCGGGCGACGGTCAGCCCCGAGGAGGTGGCGACCACGTTCATGGACGTGAGCCGAAAGGGGCTGGCCCAGGGCCTGTTCCTCACCTCCGGAGTGCCGGGCCGCCCCACGCGCGCCACCGACCGCATGCTGGCGACGCTGGAGATCCTGCGCCGACGTGAGGGCTTCGCGGGCTACATCCACGTGAAGCTCCTGCCGGGCGCCGAGACCGCCCAGGTGGAGGCAGCCACCCGTCTGGCCACCCGGGTTTCGGTCAACCTCGAGGCCCCCACCGACGCCCAGGTGCGCACGCTCGCCAGGGAGAAGAACCTCTCGGGCGACCTTCTGCCGAAGCTCGAGCTGGCCGGGCGGCTCTATCGCGAGGCGCGCGAGGAGGGCCGGCCGGGGCCGCGCGGCAGCACGACCACGCAGTTCGTGGTCGGCGCCGTGGGCGAACAAGACCGCGAGGTGCTCGAGCTCGTCGCCCGGCTCGAGCGCCAGCGCCTGCTCCATCACGCCCACTTCAGCGCCTTCCAGCCGGTGGCGGGAACCCCGTTCGAGAGCCTGGCAGCCACGCCGGCGGCCCGCGAGTCCCGGCTCTACCAGGCCGAGCACCTGCTGCGCGAGTACGGCTTCGCCGTCGAGGAGCTGCCGTTCGAGGCCGGAGGCAATTTGCCGCTCGAGCACGATCCCAAGACGGCCTGGGCGCTGGCGCATCCCGAGCGCTTCCCGCTGGAGGTCACCCGGGCCTCGCTCGAGCTGTTGCTGCGCATCCCCGGCGTCGGCCCCAGGGCTGCGCGCACCATCGTGCAGACCCGGCGCCACACCACGATGCGGGACCTGCGCGATCTGCGCCGCCTCGGCGTGGACACGGTGCGCGCCGGCGTCTATCTCACCCTGCGCGGCCGGCGCCTGGCGACCGCGCCCGCCCCGCATCAGCTGCGGCTCTTCGCCCCCGGGGAGCACCTCACCCAGGCGCCGTTCCGGACGCCGGTGCCGCCCTGCGCCTACCGCTAGCGGCGGGTGCTGAAGACCTCGCGGAGCAGCTCGGTCGTGCGGGCGGTGGGGTTCGTGCGGATCTTGCGCTCCTCCTCGCCGACCACGTGGAAGAGGCCGTCGAGCGACTTGCCGACGACGTAGCGGTTGAGATCGTAGTCTGCCGCGTGGAAGAACGGAATGGCCCGAGCCTGCGTCAGCAGGTCCTGGTACTGGCGCGCCACGCCGACCTCGTTCATCGTGCGCTCGACCACCGGCTGGAACGCCAGGGTCAGCTTCGGGGTGGTCTTGCCCTTGAAGTAATCGGTCGCCGCGGTGTCCGGGCCCGAGAGGATCGTGCGCGCGTCGTCGATGCCCATGTCGCCGATCGCTTCGACGAAGATCTCCCGCGCGAACGGCGCGGCCTTCTCGGCGGCGCGGTTCATGCCGAGCACCAGCTCGTCGACGCTTTGGCCCTGGCCGATCAGCCGGAGCCCCTGCTCCAGCGACCGCAGCCGGTCCGGCATCAGGATCTTGATCGCCTGGTTGGCGAAGAAGCCGTCCACGCGGCCGGTCAGCCCCACCGCGTTCTCGGTGCCCACGCGCAGGGCCTCCTTGAGCCCCTGGGCGATGCGGGCGTCGCCCAGCCCCGCGCCCGACGACGGCAGCTGGGGCAGGCCCTTGAGGAAGTCCGGCAGCTGCGCGGGCGAGGACGTGGCGCCGAGCAGGAGCGCGGCCAGCGTGGCCGAGATCAGCCGGGTGCGTGCCGTCACTGGGCCTCGAGCTGGCGGGCGAGCGCCGCCGGCTCGGTGACCGGCAGCTCGCAGGCGTAGTTCCGGCAGACGTACGCGGTCGGCCGGCCGTCGATCAGCGTGCGGCCCTCGAGCAGCGGAACGCCGGCGGCGGCCCGGGCGTCGCCGGCGACCGTGCCGGCGACCACCCGGTTCGGCAGGAAGCGGCCGAAGATCTCCGCGGCCAGCGGCCCGGCCTCGCCAGCCGGGGTGACGAGCGCCACCTCGACCCTGGGGCCCAGATGGAAGTCCAGCGCGCACAGGAACCGGCCGAAGGCCGTGGGGTGGCGGCCGAGCAGGTCGGCCATGGGCCGCAGCGCCGTGAGCGCCCGCGACTCGTACGCGGCCTCGCCGGTCAGCACGGCCAGGCGCAGAAGCACCTCGATCGCCACCGAGCTGCCGCACGGCACGGCGTTGTCGTAGAGGTTGCGCGGGCGGACGATCAGCTTCTCGTGGTCGTGGCCGGTGTCGTAGAAGCCCTCGAGGCCCTCGTCCCAGAACAGCCCCAGCATGTCGTCGGCCAGCACGCGACCCGCGTCGAGCCAGCGCCGCTCGAACGTGGCCTCGTACACCTCGAGCAGGGCCGCCGCGACCATCGCGTAGTCCTCGAGATAGCCCTTGAGCCGGGCCTCCCCGCTCTTCCAGGAGCGCAGGAGGCGGCCGTCTCGGCGCATGGCGCCCAGCAGGAACTCCGCGTTGCGCACCGCGGCCGCCACGTAGTCCGTACGGCCGAGCGCGCGCCCGGCCTCGGCGAGCGCGCGGCAGGCCAGCCCGTTCCAGCCCGCCAGCACCTTGTCGTCGCGGCCCGGCCGCACCCGCCGGGCGCGGGCCTCGAGCAGCCGCCGGCGCAGCGGGGCGATCGACTCCGGGTCGGGCTCGGCGGCCAGGAACAGGTTGCTCTTGCCCTCGAAGTTCGGGCCGCGGTCCACGCCCCAGTAGGCCAGGGCCCGGTCGGCGTCGGCGCCGAGCACGGCCCGGATCTCCTCGGCGGTCCACACGTAGAACTTGCCCTCGTGCCCCTCGGAATCGGCGTCCTCGGCGGAGTGGAAGCCGCCGGCGGGGTCGGCCATGTCGCGCAGCAGGTAGTCGAGCGTTTCCTCGCAGACGCGCCGGCACTCGGGATCGCCCAGGGCCAGCCAGCCGTGCAGGTAGAGCGAGGCGAGCTGGGCGTTGTCGTACAGCATCTTCTCGAAGTGCGGGATCATCCAGTGCGCGTCCACCGAGTAACGCGCGAAGCCGCCGCCGAGCTGGTCGTACATGCCCCCGCGGGCCATCCGGGTCAGCGTCGTGTGGGCCATGCGCTGCGCGTAGGGGTTCCCGCCGCGCTTGAAGAAGCGCAGCACGAACTCCCAGATCATCGGCTGGGGGAACTTCGGCGCGCCGCCGAGCCCGCCCCACTCCTCGTCGAACTGCGCGGCGATGCCCTGGAATGCGCTGAAGAGGATCTCCTCCCCCAGCGCGGTCGCCGAGCGGCGCAGGCGGTCGGTCTGGCCGAGCGACTCGGCGATCTCGCGGCCCGACTGCACGACCTCGGCCCGCCGCGAGCGCCAGGCATCGGCCAGCGCGGCCAGCAGGCGCGGAAAGCCCGGCAGCCCGTGCCGATCCTCGGGCGGGAAGTACGTGCCGCCGTAGAACGGGGTGCCGTCCGGCGTGAGGAAGACGGTCATCGGCCAGCCGCCGCGGCCGGTCAGCGACTGCACCGCCTGCATGTAGATGTGATCGACGTCGGGACGCTCCTCGCGGTCGACCTTGACGTTGACGAAGCCGGCGTTCATGACCGCGGCGATCTCGGGGTTCTCGAACGACTCGCGCTCCATCACGTGACACCAGTGACAGGCCGAGTAGCCGACCGACAGCAGCACGGGCTTGTCCTCGGCCCGCGCGCGGGCGAACGCCTCGTCCCCCCACGGAAACCAGTCGACCGGGTTGTGGGCGTGCTGCAGCAGGTAGGGGCTCGTCTCGCGGGCCAGGCGGTTGTCGCTCACACCGGTCTCGTCAGCGGGTGAAGGGTAGCGCGCTCACGGTGGCGGGCACCACGCCATCGCCGACGCGGACGGCGACGGCGGTGCCGGGCTCGGCGTGCTGGCGGCGGACCATCGCCAGCGCGATCGGGCGGCCGAGGCCCACGGAGCGCGTCGCGCTGGTGACCGCACCGATCACGGCCTCACCGGCGACCACCTCGGCGCCGGCCGGCGGGACCACCTCGCCCTCGAGCAGCAGGCCGCGCAGGTGCCGGTTGACGTGGCCGCGGTCGCGGATGCGCACCACCACCTCCTGGCCCGGGTAGCACCCCTTCGTGTAGGACACCAGCGTGTCGAACGGCACCTCGGGCAGCAGCGTCGTGGGCCCGATGTCGGCGGGAAACCGTGGCGCGCCGGCCTCGATGCGGAGCGACTCGAGCGCCTCCGGGCCGAGCGCCACGGCCCCGGCCGCGGTCACCGCCTTGTGGACGCGCTCCGCCTCGCCGGCCGGCGCCGCGATCCAGATCTCCGCCTCACCGGTCTCGCCGCCGCCGCGAACGAGCCGGACCTCGGCCGCGTCGAGCCGCCCGGCGGCGTGCGCCCAGGGGCGTGGCTCGGGCGCGGCGCCGCCCAGGCGCGCGACGAGCGCGGGGGCCTCGGGGCCCGTGAGCAGGAAGAGCGCCCACTCCCCGCTCGCGTCGCGCAGCTCGACCTTCTCCGAGAAGAGGTACCGGTCGAGGGCCTCGAGCGTGGTCGCCCCGGTGCCGGGCGGCGTCACCAGGAGGACGCGGTCGTCGAGCACCCAGACGAGCAGCACCACCTGCACCTTGCCCTGCACGTCGAGCAGCGTGGCCGCGCAGCCCTGCCCCGGGGCCAGCGACTTCACGTCGTTGCTGAGCAGCGCGTTCAGGAAGCTGACCCGGTCACGCCCGCTCGCCTCGATGACCCCGTGGTCGCGCCGGTCGACGAGCCCGACCGCCGATCGCGCCGCCATGTACTCGACCTCCGCGCGGGACGTCGCCATGCGCGTCATTCTACATGACCCGCGCGTTGACACCGGGGGGCGCCGCCGATAGATTCCTGGCGTGCGACCGCCGCCGCGCACCGCCGTGCGTCGCTTCCAGCGACGGCTCCTGGCCTGGTACGCGCGCCACGGACGGGATCTCCCCTGGCGCCGCACCCGGGCGCCCTACCGCGTGCTGGTCTCCGAGATCATGCTGCAGCAGACCCAGGTCGAGCGGGTGATCCCCAAGTATCGGCAGTTCCTCCGCCGCTTCCCCTCGCTGCGGGCGCTGGCCGCCGCCCCGGTCGAGGAGGTGCGGCACCTCTGGTACCCGCTGGGCTACAACGCCCGCCCGCTGCGGCTGCACGCGATCGCCCGCGAGAGCGTGGCCCGCTACGGCGGCCGCCTGCCCGACGACGCCGACCGGCTGCGGGCGCTGCCCGGCGTGGGCCGCTACACCGCGGGTGCCGTGCTGTCGTTCGCCTACGGTCGCGACGTGGCCGTGCTCGACACCAACGTGCGCCGCGTGCTGGCCCGCGTCTTCCTGGGGCCGCGCCGCACCGCGCGCCTGCGCGGCGACCGGGGGCTGTGGGCCCTGGCCGAGCGCCTGGTGCCGGCCGGCCGCGGGTACGACTTCAACCAGGCCCTGATGGACTTCGGCGCCACCTGGTGCACCTCGCGGCGCCCGCGCTGCCCGGCCTGTCCCATGCGCGCGTTCTGCGCCACCTACGCGACGCCGGCGGCCGGCGCCGCGCGCTGAGCTCGGCCATGCCGCTGGTGATCGAGGTCGCTGCCGGCCTGATCCGCGACGCCGCCGGCCGCTACCTGATCACCCAGCGCCGCCGCGGCTCCCACCTGGCCGGGCTCTGGGAATTTCCCGGCGGCAAGGTCGAGGCGGGCGAGACGCCGGCCGCCTGCCTGCGCCGGGAGCTGGCCGAGGAGCTCTCGGCGACGTTCACGGTGGGCGCCCTCGTCGAGACCGTCCGGTGGGAGTATCCCGATCGCACGGTGGTCTTGCACTTCTTCGAGTGCACGCTCGAGACCGGCGACATCGTGCCGCGCGAGGAACAGGCGATGGAATGGGTCCCCGGCGCCCGGCTCGCCGACTACAGCTTCCCGCCCGCCGACCGGGAGCTCATCCAGCGTCTGGCCCGCCGTTCGGCCGGGCCGTAGCGGGGCGCCGGTCAGGCCGGGCGCGGCGCGCCGCCCGCGGCCAGCGCGTCGTGGGCCATGCGCACGAGCGTGGTGATGTCGAACACGGGCAGGCCGGTGGCGCGCTGGATGTCGGCCGTGTAGGGCGGCATGTTGGTGCACTCCAGCACGATCGCGCCGAGGTCGGGATGCGCCGCCACCAGCCGGCGCGCCACCCGCACGTGCTCCTCGCGCGCCAGCTCCACGTCGAGCTCCAGCTCGTCGCCGAGCAGCACCCGGGTGAACTCCTTCTCGCCCTCCAGGCCGGCCACCGCCAGCGGCAGCTCAGGACCGATGCCGGCGCCGGCCAGGTGCTCGGGGCCGAGGCTCGCCGCGCTCACGGTCATGAGCCCCACCCGGCGCCCCGGGGGCAGCATCCGGTGCACGAGCGGCACCAGCAGCAGGCTGGAGGTGAAGACCGGCACCCGCACCGCCGCCGCCAGCTCGCGCTGATACTTGACCAGGAAACCGCAGTTGGTGGTGACGGCGCCCACGCCCTCGCGCTCCAGCGTCCGGGCACCTTCCACGAACGCCGGCAGGAGCCCCTCGGCCCCCCGGCGCACGACGAGATCGGGATCCGCGCCCGTCACCCGCTGATAGCGGACCGGGAACGGGAAGGTGGCCGCGTTGCCCATGTCGCCCGGGATGCGCGGGAAGCGGGTGTCGAGCATCAGCACGCCCACGGTGAAGCCGTACTGGTTGAAGCCTCCCCGGACGCGCCCGGCCGCCATGCGCCCACTGTATCGCAGCGCCCGCCCCGCGTGTTGTACACTCGGCTCCCGTGGACGCCGGGGGCCGCGACCGATGGTCGCCGGAGCCCGGACCCAGGTGGTGGACGAGCCCCAACCCGAACATCCCGGAGACCAGATCATGCTGAAGAAAGTGGCGGTCGAGAGCGCGGCCGAGGCGTACCTGGAGCTGCTCGCCTCGCGGGGCGTGGAGTACTTCTTCGGCAACGCCGGCACCGACTTCGCCCCGATCATCGAGGCCTACGCCAAGCGTGCGGCGGAGGGGCAGGTGCTCCCCCGTGCGATCACGGTGCCCCACGAGATCACCGCCATCGGCATGGCCCACGGGTACGCGATGGTCACGGGTCGGCCGCAGGTCGTGATGGTCCACGTGATCGTGGGCACCGCCAACGCGCTCGGTGGCATCATCAACGCCGCCCGCGCCCACGCGCCCATCCTGGTCACCGCCGGCCGTACGCCGCTCACGGAAGACAAGCTGCTGGGCGCCCGCAACCGGCACATCCACTGGGCGCAGGAGTCGTTCGATCAGGGGGCGATGGTGCGCGAGTTCGTGAAGTGGGACTACGAGCTGCGCATGGGTGGCCAGCTCGAGACCGTCGTCGATCGCGCGCTGTCGATCGCCCGCAGCGAGCCCCAGGGGCCCGTCTACCTCACGCTGCCGCGCGAGACGCTCTCCGAGAAGCTCGACGCGCTCGAGTACTTCGATCCGCCGCGCGTGGGCCCGCCGGCCGCCAGCGTCGCCGACCCCGCCGCCGTCGAGCGGGCTGCCGAGATCCTCGTCGCCGGCCGCAACCCGATCATCATCGCCAAGTCCTCGGGGCGTGATCCCGGCGCCGTGGCCCCGCTGGTCGCGCTGGCCGAGGCGCTCGGCGTGCCGGTGTACGAGCAGGCCGCCACTCACCTGAACTTCCCGCAGGACCACCCGCTCTACTGCGGGGGCGATCCCACGCCGCAGCTC
>Ga0299913_10005013_pt1 | contig 11243 bp, 7 predicted proteins | sample RVTome_9_FD_201360 | JGI IMG/M metagenome (GOLD analysis project Ga0299913, IMG submission 201360) | Soil microbial communities from uranium-contaminated site in the Upper Colorado River Basin, Wyoming, United States - RVT155D38 (version 2) ... | reverse complement strand
AACCCCTTCCAGACGTTCCTCGCCTGGGCCTACCTGGGGATGTCGATCGCCGCGACGCTGGCCCTCCGCTACCGCGATTCCTACCTCATCGGACCCGCGATCGTGTGGAGCGTGTTCTTCGCCGGCGCGACGTTCATCCACCTCGGGGAGGCGCAGGGCGGAGGCCTCGGGCACGTCCACGCGCTGGTCATCTTCGGGAGCCACGGGCTCGTGACGGCCGTGCTGGTCGGGGGCCTCGCGGCGAGCGGGCTCCTCGCGACCCGGGGGAGCCGCCCGGCCCCCTAGAGCGCGCAGGGCGCGGGCCGACTTCAGCCCGGGCGGATGCCCCGCACGATGACGAACTCGCCCGGGATGTCGTAGCCCTCGCCACGCCGGAACGGCGCGATCGTCTCGAGGTAGGCGGCGTGCGCCTCCTCACGCGTTCGATCGTGGAAGCGCGCGTAGGCCATCGCCACGGGCCCGCCCGCGAACGCGGCGCCCAGCGCGTCCTCTTCGGACTCGTACTCGAGTCGGGTCGAGATGCGGACGGTGTCGATATCGGCGAAGCCCGCGGCGGAGAACGTCCGCGCCAGGGTGGATCCGGTACCGAGACGGAAGAACAGGGGACACACCTCCGTATTCACGCGCGCGTCCATCACGGGGAAGATCCCCGCCCATCCGCACCGGTCTCGGGCACCCCACACCGCCGCCACGGCCCGGCCGCCGGGCCGCAGCACGCGGCGCATCTCGCGCGCCGCCTCGAGCGGCTCGGGGACGTACATGAGACCGAGCGCGCACAGCGCCGCGTCGAAGGCCGCGTCGGGGACCGCGAGCTTTTCGGCGCCCATGCGCTCGAACCGTGCGTGGCTCAGATCCGCCCTCGCGGCCTCGGCCCTCGCGCTCTCGACCATCGTGTCGGAGAGGTCGGTCCCGAGGAGCTCGCCGTCGGGCCCCACGGCGCGGGCCGCGGGGATCGACACGAGCCCCGTCCCGCAGGCGATGTCGATCACCCGCTCGCCCGGGGTGAGAGCGGCCATCGCGAGCAGGGTCTCCTGGGCGGGGGCGAGCTGGACGCGCCAGTAGCGGGTGTAGTGGCCCGCGGCGCGGTCCCAGCCGTAGCGCTGCACGCGGCGCTGGAGGCGGGCATCCACGGTCACGCCTCCACGCGGTCCCCGAGCGCGCGCCGGGCGACCCGGAGTTCCCGGCGCACGTCGAGCGGGTCCGTCCACACGTGCAGGTAGGGGCATTTCTCGTCGGCGTAGTCGAACACCCGCCGCACTTCGTCCTCGGAGGCGTCCGTCTCGACACGCACCGTGTAGCGGACCTGCGTGTAGGCCGGCGTCACGTCGTCGTCCACGCCCAGCTCGCCACGGGCGTCGTAGTCCGCCTCGACCTCGACCTCGAGGCTCTCGATCGGCAGGTGGTTGTCCGCCGCCCAGCGCACATAGGTCATGGCCAGACACGAGGCGAGCGCCGTCCTGCCGTACACGCCGGGATTCGGACCGCGGTCGTTGCCGCCGAACCGCTCGAGCATGTCCACGACCAGACGGTAGGGACCCTCCTCCACCTCGCAGGTGAGTCCATCGGTGACCGTCGCGGTGGTGACGGCGGTCCCGATTCCGCGCGCCGGGCGGGCCTGCAGGACCTGGACCTGACGCGCGTGCGACGCCCGGATCCGCCCGGCGGCCTCGTCCCCGACGGCGGTCGCCCCGGTCGACTTCCCCGCTCCCGCCTCGCTTCCGTCGGTCATTCTGCGCTCCTCGTGGGCGGTTCGTCCCGCTCGGCGGGCCGCGGGTCTCCACCCGGGATGACAGGGGATCGGCCGGACCCGGCTCACGAGGTCGGCGGAGACCCCGGGGCGTGACCGGCTCGACCGCGATGGCGGGAGGGGGGGTCAGCCGGGATCGGGAGCCGCGACGGCGTCCAGACCGGCCTCCGCGAGGCGCGCGTTGAACCCGCGCAGACGCTCGCGCCACGCCTCGAGCGATTCCCCGATGCGAGCCCACTCCCCGGCGTGGCGCTCGATCCACTCGGCCTGGGCGTCGGTGGGTCGCGCCGTGGCACGCCCGATGTCGCCCGCGAGGCTCCGGAGCGACGGGACGAGCGGCACTCGTTCGGGCGGTGTGTCGTCGTCCTCCCGCCAGGCGAGGTCCGCGCGGAGCGTGTCGGCCCGCGCGGCGAGCGCGGCCGCCGAGTCCGCGAGAGCGGCCGGCGCGTCGGGGAGGTCCTCGAGACGGCGCTCCCAGCGTTCGAGCTGCTCGCGCGCGCGGTCGAGATCGCGGACCGCCGCCGCGGCGTCCACTCCGAGGTCGGCGAGCCTCCGGAGGGCACCGATCTGTGCCTCGAGGTCCGCTTCTCTCGCGTCCAGTCGGCCATCGAGACGGACCTCGAGCGTCGCCTCCGCGGTGGCATCGCCGGCCTCGAGCCGGACCGCGTATCGCCCCGGGAGCGCGCGCGGGCCGTCCTCCCCATACCGGAAGCCCTCCACCTCGGGAGGCTCGGGCGAGCGGTGCCGGAGGTCCCAGGTCAGGCGTCGGACGCCCGTCCGGGCGGAGTCCGCGAGGACGCGGATGGTGTCGCCGGACGCATCGAGGACCACGATGCGCACCGAGTCCCGCTCCGCCGCGACCGCATCGGACACGTAGTACGTGAGCGTCGCTCCGTAGGGCGGGTTCTCTCCCACGAACACGCGGTCGCCGATGTCGAACCGGAAGCGGCGCACGGACGGCTCGAACCGGGTCGCCGGACGCGGCGTGAACAGGTGGACGCCTTCGGGCGCGGACAGCGCCCGGGCGAGCTCCTGGATCGGCGTCACGTCGTCGAGGATCCAGGCGCCGCGACCGTGCGTCCCGAGCACGAGGTCGTTGTCGCGCGGGTGGACGAGGAGGTCGCGCACCGGGACCGGCGGCAGCCCGAGCCGGAGCGAGAACCACGTCCGGTCGCCCGCGGCCGGGCCGGCCGCCGGGGGCGGCGAGGCCCATACGCCGAGCTCCGTGCCCGCGTAGATCAGACCCGGGACACGCGGATCCTCGCGGACCACGTGCACGTATCCCGGTGTGGGGAGCCCTTCGGACACGGCCGTCCACGTCTCGCCGTAGTCGTCGGTCGCGAACACGTAGGGAGCCATGTCGTCCGACCGGTGCCGATCCACGGCCACGAACGCGGCGCCGCGGGCGTGCCGGGACGCCTCGACGCGGGAGATCCACGACTCGGGCGGAAGCCCGGGCAGCCGCGCGGAGAGCTCGCTCCACGTCGCGCCCGCGTCCCGCGTGAGCTGCAGGTTGCCGTCGTCGGTTCCCGCCCAGATCACGCCGGCCTCGAGCGGCGACTCCGAGATCGTGTAGATCGTGGCGTGATACTCGGCCGTGGTGTTGTCGGGCGTGACCCCGCCGGAGGACCCGAGCTTGTCGGGCTCGGCACGTGACAGGTCGGGACCGATCGGGATCCAGCGCTGCCCGCCGTCGTCGGAGCGGAAGAGACGGTTGCCCCCCGCGTACAGGACGTCCGGGTCGTGTGGCGAGAGGTGGAGCGGCGCGTTCCAGTTGAACCGCACCTCGTGGGCGCCGGCCGCGAGCCCGCCGGTCTCCGGCGGGTGAGGCCGGATGTCGCGGGCCTCGCCGGTCGACAGGTCGATCCGATAGAAGCTCCCGCCCTGCTGCCCCGCGTAGATGACATCCGGGTCCCGCGGGTCGACCTGCACGTACGTGCCGTCCCCCGGTCCCACGATCTCGTGCCAGTAGTTCTGGAGGATCCCGGCGACGTTCCGGGTGGCGCTGGGGCCGCACCACACGTCGTTGTCCTGGAGCCCGCCGCACACGGTGTACGGTGTGCGGTCATCGACCGCGATCTGGTAGAACTGCGCGAGCGGGACCGTGTTCACGAACTCCCACGTCTCTCCGCCGTCGTGCGAGAAGTGGAACCCGCCGTCGTTCCCGTTCACGAGTCGGTCGGGATCGGTCGGGTCGATCCACAGCGCGTGGTGGTCGCCGTGGATGTTGCCCGCGATCCGGTCCCATTCCCGTCCCCCGTCCACGGACTTGTAGAGACCGCTCGCGAGCGCGTACAGCGTGTTGGCGTCCGTCGGATCCACCCGGATGTCGGAGTAGTAAAACGGGCGGCTCCCGATCTGCCGCGAATCGCTGACCTCGGCCCACGTGTCGCCACCGTCGTCGGAGCGCCACAGGACGCCGTCGGCTTCGGACTCGATGATCGCGTACACGACGTCGGGGTCGGACGGCGCGACCTTCACGCCGACTCGTCCCAGCGTGCCCGCGGGAAGCCCGTTGTCGAGCGCGGGATCGGTGAGCCGCTCCCACGAGGCGCCCCCGTCCTTCGAACGGTAGAGCCCGCTCCCGGGCCCGCCGCTCCGGAAGTGCCACGGTCGCCGCCGGAAGTCCCACATGGCCGCGAACAGGATCCGCGGGTTCGACGCGTCGAGGGCGAGATCGGCGACCCCCGTGTTCTCGTCGACGTACAGCACCCGCTCCCACGTGTCGCCGCCATCGGAGGAGCGGTAGACGCCGCGGGTCTCGCTCGGCCCCCACAGGTGCCCCATCGCGCCCACGTACACCACCTCGGGCCGGCGGGGATGGACGACGATACGCGAGATCCGCTCGCTCTCCCCGAGGCCCGCGTGGCTCCACGTCTCGCCGGCGTCGGTCGAGACGTAGACGCCGTCCCCGATGGAAGTGGAGTTGCGCGGGTTCCCCTCGCCGGTCCCCAGGTACACCACACTCGCGTCGGACGGAGCGAGCGCGATCGCGCCCAGCGAGAAGGTCCCCCCTTCCTCGAACAGCGAGCGCCACGTCGTGCCGCCGTTCACGGTCTTCCACAGCCCCCCGCTCGCGGTGGCGAAGTAGACGATCGACGGATCTCCGGGAATCGCGGCGATGTCGGTGGTGCGGCCGCCCATGTCGGCGGGGCCGATCGAACGCCACGAGAGAGCCGAGAGCGCCTCCTCGAGCGCCGCCGCCGACTGCGCGACCGCGGCGCCGGGAGCGCCCCCCGAGAGGATCGCCACGCAGGCGAGGAGTGCGGCGGCGCGTACGCGGATGCGGGTCGTCGCGGCCCGCGGCGAGACGGCTCGGCGGCGGGCGGAGGAGATCGGGCCGGCTCGCGTCATGAATCGCTCGTGTCGGGGGAGATCGGAGCCGTGTCGGCGGGCGATGACCCGCTATCGGCCGGAGAGGACCAGTACGGATCGTTCTCGGGAAAGAACGCCTCGCGGCGCTCCGGGTCCACGAGCGCGATGGCCGCCAGGGCCAGCGTCGCGAGGAAGGCGACGATCATCACGACGACCAGGATCTGTTGGCGGCGCCGCTCGCGCTCGCGGCGCGACCGCCGGCTGGCGCCCCGGACCAGGAGCGGCGACGCCGGGGCGGGGCTGGGTCGCGAGGGGGACGAACGATCGGCCCCAGGGTCATCGACCCGGCCGGCATCGGCGCCGGCGGGTGACGCGGAGGGCGCGTCCGGCGTCCGGACGCGGTCATCCGGGCGCGATGTGGGCGGTTCGGCCCGCGAGGGCCCGGTTTCCGGGAGGTCCAGGCTCCCGAAGACCGTCCACGGGAGCCACTCGGCGGCCGGCTCGGGACCCAGCCAGACCACGCCGTCGAGGCGGACCGTGGGCTGGTCGGCCGTGCCCCGCGCGGCCGTCAGGACCTCGCGCGGCATGAACACGATCACCGTGGCGCCCCGACTGAGCGCGGACTCGACGAGCGAGCGCCACGCGGGCGAGCGGACAAGCTCCACGCCCGCGGCGGGCGTGCGGCCCGCGGGCACGTAGATGAACCCGCGCGCCCTGCCCGAGGCGGCCGCGCGGGCGAGGCGCAGCCGCCCCTCGATCACGTCCGTGAGCCCCTCGCCACCCACGACCCCGATCTCGTGGTCGAGCCGCGAAGGGGCATCCTCGAGCGAGAAGACGAGCGTGTGCCCCTCGCGGCCGTGGGCTACGCGCTGCCCGAAATCGCTAGCGAGACCCGCGGCGTGCGCCTCGGCGATCGTGGGGACGAGCGCCAGGACGCACGGGCCAGGGGGCAGGGAGCCCGCGATGCGCTCGAGTCGATCCGCGTACGTCTCCGACATTGCTCCATCCGCTCCGGAGCATCCCCGAGTCGGGGAACTCCGTCAACGCTCGGCGGCCTCCCCCCTCATCGAGTCCCGGCGCGCCCGGAACTCGTTCCCTTCGCGCCAGTTGGGCCACGTCGCTTCCTGCGCGAGGCGGTATCCGACCTCGAACATGAGGCGGAGGTCCCCGACCGCGCCCTCCAGATCCCAACTCTCGTCGTACTCGTCCGAGGGCTTGTGGTAGCGCTCGGCCGTGTACTCCTCCCGCATCCGGCGCCCGTACTCCTCGCCCCGCTCGACATGGTCGATCCCCGCATCCGTGTACAGGGCGGGCACCCCCTGCCGGGCGAAGTTGAAATGGTCCGAGCGGTAGAAGAAGCCCTTCTCGGGCTCCGGGTCCGGGCGCACGGTGCGGCCGCGCGCTTCCGCGGCGGCCGTCAGATAGTCGTCGAGTTCGGAGTTCCCCAGCCCCACGACGGTGATGTCGTTCGTGGGCCCGAACGTGTTGAGGCCGTCCATGTTGATCGCGGCCACCGTCCGGTCGAGCGGCTCGACCGGGTTCTCGCCGTAATGCGCAGAGCCCAGCAGTCCCTGCTCCTCGGCGGTGACCGCGAGGAAGAGGACGGAGCGAGCCGGTGGCGGGTCGAGCGACGCGAAAGCCTGCGCCACCTCGATGAGCCCCGCGGTGCCGGTCGCGTTGTCGAGCGCCCCGTTGTAGATCTGGTCGCCCTCCAGGCTCGGGTCACGACCCAGGTGATCCCAGTGGGCCATATAGACCACGAACTCGTCGGGTCGCTCGGACCCCTCGAGCTTCGCGACCACGTTGTTCGACGTCGAACGCTCCACCCGGTTCCGGATCTCTAGGCTCGCCGTGAGCCCCATTTCGACCGCCTCGAAATCGGGCGTCGCGGCGGCCTCGGCGAGCGCATCGAGGTCGAGGTCCGCACGCTCGAACAGCTCGCGCGCGGCCTCCTGCGTGAGCCAGCCCTCCACGGCGGCGCGCGAAAGGTTGGCGTCGTCCGCCACCAGCCCGAACTGGGGTCCGGACCAGCTCCCCCGCACCACGTCCCACGGGTACCCCGCCGGACCGGTGTCGTGGATGATGAGCACGCCCTCGGCACCCTGGCGCGCCGCCTCCTCGTACTTGTACGTCCAGCGGCCGTAGTAGGTCATCGAGCGGCCGTTGAAGCGCTCCGCGTCCCCCGTCGCGTAGCCCGGGTCGTTCACGAGGAGGACGACCGTCTTCCCATCGACGTCGACGCCCTCGTAGTCGTTCCAACCGTACTCGGGCGCTACCACTCCGTACCCCACGAACACCATCTCGGAGTCCTCGATGGACGTGCGGTCGATCACACGCTTCGTCCACGCCATGAAGTCGATTCCGTACTCGAGCTCGACAGCTCCGCCCTCCCCCTCGATCTCGAGCTTCATCGACGGATCGGCGGCGATCGAGACCAGCGGGACGCCCTGCGTCCACGAGTCCCCGTTCCCCGGCGACAGCCCGAGGTCCGCGAACGCGTCGGTGAGGTAGTTGACCGTGAGCTCCTCGCCGCGAGAGGCTGGCGCCCGCCCCTCGAACTCGTCCGAGGACAGGGTGCGGGTGCGCTCGGCCAGGTCCGTGGCATCGATCCGATCGAGCGCGTCCTGCGGGGGCCGGAGGTCGCCGCCCCCGCACGCCACGACCGCGAGCAGGGGGAGGATGAGGACGATCGCCGGCCCGCGCCGGAACGGGGGGTGGCTTTCAGCTGATCGATTCACGTGCGCCCCTGTGCGCTGGCGGGGGATTCGGTACGGACGACGCGCAGGCACGGCTCCGACCCGCCGGACGGCACGCCGCCCATGCGGGGTCGGATCGGGCGCCTGACCGCCCCGGCCGACCCTCTTCTAGATACCGGATCGGCACGCCGGCCGCCACGTCGACCGAGACGCGGGGTTGCGCGCTCCGTGGGACCGGCGGGTCCGACCCCGCTTCGATCGCTAGCGGGGGATCCGCACCGACAGGCCGCTCGCGACGAACCACTCCCGCGCGTCGTCGTCGAGACCCACGCCGGCGCTCGCATCGAGCTGGAGCCCGTCCCGGAGGAGGACGGTCAGGCCGCCGTCGAGCGCGTGCGCGGCCGGCCGGTCATCGCGGAGCCCGAACGCGCCGAACAGCTCCACGAACAGACCCAGGCGGTCGCTCGCCCCGATCCCGAGGACGGCCGAGTACGGCATCTCGAGCTCGGTGCGGACCGCATCGGGATCTCCCGCATCGCCCGGAGCCGGGACCGTCTCCCACGCGAGCCCCAGGTTCGCGCCCAGCGACAGAGAACCGGAAAGCTCGCGGGCCACGAGGAGACGGACCGACGGATCCGACCGGCCGCTGCTCAGCTCGTCCTCGCCGACGGGGACGGAGAGAGAGCCCAGGAGCCCGAGCGAGGTCCGCGCATCGGCGAGCGTTCCCGCGAGCTTGAGCCCCACCTCCGCGTCACCCCACCCGGAGGTCACGGTCTCGCCCGCCGCGCGCAGCGAGGTCCAGCCCGCGTGCCCCAGCCTCGCCTCGAGGCCGTGCCCCAGCCCGACTCGGGCGAGCGCACCGCCCAGATCGAGGGACGACGGGTCGCCCGTGCCCCCCTCGCGCCCATAGGTCACGCCGAGCTCGAGCTGGGCGAATCCGGCGGGCACCGACGCCGCCGATTCGGTCTGGTCCGGCCGGTCCGTGACGAGCGGACCGGGCTCCTGGGACATCCCGGCGCGGGGCGTGATCGCGGTCGAGAGGAGCGCGACGGCGATCGCGGGGAGCGTCGCGCGCGGGGATGCGCATGGGGTGCTGCAGGAGGTCGGCATGACCCTCTCCGGTCGAGATCGGGGCAGAGCGAGGCAGAAGATTTAGCCTTGCCTAAAAATCATCTCCCAATCTCGAGCGGGAGGGCACGGCGCGCAACGGCGCGCGGGGGTCGGGCGGCAGCGGTGCCGGCCCCGGTCGACGCGGGTGCCGCGGGCCCTAGTGCTCCAGCCCGGCCACCCGGTAGCCGCCGTCCTCCCAGCACAGGTAGATCGTGGCGGGCCGGCCCCGGGCGCCCGGGCGGCGAGCCGTGATCTCGAGCCGCGCGATCGCGTCCTCGCCGGCGAGCGGTCCACTCCCGGCGTCGGCGGACAGATCGAACGCGAGACGCTGGCCGACCTGTCCGGGGGCGGCGACACGGCCGGCACGGACGTCGATCCCGCGGGCGGCGTGCCGGAGCCGCGCCTCGTAGCGGGTCACGTCGTCCTCCCACAGCCCCGAGGCGATCGCGAGGTCCGTGAACCGCACCTCGAGCCGCCCGGGCTCCGCTCGGACCTCGGGCGCCTCGATCGGCGTCACGCGCGAGAACCAGTGGCGCACGATCCGGTCGCGGCGGAACTCGAGCATGTCGGCCAGCGTGTCGGCCGCGAACGGATCCGGGAGCTCGCCGGCGTCCACTGCGGCGGCGATGTGCGCGTCGGTGAACGCGGCCACGAGCTTGGCGCCCCAGTAGCCGTCCGGGGGGAGGACATTGCGGAACGCCTCGTTCGGCCAGTTCGCCTTCCAGGTGGCCGGGTCGAACGCCTCCCCCTGCATCCAGCCGATCGTGGGGTGGATGACCTCGCCCTCGCGCCCCTCCCAGCCCGTCGTGTAGAAGCCGAGGGTGAAGATCCGCGCGAGCGTGGGCCAGAAGTCGAAGTTGTATTCGGTCCCCTCGCGCGGGTAATGGGGGCGGATCGTCCCGCTTCCCAGCGTCGCCGCGAAGTCGATCAGGTAGTGGCGCAGATACCCCGGTTCCACGTACGCGTCGAGCGTGTTCGCGAACCGCATGTCGACGTGGTTGATCCAGCTCGACACCACGTACAGCCCCCTGAGCTCGCGCCGGTGCTGGTGCAGGTAGTGGTCGTTGGGGTCGTCCTCGCGCCGGCCCTCGAACCGGAAGGGGCCCTTCGGGACGCCGGGCACGAACTTGCTGGCCACGGCCAGGTAGCGGCCGTCGGGAAGCGAGTCGGTGAGAGCGAGCACGCGGGCGATGTCCTCGTGGGTCATCGGCCGCTCGCGGAACTCCTCGTCCTCGACCATCGCCGTCGAGTCGGCCACGAGCCGGGCCGGGTCGAACACGACGATGTAGTCCTCGGGGGTGTGGAACCCGGACGCGTAGAGGAGCCGGTTCGAGATCACGCCCGCCGCGCTCGCCAGGTGGAGGAAGCCCTTCGGATCGAACTTGATCACGTACCGGTCGCCGAGCGCGTCGCGCACGGTGAACCCGGGGGAGATCCCCTGCACCTTGGCCGCCACCACACGCAGGACGCCGCTCGTGTCGGGTCCCGCCGACGTGGTCCCGCCCCGCCGGACGGCCTCCGGGGACCAGGGGGCGTCCCAGCGGTGGCGGAGCTCGTACCACGCGGACGGCACCACGTCGTCGTCGCGCGTGACGTTGAGCGCCCCGGAGGTCGCATCCAGCGCCCGCCTCGGGCTGAGCGCGCTCCCCACCTCCTGCGTCACGGCCGCGTCCACGAGCTCGGCGACCTCGTTGGGCTCGCGCTCCCGCGGCTCGGCGATCGGAAGCGTATCCGCATACGGGACGGGCTGGACCCGAAGCGGCACCGGGGGTCGCGAGACGCAACCGGACGCGCCCAGACACGCGAGGGCGAGCGCCCCCCGCAGGCCGCTCCTCAGAACGACCACGTGTCGCCCAGCCGCCAGTGCACGCCGTCGCCCCCGAACCCGAGCGACGTGTACCCGACCAGACCCCCGAGATCCACGAACCGGAATCCGAACCCGTAGCTCTCGTGCAGCTCGTCACGCGTCACGTCGGCGATCGAGCGCGTGACCCCGGCCTCGTCGAAAAAGAGAAAGAACTCCATCCGCGAACGCTGGTGGAGGTCCCGCCAGATCTCGTACCGCCATTCGAGCTGCAGCCCCAGCGCGTCGCGGTCGCGGAAGCGGTTCGACGAGAACCCGCGCAGGGCCGTGCTTCCCCCCGCCCGCGCGAGGTGGAAGAACGGGAAGTCGACGCCACCATCCAGCCGGTTCAGCTCGACGAACGTGCGAACGGCGAGCTGCTGCCGGGGATTGAGCGACAGATAACCGATCGCCTCCCCCTCCACGCGGTGGAAGTCGGAGGGGGTGCCATCCACGCCGCGGAAGACGGTCACGCCACCCGAGAACAGACCCCCGCGTCGCTGGAACCGCCGTCGATGCGTGAGGTCGAGAC
>Ga0299913_10005012_pt1 | contig 11244 bp, 12 predicted proteins | sample RVTome_9_FD_201360 | JGI IMG/M metagenome (GOLD analysis project Ga0299913, IMG submission 201360) | Soil microbial communities from uranium-contaminated site in the Upper Colorado River Basin, Wyoming, United States - RVT155D38 (version 2) ... | reverse complement strand
GTGGCGCGATGGCAGTCCGCGTTCGTCGAGCACCGCTGGGACGACCTGCCCGCGTTCTACGCCGACGACATCGTTCACGACGACCGGCGCCGTCTCGTCGGTAATCACGCGGAAGGGGCCGCCGAGTTCGACTTTGAACGCCGGCGCCCGTCGCTCGAGGACCTCGGCGTGACCGACGTTCGCACCACGGTGATCGCCATCCGCGGTGATCAGCTGTCGATCACCCGCGAGACCTACACGTACCAGGATGCGTACGAGCTCGACATGTTTCGACTGATCGAGATCAATGATCGCGGCCAGATGGCGCTCAGCGCGCTGTTCGATCCCGACGATCTCGCAGACGCGATGACCCTTCTCGACGACCGGTACGAAGCCACACTCTCTCCCGGCGTTCGGGAGAGCTTCCGGCTCGGTCGCATATCCATCAACGCGTACAACTCCGGAGACATGTCCGTGTTCGCGGGACTGCTGGCCGACGGCTTCGAGGTTGTCATGGGCCATCACCTGGGAGTCACCCACGACCGCGAGATGTCGATACGGCTGCTCGGGGTTCAGGACTCGTCGAAGTTCCTCTACACACGCGAGCTGTTCGTGCTCGACGAGCACGGCAGTGTTGCCCGAATGCACGAGGTGTCGCGGAACGACACCGGCGGCGAGCTCGACGCCGCCGCGGTCGCCGTCACGCATACCGCTGCTGGCCAGATTCGCCGCATCGAGTTCTTCCCAGAGGACCAGCTCGACGCCGCGCTGGCCCGCTACGCCGAGCTCACGGCTCCCCGAGCGAACTTGCTGGATCGGCTCCTCGACAACGCTGCCGCCCGCGTGGGCCGCCGGTACGCCGATGTCATCGTGCGGGGCGACCTCGACGCGCTGGCGGCGATGCTCAGCGAGGACCACATGGGCGAGGACCGGCGGGCTGGGCTGACCACCCGCTTCTTCGGCCGCGCTGCCCGTCTCGAGGCGGCGGCGCAAGTGCCGGGCCTTGGAATCACCGCGATCGACGTCGAGCCGGTCGCGGTCAGGGGCGAACAGCTCGTCTTGACCCGCGGCATCCTGCACGCAGAGGAGGGCGAGATCCGCATGCTGGTGCTCCTCGAGATCGACGATGCCGGGTTGATCTCGCGGATCGTCAACTTCGACGAGGGTGACATGGAAGGCGCCATCCAGGAGCTCGACGCTCGCCTGGTTGCGCTCCTCCCGCCGCGGGAGGCAGCCGCCACCGTCATCGGAGACCGCTTCAACCGGGCGCAGCGCGCCGGCGATGCCGAGGCGATGGCCGCGTGCCTGGCCGACGACTTCGTGTTCGTCGACCACCAGCTGCTTGCGAACGAGTTCGACGACGGCGGCGCGTTCGTGGACGTGGCCCTGCGTCGCACGGAGCTGACGTCGCAATTCTTCGACGTCGTCACGTACTACGTCTCGGCTCCTCACGGCGGCGTCGCCGTTGCGACCGAGGTGGGTGTACTCACGAGCGGGGGTGATTTCGAGGTGCCCCGCGTGTCGCTCTTCACGGTTCGCGGCGGCAAGATCAACCGCATCGAGTTGTTCCACCAAGAGCAGTTCGACGCCGCCCTGGCCCGTCTCGAGGAGCTACGGCCCTCACTGCTGGAGAACCGGGCCGTGCGCAGCATGCGCCGGATGTCGGCCGCGGTCGAAGCGCAGGACGCCCACGGTGTCGTCGCGGGCATGCGGCCGGACTTCCTGAGCGTCGACCACCGCAACCTCGAACGAGGTGTCGAGTCGAATCGCGACGAGTGGCGCGAGGTAGCCGCTCACCTCTTCGAGCTCGGATTGCGCCGGCTGCACTGCACGCCGATCGCGGTGCGCGGCGAATCCTTGGCGCTGGTGAGGCTCGATTATCTCGGCCGGCGCGACGACGGCTTCCGGTCCACCCTTCTGTCGGTCGTGGAGGTTGATGACGCCGACAACCTGCGGACCATCGAGACGTTCGACGAGGCCGACCTACCAGCGGCTTGCACAGCGTTGGAAGAGCGCGCTGTCGCGGTGTTCCCGCCGGAGGTTCGCTCGTCGCTTCGCGTGGGGATCAGCCAGGTCGACGCGATGCACTCGCGGGATGGTGCCGCGCTCCGGGCCGTGCTTTCCGAGGACTTCGAGTCCGTCGACCACCGTGCCCTCGGCATGGGAGTCCGGAAACGCGAGGAGTGGATCGCCTCGACGCTCGAGGCCACGGTCTTGGCAACGAACACGTTCGATCTCGTTGAATGGGTCCACGCGGAGCCCCACGGCATCGTGCACCTGGATCACGTCACGGGACTCGTCGGGGGTGGCGACGTCGAAATTCGCTGTGCGTCGCTGATGGTTGTCCGTGATGGGCGCGTCGCCCGCATGGAGTCGTTCGCGGAGGACGACCTCGACCTCGCACTCGCTCGTCTCGAAGAGCTGCGGCCATCCCTCCTCGAGAATCGGGCGGTGTGGTGCCGTCGCCGGATGGCCGCCGCCGTCGAGGCGCAGGACGTGGACCGCCTTGTGGCCGAGGTGCGGGACGACTTCGTGAGCGTCGACCATCGAGGCCTCGAACACGGTGTCGAATACGGACGCGACGAGTGGCGCGAGGGCACCGCGGTGCTGTTCGACCTCGGGTTGCGCCGGCTGGAGTGCACGCCGATCGCCGTGCGGGGCGAGAACCTCGCGCTGGTCCGGCTCGAGTACGTGAACGAAGGCGACGACCCGTTCACCTCGGTCGTCCTGTCCACTGTCGAGGTGGACGACGACGGCCGCGCCCGCCGCTTCGAGATGTTCAACGAGGACGATCTACCCGCCGCGTATCGAGCGCTTCACGATCGCGCCTTGACGCTGTTCCCGCCGGAGGTCGCGGACGCGACGCTTGTCGGTTACGCGCTGATCGACGCCTTCGGCGCGGGCGACGGCGAGACGTTGCACGCCCTGCTCGCCGATGACTTCGAATCGGTGGACCACCGTGCCCTCGGCCTCGGGGTCCGGACACGCGACGAGTGGATCGCCAGCGCGCTCGGTGCGACGAATCTGACGTCCGGGCTGTTCGATGTCCTCGAGTGGCTCCATCCCGAGCCCCACGGCAGTGTGTGGCTGATACGGCGCACCGGGCTCGTCGCCGGCGGCGAGGTGGAAAATCGCTTCGCGGGGCTGTTGCTCGTGCGGGACGGACGCGTTGCGCGCATGGAATCGTTCGCTGAGGGCGAGGTCGATCTCGCGCTCGTCCGTCTCTCTGAACTCGGGAGGTCATGATGACGGAGACCAAGGTGCGACCGGCGACGGTGGCCGAGCTGCCCGCGATCACGGAGGCGATGGCTCGAGCGTTCTACGACGATCCGATCTTCTCGTGGTTCCTGCCGGACGACAGCAAACGGCAGAAGGCGCTGCGCCTGATGTTCGCCACGCTCGGCCGCAAGGTGTACTTCCCGAAGGGCGAGCTGTACACGGTCGACGGCAACCAGGCCGCCGCGATGTGGGCCCCACCCGACAAGTGGAAGCTGTCGATCGGGCAGCAGATCGGGCTGCTCCCGGCCATGTTGCGGGCCATGGGCATGAGGACGCCGACGATGCTCCGCGCGCTCACGCTCATGGAGAAGAAGCATCCGAAGGAACTGCACTACTACCTCGCAGTGCTCGGCACGGATCCGTCCATGCAGGGCAAGGGACTCGGCTCGGCGCTGCTGGAGCAGACGTTGCAACGCTGCGACGAGGAAGGGCTGGGCGCGTACCTCGAATCGAGCAGCATGGGCAGCCGCGCGCTGTACTACCGGCACGGGTTCAAGGAGGTCGAGGAGCTGACCTTCCAGGACAGCCCGCCGTTCTGGTTGATGTGGCGGGAGCCGAAGGCCCCCTGACCCTCCCTCAGCCGGCGATCACGACCGGGATCGCGCCGAACTCACCCGGATCGGTCGCGAGCCCCGTGCCGCCCTGGACGATGATCGTCACGACCTGGCCGGGGAGTGCGCCGGTGAGGTCGACGCTCTCCGAGTAGGGCTCGGGTGTTTCCATCGCGCCGCCGCTGGTGATCACCTCGTCGAGCTCCGTGTCCGCGTCACCCGCCGCGAACGCCCGCAGCACGACGGTGGCCTCGAAGCCGCGGGCCTTGCCCGCGACCGTGAGCGGCCCTGCGGGCACCTCGGTGCCGGCCTCGGGTGCGTCGATCGTCGCGTTGTCGTTGACCGCGGCGATCACGAACCACCCGTTGTCGGGACCGAGCTGCCGGAGCAGCAGCGTGCCGCGCACGATTGCATCCGAGCCACCCTCGCCCGGGGAGAACACGTTGATCTCGCCGCTGCGGCTGTCGCCCTGTTGGAAGTCGCCGAGCACCCCGGCGCCGAGCGCCTTGTCGATGAAGTCCTGCGCGGCCTCCTCGGGGGTGTCGAACACCACGCCCGCCGCCGGCCAGATCGCGGGCTGTTGCTCAGCGGCCGGCTCGCTCGTGGTCGTCGTGCTCGACGAGCTCGTGGCGGTCGCCGAGCCCGTCGTGCTCGTTGTCGTGTCAGGGTCGTCCTCGCCGCAGCCCGCGGTCAGCGTGAACAAGGCGGCAGTGAGCAAGGCGGCACAGATCCGGGGTGAGGTCATCGCTATCGGTCTAACAGCCCGGCTGGCGGGGAGGCGGATTGGTCGTGCTCGACGCCCATCGACCTGGCAGCCTGGCCGCATGCCGGATCTGGCTGTCGAAACCGTGGGGCACGTGCGGCTGCTGCGGCTCGATCGTCCTGAGCGGAAGAACGCGCTCACCTCGTCGCTCGGCTGGAGCATCGTGCGCGCGGTTTCCGACGCCAACATCGACGACGACGTGCGAGTCATCGCGGTCACCGGCAACGGTGACGCGTTCTGCTCCGGTCTCGACTTGGGCGGCAACGACGGCACGCCGCCCGACACCGGGCTCTCCGAGCAGGAACGGATCCTCGACGAGAAGGGCTGGGTCGGTCGATTCCTCCTCGCGTTGCGGTTCGACACCGACAAGCCCGTGGTGGCGGGCATCAACGGCGCGGCCGTTGGTGCCGGACTCTCCTTGGCGATGGCCGCCGACATCCGCATCGCCGCCGACAGTGCGCGCTTGCACCCGGGGTACTTGCGGGCCGGCACGTCGCCCGACGGTGGCCTCACGTGGTCGCTCCCGACCCTTGTCGGCCACGAGGCGGCGATGCGCTTCCTCCTCGAGTCCCGCTTCGTCGACGCGGACGAGGCGTTGCAGCGCGGGCTCGTGTCCGAGGTCGTGCCCGCCAACAACTTGGCGACCCGCCTGCTCGAGTTCTGCGAGGCCGTCGCCGCGCACGCGCCCCTCGCGGTGCGCCGCACGAAGCATCTCGTCGCGAGAACCCCGCTCGTCTCCGACGTCGACGCCCGCGTGGTCGAGGAGATCCGCAACGCGCTCGCCGGCCTCGACAGCGAAGACGGGCAGGAAGCGGTGCGGGCCATCCTCGAGAAGCGCGCTCCCGAGTTCCGCGGGCGCTGACGTGGCGGATCGGCTCGCCGAGCAACAATCCGCGGTCGACGAGTTCCTCGACCTGCTCCGGCACGAGCGACGGGGAGACCACTGGGTCGGTCGCACACCCGATTGGTACGGCCCGGTCGTCTTCGGCGGGATCGGGCTCGCTCTCGCGGTCAGCGCCGCGTGCTGTGACGCGCCGCCGAGCAGCCGGCTTCACTCACTGCACGCGCACTTCCTCCGACCGGTCCAAGGGGGACGAGACGTCGTCTTCCACACCGACGTCCTGAAGGCGGGTCGAACGTTCAACCTCCACGTCGTCACCGCTTCGCAGGACGACAAGGCCGTGATCACGATGACGTGCTCGTTCACCGGCGACACCGAGGGATACGTCTACGACCTGTCCGGTATCCCCGACGGTGTCCCCTTCCCGGACGAGGTCGCCGAACCGGACGACGACGACTACGAGCCCGGGCCCTGGGACGTGCGCTGGCTCGGGCCGAGCGAGCTTCGAGCCGATGGCACCCGCGAAGCGACCCATCGCCATTGGTTCCGCTTTGCCCGCGCCCTCGACGACGACGCGCACCTCCACACCGCGCTGCTCGGCTACGCCACGGACTGGACCGGCATCGGGGGCCGGCCGCTGCACCTCGACGGCGACACCACCGGCATGATCAGCCTCGATCACGCGGCCTGGTTCCACCGGCCCGCCCGCGCCGACGAGTGGCTGCTGCAAGACGTGCAGAGCCTCGTCAACGCCGGCGGCCGCGGCACCCTCCGCGGCGTGATCCGCGACGCCGGCGGCCACATCGTCGCCTCCATGGCACAGGAGATGCTCCTCCACGTCATCGATTAAACGACGCCGCTAATCATCATTCTGATAGACGGCGTCGTATACTGCCGGGCATGTCTGCGCAGACCGAGATGGATCGCCGACCCGGCCGGCCGGCGGTTGGCGCCCGGGTTCCGGTCCGGGTTCCGCCCGATCTCCTCGAGGACATCGATCGGCGCGCTCGCGTCCTCGGCCGGTCCCGCGCAGCCGTCATCCGGTCGCTGCTCCTGGAAGCCCTCGGTCGCGCCGAGCTCTCGGACGATGGTGTCGACCGATCGCAGATCCGGCGCATGCTGGCGATGTCGCCGAGCGACCGGATGCGGCACATGGCCGACGTCGGAGCGCAACAGAAGCGGTTTCGAGGCAAGGCACGCCTGGCGTAGCGATGACGTTCGACTTCGAGCGAATCATCTCGACGCTGCACCGCCATGGAGTCGCCTACGTCCTCATTGGCGGGGCGGCGGCCAATGCCCACGGTTCGACTCTTCTGACCGAGGACGTCGACATCACACCGGCTCGCGATCGGGCCAACATGGATCGTCTGGCAGCCGCATTGCGCGAGCTCGGCGCGCGGATCCGAACTTCGAACGAGCCGGAAGGCGTGGAGTTCCCCGTCGAAGGAGCCTTTCTCGCCGCGCAGCCGTTGATGTTGAACCTGACGACCGAGGCGGGCGACGTGGACCTCACGCTCGCGCCCGCCGGCTTCGCCGCCGGCTACGACGCCCTTGCACCACGTGCCGTTGACATCGAGTTCGACGATGGCGTCGTGGTGCGAGTCGCGGCGCTCGACGACATCATCGCCTCGAAGCGCGCCGCCAATCGCCCGAAGGACAAAGCCGCGCTGCCCTACCTCGAAGCCCTGGCCGACGACATCGCCCGAGGTCACTGAGTCCGCCACGCCGCGGCGCCGCTGCCTCCGTGCAACGTCTGTCTGTCAGCCCGGAAGGTCCCACCATTCGCCCTCCGGATCGGCGGCGACGCGCATGCTCCGATACATCCGATCGTCGCAGGCGAACCAGTCGACCAGGTGCACGCCGTAGCTCGCCGCCACGTCACGGGCGAGTTCGAACGCGCACAGCTGCTCGGGCGGTGGGGGACCCCACGCCACCGGTTCGTCGTGGTACACGATGGCCGCCGCCGGCCCAGGTCCGAAGTTGTCGAGGCAGCAGGCCATCGCGTACCAGGGAGGGTCGGTGCGCGGCGCATGGGACAGGCCGATGTGGTGGCCCTCGGCGTCGGCGAACGCGACGACCAGACGTCGAGGACCGAACCGGCGCTGGTCGAGGCACATCGTCCAGGCGTCGTCGCCTCGCAGATCGAGTTCGGAGCCCTCCACACGGAAGGACTCCACGACAAGGGTCGTGAGATTCACTCGTCTTCTCCACGGGTGAGGTCGAGCGCAACGCTCGACGGCGGATCGAGGACCGGATCGGCCGAGCCCGCGGAAGCGAGTGAGCAGAGCGTAGCGACGGGGTGAGACGGTCCGGCAGCGGCCGAATCGACGGTGGCCGCGAAGTGCTCGTCGATCACCGCCGCCGCGGCACGGTCGGCCTCCGTCGTGGCCTGCGCGTAGACCTTGATGGTGAGCGCCGGATCGGCGTGACCGAGCCGGATCTGCGCGGTCTTCAGGTCGACGTTCTGGCTGACGAGCACGGTCGCGGCGGTGGCGCACGCGCAGATCGTGGAAGCCGATGGGCGGCAGCCCCGCGTCGTCGACGGCGCGGTACCAGACCCGCTTGCGGAAGTTGGAGTAGCGCAGCGACCCGCCGGTGGGGGAGGTGAACACGAGGGCGTGATCGTCGGCGACGTCGACGCCGTGCCGCGCGAGGTGGTGGCGCAGCATCGCGGTGAGCGACAGCGGCAGGCACATCGTGCGCCGCCCGGCCTGCGACTTGGGTGGGTTGCTGAACAGCCGGCCACCGTCGGCCTCCACGAAGCTCTCCTGGATCGAGAGCGTGCCCCGATCGAGGTCGAGGCGGCCCACGCGCAGACCGGCGCACTCGCAGAACCGCAACCCGAGCATGGCGGCGGCGTAGATCATCGTGCGGTAGCGGGGGCCGGTGGCGTCCGCCAGCCGCCCGACTTCCTCAGGCGTCAACGTTTACGTCGCCGGAACCTCCCGGTGCGGAAGGGCGTCTCCTGCGGGCGGCGCATCGTCGCCTCCTCGACGTCGCGTGGTGATCGTGAGGAAGCCGTCGGGCTTCGAGCCGCCGCGCCATCGTACGGCGGGGTGTGTCAGCAAACTCGGCCGGCGCTCACTGTCACACCCTCTGACCAACATGGTCCGATGGGGAAGCGGAACCAGCAACGGCGAGCCGAGAAGCACCGGCGGCGTCAACACCACAGCCGTGGACCACGTGTCGTATCGCCGCGAGATGACGCGCCCGACGATCGGGCCGTCGTCGAGGATCTGGTGTGGACGGCGGCCACGACGACCGATCTGGACGGACGGGCCGAGATGATCCGCCGGCTCGCCGAGGGCCCGAAGTGTGTGGTCGACGACGTGGTGCGATCCTGCTTCGACCGGATCGCCGCGGCGCTGGTGCGACGCGGGTGGCCGGCCGACGACGCCAAGCGGTTCGCCGACCGACGGCTCGATGCATCGGCGGCTGCGGCGGTGGCGCGGGCGCTCGCGCACGACGTCGTCGTCGGCGGTGGTCAGGACCGTACGAGCGCGATGAGTGACGCGGTACGTGCGCTTCGATTCCTCACCCGCCTACCGCCGTTCCCGGACGTCGACATCGGTCACGGTCGCGCGCCGGGCAGGCGCACCGCGACCGACGATCGCATGCTCGAGCGCGTGCGCGCCCTGCTGGCCAAGGCCGAGTCGACCACGTTCCCCGAAGAAGCCGAGGCCCTCACCGCCAAGGCGCAACAGCTCATGGCCCGTCACGCCATCGACGCCGCCATGCTCGACGACGGCGACGACAGCGGCGAGGTCGAGTCGCTGCGACTGTGGCTCGACCGGCCCTACGAAGCCGAGAAGTCGCGGCTCGCGGCTCAGGTGGCGTGGGCCAACCGCTGCCGGCCGGTGTGGATCAAGGACATCGGCGTGGTCATCGTCATCGGCTACAGCGCCGACTTGGCCGTCGTCGAGCTGCTGTTCACGTCGCTGCTCGTGCAAGCCACCCGCGCGATGACGGCCGCGCCCCGGCGGGATGACGGCCGGACCCGCGCCTTCCGCCGGTCGTTCCTGATCGGCTATGCCAGCCGTATCGGCGAGCGCCTGAGCGAGGCCGCCGATGCCGCCACGTCCGAGGCCGCCCTGGAGCACGGCGACGCGTTGCTGCCGGTGCTCGCCCGCCGCACGGACGCGGTCGACGAAGCGACCGACGCGGCGTTTCCCCATCTCAAGCGGGTCGGCGGCCGCGTCGGCCATGCCGAGGGCTACAGAGCGGGCCGAGCCGCGGCCGACCTCGCTTCGCTGGACGCCGGCCCCGCGATCGAAGGCCGCCAATCGGCATGACCGAGACTCTCTTCGGTCGCCGCGGTTGTATCACGGATCGTGATACTCTTGAGTCATGGCACGTGCGATCTCCGTGAGACTCGACGACGAGGCGGAGCGTGCCCTGCGATCGCTCGAGGCCGCGGGTCTGACGCGCTCCGAGGCCATTCGGTCGGCATTGATCCAGTCAGCGCGACGTCTGCGCAGCAGGTCTGAGCTGTCCGCCGAAGTTGCCGCGCTCGAGGCGGACGAGGCTGATCGCGAGGAGCTGCTCGCCGTTGCGAACTTGATGGAGTCGTTGCGTGCTTCGGGGTGATGTGTATCGGCTCAAGCTCCCGAAGGGTGTTGGTCACGAGCAGCACGGTGATCGTTTCGGTGTGATCGTGCAGGCCGACGAGCTGTTACCCCGGTCGGTTGTCCTCGTCGCGCCCACCTCTCGCAGCGCTCGGTCTGCATCGTTTCGACCTGAGATCGACGTCGCGGGTGATGCCACGCGGGTATTGGTCGAGCAGGTCGGTGCCGTAGACGTCCGTCGGCTCGGTGCCCTGTCCGGACACTTGAGTCGCGAAGAGCTGTGGGGTATCGACGACGCGCTCATGACGGTTCTCGGTCTGCAGTAAGCCGACCCCGCAAAGGAGGCGTGCCTTGAGCGAGCCCGAGGTCTTGTTGCCAGCGGAAGCCGCCCTTCGGCTCGGGGTACCAACCAGAGTGATTGTGCAGGCGATGTACGAGAAGCAGCTGCCTCGCGTGAGGCTTGACGACGGCACGCTCGGCGTCCCAGCGGAAGCGCTCGATTCCTTCCAGGTTCCGACCACGTAGCTGCCGAATGCGGGGCTTCGTTTGCTTCTGAATGCCGCCAGCCTCGCGCCTCGCTGAGCAGGTCAGCGGACAAGGAGATCGAGGAGTTCGCCCGCAACCCACCAGCTCCGAGGACGTCCCGGCTCCCCAGTGCCCGGGATCTCGGCGGGGCGCAGCACCCCTCGTTCCGCAAGTGTCTCGAGTGCCGTTCGAGCCGCCGGTCGGCTCACATTGATGAGCCCGACGACGGTCTCCACATCGAGCGCGGGATGACCGACAACGTGACCTACCAGTTGGTGGGCCGCCGCATCAGACCGGATGCCGTCCAAGCGCGCTGGCCATGAGGCGACCAGATCACCAACCGCGGCGAGGGTGGCGGTCGCAGAAGTGGCGGCGTACTCGAGCGTGCGCGCGAACCAGCGCACCCATTCGTCAGGACCAACCGTGCGGAACAACGTCAGCCCCGACAGGTAGCCACCGACGTCACGCAGGAACGCGACCGACACCGGTGGTGGTACCGCCATGCCGATGTGCCGGTGGAGCATCCAGCTGATGAGGAGTCGGCCGATGCGGCCGTTGCCGTCGGCGAACGGATGAATCGTCTCGAACTGGGCGTGTACGAGTGCGGCTGCGGTGACTGGATCGTGGCGCGGGTGGTTCGCGTACTCGACCACGTCGAGCATCAGGGCCTCGATGCGGTCGTCGGGCGGAGCGACGTGTGCCGCCCGATGTGGTGTCGGGCCACCCACCCATCCGAGGCGG
>Ga0299913_10005010_pt1 | contig 11245 bp, 13 predicted proteins | sample RVTome_9_FD_201360 | JGI IMG/M metagenome (GOLD analysis project Ga0299913, IMG submission 201360) | Soil microbial communities from uranium-contaminated site in the Upper Colorado River Basin, Wyoming, United States - RVT155D38 (version 2) ... | reverse complement strand
GAGCCGAAGAGGAGGCGAAGTCAGGCATAGAGGTCCAGCGGATCGTGGCGGCGGGTGACGAGGACGTCGGCCTCGAGCCCCGTACTCGCGTGCAAGCCCGCCTGCAGGCGCGTCCCGGCCGCGTCGGCCAGCTCGAACGAGCGCCCCGGCGGTGCCTCGACGCCCGCGCGCACACGCGTGCCACCGACCTCGAGCCGGAGATCGAGCCGGCCGAGCGCCTCGGACTGGAAGCTGAGCGCCACCGTCGAACGCTCCTCGCCGTCCACGATCACCTTGTGCGGGCGCTCCTGGACGGTCACCCGCGGCCGGTCGGCCGGCGGCGGCGCCTGGCCGCCCGGGAGCAGCACCTGGTCGAGCTGGAGCGTCACCCGCTCGGGCGTGACCTCGGTGACGTTCAGCCGCAGCGTCTCGCCCGTGCGGCCGATGTCCTTCGGCAGCTGCGCGGTCAGCGGCACCCCGGCGATCACGAGCACACCGTGGCCCTCGCCGCGGGACAGCACCCGCGCGACGATCGAGGCCCCGGGCCGGAGGGTCAGCTCCGGGAACTGCGCCTGCAACAGCAGCGTCTTGATGGCGACGATCTGTTCCACGGCTGCGGGCCACCGTAGCTCAACTTCACACGGTCGCTGCCGATCAACCGTCCGAATGGACCGTGGCCTCTACATCGCTGCCTCCGGAATGCTCGCCGAGCAGATCCGGCAGGACCAGATCGCCAACGACCTCGCGAACGCGTCGACGCCCGGCTACAAGGCGGATCGCACGTCGCAGCACACATTCGGCGCCCTCCTGCTCGCGAACTCGGCCACCGGCGCCGTCGTCGGCACTCAGAGCACCGCCGTGCAGGTCGGCAACATCGAGACGAACTTCAGCCCGAACGTCGGGCGTGAGACCGGCGAGGCGCTCGACTTCGCGATCTCGGGCGAGGGCTTCTTCGCCGTCCAGACCGCACAGGGCATCCGCTACACCCGCAACGGCCAGTTCGCGCTCGACCCCCAGGGCCGGCTCGTGACGGCCCAGGGCGACCCGGTGCTCGACGCGAGCGGCCGGGCGATCACGGGCACGGACGGCGTCGTCGACCCGCGCCGCCTCGGCATCGTGAACCTGACGAACCCTCGCAAGGAGGGCAACTCGCTGATCACCGGCACGCCCGCAGGCGCCGCCGCCGGCAGCGTCCGCGCAGGCGCGCTGGAGACCTCCGGCGCCGACCCTGCGCGCGCGATGGTGGACATGATCGCGTCGATGCGCGCGTTCGAGGCCGGCCAGAAGGTCATCCAGACGATCGACGACACGCTGGGCAAGGCTGTCACCCAGGTCGGCTCCGTCGTCCAGTAGCGCCCGTAAGCCCTTCCGCCTCAAGTTTCCCGTCGCAGGACCGAAGAAGGAGGACGCATGCTGGAAGCAATGAACTCAGCGGCCGCCGGCATGGCGGCCCAGCAACAACGGCTCGACGCCACCGCCAACGACCTGGCGAACACGAACACGACCGGCTACAAGCACCAGCGCGTCGGCTTCCGCGACCTCGTGTACGAGCAGACCGGCCGTTCGTCGGCGCAGGGCGTCCGCACGGGCGCCGGTGCGGCGGCGGTCGACGCCGGTCGCGCCTTCTCGCAGGGCGTCCTGCAGCGCACGGATCGCCCGCTCGATGTCGCCCTCCAGGGCGAAGGCTTCCTGCGCGTCCGGCTCGCCGACGGCCGCGAGGCGCTCACGCGTGACGGCAACCTGCACGTCGACGGCGCCGGCAACCTGACCACCAGCACCGGCGCGCTCGTCCAGCCGGCGATCAAGATTCCCGGCGGCGTCGCCGAGGACGACATCGTGATCGGCCCCGACGGCACGGTCACGGCCGCCGGTGTCCGCGTCGGTCGCCTCGAGGTCGTCACGGTCCGCTCGCAGGCCGGGCTGATCTCCGTGGGCGACAACGGCTTCATCACCTCCGCCGCCTCAGGCGCCGCGATCGCCGCCCCGCGGGCGACGTCGCTCAGCCAGGGTGCGCTCGAGGCCTCCAACACCGACGTCGCCCAGGCGATGGTCGAGATCATCGAGTCCCAGCGCGCCTTCCAGCTGGCCTCGAAGGCCATCACCACGGCCGACGAGATGATGGGAATCGCGAACGGGGTCAAGCGATGAGCATCGACGGTCTTCCCCAGGTGCCCTCGAGCGCGCTGCCCGCAGCGGTGCGCGCCGGCTCGGACGCCGACAAGCAGGCGTACCGCACCGCCCTCGGCTTCGAGCAGATCCTGCTCGGCCAGCTCGTCGGCGAGATGCTGCCGAAGGGCACCCTGACCGAGGGCCCGTACGCGGCGCCCATCCAGGACGCGCTGACCGGAAGCCTCGTGGCCAACGGCGGAATCGGCCTGGCCGCCCAGCTGTACCCGACCCTGCGGAGGGACGCCTCGTGAGCACTGTCCTCGAAGCCGAGCTGCTCGTCCACCTGGACACCCAGATCGCCTCGGCGCGGAAGCTGCTCGCGCTCGTGCTCGAGCAGGGCAAGGCGATCCGCGCTCGTGACGTGGACACCGTGCTCGCCCGGCTTGCCGACGTGCAGACCGAGATGGGTCGCCGTGGCGGCCTCGAGCAGGATCGCGCCGGACTGCTGCAGCGCGCCGGGATCGCGATCGGCGTCCCTGCCACCCAGGTCACGCTCGAGGGCCTCTGCGCGCTCGTCAGCCCTGGTGCTGCCGCCACCGCCCGCGACCGCTCGGCCGAGCTGCGCGGCATGCTCGCCGAGATCGCCCGTGAGCACGGCATCAACCGTGCGCTCATGCGCCAGGAACTGGCTTTCCTCGCCCACCTGACCCGGCTCGTCGGGCAGGAGCCCGAGGCCGGCTACGGCAACCCGACCGGCGGCACGCCGGGCGCGGGCGCCCCGCCTTTGCACCGCGTCCTGGACCTGCAGGCCTAACTCATGCCGATCTCCTCCTTCTACGGCCTCCAGACGTCGCTCCGCGGGCTCCTCGCCCAGCAGCGGCTGCTCGACACCGCCGGTCACAACATCGCCAACGCGTCGACCAAGGGCTACTCCCGCCAGGAGGCCGCGCTCGTCGCGTCCGCCGCGCTCGAGATCCCCTCAGGCGGCATCGCCGGCGGCGCCGGCGCCCACCTGGGCTCGGGCGTCGACGTGCAGAGCTTCCGTCGCATCCGCGACCAGTTCGTCGACCTGCAGTACCGGGCCCAGAACACCAACCTCGGCGAGTGGGCGGCCCGCGCCGGGGCGCTCGACCAGGCCGAGCTCAGCCTGGCCGAGCCGGGCGAGAACGGCCTCAACGAGCAGCTCTCGAAGTTCTGGGACGCCTGGTCGGCGCTCTCGACCGCCTCCGGCGACCAGTCCCCCGCCAAGAAGGCGCTCGTCGAGCAGGCCGCCGGCCTTGCCGGCGCATTCGGCACCGTCCGCGCGCAGATCGACCTCGCGAAGTCCCAGTCGTACGCGGAGTACGCCGACCTCGCCCGGCCCGCCGGCGCCGGCGATCCCGGCGGCGAAGTCGCCCAGATCGCGAACGAGATCGGCGAGCTCAACGACGTCATCAAGCGCTTCGTCACCTCCGGTGACATGCCGAACGACCTGCTGGACCGCCGCGACCAACTGCTCGACCGGCTGTCGGAGTTCGGGCAGGTCTCGGTCGAGGCCCAGTCCGACGGCACGATCAACGTCAGCTTCGTGGACAAGCTCGCCGCCGGCACGACCTACTCGGTCGTCTCCGGGACCACGGCCACGTGGGCCGGCCCGCCCGCCGGCGACGCCTGGGCACCCGGCGGCCGCCTCGGTGGCCTGCTCGACGCCTCCAAGCCGGGCGGCACGCTCGACGGCTACCTCACCGCGCTCGACGCGATCGCCGCCGCGCTCCCGACCGCCGTCAACGCCGCATACGGCGGGACGTTCTTCGAGACCGGCCCCGGCCCTGCGGCCGCCACCCTGCGCGTCGCCGCTGCGCTGGACGCCGACTACCGGCTGGTCGACCCCGGCTCAGGCGCCCCCGGCTCGACCGACCTCGCGCTCGCCGTCTCGCAGCTGCGCGACCATCCGAACGTGGATCAGGCCTACCGGGCATTCGTCGCCCAGGTCGGCTCGCAGGTCCGCGAGGCGAATCGCCAGGAGGGCAACTCCCAGGTCCTGCACGACGCGGTCGAGAACCGGCGCCAGAGCGTGTCCGGCGTCTCGCTCGACGAAGAGATGGCCAACCTCGTGCGCTTCCAGCGCTCCTACCAGGCCTCGTCACGTGCGATGAGCACGCTCGACGAGATGCTGGACGTCCTCATCAACCGGACTGGACGCGTCGGACTGTGAGCATGCGAATCACCAACTCGATGGTCCAGCGCAACGTGCTCGCGGACCTCAACAACATCTCCGAGAAGCTCATGCGCTCGCAGACGAAGGCGTCCTCCAACAGGGAGATCAGCCGCCCGTCGGACGATCCGTTCAACGCTGCCCGCGCGATGGCGCTCCGCCAGTCCGTGAACGGGACGCGTCAGCAGCAGCGCAACGTGCAGGACGGGATGGGCTGGGCCGACTCCACCGACCAGGCCCTGTCGTCGATCTCGGACGCGACCAGGCAGGCCCGCGACCTGCTCCTGCAGGGCGGCAGCGACTCGGCCGACCAGACCTCGCGCAACGCGATCGCCGCCGAGCTCGAGGAGCTGATCCAGGCGATCAAGCAGAACGCCAGCGCGACGTACCGCGGCAGCTACATCTTCTCCGGCGCCGAGACGGGCGTCCGTCCGTACGACCCCGGCGCCGACGACACCTACCACGGCGACGACGGCGGTCTCTCGGGCTCCGGCGTGTCGGGCATCGTGCGCGAGATCGGTCCCGGCGTGACGCTGACGATCAACATCGTCGGCCACACGGTGCTCGGCCAGGGCCAGGGCGCCAACGACGACAAGCTGCTCGACGTCCTGCGCGACAGCGTCGACCACCTGCGCGCCGGCGACGGCGCGGCGGTGCGCGGCACCGACCTCGCGCGCCTGGACACGAATCTCGACAACCTGCTCGACATCTGGGCCGGCAACGGCGCACGCGCCAACCGGCTCGAGTCTGCGTTGACGCGCCTCGACGAGGTCGAAGAGACCACGATCAAGCAGCTCTCGGAAACCGAGGACGCCGACATCGCCAAGACGATCATCGAACTCAACTCTCAGCAAGCTGCCTACCAGGCCGCGCTCCGCGCGGGGGCGAGCATCGTCCAAGCCTCTCTCATGGACTTCCTGCGCTGATCCTGGCGCGCACCGCGCCGCCTACCAGTCCCCCGGAACCAAGGAGCAATCTTCACCATGACCACCGTCACCATCGAAAGCTCACGCTTTGGCACCCTCGAGATCGAGTCGGGCGCCATCATCGAGTTCCCCGCCGGCCTGATCGGTCTTGAGAGCCGCCGCTGGGCGGTCGTCTCCACGAGCCTGACGAGCCCCTTCCAGTGGCTCCACTCGCTGGATGACCCGACACTCGCCCTGCCGGTGACCGACCCGTGGGCGTTCTTCAACGACTACCAGGTCGACCTGTCCGACGAGGACAGCGAGCGCTTCGACGCCGACGACGTCGCCGTGTGGGTCACCGTTCGCGCCGGGTCCGAGCTCTCGGACTTCAGTGTGAACCTCCGCGCGCCGATCCTTGTCTCAGAGGGCCAGGGCCACCAGGTGATCAACGAGGCGACGCACGCTCCGGTGCGCGCCCCGCTGTTCACGCCGGACTCGCTCAACGCGAAGATCCCGGCCAACGCTGTAGCGGTCGCCTAGCTCGCCGTTTGCGGCGCCCTCCGGGGCGCCGCACCATTGCCAGTCGTTACGAAGCTTTCCAAGGAGGAATCTTCACATGCTCATCGTCACCCGCCGATCCGGCGAGAAGATCATGCTCGGGGACGACATCGTCGTCCACATCATGGACATCGTCGGCAACTCGGTTCGCGTCGGCATCCAGGCGCCGCGGTCGGTCCCGGTCTACCGCGAGGAGATCTGGAACGCCGTGCGCGAGGAGAACAAGGCCGCCGTCGAGGCGGCTCCGGCCGAGCTCCCCGTAGTGTCCGAGCACGAGGGCTGAGCCCAGCTTCACTGCTTCCCGCGGCGCCTCGGCGCCGCGGGCGGCGCCCAGGGTTCGCCTTCCTGGTGTTGACGGGTACGGTCTGAGTTGAGAACTTCGACTCGAGACCACCAAGGAGCTCATCATGGCCCGATCCTCCCGCCGGCGCGGCAAGCTGCTCCTGCTTGGCGCTACCGTCGCCGTCGTCGCCGTCGCACTCAAGCGCGACAAGGTGGCTGGGCTGCTGCCGGGCCGCGGCCAGACCTACGAGCCGCCCCCGGCGCCCCCGCAGCCCGGGCCGTCGAACTACGACGCTCCCGGACCGGTGGCCAACACAGCCACGCCGGTGCCGGCTCCCGACTCCCAGCAGCCGGCCGCGATCGACGAGGCGGCCGAGGAGGCCTCGGCCGCCGCCGAGGCGGCCAACATCGGCGGCGCGGTGAGCGACTACGCAGGCCCGGCCGACCTGCCGGCCACCGAGGCCGAGCGCCCGCTGGCCGAGGCCGGCGAGGGCGAGGCCGAGGGTCAGGAGCAGGCCGAGCTCGACCTCGAGACGGCCGCACAGCCGACGGCGCCCGGCGTCTCGGACAGCGAGCGCCAGATCGATGACACGATCGAGCAGGCGGCCAACCCGCGCGCGGGCGAGCAGATCGAGCCGGTCAAGCCGGCCGAGCCCGAGGGCGAGCCGCCCGCAGCGTCGACGGCCTGGACGCCGCCGGTCGCGCCGAGCGGCGCGGCGGAGGCCACCGCCGGCGAGCCCGAGACCGCCGCGGAGCCGCTCGAGCCCGCGCCGTTCGAGCCGCCGGCCGCGGCGAAGCCGGACGACCCGAGCGAGAGCGAGGCCCGCGACAGCGCCGAGGCCGCGGACACCGGCGAGGCCAGGACCGAGCGCGAGGACACGGCGGGCGACAGCGGCGAGGCCGACGACAGCAAGGATGAGGGAGGGTCGGATTGGCGGACGTGGTCAGGGCGCTCGATCAATCCGTGACGGATCTCACGCGGCTTCCCACAACTCACCGCCCGGCACGCGCCGCGGCTTGACCCGCCACTCGAGCGCGAGCTTCCACAGCTCGGCAGGCGTGCGCGGGCCGAGCAGGTCGCACGCGGCGGCCACCTCGGCCGTCGTCATCGATCCGAAGCGGCGCAGCGCAGCCTCGACGTCCGGGAAGCCGTCCTTCGACGGCTCGGCGCCGGCGGCGACCACCGCCTGGCGCACCCGCTCGTATGGCCCGAACCCCTCGATCCGCTCGCCTTCGCCGAGTGCGATCGCAGGCGTCGTCACCCCGCGCCCGCGCTCGAGGTCGGCGGCGAACCGCTCGAGGATCGCCGCCGATCCGAAGTCGACCTCCAGCCGGCCGAGGTCAAGGCCGCCGGTCTCGCGCGCAGCGTCCAGCAGTGCCGGCGCGTTGTCCATCCGCCGCCCCTCGAGCAGGATCGCCTCGCGCAGTCGCCGGATGAAGCGCGCCGGGTCTGCCTGGTCGGCCACGGCCGAGATCGCGAGCCCTGCTGGGTGGGTCGACGAAGGCACGTTTCGCATGAACACGCGCGGATCGGCGGGCATCCCGCTCTCGGCCGCGGCGTCGACGGTCTCGAGCGCCAGCGCGGCAGCGTCGCGGGCTTCGATCTGGCGGCGCAGGCCCACGATCACGAAGGTGAACCGCAACTGGTCGCCGAATTCGACCTGCAGGCGGCGGAGTTGCGGCTCGGCCGCCCATGACCATGGGCAATATGGATCCGTGAAGACCGTCGCCGCGATCTCTGGCACATCGGCCACAATAAGGCCGACCACATGAGCACGCTCGTGGGAATGGAATTGAGCGGCCGTTACCGGCTGGACGCCCAGATCGGCGCCGGCGGGATGTCGACCGTCTACCGAGCGCTCGACCAGACGCTCGAGCGGCGCGTGGCGATCAAGCTGATGCACCGCGAGATCGCCTCGGACTCGGACCAGCTCGAGCGCTTCCGGCGCGAGGCGCGCGCCGTGGCGCAGCTCTCACACCCGCACATCGTCGGGGTGATCGACGCCGGCGAGGACGAGAGCCGCCCGTACATCGTGTTCGAGTACGTCGAGGGCGAGACGCTGAAGGACCGGATCCGCCGCATGGGCCGGCTGCCGCTGGACGAGGCGATCGCCTACGCGATCGAGATCGCGCGCGCGCTCGGCTGCGCTCACGGGCGCCACATCGTGCACCGCGACGTGAAGCCGCAGAACGTGCTGATCGATCCCGAGGGCTCCGCCAAGGTGACCGACTTCGGCATCGCGCGCACGCTCGACCAGGAGGGCCTGACGGCCGACGGCCGCGTGCTCGGCACGACCGACTACGTGTCACCCGAGCAGGCGCTCGGCCACGACGTCAACGGCCAGTCGGACATCTACTCGCTCGGGGTCGTCCTGTACGAGATGCTCGTGGGCGACGTGCCGTTCCACGGCGAGACGCAGGTGTCCGTGGCCATGAAGCACGTCCGCGAGGACATGCCCGACCTCCAGTCGCGCCGGCCGGAGGCCTCGGCAACGCTCGCGTCGGTGCTCGACCGGATGACCGACAAGGACCTCGCGCGCCGCTACCCCGACATCGGCGCGCTCGTCGCCGACCTCGAGGAGGCGCTGGCGATCGAGGCCGCACGCTCGGGCAAGTCGACCGGCGAGGCGACCGCGGTGCTGCGGACGCTGCCGGAGTCGGCACGACGGCGGCTGCCGTTCCGCCTGCGCCACAAGCTGCCGCTGGTGGCCGTGATCCTCCTGCTCGCCGCGGCCGTGCCGATCGTGGCCTTCGCGCTGAAGGAGGGCGTCGACCGCACGCAGCGCGGGACCGGCGTGGGCAACGCGCAGCCGCCGGCGGGCGAGTCCGTCGTGTCCCTCGCTCGCGCGTCGGCGAACGACTTCGACCCGCTCGGTGACAACGAGGAGCACCACGGGCAGGCGGCGCTGGTCGTCGATCGCGATCCGGAGACGACGTGGAGCACCGAGGGCTACAGGAGCGGGCTGGCCGGCGCGAACAAGGCCGGCGTGGGCATCTATCTGGACGCCAAGCCGGGCGTCGAGGCGGTGCGGATCGAGCTCCAGAGCGAACCCGGCTGGAAGGCGGAGATCTACGGTGCCGAGGGCAACCGCGTGCCCGAGAGCATCGAGGACGGCTGGACGCGGATCGGCGGCGGCAACGTCCGCAGCGACCACCAGCGGTTCCGGCTCGACGTCGCGGGCCGCCGCTACCGCTACTACCTCGTCTGGATCACCGCGCTCCCGCCCAGCGCCCAGCGCGTCGAGATCGCCGAGATCTTCCTGTTCCAGAAGAGCGCGACGCGGTAGTCGGCGGCCGGAACGCCAACTGCGCTGGGTGGGGAAGTGGTGGGCTGCGGCGGCCGTGGCGGGTTCGCCGCGTGTGGGTTTCGCCCGATTCGGCGCGCCTGAGCTCGCGAGATGTGAGTTTCCGTCCTCTGGCGTGGGTTTCGCCCCACTCGCGGCGCACGATGTGGGACTTATCGGCCCTCACGCCATGCGCTTCGCCCATCGCGCGGCGCACCGTCACGCGAGATGGGACTTACGCACGCATGTCATGCGCTTCGCCCATCCCGCCGCGCGCAACGGCGCGACATGGGCGAAGCGCATGAACCCTCACCCCACGCCCGCGGACACCCACTTCCCCTACCCAGCGCAGTTGACGTTCCCGGCCCGGCGCAACGCCGGCGACCGCGCTAGAACGCGTGGCCCGAGCGCTCGGCCTCATAGCGCTCGATCGCGTAGCCGATCAGGCGATCGCACAGCTCGGCCCCGCCGACGCCGCTCGCCTCCCACAGCTTCGGGAACACGCTCGTCTGGGTGAAGCCGGGCATGGTGTTGAGCTCGTTCACGAGCACGCGGTCGCCCTCGACGAAGAAGTCGACGCGGGCGAGGCCGCTGCAGCCCACGCGCACGAACGTGTCGACCGCCAGTCGTCGTACGTCCTCGCGGACCGCATCGCGGATCCGCGGCGGCACCTTCAGCTCCATCGCGCCGTCCGTGTACTTCGCCTCGAAGTCGTACCAGTCGCCTTTGAGGATCACGATCTCGCCTGGCGTCGACGCCTCCGGCTCGTCCCGGCCGATCACCGAGCACTCGACCTCGATGCCGCTCGAGAAGCCCTCCACGATCACGAGGCCGTCGTGGCCGAAGGCGCTCTCGAGCGCGGCGTCGAGCTCCGCCTCGGCCCACACCTTCGCGATCCCCACGGATGAGCCGAGCCGCGCGGGCTTGACGAACACCGGCGTGCCGAGCACGGCCAGCTCGGCCCGCACCGCCTCGGGCTCGGTCTGCCAGCGATGCTCGCGCACCGCCATGTACGGCACCTGCGGCACCGACGCGGCGGCCAGCACCTCCTTGAAGACGACCTTATCCATGCACAACGACGAGGCGAGCACGCCGGCGCCCACGTACGGCACGTCCAGCAGCTCCAGCAGCCCCTGCACGGTGCCGTCCTCGCCGAACGGGCCGTGCAGGACGGGGAACACCGCATCCGCCCCCAGCAGGCCGCGACCCGGCGACAGCGCGAGCGTCTCGCCGTCGTGCAGCCACGCGCCCGATCGAGCGATCGTGACCGCCACAACGTCGTGCCCGGCCTCCGCCACCGCCTCGCGCACGAACGCGGCCGAGCTCAGCGACACGTCGTGCTCGGACGACCGGCCGCCGGCCAGCACGGCGACTCTCATGGGCCGACCGTGGCGGTCGGGGTGGGCGTCGGCGTGGCCGTCCCCAGCCGGCCGACCACGATCCGCACGCGCGAGCCCTCGGGGCGCTCCTCGAGCGCCTCGGGCGACTGCTCGAGAACGACACCGTCGTCGGCCTCGTCGGTCACCGTCTCCTCGCGTACACGCACCTCGAAGCCGGCCGCCTCGAGCATCCTGCGCGCCTCGTCCTCGGCCTCGTCGACCACGTCCGGGACCTCGACGTCGGGCGGCGCCTTGGCGACCGTCAGTTTGACCGCGGTCCCCTTCGCCACGGTCTTGCCCTCGGCCGGGGTCTGCTCGAGCACCGTGCCGGGATCCTCGTCGACCGTCTCCTCCTCGGTCACCTCGCCGACGCGCAGCCCGGCCGCCTCGATCGCGCTGCGCGCGTTCTCCTCGGTCTCGCCGACGACGTTGGGGACCTCGGCCTGCTCCGGCCCTTGGGAGACCCGCAGCGTGACGGGGCTGCCGCGCTCGATCAGGCTGCCCTGCGGCGGCGCGGTGTCGACCACGCGACCCTTGTCCACGTCGGCGGAGAAG
>Ga0299913_10005009_pt1 | contig 11245 bp, 14 predicted proteins | sample RVTome_9_FD_201360 | JGI IMG/M metagenome (GOLD analysis project Ga0299913, IMG submission 201360) | Soil microbial communities from uranium-contaminated site in the Upper Colorado River Basin, Wyoming, United States - RVT155D38 (version 2) ... | reverse complement strand
AAGGCAGTCAGCTCCTCGAGCTCCTCGGGGCCGACCCCGTGATCCGCCAGCAGCTCACGCAGTCGCGTTACAGAACCCGACGGGTCGCGATAGGCATCGAGGTCGTGATCCGACGCTTCGTGCATCCACAGCTCGCATCCGGTCTCGGCGACCACGCGCGCGGCCAGACCGTAATGATCGATGTGGGTGTGGGTGATCACCAGGCGGGAGATGTCGCCCGGATCGTGTCCGGCAGCGGCCAGCGCTCCAACGAGGTCGTCCCATCCTCCTCCCGGCTCGTCGGGAAGGTGCATGCCGCAGTCGACCAGCGTCGAGCTCGAACCATCGGCGAGCAAGAACGCGTTGACCCGGTCCAGGCCGGGCCACGGAAGAGGAAGGACCAGGCGGAATACGCCGGGGGCCGGCTCGCGCCGGCGGTGCTCGAGCAGCGGCTACTCGTGGACGCGTTCTTTGATGATGAAGTCGACGCGCACCCGAACCCGGTAGGTCGGCTCCCCCGCCTCGATCGTGCCCTGGATGTTTTCGACCTCGAACGTGGTCAGGCCCTGGATCGTCAAGCTGGCGCGATGGACCGCCTCGGCCACGGCTTCTTCGATCGTCGGACCCGTGGCAGTGAGATCGATGGATTTCTCAACGGACATGGAAAGGCCCCCTGTCGTTAGACGAGGGGGCCATCCTGCCAGAACGCCTACGGGTGCCTAGAGGGAGCTTCTCAGAGGGGAGGAGAAGGTAGGCGTCCGGTGGCACTTCACGGGGGGCCGGTTCCGGCACATCTGGCGACGGTAGTCCGTAGCCAAAACGTCCCGAGAGATGGCGAGCCACCACTTCACCGAGGAGAGGCTCACAGCAGCGTCCTTGGGACCTGACATCCAGGCACAGGACCTGCTCATCTCGACACCTTCCTTCCCGTTTGGGGGTCCATCTGCATCCGTCGGAGCATGTCTTCGCCCCGCGGGAAGGCACTCCTTCACGCACTAGATAAAAAGGTGGCCTGACCAGCCCAAACGCGTCGAATGTCCCGATTTTTTTTCTGCCGACGCCCGAGTCGGCGTTAGACGTAGCCGCGGATCTCGGCTGCGTGGGCCACTCGTTCGACCGCGATGTCGAACGCCGCGTCGCGCAGGGTGGTGCCTTCCCGCTCGGCCCGGGTGAAGACCTGGTCGGTGGCTTTCGTCATGCGTTTCTTGAGCTCGAAGTTCACCTGGTCGAGCTCCCAGCGGAACTGCTGGATGTTCTGGACCCATTCGAAGTAGCTGACGGTGACCCCACCCGAATTGGCAAGGATGTCGGGGAGAACGGGGATCGAGCGTTCATTCAACATCGCATCGGCGACAGGAGTGGTCGGTCCGTTGGCAGCCTCCACCACCATCTTGGCGTTGATGCGCGATGCGTTCCCCGAATGGATGACACCGTGGATCGCAGCGGGGATCAGAACGTCGCATTCCAGCTCGAGTAACTCCTCGTTCGTGACGCTCGTTCCCCCTGGGAAATCGGTGACCGAAACAGAATCCGTACGGTAGATCGCGAGCGCATCGAGATCGAGGCCATCCGGGTTGTGGGTACCACCACCGACGTCGGAAACTGCGACGACCTTGGCCCCGGTCTCCGCCGCGATGGCGGCCGCCCAGAATCCGACGTTCCCATAGCCCTGGATGGCAACGCGCGCCCCGCGCCAGTCGATCCCCAGCCGCTTGCATGCCTCGCGCGTGCAGATGATCACACCGCGGCCCGTGGCTTCCTCGCGTCCCGGAGACCCGCCCAGCTCGACCGGCTTGCCGGTGACGATGCCCGGCGTGTATCCGTACTTCTGCCCGTACGCGTCCATCATCCACGCCATCGTCTGCGCATTGGTGCCCATGTCGGGGGCGGGTATGTCGCGATTGACGCCGATGATGTAGCCGATCATGCCCGTGAAACGACGCGTGAGGCGCTCGAGCTCCTTCTGCGACAGGATTCCGGGCTCACATTGGACGCCGCCTTTGGCCCCCCCGAAGGGCACGTCGATCAGCGCGTTCTTCCACGTCATGAGCGCGGCCAGCGCCCTCACCTCGTCGAGATCGGCCGATTCGTGGAACCGGATGCCGCCCTTGTAGGGCCCCCGAGCGCCGTTGTGCTGGATACGGAATCCGCGATAGACGACCATGCGACCGTCGTCCATGCGCAGCGGTATCTGAACCGCGAGCTCCCTGTAGGAGGTTGCCAGTACCTCACGCATCTCTTCGTTCAACCCGAGCCGGTCGGCCGCCCCGTGGAAGAAGTAGGTGGCGGCCTCGAACGGCGTCATGTCGTCGGACGGCTCAATCGCACGCGGCCGGTTCTCGGTCTTGGCCATCGCGGGAGGTTACTTCGCCTTAGTGCAGAGCCGCCGTAGAGGGATCGTGGAACGGTTCGGGCTTCATGGCTAGTTGGCCCGCTAGGAACCTCTTGGTGTGCTTGTAAGAGGTCTCGATCAGTTGGTCGGTGTGTTCCATCGATGCGAACGGAACGAACATCTTCAGGGGCGCGGTGGGGACCAGGATGATCTTGGCCCGCTCCGCATAGAGCTTGAGGTCCGCCCCCAACCGTTGGGCACGTGCCAGCGTGAACGCGTGGAAGAAATAATCCATGGGTCGCTGCAACGGTCGACGCTGATTCGTGTGGGAGGTCGAGTCGATGACCCACAAGGTCGTGGCGCCTCGGTCGATCGCCGGGGCGATCGGCACGTTGTTCGCTACGCCACCGTCGATGTAGAGCCGGCCCTCTATCTCGACCGGCGGGAAGACTCCGGGCATCGCGGCCGAGGCGAGCAACGGGAGCGTCAGCTCGCCCTCGGTGAAGACCCGTTCGTCGCCGGTCTCGAGATCGGTCGTGACGATGGCCAGCGGCACCTGTGCGTCCTCGATCCGGGCGTCCGCTCCGAGCGTGGTTGCGATAAGCCGCTCCAGCCCGCTGTTCTCGAAGACCCGATTCCCGCGCACGAACATCCGGGCCCAGCCGGCACGGAACCGGCCGCCCGGGAAGAGATCGTCCTCGCCCAGGTTCCGCCAGATCCGCTCCAGGTGATCCATCCCCTCGAGCGTCGGGTTCATCGCCACGAACGTGGCGTTCATGGCCCCTACGGAGGTACCGGACACCAGATCGGGCCGCACCCCGTGCTCGAAGATCGCCTTGAGCGCGCCCACCTGCAGAGCACCGAGCGGCCCTCCGCCCGAGAGGACCAGAGCCGTGCGGTCGGCCTTTCGAGACGCGAGCCGGCGCAACCACTGCGCGCGCGACGGTGGGGACTGAGCTCCCATACCTAGATTGTCGGCTGCGGAGATGCCCTCTATGAGGATTTAGCTCTTAGCGCGAAACCGACTTTTTAGCGCTCGAGGCTCGTTTCTGTGCCTTCTTAGCCGCAGCAGCACTGGACGCACGGGCCCGCTTGACGGAGGTCGCGGCCTGCTTGCGAGCGGTTTTTGAGGTGGTCTTCGCCGCCTTCTTCGTAGCGTCGGCGGCCTTTCGAGCCGTCTTGCGGACCTTCTTGACCTCTTTGGACTTGGAGAGGCCCTTTGCGCTCTTTCGACCGGCATCGAGGGCCGTCTTCGCAAGTGTGCCGGCAGCTCCGGCCGCGACTTTGGCCGCTCCCGTCGCGACCTTCAGCTGCTTCTTGGCGCGCTTAGCGTCACGGGTCTTTGCAACCTCGCGCGCGGTCTTCTTCGCGGTGACTGCCGCCTTCTTGCCCGCCTTTGACAAGCTTCGAGACGCGGCCCCGATCTGCTTCTTGGCCTCTGCGACCTGCTTCGCGCTCTTGGACTTACGTGCCATCACGACCTCCCTATCGCGTCACGTCGAACGGAGCTTATCTATCGAGATGGATCCTCAACCATGTGCGATGCCCGCATGCCGGACAGCGGAACCAGCTGTGGTGGTACTTCACCACCGGCAGATGGAAATGTACCGGGAAGAAGAGCGCCGCCAACTCGATGTAGCTGACGCGGGTCTCCTCTCGGCAGGTCGAACACTCGACCGTGCAGGTCAATCGTTTCCGTTCGCTGGAGCTGTACAACGCGTACTTCCCCGGAGCCGAAGCCCCCGGTCCCGTCATCCGTCCTCCCTTGCGCCGACTGGGGCCGCCACCGAGCCGTCGTCCGGTCGAGGCTCCTCGCCCTCTAGTACCCCAGCGAGCGCGCGGTAAGCCTCCGCTCCCGGATGACTCGGAGCGAAGCTCAGGATCGACCGTCCCGCCTGCGTCGCCTCGGCGAAACGGATCGACTTGCGCACCGCGGGTTCAAGAACGCGCACGTCGTAGCGGACGCCTACGTCGGCGAGTACCTCTTGCGCGTGGCGCGACCTCCCGTCGAACATCGTCGGGACGAGGCCGATGAGCTCGAGCTTCGGGTTCGTGAAGTGCCGGATGTCACGCACGGTTTCGAGCAACTGACCGACACCTCGGTGGGATAAGGCTTCGCATTGCAGCGGGATCACGACACCGTTCGCCGCGGTCAAGCCATTGATCGTCAGGATGCCCAGCGACGGCGGGCAATCGATCAACACATAGTCGTAGTCATCGAGCGCATCCCTCAATGCCCGCTGTAACGCGTACTCACGCCCGGTCTTCGCGAGCAGCACAGCCTCGGCCCCGGCGAGGTCGATGTTCGAGGGACAGAGATCGATCTCTTTGTGGATGATGACCTTGTCGATCGGGAGCCGGCGGACGAGCACGTCGTTGATGGTCTCGTCGAGAGAATCGGGATCGACCCCCATCGAATACGTAAGCGCGCCCTGAGGGTCGATATCGATACCGAGGACGCGTCGCCCCCGCTCTGCGAGTGCGGCACCGACCGACAACGTCGAAGTCGTCTTTGCCACGCCGCCCTTCTGATTGGCGAAGGCGAGCACGCGCGCCGTCACCGGATCACCTTCGAGTTTCTTTGTCCGGGTCGCCGGTTACGAGTCCGATCTCGCCCAACACGCGGTTCACGTTTGCCAGATCGAGGCCGCGTCGGGCCAGCGCGTCGCGGATCTTGTCGGCGAGCTCGTCGAACTCCTCTTGCTCGAAAGTCTCGTAGCCGTCGAGATAGCCACGCGCGTAATCCCACGACACGTATTCCTTGGGGTTGGGATCGAACGCGGGCTCGTGTGCCGGTGATTCGCCTTCGTTCAGTAGCTCCACGAGGTTGCCGCGCAACAGGTCCCACGCAAGGTAATGGTCCTCGTCGCAATCGGGGCAGTAGAAGACCGCCCCCTTGATCCCGCGGGGGCCGAGCAGCTCCTTCAACATGTCGACGTCGGTCAGGTCTTGAGTCAGAGCGTCGCGCTCGTCCTCCGATAGCGGCGCGTCTTCCTCGTGGTACTCGTGCTCGTCCTCTTCCATGGCCGTCATCGTAAGCGGAACACGAGCCGGCCCCTGCGGGCTAGGCGGAAGTGACTACCCGAAATAGCCCGGATTGTTCATTCCTCCTAAGAGGCATTGGTGCCATCGTCTTTCTGACAAGACCTCGAACACAGCTCGAGGATCGGGGGAAGGGGCATCGATGCGCGAGATAACGCGCGAACGACCGCTGGTGTTGGTTGTAGACGACGACGAAGATCTCCGCGCGCTCGCGCAGATCCAGCTCGGCGATGGTTATGACGTATTGCAGGCCGACGACGGCGAACGTTGTATCGAGCTCGCCGTCGAGCATTCTCCGGACGTCATCTTGCTCGACATGATGATGCCCGGGATGAGCGGCGCGGACGTATTGACCGCGTTGTCCGGCAACGACATGACTGCGAACATCCCCGTTATCTTCCTTTCGGCATTGACGGGTCTCGAGGACCGGGTGCGCGGACTCGAGGGCGGTGCCGTCGACTACATCCCGAAGCCGGTCCAGTCGCGTGAGTTGCTGGCTCGGGTCGGCGTTGCCGCTCGGACCCACGCGAAGCATCAAGAGCTCGTCGCGCGTCTGGGACTCGATCAGGCCACCGGCCTCGGTGACGAGGCTGCCTTCCAAGAAAGGCTCGCCCAGGAGGTCGCTCGCTCGGAGCGTTCACTCGCTTCCTTGTCCGTCGCGCTAATCGACATCGACAACATGAAGACGATCAACGAGGAATCCGGTAGTGCGGCGGGCAGCGACATCATCAAGGAAGTCGGGATCCTCCTGGCCCACGTCTTCAGAGCCTCCGATGGAGTCTTCCGGCAGGGCGCAGATGATTTCGCCGCGGTTCTCACCGACACGGATGTAGCAACCGCTTTCCTCGCTGCAGAGCGATGCCGCCACGCGGTCTCGGAATTGAGCGTTAGCGGACGCGCGGTGTCGGTCTCGATCGGTGTCGCGGAGTTCGCCGCGGGCCGCAAACCCGATGAGCTGATCGCGAAAGCTCAGATCGCATTATTCCGGGCAAAGGAATCCGGCGGGAACCGCTCGTGGCGCGCAGACGATCCCCGTCGTCACGCGCTCAACCCGATCTCGCTATCGGAAGACCTGACCGCGCGTGAGTGGGACATCCTCGCTCACCTCGCCAATCGCAGGACCGAGGTCGAGATCGCTCGCCGCATGGACATCAGGCCCGGCACGGTCCGCAGCCACAAGGCCCGCATCCGTCGCAAGCTCCACGTCGATCCGGATCTTCGCCTAGCGGACTTCGCACGCAGCAACTTCCGTCAGCTCATCGAACGCATGGATCGCCTCGAGGAACCGGTAAGTACGTGAGCAGCGCGATCCCTCGCGTCCTAGTCGTAGACGACGATCCCGACATCCGGACGATCGTGGGTCTGAATCTGGGCCTCGCCGGGATGCAGACGGGTGAAGCCAGCAACGGAGACGAAGCGCTCACCATGCTCTCGACCGGCGAATGGGACGCCTGCATCCTCGATCTAGCGATGCCCAAGACCGACGGGGTCACGGCGCTACGCGAGCTGAAGGCCAAAGAGATGCTGAATGATCTCGTCGTAGTCGTCCTATCGGCCACTAGCTCCCCCGCACGGGCGATCGAGGGTCTGAAGCTGGGGGCCCACGCGCATCTCACGAAACCCTTCTCCCCCGCCGCCGTGGCGACGCTTCTCCAGGAGCTCATCGACCTGTCGCCGGAAGAGCGGCACCGTCGGCGTATCGGCTTCCTGGAACGTGCCGGTGAGCTCGAACGTCTCGGGATCGAGACCGTCTGATGAGCAAGCGACTGCGGATCCTCATCGTCGGTGGCGACGCGTCTTTGTGGGTCGCTCTTTCCGCCGAGCTGCCGGGATCGTCTCAGATCGTGGTGCCCAACAACATCGATGTCGCCACACTAGAGGGCACTGCCAAGAACATCGACGTCGTGGTGGTGGTAACCGAACATACCGCCCCCGACCCTTGTGCACCGGTGCGAGCCATCAGGGAAGCCCGCCTGGAACGCCGCGCGATCGTCATCGCCAGCGAGGCGGATCAGCGCACCGCAGCAGAATCACTCGGATTGGGGATCGCCGGCTACGTCGTCAGAGGTACCGCCGCCGAGCAGCTCGCAAGTGCGATCCTGCAGGTCGCCGCCGGTGGAGCTTTCTACGATGCTCCCGCAGCCGCGGTGCTCCAGCGTTCGGAGGACGTCCGCACCACCGGAACGATGATGAGCTCGGCGCGCGCACTGGCCTCGGCTCTCGAATTGAAAGACACCTACACGGGAGGACACGCCGAGCGCGTCACCTCGATGGCGATCCGTCTAGCGCGCACTGCACTCCACGAGGAAGCGCTCCCCAGTGAGGCGCTCGAGGCCGCGTTCCTCCTCCACGACGTCGGGAAGATAGGGATCCCCGAATCGATCCTGAACAAACCAGATCGTCTGACCGACACGGAACGGCGGGTGCTCAACACGCATCCGATCCTGGGAGAACGCATCGTCACGCCGTTAGGTTTCCCGGAGGTCGTCCGTCAAGTGATCAGGCACCACCACGAGCGATGGGACGGCACGGGTTACCCCGACCGGCTGGCGGGCCGGAACATCCCCGCTGCGGCCAGGATCTTCTCGATCGCCGATTCGATAGATGCGATGACTTCGATCCGCCCCTACCGGGCCCCCGTGACGTTCGAGGAAGCGATCGACGAGGTCATCGCGCATGCCGGCACGCAGTTCGATCCCGATCTGTGTTTCCTCGCGCGGGAGGTCTTCCTGAAGGCGACGGCGCCGGTCCGATTGGATCCCAGCGGCCCCTAGAGGCTCCCCAGGTAAGCATCCAGGATCGGCCGTCCCCACATCAAAGAGACGAAGGTCCCTGCCGCCAGGAACGGCCCGAAGGGCACCTGCATCTTGCGGCTACCGCCGGTCACCACCATCACGACGATGCCGATGAGCGCGCCCATCACGAACGACATGAACATCCCCACCAGGACGATGCCCACACCTCCCGCATAGCCGAGGAACTCCCCGAGCACGAAGGCGAGCTTCACGTCCCCTCCTCCCATCCCGGCGGGAGCGATGAAGGCGACGATGAACAGGAACCCTCCGAAGACAAGGGCCCCGATCGCCGCGCTCTGAAGACGACCGAACTCTCCATCGATCACGCTCAGCACGACCAGCGCGATCGCTCCGGCGACGAACGACGGGTAGACCACGCGGTTGGGTAGGAGTTTGTGTTCTAGGTCGATCGCCGTGAGCACGACCAGCACCCAGAAGAAAGCCGCATATACGACCGCAGTCAACGTCACGTCGTAGCGGATCACGGCAACCGCGAACAGCAGCCCGGTCGCCAGCTCGATCAATAAGTAGCGCGCCGAGATCTTCGTGCCACAGTGACGGCATCGGCCCCGTTGCACCAAGTAGCTGAATACCGGGATGTTCTCGAACGCGCTGATCTCGTGGCCGCACGATGGACACTTGCTACGACCCGTGACGATGCCCTCGCCGCGCGGGACTCGATAAGCAACGACGGTCGCGAAGCTTCCGAAGATCAAGCCGAGTCCGAACGCGATGATCGTCGCGAACGTCTCGATAGTCACCGAAGGAAAGTCTTAATCGGGATCGCCGATGTGGTGCTTGATCCGTCCGAGAAGAGCCTCTGCCTCGAACGGTTTCATGATGACGTCGTCGGTGCCGATCTGCTCGTCGAAGATCTCGTGAGCGTCCGGCTTGCCGGTGACGACGACGATGGGAATCCCTTCGGTCGCGGGATGTCTCTTCATCTCGTCGAACATCCGGCCCCCCGACACGTCGGGCATCATCAGATCCAGCAGGATGAGATCGGGTTTGCGGAACTCGGCTTTGGTCAATCCTTCGAGGCCGTCGCGTGCTTCCATGACCTCGTAGCCCTGCTGCTCGAGGATGAACTTCTCGAGCTCCCGGACGGATTCCTCATCTTCGACGATCAGAACGGTCTTGGCCATGGCGGAAAGGTACCAACCGAACGTCCCGGGGGGAAGCATCCGGTCATTCCCATAGGCCCCTCACGGGGGCAACCGGAGCGCGTTTCCCCCCGACGGCCTCGACCATGCGGACTACTCGGACACTTTCGGTCACATCGTGGACCCGCACGATAGAAGCTCCTCCCGCAGCGCTCAACGCTACGAGAGCAAGGGAGCCTTCGAGGCGTTCCTCGGTGGGGAGGTCGAGAGTCTCCCCGACCACATCCTTGCGCGACGTCGCGATGAGCACCGGATAAGACCCTTCGGTGAGCTCGTCGAGCCGGCGCATCAGCTCGAGCGAATGGAACGTGTTCTTGCCGAAATCGAGGCCCGGATCGACGATCAGCCGGTCGTCTCCCACTCCTGCCGCGCGCGCCAGGCCCGCGAGCCGCGTCCATTCCGATCGCACGTCGCTCACGACATCCGAATAGACGGGGTGGCGCGGGCGGCCCCTTATCTGCCCCCCGTGATGCATCAGGATCAGCGCCGCTCCGGTAGCGGCGCAGACGGCAGCCAGCTCCGGATCGGAAAGTCCCGACACGTCGTTGACGATCGCGGCGCCGGCTTCGACCGCGCGCCGTGCGACCTGGGCCCGTGAGGTCTCGATCGAGATCGGCACGGCGATCGCCTCCGCCACCCCCTCGACTAGTGGTAGCAGCCGCTGCAGTTCCTCGGGCTCATCCACGGGGGGGCCGGGACCGGCTTTGACGCCTCCGATATCGATCAGGTCGGCACCTTGATCGACCAACGCGCGGCAGTGATCGACGGATTCACCAAGATCCATCCGGCCTCCGTCATAGAAGGAATCGGGCGTCCGGTTGACGATGCCCATCACCCGACAGCGATCGAGCTCCATCTCCCCACGCGGAAATCGAAGTGTCATTCGACGATGACCGCCGGCTGGCGGCGAACCACGGAAACGACATAGATCCCTGCGAGGATCGCGAGACCACCCGGGTACGCAAGCGCGGAGGGTGCTTCCGAGAACAGGACGTAGGCGAGCGTGATCGCGATCACCGGCTCGCCCATCACGGCTACCGATACGGTCGTCGCGTCGATGTCACTGAGCGCCATGTTGATGAGCGTATGACCCATCAATTGAGGCCCCACGATCAGGCCTACGATCGCCCACCACGTCCTGTCCGGATAACCGCTCAACTCGGCCCCCGCGAGGAGGCACACCGGTAGGAGGGCGATCGCCGCGAATCCATAGGTGACGACCGCATATTCCAGGATCCCCAGCTTCTGACGGGCCCGCTGGCCTCCGATCGCATATCCCGCCACCGTGATCGCACCAGCGAGCGCGAGCGCATTGCCTTCGAGCGACGAACCCTCGAAATCCAATCCCGCGATGAGCGCGGTTCCTACGAAGGCGACGACGATGCCAACCCACGCTGCGAGGGGCATCCGCTCGTGGAAGATCCACCGTTCCACAAGCGCAACGAAGATGGGAGTGGTGGACACGAGCAGGACCGATGAGGCGATCGTCGTCAGGTTCACAGACGTGATCCAGGTTGCGAAGTGCGCCGCCAGGCAGACGCCGGCGACCGCGGGGATGACGTAATCGCGCGGTTCCATCTTCCGCAAGGCTCTCGTCGCGAACGGCGCAAGGAGGATCGCTCCTGCGGCACATCGCCAGAACGACAGCGCGAGGCCGGACGCGCCATCCGCGTAGCGGATCAAGATGGCCGAAACCGACGCGGTAACGACTCCGATCGCCAAGACGGTCCATGGAACCCACGCGCGCTGTGCGTGGGTCGTTCCGTCCATCGTCGTAGCCTAAGGGGGATGACTCACCCAACGGTTGCAGTCGGCGCAGTGGTAGTGAACGACGGCGCGCTCTTGATGGTGCAGCGTGGCAAAGATCCCGGCAAAGGTCTGTGGTCGATCCCCGGAGGTCGCGTCGAAACCGGTGAGCTCCTCGCGGACGCTTT
>Ga0299913_10005008_pt1 | contig 11245 bp, 11 predicted proteins | sample RVTome_9_FD_201360 | JGI IMG/M metagenome (GOLD analysis project Ga0299913, IMG submission 201360) | Soil microbial communities from uranium-contaminated site in the Upper Colorado River Basin, Wyoming, United States - RVT155D38 (version 2) ... | reverse complement strand
GGCTATGGCTCAGCAGATCGCCGAGACGCCCTCTCGGGAGTGGGTGCTCAACACGGCTGTGACGCTCGCTAACGTGGCCGGGACGAAGCTCGACCTGGGGGCCGTTGCTGATGCCCAGCTGGCGATCGATGCGCTCGGGGCGATCGTGGAGACTCTCGGAGCCCGACTGGGCGAGGCCGAGGCCCCCCTGCGCCAGACCCTCGCGCAGCTACGGATGGCTTACGCCCAGATGGTGGTCCCGCCTCCCGCGCCCCAGTAAAGGAAACGGCCCCCGGGTTCCCCCGGGGGCCGCGATCTAGTCAGATTTTTGAACTAGACAGGTCGAACGTTAGAAGCCTGCTTCCCCTTCGGACCATCGGTGACGTCGAACTCGACAGCCTGCCCCTCTTCCAACGACTTGTATCCCTCGACCTGGATCGCCGAGAAGTGTACGAACACGTCCTCGCCGTCGGACTGTGAGATGAAGCCGTAACCCTTCTCGTTGCTGAACCACTTGACCGTACCTTCAGCCACTAACTCCACTTCCTTTCTCCAGGGGGTTGCAGGCTTTCCCTACGACGGATACCCCCCTGCTGCAAACGTGACGAACGCTAGCACACAGCCCCCAAAGAGGGGCGTTTAGGGCACTATCTTCGTGACGGGCAATTCGATGATGTCAGAAGCACCCAGGGCCTTGAGCTGCGGTATCAGGGTGTTGATCTCGGTCTTGGCGACGATGGTCTCGACGGCGTGGAAGCCCGACTCGGAAAGCTGCGAAACCGTCGGGGCCCGCATGGCCGGCAGGGCATCGACGACGGCGGTGAGCTGGTCCGCGTCGACATTGAGCTTTACGAGCACCTTGCCGCGCGCGTCGACCGCCCCCCGCAGCAGGATCGTGAGCTCGTCGATCGCCTTGCGCTTCTCGGGATCCTCGTACGCCGCAGGGTTTGCGATCAGCTGGGTGCGGGACTCCATGAGGACGTCGACGATCTCCATCCCATGGCGCCTCAGCGTCGAACCCGTCTCGGTGAGGTCCACGATCGCGTCGACGATCTCGGGCACCTTCGCTTCGGTAGCGCCATAGGACAGGAACACCTTCACCGGGATGCCCAGCTTCTCGAAGTAGCTCTTGGTCAGATTCGGGAACTCGGTCGAGATACGCGACCCAGGCTTCACGTCTTCTGCCTTGGAGATGCCTGCATCCCTCGGGACGGCCAGCACGATCTTCACCGGGAGGTCCGTCTGCTTCGAGTATTCGAGGGCCGTGACCTTGACGACCTCGGCCCCCGTCTCCGCGATCCAGTCCTCTCCCGTCACGCCGACGTCGAAGAACCCGTCCTCGATGTAGGTAGGGATCTCCTGCGGCCGGAGGATCGCGACGGACGAGATGCGCGGGTCGTTAACGGCGCCCCTGTACTCGCGAGCCGAGGCGCGCCCGATCTTGAGATCGGCAGCCTCGAACAGATCGAACGTCGCCTTCTCCAGCGATCCCTTGGGTACGACCAGCTTCAGCATCAGACATCGCTCCTAGGCTTCGGAAGGGACTCGAACAGGTTCGCCATCTCGATCGCTGCGAGCGCCGATTCGAAACCTTTGTTGCCGACAGGGCCTCCCGCGCGGTCTTCCGCCTGTTCCAAGGTATCGGTGGTCAATACACCAAGGGTTATCGGGATACCAGTCTCGAGCGCGGCCTCCGTGATCCCTCTAGCAGCTTCACCCGCCACATATTCGAAGTGCGGCGTGTCGCCGCGCACTACCGCTCCGACGCACACGATCGCGTCGAACTCGCCGGACGCGGCCACGCGCTTCGCCGTGACGGGAAGCTCGAATGCACCGGGCACCCAGACGACAGCGATGTACTCGTCGGGGACACCGTGGGTAGAGAGACACTCGGCGGCGCCTTCGACCAGCTTTTCGACTATGGCCTCGTTGAAGCGGGACGCGACGATCGCGACCTTCAGGTGCCCAGCCTCGAACGACCCCTCGTACTGGGTTGGTGCCATCAAGCGCCTTCCTCCTTGGGGTCCACCTCGTCGGAGGCGGACAGGGTCTCAAGGATATGGCCGAGCTTCTCGCGCTTGGTCTGCAGGTAACGCAGGTTCTCGGAGTTCGGCTCGCTCTCGAGTGGAACGCGTTCCACGATCTCGAGCCCGTATCCCTCGAGCCCTGCTCGCTTCGTCGGATTGTTGGTGAGCAAGCGCATGGTGGTCAGACCGAGGTCGGCAAGGATCTGTGCCCCCACCCCATAGTCACGAGCATCTGCGGAGAAACCCAACTCGACATTGGCCTCCACGGTGTCCAAGCCCTCGTCCTGCAGGGCGTAAGCCTCGAGCTTGTGGCGGAGGCCTATCCCCCGGCCCTCGTGCCCCCGGATATAGACGATGACGCCTTCGCCCTCCTCGTCGATCTTGCGCATCGCTTCGCTCAACTGGATCCCGCAGTCGCATCGGATGCTTCCCAGCACATCACCGGTGAAGCATTCCGAGTGGACTCGCACCAAGACATCGGGCTTTCCCTCGGGATCGCCCTTCACCAGCGCGACATGCATGCGGCCATCGTGGCTCTCGTACGCCAGTGCCCTGAAGGTGCCGAAGGCGGTTGGGATCCGAGCCTCGGTGACGCGGTGCACCAGCTTCTCGGAGCGGCGCCGGTAGGCGATCAGGTCTGCGATCGAGATCAGCAATAGGTCGTGCTTCTCGGCGAAGACCTCGAGCTCGGGGAGACGGGCCATCGTGCCGTCGTCGTTGACCACCTCGCACAGCACGCCGGCCGGGTAGAGCCCCGCCATGCGGGCAAGGTCGACGGAAGCCTCGGTGTGACCCGCGCGGCGAAGAACACCGCCGGGGACGTAGCGCAGAGGGAAGATGTGGCCGGGACGCGCGAGATCGTGAGGTTTCGTATCCGCATGGATCAGCGTCCTGACGGTTTCGGCCCTATCGGCGGCCGAGATGCCGGTGGTCGTCCGGTTCCTCGCGTCCACGCTGATAGTGAAGGCCGTGCCCATGGATTCCGAGTTGTCGGGGGCCATCAGCGGCAGGTTCAGCTGTTCGAGTCGCTCACCCTCCATCGGCACGCAGATGATCCCCGAGCAGTGACGCACCATGAAGCCGATGTGGTCCACCGTGGCCTTCTCGGCGGCCACGATGATGTCGCCCTCGTTCTCGCGCTCCTCGTCGTCTACGACGACGACCATCTTGCCCTGTCTGATCGCTTCGATCGCGTCATCGATCCTTGCGAATGGCATACCTATGTCCTCTCTACGAAACGTTTGACGTACTTCGCGATGACATCGACCTCGATGTTGACGGTCGATCCCGCTCTTAGGTCCGAGAACGTTGTTGCCTCGAGGGTGTGAGGGATGATCGCCACCTGGAAGGTGGTTGAGCCGACGTCGACGATGGTGAGAGACACGCCGTCGATCGTGATCGATCCTTTGGGCACCATGTAACCGAGTAACTCTCCGGAGCACTTGAACCACAAGCGACGAGCGCCCTCGTCGTTCTCGCTGCGCGCGACCTCCGCGACCCCATCGACGTGGCCCTGAACGAGATGCCCGCCCAAGCGGTCGGCCAACCGGGCAGGCAATTCGAGGTTGACGTTGCTCCCCCGCCTCAGCATCCCAAGCGTCGAGCGGGCCAGGGTCTCTCCCATCGCTTGCGCTCGGAAGGTCTTACGAGATGTCTCCGTGGCGGTGAGACACACCCCGTTAACCGCAACCGAGTCCCCCCGCCTCAATTCCTTGGCGATCCCGGGCGCCTCGATCCGCAACTCGAGGAGGCCTCTCTTCGTCGTTGCCTTCTGCACGTGGCCGAGATGGGTCACGATCCCCGTGAACATCAGCGATCACGCTCCAGGACCGTCACGATGTCGTCGCCCATCTCGCTTACGTGAGCGATCCGCCAGCGGGCCGCTTGTCCGATCGTCGGGATGCCGAGCGATCCCAGACCGATGCCGTCGCCTCCTATGAGGATCGGCCCGAAGTTCAATTCGAGCCGGTCCACGAGATCTTCACGCAACAGCGACGTTGCCAACGCAGCACCGCCCTCGCAATAGACCTCGAGCCAGCCACGAGCACCGAGGTTTGCGATCGTGGCCTTCAGGTCCACGACGCCGTCGGGAGATGCCGGCACGACCACCACTTCGGCACCCGCAGACTTCCAGCGCGTCTTCTGCTCGTGGGGGCACGACAGGGTCGTGATGACGATCACCTCGCCGCGCCCGAATACCTGTCGTGTCACCGGGACCCTTCCAACCGCGTCCAGGATGACCCGGACCGGCTGGCGTGGGGCACGAACGTCTCTGACGGTCAGTTGGGGGTCGTCGTCGATCACCGTGCCCGCGCCGATCAGGATCGCGTCCACCTCGAGCCGGCGCGAGTGCACCCGCCCCCGAGCCCGTTCTCCGGTGATCCATCGGGATGACCCATCTGCCGCTGCCACCTTCCCGTCGAGCGACAACGCCAGCTTGAGGGTGACGAGAGGCCTCGCGGTCGCCCGATGATGCAAGTAAGGGCGGTTCAGGGCGCCGGCGGCCTCCGCACATGTCCCGACCACGACCTCGACGCCGGCGTCGCGCAGCATCTCGATGCCCTTGCCGGCCACCCGTTGATCGGGGTCTTCGGTCGCGACCACCACTCGGGAGATGCCGGCCTCGATCACTGCCGGCGCGCAGGGAGGGGTCTTGCCGTGGTGGGTGCAGGGCTCGAGATTCACGTAGAGCGTGGCCCCCGCTGCGTCGACACCCTCTAGGGCCTTCACTTCGGCGTGAGGCGTGCCCGACCCTTCGTGATATCCCTCGCCGACGACCACGCCGTCGCGAACCACGACCGCTCCGACCCTGGGGTTCGGAGAAGTGAAGGGTGGTCGAGACGCGAGCTCGAGGGCTCGGGTCATGAAGCGTTCGTCGTCGGTCACGCATGCCTCCAGTCCTCGGGGCAGCGTTTGCGGAGAGCGGCAGAGGCCGGACGCGAGCCGCGCCGGCACCGGCCTCTTCTCCCATCCGGACTTACCGTCTCATCCAGAGACGGATCACCGTCGGTCCCGGGATCGCACCGGGTCAACCCATCCCGATCCTTCTGGGAACCGGATGGGCTCGCGGACTCTCACCGCCGGTCGGGGATCACACCCTGCCCCGAAGAGGTTCTGGAAACGATTATCCCACCCCGGCAGTACGAGCGCTCCCGAGCTGGACCACCCCAGCCCTCCAGAGGGATCGGTCGCTAGGTGCGGGCGGGACCGCTGCGGCGATCGATCGCGTAGGCGGACTTGCCCCGGGACTTGGCGAACGTCTTCATCTCCGTGGCTATCTCGGAAGCTTCCCAGTGGCTACGGATCGGCCGGCTCGTGTTCGTCGCGATACCTATCGAGACCGTCGTCAAGGGGAAGCGGTGCATCTCCTTGCGCCGGTCCGCGACCTCGATGTAGCCACGCTCGACGTCGACGTCGTCGTACAGGCGCCGGATCTCTCGATCCCAACATTCGATGATGGCATCGGCTGCTTCCTCCGCCTGCTCGGGATCGACGATGGCGACGAAGTCGTCTCCCCCGATGTGCCCGAGGAACCCTTCGGTCCCCGCTTTCTGCTGCACGGCAAGACCTGCGCACTTCGCGAGGAGCTTGATCACCTCGTCTCCTCGAGCGAACCCGTAGAAATCGTTGTAGGCCTTGAAGTCGTTCAGGTCGATGTACATCAGAGCGAAGGGCTGATTGGTAGAGACCTGGGCGGCAACCTCTTCCTGGATCTGGACGTTCCCGGGAAGCTGGGTGAGGGGATTGATGGCTCGCATCTCTCGGGATCTGCGCAGAGCGGACTTGACCCTTGCCACCAGCTCGACGGGGTCGAACGGTTTGATCATGTAGTCATCCGCTCCGGCCGTCAGGCCCACAACCTTGTCCGCTGACAGTGACTTCGCCGTCAGCATGATGACCGACATATTCTTCGTTCTAGGGTCGGCACGCAGCCTCTGGCACACTTCGAAACCGTCGATCCGAGGCATCATCACGTCGAGGAGCATGAGGTCGGGCATCATCTCGTAGGCCCCTTCGAGAGCCTGTTCCCCGTCGGACGCGGTAGCGACCTCGAAACCTTCCAAGCGCAGGTTGACCTCGACGAAACGAACGATGTCCTCGTCGTCGTCCGCCACGAGGATGAGCTCACGTTTCACACCCACTAAGGCCTCTCCTCCATCAGGTCCAGTCTTTCACGCAATCTCTTCGCTGCGGCCGGTGCATCGATCCCATCGAAGATCGCGCTTCCCGCGACCAGGATCTGACCGCCAGCAGCGACCGCGCGGTCTACGGTTTTCAGATTCACTCCCCCATCCACTTCGATATCTATGTCGGCATCACGACCTGCCCTGTGCAGGACATCGGCAACTTCAGTGATCTTCGGGACTACGTCATCCAGGAAGTTCTGCCCGCCGAAACCGGGCCGCACCGTCATCATAAGGACAACCTGGACATCATCCAGGTGCTCCTCGATAACGGATACGGGGACGTCGGGATGGACCGCGATACCCACCCCTGCACCGGCTCCCTTGATGACCTCCACGACCTTTCCGGGCTCGGAAACAACCTCGGGATGGAACGAGATGCGGTCGGCGCCGGCATCCGCGAACACTGGGGCGTACCGGGCCGGATCCGTGATCATCAGATGGACGTGGAGAGGCCGGTCGGTGACCCGGTCGATAGCAGCGACCGTCGAGGGACCGAACGTGAGATTGTCGACGTAGTGCCCGTCCATGACGTCCAGATGGAACCAGTCGACATATCCCTCGACCGAGGAGACCTCGTCGGCGAGGCGGCCGAAGTCTGCCGTCAGGATCGACGGGGCGATCTGGAGTCGTCTCACCACGTCACTCTCCCATCCGTTCGGTGCCCGCCAACCGCAGGCCCCTGGCGAAGTCGGACCCGTCCATCCGTCGCTTCGTCGCGGGTTGGACCTCGTCGAGCCTCACGGCTCCGTCACCGGTGCCGACCACGAGTCCGTCGAGCACCGCCGGTTGTCCGGCAGCGAGACTCGGAGCTTCGACCGGGATCGCCTTGAACACCTTCAGGCGCGTCCCCATCAGCGTCGTCCATGCTCCGGGGTCGGGGTCCAGCGCCCTGACGAGATCGTGGATCCTCTCGCTCGAGGCGGTCCAGTCGATCCGTGCGTCCTCGGTCGTCAGCTTCGGCGCATACGTTGCGGCCGAGTCGTCCTGGGGCTCGGGCACGAGGCCGCCCTCGACGAACGACCGCACGGTCTCGACGAGGAGAGGCGCGCCTTGTCGTGCAAGCCGTTCGCCGTAGCTACGGGTCGTGTCGTCATATCCGATCCCGAGCTCCTCGAGGGCGAGCACCGGACCCTCGTCCATACCTTCGGTCAGGACCATCACGGAAGCTCCGCTGACCTCGTCTCCGTTCATGATCGCTCGTTGTACGGGAGCCGCCCCTCTGTAGAGCGGCAAGAGCGAGAAGTGCAGGTTCACGAAGCCCTTGCGGGGGAGGTCGAGCAGCCGCTTAGGAAGGATGCTCCCGTACGCAACCACCACCGCGATGTCGGGCGCGATCTCGGCGATCCGCTCGTGCAACTCGGGGTCGCGCGCGCGGGCGACCTGGATCACTTCGAGGCCAAGCTCGAGCGCCGCCTTCTTCACGGGGCTTGGGGTCATCTTCATGCCCCGGCCGGCAGGCTTATCGAGGTTCGTCACCACAGCAGCAACCTCGATATCGGATGCGGCCAGAGCCTCCAGGCTGGGGACCGCCCATCCGGGGGTGCCGAAGAATACGGACCTCAGAGGGCTTCCTTGTTGCGAACGATCGGGGGACCGAGCCCGAGGGCCTGGTCCCGGAGCTCGGTCAATGCCTGCTTCTTGAGGTCGTCGGGCAAACGGTCCACGAAGAGCACTCCATCGAGGTGATCGATCTCGTGCTGGAACACCCGGGCCTGGAAGTCCACAGCCTCGACCTTCACGGGATCCCCGTTCTCATCGATCGCCTCGACGGTGACGCGCATACAACGTTCGACCGGGTAGACGAGGCCGGGCATCGACAGGCACCCTTCCTCGTCGACGAAGGTCTCGTCCGAGCGCTCGGTGATCACAGGATTGATGAAGGCACCGTGGGTGTCCTCGATCTGCCATACGAAGATCCGATCGAGAACGCCGACCTGGTTCCCGGCAAGTCCGACGCCGGGAGCCTGTCTCATCGTCTCGAGCATGTCCCTGGCGAGCTTGCGGTGGAGGTCCGTCACCTGCTCGACCTCGCGCGCTCGCTCGCGGAGCACGGGGTCTCCGAACTTGCGGATGGGCAGGGTAGCCACTGTCTAGCTCCGTTCCGAGATCATCGAGGGTCTACGTCGACGGCTATGCGCACGCCTTTCGGGGCGCCTTCGAGGATAACCCGCAGGGCATCCGATACCGGTTCGGCGGAGTTGCACTTGATCAGCAACTGGAGGGTGGGGACGTTATCCCCTCGGGTCATCTCGACGGGCCCGAGGACACGCACGCTCACTGGGACAACGGCCGAACGGACGGCCTCCGCGGCTTCGGCAGAACCAGGCCCCTCGATCGACACCTTCACGATCTCGACGAACGGTGGATACATGAGCTCTGTCCGTTGCTCGAGCTCTCGGCTGAGGAAGAAGTCGTAGTCCGCCCGCACGACGGCTTGCAGCGAATGGTGGTTGGGCTCCGCGGTCTGGATCATCAGTCGTCCTCCGTCCGCCGCCGGTCCGGCCCATTCCGCCATCTCGACCATCGCTTGATAGGCGCTCTCTGCCGACCGGAAGTCCGGACGCCGGATGAGCCAGTCGGCGTCCAGCACGCCTACGAGGGACACATCCGGGCGGAGCGCCGGTTTCGTTCCCATCCATGTGGTCAGGTAGATATCGACGTCGGCTTCTGAGACCACGACGGGATGGGCCGGATCCACCCGATGGATGCGCGCCCGGGGGAAGGACTTCGCGAGTTGTCCTTCGAGACGTTCCGTACCCGCCCCCACGAGCTTGAATTCCGCAGCGCCACACGAGGGACACGTCTCGGGGACATCATGGGTGAAGCCGCAGCGAGCGCAGCGGACCCGGCGAGCGGAACGGTCGAAGAACAGACCCGCCTCGCATCGTGGGCAGCGCAGTGAGCGGCGGCACTGGCCACACCAGACGGCCCGCGCGAACGCCGGGCTGGGAGCCAGCAGCGCCACGCTATCCCCCTCCCGAAGGACGCTCGAGATCCTCTCGTGCAACTCGTGACCGATAGCCCGGTCCTCGGGCCGTTCCACCAGCTCGACGACGGGCCGGGCGGCCCTCCGGCGGCCGCGGTCGGCAACGACCGATCCGTAACGACCCGATGCCGCGGCCCAGCCGGCCTCTACCGATGGGGAGGGACTGATGAAGACACAGGTCGCGCCTTGCGTCTCGGCTCGTGACGCGGCTACCCACCGGGCGTCGTATCGAGGACCACGATCCTCCTTGTAGGTCTGGTGATGCTCTTCGTCGACCACGATCAGCCCGAGGTCCGGCGAAGGAGCCAGCACGGCGCTCCGTCCTCCACCACCCCATCGGTGACCGCCGGCCATGGCGACCCATGCGGACGATCGCTCCTTGTCATCACGCGCGCTGTCCAGGCGGGCGAAACCGGGGAAGATGCCGCCCAACCGGTCCAGGACCACCGATCCATAGCGGACCTCGGGGACCAAGACGAGGGCCGTTCCCCCACCCAGGGAGCTCACCATCTCCGCGATCAGCGCCCCCCTGTCCTCGCCCGATAGGGCCTGAACGCACCACACACCGGGCTTGCGCGCCCCCAGAGCGGCGACCAGACCTTTGCCACCGTCGTAGGAGGAGAGGCGTTCGGGGGCGACCGACGTGTGATCGCCGGGTGCCGCCAGTTCTTCGACCCTGACCCGGGGGGGCACGATGCGTGCGAAAGCTCGGCCCCTCGGCACGACGTATCGGCGTGCGATGGACGACACGACCTCGTCGAACGGCGGCGCAACCAGTGGGGTCTGGATCACGACGCCTTTCACCGCCTCGAGCTCTTTTTGGTTAGTGCGTTCCTCTACGGCCAGGACGAAGCCGCGCACGACCCGGCCCCCGAACGGGACCCGCACCAACGTCCCGACCCCGGCCTTGGGCGCGAGTCTCTCGGGGATCGAGTAGTCGAACGTGCGGTCGACGCGCCACGCAGGGACGAGCGGAAGTACCGAAGCTACGAGTGACGCGGGTTCCGAGGTCGTTGCTAGGAGACCGCGCGGCGGAGTTCGTCGGCGCGATCGATGCGCTCCCAGGTGAAGTCCTTCTCGTTGCGCCCGAAGTGACCGTAGGCGGCGGTGTTCTGATAGATCGGCCGGCGGAGGTCCAGGTCGCGGATGATCGCGGCAGGCCGCAGGTCGAACGTGTCCTCCACCGCAGAGAGGATCTTCTCGGGAGCCGCGGTCTCGGTGCCGAAGGTATCGATCCCAACCGATACGGGATGCGCGACCCCGATCGCGTAGGCCACCTGGATCTCGAAGCGGTCGGCCAGGCCCGCAGCGACGACGTTCTTGGCAACGTAACGGGCCGCATAGGCAGCCGAGCGATCCACCTTGGTCGGGTCCTTCCCCGAGAACGCTCCGCCGCCGTGCCTCGCCATACCTCCGTAGGTGTCGATGATGATCTTGCGCCCGGTCAGCCCGGTGTCCGCGCGTGGCCCCCCGATCTCGAAGACACCAGTCGGGTTCACGAGGATCCGCAGGTCGGAGGCATCGAGATCGTGAGGGATCAGGGGATCGATCACGTGTTGGATCAGGTCGGGCTTCAACAACGTCTCGATGTCGACGTTGGGCTGGTGCTGGGCCGAGACGACGATCGTGTCGAGGGTCTTTGGCTCGCTGCCCTCGTAACCGACAGTCACCTGCACCTTGCCGTCGGGACGGAGGTATGGGAGGACACCGGCTTTCCGCACCTCGGAGAGACGCTGGGCGAAACGATGCCCCAGCCAGATCGGCAGGGGCATGAGGTCGTCGTTCTCCTTGCAGGCGTAGCCGAACATCATGCCTTGGTCACCCGCACCCTGGCTGTCGAGATCGGAGGCGGCGGCTTCACCCGCACGCTCTTCGAACGATTGGGTGACGCCCTGATCGATGTCCGGAGACTGCTCCTGGATCGCAACCGCAACGCCACACGTCTGTCCGTCGAAGCCGATCTTGGAACTCGTGTAGCCGATGTCGGTGATGGTTCGCCGGACCACCGCAGGCACGTCGACGTAGGTGGAGGTCGAGATCTCTCCCGCGACGACGACGAGGCCTGT
>Ga0299913_10005007_pt1 | contig 11246 bp, 8 predicted proteins | sample RVTome_9_FD_201360 | JGI IMG/M metagenome (GOLD analysis project Ga0299913, IMG submission 201360) | Soil microbial communities from uranium-contaminated site in the Upper Colorado River Basin, Wyoming, United States - RVT155D38 (version 2) ... | reverse complement strand
CGGCGATGGCCCTCGAGACCGGACTCGAGACGAAGCCCTGGTGGTACGGCCTGGGCATCGGCGCCGCGGTCGGCCTGGTCGTCCTCGGCCTCGTCTGGTGGCAGGTGCTCGACCCGCAGAGCGAGGAGATGGAGCGCCAGGAAGCGCGCCTGACCGAGCTGCAGTCGAAGATCGTCGAGGGCCGTGCCGCCCGCCAGCAGCTGCCGCAGTTCCGCGAGCAGGTGCGCACTCTCGAGCTCGAGCTCGACAAGCTGCTGCGCATCCTGCCGACCCGCCGCAACACCCCGGAGCTGCTGCGCCGCATCCGCGCCCTCGCCGAGCAGGGCGACTTCGGGTTCCAGAGCTTCGTGCCCGGCGGGTTCGTCGACCGCGAGTTCTACAGCGAGTGGCCGATCCGCATCAACCTGACCGGCGCCTATCACCAGCTCGCCATGTTCTTCGACTCGATCGGCCGGCTCTCGCGGATCATCAACGTGGAGAACCTGGCGATCGAGGCGCGGCCGAGCGGCCGCGAGACGATCTCGACGTCGTTCACCGCCAAGACCTTCGTCTACAAGGAGCCCGAGCCCGATGACACCGGTGACGCGGCCGAAGCCGCTCCGTAGCCTTGCGTGGTGGCAGACCGCCACGGCGGCCCCGGCCCCGGCTGCGCCGCTCGCCGTGGTCGGCCCGGTCGGCCTGGTCGGCCTGGTCGGCCTGGTCGTCCTCGTCTTCGCCCTCGGTCTCGCCCTCGCCCCGGCGCCGGCGGCCTTCGGCCAGGACGAGGAGCCGGCCGAGGAGCCCGCCGGGCCCGGCGGCGCCGCCGACGAGGGAATGCCCGACATCGACGCGATCCTGGAGAGCGACGAGGAGATCTGGAGCGGCGGCGGCTACTCCTACGACCCCGGCGACCGGCGCGACCCGTTCAAGTCGCTGCTCGACCCGCGCGAGCTCGAGGAGCGGACCGGGCCGCGCCCGGAGGGGGTGCCCGGCCTGCTGATCGACGAGATCACGCTGACCGGCATCTTCCGCACCCGGCAGGGGTGGATCGCGCAGGTCCAGGCGACGAACCAGGAGAAGGCCTACCTGATCAAGGAGGGCGACCAGCTCTACGACGGCGACGTGGTCTCCATCGGCAACGACGAGGTGGTCTTCAAGCAGGTCGTGCAGGACCCGACGGCGCTGAAGCCGTTTCGCGAGGTGGTCAAGACGCTGAACCCGTAGCCGGCAAGCTGTGCGGCCGCGGGGCCGGCGTGTCCCGGGAAGGGAGCGATAGCGATGGTTGAGCTCGGCAGGAGGAGATGGTGGTCGCGCACCGGCGTGCGCGGGCGGGCCGCGTCCGCGGCCGCGGCGCTGTGTGCGGCGGCGGCGGTCGTCGCCTGCGCCTCGAACCCGCCCGCCGCGCCCTTGCCCGCCGACGGTGCCGGGGGTGCCGCGAGCGCGGCAGCCGCCGGAGAGGCCGCGCAGCCGGCGGCGGAGACGGCGCCGGCGGAGATCACCTCGATCGCCCTGCGCGAGGGAGCGCCCGAGGTCTACCTCGACGTCCGCGCCTCGTCGCCGCTGGTGTGGACCAGCTTCCGCGACCCCGAGGGTCGGCTCGTCGTCGAGCTGCCGAACAGCGTGCCGGGGGCCAGGGTCGGGGACCTGGCGCCGGCCACCGGCCTCGTCTCCCGGGTCGAGGTCGAGCGCGAGCGGCGCTCGAACCAGCCGCTGACCCGACTGGTCGTCGCCACTCGCCGCGAGGTCGAGCACTCGGTCGTCGGCCAGGGCGACTCGCTCGCCGTGCGCCTCGAGCCGCTCGCCGCGGCGAGCACCGTCGCCCTCGCCTACGAGCCGCTGCCCGGCGAGGACGAGGCCGCGGACGAGCCCGAGGCCGATCTCGAGGAAGGCCTCGACGAGGACCTCGAGGAGGACGTCGAGGCGGGCCGGCTCTCCTCGCTGCTCGAGGACGACGTCGGCGAGGCGTCGGCCGGCGAGGCCGAGACCGCGCCCGAGGAGACGGCCTGGGAGGCGCCCGCCGAGCCGGCGCGGCCGCTGGCGGAGAGCGCCGCCGAAGGGCCGGAGCTCGCCGCAGCCGGCACCCCGGAGCGGCCGTTCGTCGCCCCGCCGCCGACCGGCGCGCCGGCCGCCCGGCTGGGCGGCGTCGCGGTCGAGCGAACCGGCCCGGCCGCGGTGGTGCGGGTCGAGGGCGACGGGCAGTTCGCCTACTCGACCTTCGCCCTCGCCGACCCGCACCGGTTCGTCATCGACCTCGACGGGGTGGTCAACGAGGCCCCGGAGGCCACGGTGCCGGTCGGCGGCGGCGGGGTCGAGCGGGTGCGGGTCGCCCAGTTCCGCGGCGGCGCCGACCCGGTGTCGCGGGTGGTCTTCGACCTCGCGGCGCCCGAGGTGCCGCGGATCGAGCGGACGGCGAGCGCGCTGATCGTGCGCTTCAACGGCAACGGCAACGGCGACGGCGCCGCCGCGGGCGCCTACTTCACGGCCGCCCCGGCACCGCCTCCGCCGACCCCGTCGCCGTCGGCGATGGCCCCCCAGGAGCCCGACGTCGAAGACGAGGAGGAGGTCGTCGTCACGGTCGAGACCGAGGAGCCCGAGGCGGTCGAGCTCCGGGTCGTCGAGCGGCCGGAGCCGCGGCCGATCCCGCCGGCGCCGCAGCCGGCGCTCCCGGCCCGCACCCAGCCGCGCGAGCCGATGCCGCCGGCCGAGAGCGACCTCGACCTCTACGGCGGCGAGGCGATCGAGATCACCACCCCGCCCTCCGCGGCCCAGAGCTTCGCCGCCCGCACCGTCGGGCCGACCGGCTCGAAGCAGTACGTCGGTGAGCCGGTGTCGTTCACCCTGCGCGACGCCGACCTGGTCGAGACGCTGCGCTCGTTCGCCGCGATCAGCGGCCTGAACATGGTGATCCAGCCCGGGGTGCAGGGCACGGTGACCGTCGAGCTCAACGACGTGCCCTGGGACCAGGCCTTCGAGCAGATCCTCAAGCTCCACGGCCTGTCCTACGAGGTCGACGGCAACATCATGCGGATCGCCCCGACCTCGGTGCTCCAGGAGGAGGCGGCCGCCCGCCAGCGGCTCGAGCAGGCGCAGGCGCTGTCGATCCCGCTGACCACGGTGATGCGGCGGCTCTCCTACTCCAACGCGGGCGCCGTCGCCGCGCTCCTCCAGCAGGCCGGCGGCATCCTCTCGCAGCGCGGCAGCGTCATCGTCGACGGCCGGACGAACACCCTGATCATCAAGGAGCTGCCCGACTACATGCCGACGGTGATCGCGGTGATCGAGAACCTCGACGTCGCCGAGCCGCTGGTGATGATCGAGGCGCGGATCGTCGAGACCCGGAAGAACTTCACCCGCACCCTCGGCATCGACTGGGGCTTCACCGGCGTCGCGGCGCCGGAGTTCGGCAACACGACCGGCATCCAGTTCCCCAACCAGGGGACGGTCGAGGGCGGGGTCAACCTGGCGACCGGCGGCAACAACGCGCAGCTCGACATCTCGCTGGGCAACGTGCTCAACACGTTCAACCTCGACCTCGCCCTGACCGCGGCCGAGAACGAGGGCCTGGTCAACATCCTCTCGGCGCCCAAGGTCCAGGCGCTCAACAACCAGCTCGCCTCGATCCAGTCGGGCTTCCAGATCCCCATCCAGACCGTCGCCAACAACACCGTGAGCGTGCAGTTCGTCAACGCCACCCTGAAGCTCGACGTCACGCCGCAGGTTACCGCCGAGGGGACGGTGATGATGGACATCAACATCCAGAAGCGCAACCCGGAGTTCGGCCTGGCGATCGCCGGCTCGACGAACCCGCCGATCTCGACCAAGGAGGCCTCCACCCGGGTGCTCGTGCGCGACGGCGGCACGACGGTGATCGGCGGCATCTACGAGGTGTCGACCAACCAGGGCGAGGACCGCGTCCCCGGCCTGGCCAACATCCCGATCCTCGGGTACCTGTTCAAGAACCGGCGTCGCGAAGACACCAACAACGAGCTGCTGATCTTCATCACCCCGCGGGTGATCAAGCTGTGAGGCCGCCGGAGGAGCCGAGAGCCATGCATCGAACCCACGTCCCCCTGCTCGTCGCCGCCCTCCTGGCGCTCGTCGCCGTCGGCTGTGCCGGCGACCGCGTCGAGGACACCGAGGGGAGCGTCATCTTGTCGGTGACGGACTTCGACGGGTTGCCGCTCCGCGTGGGTGTCAATAGCTTGCTTAATGACGACGCCCCCCTCATTCTTGGTCAGGTGACGGTCAGCAACATTCCGAAGGACCAGAACGCGAACACGAGCTCCCTACAGGACGTCGAGATGACCACCTACGAGATCGTCTATGAGCGGGTCGACACCGGCACCCGCGTGCCGCCTCCGCTCGTTCGCCGGATCTTCGGGGTAGCTCCTGTCGGTGGGACGGTGACCTATGACAACTTGGTGATCATGGGCGCCGAGCAGCTCGAAAATCCACCGCTCTCGGACCTCGACATCTTTCAAGGCGGCATCGACTCTGAGACCGGGAGCCAGGTGATCAAGATCGGATTCCGCATGCGCTTCTTTGGACGGACGATCGCCGGGGACCAGGTGGCCACAGCCCCGGCCCGCTTCGACATCGAGTTCGTGCCGTGAGTCAGGCGAGGACGTATCTATGAAGACGAAACCCACATTCCGCACCCTCTCCCGCTGGACGGCCCTGGCGGCGATCGCCGTCGCCGCGGCCTGCTCGTCGGACTCGCCGACCGAGCCCGCGCCCTCTCCCGGCCCGCCGCCGGGCTCGGGCGGCGGCGGCACGACCTTCAACGTCACCGTGTCCGCCTCCCCCGGGACCGTTGCCGCCGGGTCCGACGACCCGGTGATCGTCACCGTCCGCGCGACCCGCACCGACAACGGCCAGCCGGCGGCGAACGGCACCATCGCGGTGATCACGGCCACCGAGGGGAGCTTCGAGGAGCCCGGGGGTCCCACGTCGGTCTCCGTCAACCTGACGAACGGCTCGGCCCAGGTGCAGTACTTCCCACCCACCGACGAGGCCGGGGCGGTCACCGTCCGGGCGAGCGTCGCGGGCTCGGTCGGCTCGACGACGATCACCGTCACCGAGGCGCAGGCCTTCTTCATCTCCTTCGTCGACCCGAACGTCGGCACGCCCACGGGCGGCGGCGAGGCCTTCGTCCACGGCAGCGGCTTCGACGAGCCGGTGCGGGTCTCGTTCGGCAACGCGAACGCGCGCATCCTGTCGGTGTCACCCACCCGGATCCGCGTCGTCATCCCCGAATCCCCCGGCCAGCCGAACGAGCGGCTCACCGTGCCGGTCACCGTGACGATCAACGTCAACGAGGAAGACGAGGCGTCGGACACCCTGCCCGGGGCCTTCACCTACGCGCCCGGCGGCTCGACGGACCTGCCGACCATCCTCTCGCTCACGCCGGGGACCGGTCCTAACGAGGGCGGCACGCGGGTCCTGATCAACGGCTCCGGCTTCGACGCGCCGGTGCAGGTGGAGCTCTGCGTGACGGGCACCTGTCTCGAGGCGCAGGTCGTCACCGTGACCTCGACGCAGATCGAGATCATCACCCCGTCCGCCACCGGGTTCGGGCAGGCGCTGCAGAACCAGACGGTCGACGTGCGGGTTCGCAACCTCGACAGCGGCTTCCTCGCCACCTTCCCCGGCGGTTTCCGCTACGGGACGGACGTCATCGTCACGACGCTCAGGGGCACCGAGGGTCCGTACTTCGGCGGCACGACGATCGTCATCGAAGGACAGGGCTTCGACGCGCCGATCGCGCTCGAGTACGGCGGCCACGCGCAGAACCCGCGATCGGTCACCGGCACCGAGATCGTGTCGATCTCCCGCGCCATCACCACGAGCACGTGCCAGGACGTCAGCGGCGAGGTCCTGGTCGTCAACTCGGAGACCGGCGACAGCGCGACCGGCCCGTTGTTCACTTACGAGGTCGTCAGGTTCTCCCCGTTCGTCGTCTCCGTGATCCCCACGATCGGGCCCCAGGCCGGAGGGACGGTGGTCACGATTCGAGGTGAAGACCTGCGCAGTCCGCGTGTGTTCTTCGCCAGCCGCCCGGCGGTGGTCCTCTCCTTGGCGGCGGACGGCACGCAGCTCACCGTGAGCACGCCCTTCATCCCGAACTCGCTCCTCGACACGGAGGCTTGCGACGACAACGCGGACGGCACGCAGGGAACCCGCTACGTGGACACCTCCGTGGACGTCCGTGTGGTCAACACCGACACCACGTGCGCGGATACCTTCACCGACGGTTTCGTCTACCGCCCCTCGGACACGTCCTGCCGCAACGACGTCGGGCCGGAGGAACCGACTCCGGTGCAGTGCGAGGACGGGTTCGACAACGACAGCGACGGGTTCATCGACGAAGCGGACCCGGAGTGCACCGGGCCGGGCGACGACGACGAGTCCGCCTGAGCCGTCTTCCAGCTTCACGACTCCTTCAACCGGGGCGGTCGCCTAGACGGGCGGTCGCCCCGGTCCGTATACTGGCTCCGATGAGGATGAAGTCTCTCACCCTGCTCGTACTTCCGCTGCTCCTCGGGGTCCTCGCCTGCGACGAGGCGACCCCGGTCGCGCCGACCGGGACGGTCTTGACGATCTCGGCGTCTCCGAACGAGATCACCGCCGGGGGCAGCTCGACGATCCTCGTGACCGCGCTCCGGCCCAACGGGACGCCGGTCAATCCAGGAACCCTGATCCGGCTGGACACGACCCTGGGCTCGATCGACGGGACGGTGGCGACCGACGAGTCGGGGCTGGCCACCGCGACCCTGCGCGGCGACGGCCGCATCGGGACCGCGACGGTGACCGCGCGCTCCGGGGCGAGCGAGGCGGCGACCGTCGAGGTCGAGATCGGCGAGTCGGCGGCGAACGCCAGTCTCCAGGCGACCCCGTCGTCGATCCCCGAGACCGGCGGCATGATCACCCTGCTCGCCCTGGTCCGCAACGACCAGGGGCAGCCGCTCCCCGGGGCGACGGTGAACTTCACCACCGAAGTCGGCTCCCTGGCCTCGGGCGGAGCGTTCCTGACCACCGGTCCGAACGGCCAGGCGTCCGACACCTTGACGGTCGACGAGACGGACATCGCCGCGCTGGGCGACGACGACTTCCAGGTCGGCCTCGAGGTCGGCGGCGCGGGCTCGGTGGTCTCCCAGACCTTCGACATCCGTATCCAGCGGCCGCCCGACGCGGCATTCAGCTTCGTCCGCAACCAGCTCACGGTCGCGTTCGAGGACCAGTCGACGAACAACCCGACGAGCTGGAGCTGGGAGTTCGGCGACGGCCAGACGAGCCGCCAGCAGAACCCGACGCACACCTACAGTGCCCCCGGCACCTACACGGTGACGCTGACGGTGCGCAACGCGATCGGCGAAGACAGCGTCTCGCAGCTCGTCCAGGTGACGCAGTAGGGAGCCGGTCCCGCGGGAGCCTCCCGGGCACGGCGGAGTGTCGCCGTGCCCGCGGGGGGTGGCCCGAGCGGGCGAGCGGCGGCGCGGGCCGGAGGCGCGGTCGGCGCGGCTCCGGGCGGGCCGGAAAGCCCGGTCGGCGCTGATATACTGCGTCGGCCGCCCCGCTGCCCTCCGCCGAGCCCCCAGAGCCTCCGAACCCAGCCCTCCGACCGGCCCGAGGCATGACCCCGTCCGACCGCCAGCCCGCGCCCGTGCCCGAGCACGTCGCCGAGCTGCGCCGGCGCTGGGAGGAGGACCCGGGCTCGCGGCTCTTCCTCCAGCTCGCCGAGGAGTACCGCCGGCTCGGACGCCACGGCGAGGCGGTGACCGTCCTCGAGTCGGGCATCGAGCGGCACCCGGGGCAGGTGTCCGCCCACGTCGCGCTCGGCCGGGCCCGGCTGCACACCGACGACGCGGGGGGCGCCGTCGAGGCGCTCGACCGCGCGCTCGAGCTCGACCCGACGAACCTGGTGGCCCACAAGCTGCTCGTCGAGGCGCACCTGGCGCAGGGCGACCGCGACCTCGCGCGCCAGCGGCTCGACCTCTACCTGCTGCTCAACGAAGGCGACCCCGACGCCGACGAGCTGCGCCGGCGGGTGGGCCGCGGCGGCGGGGCCGCCGAGGGCGACGCCACCGCCGACGCGTCGGCGCCGGCCCGCGCGGACGAGAGGGAGGCCGGGGACGGGACGGGCGAGGGGAGCGCGGCGGACCTCGGCTGGGACCCGGCGTGGGCCGCCGGCGAGGGCGGCGGTGTCCAAGGCTCCCCTGGAGCCGAGCCGGCGGGATGGGCGGCCGGGCAGATCGCCGACGAAGAGGGACCGGAGGCTGAGGAGCCGATGGGAGCCGCGGGGCAGGACGCGGCCGCTGCCGCGACGAACGGGCGGGGAACGCCTTTCGGCGACCTCGGCGGACCCCGCGACCGCCGGCGCTACCTGGCCGCGCTCGGCGCCGGCGGGATTTTCCCGCTCGAGGTGCCGGCCGAGGCGCCTTCCGCCGCGAAGGAGCCGGCCGCCCCCTTCACCGCTCCGTCCCCCGAGCTGCCCGCCGCGGAACCCGCCGCGCTCGCCGCCGAGCCCGCGACGGCCGAGCCGCCGGTCGCCGCCGGCGGGGGCGAGCCGGAGGACGAGCGGCCGACCGTGACCCTGGGCGAGCTCTACCTGCGCCAGGGGCACCCGCGGCAGGCGGAGCGGATCTTCGAGCGGGTGCTCGCGCGCGAGGCGGACCACGCGGCGGCGGCCGACGGGCTCGAGCGGGCCCGCGCCGCGCTGGCGAGCCGGCCCGCCGCACCGGCCGGCTCGCTGACCGCCCGCCAGCTCCTCGACGAGGCCGAGATCGACGCCCCCCCGCGGGTGGCGCTGCTCCACGCCTACCTGGCGCGGATCCGGAGCGGCGGGCGCCCGGCGCGCGGCGGCCGCACCTGATGTTCCTCGAACGGCTCTCCCGGATCAGCGACCGCATCCCCGGGGCGCTGGCGGTGTCGCTGGTCGACGGCGACGGCATCGCGGTCGAGTCGTACGCCTCCGACGGCAGCTTCGACCTCGAGCTGCTCGCCGCCGAGCTGGTCGCCCAGATCCGGGCGATCTCCGACGACCACCGCGACCTCGCGGTCGGCGAGGTGCGCCAGCTCACGGTGTCCACGGACCGCGTCACCCTGGTGGTAAGCTCGGTCGGCGACGGCTATTACCTCCTCCTGGTCCTGGCGCCGGAGGGGAATCTGGGCCGGGCTCGCTTCGAGCTCCGCCGGGCGGAGCTGCTGCTCGCCGCCGACCTCCCGTAAGCGGACCTCCGCCCCACGACGACCCGCTCCCGAGGCCCGGATGCTGACCTTCGAACAGATCAAGGAGCTGGCCGACCTGGTCGCCGAGCGGCGGCTCGGCGTGCTCGAGGTCGAGCGCTCGGGCTTTCGGCTGCGGATCGAGGGCCGGTCCGAGCCGGCTCCGGCCGCGCCGCCGGCGGCGCCGTCCGCGACGGCGGGCTCCGCGAGCCCGCAGGGCGCGCCGCCCGAGGCCTCGCCCACCGCGGCGTCCGAGGGCGAGGGCGACGGCCCCCCGGCCGGCGCCCACGTCCTCAATTCGCCGATCGTCGGTACCTTCTACCGCGCCCCGTCGCCCGACGCCCAGCCCTTCGTCGAGGTCGGCGCGCGGGTGAAGGCCGGGCAGGTGCTGTGCATCGTCGAGGCGATGAAGCTGATGAACGAGATCGAGTCGGACGTCGACGGCGAGGTGCTCGAGATCTACCCGGGCAATTCCGAGCCGGTCGAGTTCGGCGAGCCGCTGTTCGCCATCCGGCAGACCTGAGCTTGTGAACCAATCTCCGCCCTGCTCCGCCGGTCCCAGAACGCCGCTCGCCGCGTCGCGAGGACTCGACGTAGGTCCGGCTACGCCTGCGCCCTCGCTCCTTGCGACCGACGCCCTGAGACCAGCTCGCGACGGCCGGCGATTTGATTCACAAGCTCTGAGCTTCGGCCCCCGGTGTTCGAGAAGATCCTGATCGCCAACCGGGGGGAGATCGCGCTCCGCGTCGTCCAGGCCTGCCGCGAGCTCGGGGTGCGCACGGTCGCCGTCTTCTCGACCGCCGACCGCGACAGCCTGCACGTCGCCCACGCCGACGAGGGCGTCTGCATCGGCCCGCCGCCCTCGGCCGAGAGCTACCTGAACGTCCGGGCGATCGTCTCGGCGGCCCGGGTCACCGGCGCCGACGCGGTGCACCCCGGCTACGGCTTCCTGGCCGAGAGCGCGCGGTTCGCCGAGGCGCTCGGCGAGCACGACGTGGCCTGGATCGGCCCGCGGCCGGAGACGATCCGCCGGATGGGCGACAAGGCGCAGGCGCGGCGGACCGCCGAGGAGGCCGGCGTGCCGGTGCTGCCGGGCAGCCGCGAGTCGCTCGCCGACGCCGCGGAGGCCGCGGCGCAGGCCGACGAGGTGGGCTACCCGGTGATCCTCAAGGCGGCGGCCGGCGGCGGCGGCCGCGGCATGCGGATCGTCCGCGACGCGGGGGAGATCGCCAAGCAGCTCTCGACCGCCGCGAACGAGGCGGAGAAGGCCTTCGGCGACGGCTCGATCTACCTCGAGAAGTACCTCGCCGCGCCGCGCCACGTGGAGCTCCAGGTGTTCGGCGACCGGCACGGGGAGGTCGTCCACCTCGGCGAGCGGGAGTGCTCGATCCAGCGGCGCCACCAGAAGCTCCTCGAGGAGGCGCCCTCGCCGGCGCTCACCCCCGAGCTGCGCGCGGCGATGGGCGAGGCGGCGGTGCGGCTGGCGCGGGCGGTCGGCTACGAGAACGCCGGCACGGTCGAGTTCCTGCTCGACGGCGACGGCCGCTTCTACTTCATGGAGATGAACACCCGCATCCAGGTCGAGCACCCGGTCACCGAGATGGTCACCGGTGTCGACCTCGTCCGGCTCCAGGTGCGGGTCGCCGCCGGCGAGCCGCTCGACCTGCCCGCGGAGCCGACGCCGCGCGGCCACGCGATCGAGTGCCGGATCAACGCCGAGCATCCGGAGACCTTCGCTCCCTCGCCGGGCCGCCTGACCGTCTTCCGCCCGCCGGGCGGTCCCGGCACCCGGCTCGACACGCACGCCTACGAGGGCTACGCGATCCCGCCCTACTACGACTCGCTCGTCGGCAAGCTGATCGTCTGGGACGAGACGCGCGAGGCGGCGATCCGGCGGATGGCCCGGGCGCTCGACCTCTTCGCGGTGGAGGGGATCGACACCTCGATCCCGCTGCACCGCGAGATCGTCCGCGACCCCGACTTCCAGGCCGGCCGCCTGTCGACCCGCTTCATGGAGCGGTTCGCCGAGCGGCGCCGGGCGG
>Ga0299913_10005006_pt1 | contig 11247 bp, 12 predicted proteins | sample RVTome_9_FD_201360 | JGI IMG/M metagenome (GOLD analysis project Ga0299913, IMG submission 201360) | Soil microbial communities from uranium-contaminated site in the Upper Colorado River Basin, Wyoming, United States - RVT155D38 (version 2) ... | reverse complement strand
CAGCTGCTCGAAGGTCTCCTCGAGCCGGACGGGATCCGGCCAGTTCGGTTGTTGAGCGGTAGGCATCGTGCGCCAGTCGGTCGGGGACCACCCTGTTTCCATGCACCCATGCTCGCGTACATGGCACGATGCCTGCGTGACCACGCCTCCCTCCCTCGTCGAGCTGCCCGAGATCGAAGAGGCCCGCGAGCGACTGAAGGGGGTGGCCGTCCCGACCCAACTGGACCGCTCTCGAGCTCTCTCCGACCACGTCGGCGGTGAGGTCTTCATCAAGTGCGAGAACCTTCAACGCACGGGATCCTTCAAGATCCGGGGCGCTTACAACAGGATCAGCCGGCTCACGCCTGAGGAACGAGCGAGCGGGGTCGTTGCCGCGTCCGCCGGCAACCATGCGCAGGGGGTTGCCCTCGCCGCATCTCTGACCGGGACCCCGGCTACGGTTTTCATGCCCGCGGCGGCGTCTCTTCCCAAGGTGCAGGCGACCAAGCGTTACGGAGCCCGGGTCGAGCTGACCGGCAAAGATTTCGGGGCGGCTTTCGCCGCCGCGATCGAGCACACGGATCGGACCGGTGCGGTATTCGTCCATCCCTACGACCACCCTCACGTGGTAGCGGGGCAAGGCACGATCGGCTGCGAGATCTTCGAGCAGCTGGACACCGTCGAGACGGTCGTCGTCCCGATCGGCGGGGGAGGGCTGATGGCGGGCATCGCCGCGGCACTCAAGAGCCTTAAACCGTCGGTGCGGATGGTGGGCGTGCAGGCCGCGGGCGCGGCCGCCTATCCGCCCTCGCTTGCGAAAGGGGAGCCGGTCCGACTGGAGTCGATGTCGACGATCGCGGATGGGATCGCGGCGAACGTTCCGGGCGATCTCACCTTCGCTCACATCTCTCAGCAGGTGGACGAAGTTGTCACGGTTACGGACGAAGCCATCGCCGAGGCTCTGGTGTTCGCTGCGGAACGGATGAAATTGGTGCTCGAGCCGGCCGGCGCGGCCGGCGTCGCCGCCGTCCTTCAGGGCGCGGCCGAGCTGCGACCTCCGGTCACGGTGGTGCTGTCGGGCGGGAACATCGATCCGTTGTTGCTGCTTAGTGTGATCCGGTTCGGGATGTCGGTATCCGGCAGATACTTCGCGTTCCAGACCCGCATAGGGGATATCCCGGGTGCCTTGGCGAGGCTGCTCGCTCTGATCGCGGAGCTGGGTGGGAACGTCGTCGGCGTAGAGCATCGCAGGGAAGGCATGTCGCTCCACCTGGGTGATGTGTCGGTTGCGCTGCAGCTGGAGACCAAGGGACCGGATCACATAAACGAACTGGTCGAGACGCTGCAGAACCGGGGTTACCCGGTAGAACGCCTCTAGTTACTCCCAACCCGGCGGTGCACTAGTCCCCACCGCGCGGACGCGAAGGAGTGGCCGCGATCGCGCCGACCGCTCCGATCAGCCCGATGATCCCAGCGGCCGCGACGAGTGTGAGTCCCAGCCCCGGCGTGGGGTCGGTCCCGATCCCCTCCATATCGAGATGGACCTCGGCGATGCCGCGGAAATCGGAGATCGCTATACCTCCGATAACAACCGCGGCGAAAAACGTGAGCCACGCGTAGCCTGAAGTCCCACGTACGACGATGAAGAAGGCCCCGATCAACATCACGACGCCGGCGGCGAGGACGAACCATCCGTCGCCGAGCTCGAGTCCGGAGAAAGGCGGCAATCGATGTGATTGCTCCGCCGGAACCCGGGGCGGGGTTGCCTCGACGGTCAGCCAATCCAGAAACGAACCGATCACCGCAGCGGCACCCGCAGCAAACAGGACGGATGCGGCGATGGCGCGCGCTCGATCGAAGTAGTCGCCGGTGCTGGGGGATGCCATGCCGGCTGTAGCCTACAAGCGTGTCCGAGAAACAGCGCTGCCTGCTCGCCATCCACGCGCATCCCGACGACGAGTCCTCGAAGGGCTCGGGGACGATGGCGCGCTACGCGGACGAAGGAGTTCGTGTTGTGCTGGTGTGTGCGACCCGCGGGGAGGAGGGTGACATCCTCAATCCGCGCATGGACAAGCCCGGTATCCGGGAGCGGATGACCGAGCTCCGAGAGGCCGAGCTGGCGACCGCCTGCGACCTCTTGGGCGTGGCACAGATCTACCAACTCGGTTACCGCGACTCCGGTATGCCGGAATCTCCCGCCAACAAGCACCCGAATGCCTTCTGCAATGCGGACCCGGACGAGGCCGTGGGCCGGTTGGTCGAGATAATCCGAAAGGAGAGGCCCGAGGTCATCTTGAGCTACGACGAATCGCGCGGGTACGAGCATCCCGATCACGTGAAGGTCCACGAGTGGGGCCGAGAAGCTTTCGTCGCGGCGGGCGACCCGGACCGGTTCCCCGACGCGGGGACTCCGTGGGAGGTATCGAAGCTCTACTTCTTCGCCACCTTCACCAAGCGCCGGTTCCAGATCCTCTCCGACGCGGCCGACGCCGAAGGGATCGAGCACCCGTACCGGGGCTGGCTCGAGAACTGGGATTCGCTCGGGTTCGACGATCCCGAGATCACGACTCAGATCGACGTCTCCGACTACATCGAGATCCGCTCCAAGGCGTTGCTGGCACACGCGACCCAGATCGACCCCGATAGCTTCTGGTTCGCGATCCCGGACGAGATCCAGCGGAAGGTCTATCCCTGGGAGGACTACACGCTGATGGCGACGACTATCGACAAGGACCTTCCGGAGGACGACCTCTTCAAGGGGATCGGCGACTAGCGATACGGATCCGGCACCTTCTCCGGCGGCCGGGGGCGTTCGGCTCGGCCGGCCACCAATGCCACCAGGAGGAAGGGAAGCCCCGCCGACCGGCCGACCGCGGACGCAACCGCGAGTGCCGCGAAGTCGAGACCGTCGGGTGTGAAATCGGCGGCCACCCCGAGGGCGGCCTCCGCGAGGACCGCAACGACCGCCGCTACAACCAGTGCCCCGACGACCGTCGCCGGCGGAGGCCGGGTCGACAGGGAGGGCTGCCCGCGCACCGCGGGCCATGCCGCGGTCACCGTTGGCATCTCACCGCGTTCCTCCTGGTCCAGAACGGCCCTGCAGGCCTTGGCCATGAGAGGCAACAAGGCCACCTCGACCGCCGCAAGGATCCAGAACCACAGTCCGGCCCGGTCGACGTCGGCCTGGCCGACGCCACGCACTTGCCTCGTCGAGGGAAACTCCGCGATCGCGGGATGGAGCTCTCGTACCGCCAGGACGTCGTGGAACACCCAGCCGAAGATCAGATGCAGGGGCATGAGAACCACGAAGACGACCAGGAAGAACGTGGAGTAGTTGCGGAGGGTCGCTCTCCAAGCGTCATCCAGGGACATCGCCGGAGTCTAGATTCCTCCGATGAAGATCCTCTTGTGGCACGGCTATCTATTGAGGGGATCAGGCTCGAACATCTACACGGCCAACATCGCTCGCTGTTGGCGGGAGCAAGGCCACGACGTCCTGGTCATGTGCCAGGAACGCGATCCGGAGGTTCTAGAGCTGGTCCAGGATGGGCCCCCCGGTCCGGGCCGGTGCCGGGTGCGGTGCCCCGACATCGGCCGGATCCTGCCGGTATACGTCTACGACCGTTACGAGGGCTTCGAGGCCAAGCTCTTCACCGATCTGAGCATGGAGGAGCTGGAGGCCTATACCGAGCGCAACGTGATTGCGCTGGTGCAGGCGCTCGAGGAATTCGCGCCGGATGCTTTCATCACCGGCCACGAGGTCATGGGTCCCGAGATAGCGCGACGCGCGTGCCTACAGACAGGTCATCGCTATCTAGCGAAGCTGCACGGCAGCGCATTGGAGTACGCGGTCAAGAGACAGGATCGCTACGCAGCGCTGGCGCGTTCGGGTCTGGGTGCTGCAGCCACGATCGTCGGCGGAAGCCGGTACATGCTGAACGAAGCGGCCGCCCACATCCCCGGGTGGAGCGAGCGCGGGAAGGTCGTCAATCCCGGGTGCGACGTGTCTTTGTTCCGGCCCCTGGACCGGTCTCCCGGGCCACCCCGGGTCGGTTTCGTGGGCAAGTTGATCGCGTCGAAGGGCGTTCACAATCTGGTGGCCGCTTTGCCGTTGATGGGAAACCGATACGAGACGACGATCGTGGGATACGGAGGCTTCGAGGGCGAGCTTCAAGGGCTCGCGACCGCACTGCAGCAAGGGGACCTCGACGCGGCGCGTGTCCTCGCCGAACGGGGCGAACACGGGCGTTTGCCGGAGCTGAGCGATCTCCTCGCCGACCCGCCTGCCGGGTACGCGGATGCAGCCGCGCGCATGACCGTCCACTTCACCGGGCGGTTGGAGCACGATCCCTTGTCTCGTCTGCTGCCGTCGTTGGACGTGCTGGTCGTTCCGTCGGTGGTGCCCGAAGCGTTCGGGATGGTCGCGGCCGAGGCCGCGGCCTGCGGCGTTCTTCCGATCGTCCCCGATCACTCCGGGATCGGGGAGGCGGGAGCCGCGGTGGAGGAGGCGATCGGCCGTCCCGGTTTCCTCACGTTCGATCCCGCCGACCCGATCAGAGGCATCGCTGCGGCAGTGGACCGAGTGCTGGAAACGCCCACAGCCGAGAGAGCGCCTATGGAGGCGGCGGCGGTCGAGCTCGCCCACTCCCGCTGGTCGTGGGATCACGTCGCGCGCCGGCTCTTGGAGCTGGCCGTCGCCTAGATGTCGTCTGGCCTCACCCGGCGATTCTTCTTGACGTCGCTGCGGCGTTTCTTCTGGGCCAGGCGTCTCTCCTTGGAAGCTTTCGAGGGCTTCGTCTCGACCCTCTTCTTGGGGGGCACCAGGGAGCGTTTGACGAGGTGACTGAATCGTTCGATCACGTCGTGTCGGTTCTGCAGCTGTGATCTCTGGCGATCGCTCGCCAGACGAAGGTTCCCGTTGCCGTCGATGCGGTTCCGCAACGCGCCCAGCAGGCGTTGTCGCTGGCGCGGCCCCAGCGCGCTCGAACTGTGAACGTTCCAGATCAGCTCCACCCGCGTGGACGCCTTGTTCGCGTGCTGACCGCCGGGGCCTCCCGACGTAGTGAACCGGAACTGGAGCTCGTGCTCCGGTATCTCGAGGGTCCGGTTGATCCGGATCCCACTCATCTTCTGGCCAGTTCGGAGTGCAGGTCGGCCGGGTTAGTCACAGGGGACCGGCAAACCCCCCGGCGACAGACGTAGACGGCGGCGTGCCCGTCGACGGTCGACTTCCCTGCGACGATCGGCGGATCACCCTCCGTTCCCGAAGTCGCCAGCACTACCGCGTTCGGTAAGTACGTTGTACGGATCTCCTCCAACAGGATCTGGGCTTCATGGTTGGTCCGGTCGCCGGCCACCACGATCTCGACCGGGTCCCCCGTATAGAAGTCAACGGCGGCCAGGAGATGGCCGAAAGCGAGAGGTGATCTGTCCAGAACCGGCTGGACCAGACGCATCACCCCCAGGGCTAGGTCTTCGTAATCCCGCCGGCCGAGTATCAGGGCCAGTTTCTGCAACTCGAGCGCCAAGACGGAGTTCGCCGAGGGGACCGCGTTGTCGGCGAGATCCTTGGACCGAGTCACGAGTTGCTCAGCGTCGGAGCCATTCGTGAAGAACCCACCGTTGGTGGGATCGTGGAACAGACGGATCGCCTCGTCGGCCGCCCAGCGAGCGTGGTCGAGCCACGCCGAATCGTGGGTGGCTCGGTGGAGGGACAGAGAGGCTTCCAGCAGGAGCGCGTAGTCCTCTGCGAAGCCGAGATGCTTGACGGTTCCATGACGGTAGGCCCGCATCAGCCGGCCGTTCACGACGAGGGTTTCGAGCACGAAGTGTGTCGCCTCGGCGGCCGCCTCGATCCAGCCCGGCCGGTCGAGGATCGAGCCCGCTTCCGCGAGGGCGGACGCGGCGAGCGAGCTCCATGCGGTAAGCACCTTGTCGTCGGTAGCCGGGCGGACGCGTCGTGCCCTGCGTTCGAGCAAAGCATCCCGAGCACGCTCGACGACGGCACCGTCGGCGGGGTGGCCGGTCTGGAGCGGGATGTTGCTTCCCTCGAAGTTCCCGTCGGCGCTGAATCCCCACACGGATTCAGCGACGGCGGAGTCGGCGCCCGTCGCCTCTCGTACCTCGTCCAGCGTCCAGACGTAGAACTTGCCTTCTTCGCCCTCGGAATCCGCATCCAGCGAAGACCAGAACCCTCCGGATGGATCGCGCATCTCCGCGAGCATCCATGCTGCCGTTCGTTCCGCGATCTCTCGATCGCGCTCGTCTTCGGCGAGTTGCCAGGAGCGTGCGTACGTGCGTAGCAGCTGAGCGTTGTCGTAGATCATCTTCTCGAAATGCGGGACGAGCCACTGTCGGTCGACGCTGTAGCGCGCGAACCCGCCACCCAACTGGTCGAACATGCCTCCGGCCGCCATCGCATCGAGCGTTCGTCGAACCATGTGCGCCGCCTCGGAGTTGCCGCGGGCCTGCATGCGGATCAGGAGATCCAACGTCATCGGCTGTGGGAACTTTGGAGCTCTCCCGAAACCACCCCATTCGGGGTCGAAGCTGGAGCGCGCCGCATCTAGCGCCTGCTCGACAGCCCGGCGTGGAACTTCTTCGTCGACGGGTTGCAGTTTTGAGAGAGGGTCCATGTGATCGAGCAGCTGTTTGCCCTGCAGCTCCACGTCCTCCCGGCGTTGTATCCACGTCTCAGCGATCGCCCGGAGCAAGCGCTTGAACGACGGCAGTCCGTGACGATCGTCGGGTGGGTAGTAGGTGCCGCCGTAGAACGGTCGACCGTCGGGCGTCAAGAAGACCGTCATCGGCCAGCCCCCCTGACCGGTCATGGCCTGCACGGCATCCATGTAGATGGAATCGATGTCTGGCCGTTCCTCGCGATCCACCTTGATGCAGACGAAGTGGTCGTTCATCAGCGCTGCGGTCGCCGGATCCTCGAAGGACTCGCGCTCCATGACATGACACCAGTGACAGGCTGCATAGCCGACCGACAGAAGGATCGGCTTGTCCTCGCTACGCGCGGTGTCCAGCGCTTCGGCGTCCCATGGGTGCCAATCCACAGGGTTTCCCTGATGTTGCAGCAGATACGGGCTCGTCTCCCCGGACAGTCGGTTAGCCATGTCTCTCATCATGCCCCCGGGACGAGATCTGCACCTACGCTCGTACGATGTGCCGGTGGCCACCCTCGCTTACGTGCTTCTGCCGCTTTCGGGACTGATCGCTTTTCTCACCGCCGCTTCGGCGCGCGTGCGATTCCATGGCCTGCAGGCGATCGCGGTCGGCGTGGTCTGGCCGCTGCTGCTTTATGCCGGGTCTCTCTTCTCGCCGGTCGCCGCGCGCGTTGCGTTCGCCATCGGCGCGGTTGTCTGGATCGTTCTACTGGGTGGAACGCTCATGGGGAAAGACCCCAAGCTCCCGGGCGTGAGCGCGGCCTTCGCCGCCACGGCTTCGTTCGACCCCGAGGAACGGGACTAGGAAAGCCTCCTAGGGACGCGCCGCGAAGCACATCCTGCAGGTGGCGGCGGTGGATCCGTTGACCGCTCCGCAGGTGGGGCACTTCCAGAACGTGGATACCTGGTCGGCCACGGGCATGGTCTCCGTCTGGCCGGTCGCTTCTGCGGCGGTCGGTGTTTCCTGGACCGGGACGGTTCGGACGGCGGCGGGGGTCTCCTGCTGAGGGGTGTCGGTTGCCGGGGCAGGCTTCCACTGTCCGGTTGCCTCGTCGTAACAGAGGAGCTCTTCGCCACGCCGGAACCACCAGCGCCCGTCTCTCTGGAAGGGTTCCTCTTGGGGGTCGTCCGCATGCGCCGCGAACGCGCTGTCGACCACCGGTTCCTCGGCCGTCGCAGGGGACCCCTCGTCGCTCGTTCGGGTCGCGCCGACCCCGTGCTCCTGGAGGACCGAGCGGATCGAGTCCGCCCGGTTGCCGGACTCGGATGCGGCCGGGGTTTCCTTCTCAGCCGGCGGTGTTGCCCCGCTCCCGGCGCGTGCAGAGCCGGCGGGGGTCGCGGCCGAGGTCTCTGCGGCCGGGGACTCGGTGGACGGCGGCCCGGTCTCGACGGGCGCCTCCACTATTCCGGGATCGGTTCCAGTCGACGCGATCGACGAGGAGGGGGTGGTGTCGCTGCCGGAGCCCGCCCGAGGTTCGGAAGAGCGCTGCTCGAGGGCCTTGCGGATGCCGCCGAGGGTCGCGAGCAGGGCGATGAGGACGACCAGCCCCACGGCCAACAGGCCGAGGAGCACGCCCTGGAACAGGTCGGTGTCCATCAAGATCCCCTCAGTATCCCCAGAAGCAACAACAAAGAACATCTTGCACTTCTTTGCCTGGAAAGGCTATATCGGTTCACCCACGGGGGTTGTTTAGCGTCTGCGGACATCCATCGTGACCCCCCGGGCTCCCCCTCGGCGCTCTATACAATCGCCGGGTCCGGAAACAGCAGGTCTCAAGGGAGGACACCGTGGCCGTGATCAAGACGATCGACCTGGTCGGAGTGTCTTCCGATTCCTGGAGGGATGCGGCCGTCCAGGCCCTGGACGAGGCCTCTCGCACGATCCGGGGCATCACGGGCATGGAGGTCCTGGATACCTCGTGCAACGTGGCCGACGGCAAGATCTCCGAGTACCTCACCCACGTCCGGATCAAGTTCCGGATCGAGCGCTGACGGCTCTGCGCCCTATCAGATGCCCGGCATAGCCCTCGTCGGCACCCAATGGGGTGACGAGGGCAAGGGCAAGGTCACCGATCTGCTGGCCGAGTCCACCGACCTGGTCGTCCGCTATCAGGGCGGCAACAACGCGGGCCACACGATCGTCGTGGAGGGCGAGCGCTACGCGCTCCATCTGGTTCCGACCGGGATCCTCTATCCCGATTGCATCCCGGTCATCGGGCCGGGAGTAGTCGTCGACCCCAATGTCTTGATCGAGGAACTCGATGCACTCGAGGCTCGGGGCGTCTCCACCAAGCGATTGCAGCTCTCTGGGAACGCGCACCTGATCATGCCGTATCACCTCGAGCTCGACCGTGTGACCGAGCGACGTCTAGGTAAGAACCGGCTGGGGACGACGAAGCGCGGCATCGGGCCCGCATATGCGGACAAGGCGACCAGGGTTGGACTGCGCGTACAGGACCTTCTGGATCCGAAGATCTTCACGGCGAAGCTCGAGGTCGCTCTCAAAGAGAAGAACCTGCTGTTAACGCGCGTGTACGGTCGTCTGCCGCTCGACCAGAACGAGATCACCGAGCAGTATCTGTCTTACGCGCAGCGTTTGGGGCCACACATCGTAGACACGGACCCGCTGATCCACGACGCGCTCGACGCGGGTAAGACGGTGTTGTTCGAAGGTGCTCAGGCGACGCTCCTCGATCTCGATCACGGGACCTATCCGTTCGTAACCTCCTCGAACCCCATCGCCGGCGGAGCCTGCGCGGGGGCCGGCGTCGGCCCCCGCGACATCCAGCGCATCATCGGTATCTCGAAGGCCTACTGCACGCGCGTCGGTTCCGGTCCGTTCCCCTCCGAAGCCGACCCGGCCGACGCCGAGATCCTCGTCGAGGCCGGCGGTGAATACGGCACCACCACCGGGCGCAAACGTCGGTGTGGATGGTTCGACGCGGTGGCGGGCCGCTACGCGGCCCGCCTGAACACATTGACCGAACTGGTCGTCACGAAGCTCGATGTGCTGTCCCACTTCTCGGAGATAAAGGTCTGCGTTGCTTACGAGTACGAGGGCGAGCGTTTCGAACATTTCCCGCCCAATCAGACGATCTTCAACAAATGCCGGCCCATCTACGAAGAGTTGCCGGGGTGGTCGCAAGACTTGACGGAGATGAGGAAGGTAGACGAGCTGCCGAAACAAGCGCGCGCCTATCTCGAGACGATCGAAGAGCTGGTCGCGACCCCGGTGTCGTGGGCTTCCGTTGGACCCGGTCGCGACGAGATCGTCCATGTCGGGGGAGCCGCGTCGTCATGAAGGTCTTGCTGCTGGGCTCCGGCGGCCGCGAGAGCGCGCTGGCGTGGGCCCTGGCTCGTTCGAGCAGCGTCTCGCAGCTGGTCGCCGCACCGGGTAACCCCGGGATCGCCGCGCAGGCGCAGACGACCGAGTGCGATATCGAGGATCCCGTCGCCGTACGAGAGCTTGCGTCCCGTATGGGGGCGGGCTTGGTGGTGGTCGGACCAGAGGCCCCGCTCGTCGCCGGCGTCGGGGACGCGCTGGCGGCCGACGGCATCCCGACCTTTGGCCCCTCTGCCGCCGCCGCCCGGCTGGAGGGCTCCAAGACCTTCGCGAAAGAGTTGATGGAACGCGCCGGCATCCCCACGGCAGCGTGGCGGTCCTTCACGGACATCACGGAAGCCACGCGCTACCTCGACGAGCTCGGCCCTCCCTACGTCGTCAAAGCCGATGGGCTGGCCGCGGGTAAAGGGGTGGTCGTCACCGAGGATCGAGACGCCGCGCTCCGAGCGCTGCAGGAGCGCTTGATCGCGGGAAGCTTCGGTGAAGCGGGCCGGCGCGTCGTGATCGAGGAGTTCCTGGACGGCGAGGAAGCGTCGCTGATCGCCTTCTGCGACGGCACCAACGTCGTTCCGTGCGAGCCCGCCCAGGATTACAAACGTGTCCGGGACCAGGACCTCGGTCCCAACACCGGGGGCATGGGGTCCTACAGTCCGGTTCCCGCGTGTCCTCCGGCTCTGAGCCGTCAGATCGTCGATGAGGTGATCGTGCCGCTCGTGCGGCAGATCTCGGCGGACGGCTCACCTTTCGTCGGTGCCGTCTACGCAGGTCTGGCGCTGACGAGCAAAGGACCGAAAGTGGTCGAGTTCAACGCGCGCTTCGGCGATCCAGAGACCCAGGCTCTTATCCCCCGTCTTCACTCGGACCTGGCAGAGGTCGCGCTGGCTACCGCGAGCGGCGGTTTAGGCGGAGTGCGTCTCGAGTGGTCTCCGGAGGCGTGCGTATCGGTGGTCGTCGCCAGCGGCGGCTATCCGGGCCGATACTCGACCGGCCACGAGATCTACGGGCTGGATGCCGCAGGTGCCCTCGACGGCGTGGTCGTGTTCCATGCGGGAACGAAGGTCGCGGACGGTCGTATCGTGACGTCCGGCGGCCGCGTCCTTGCAGTGAGCGCGCTGGGCGATTCCTTTGCCCAGGCGCGTTCACGTGCATACGAGGCGACCGGCCTCATCGACTTCGAGAAGAAGCACATGCGTTCGGACATCGGCTTGCGCGCCGAGTCTCGGGAAAGGGGCGATTGAGTGGATCCGCTTGTCG
>Ga0299913_10005004_pt1 | contig 11247 bp, 8 predicted proteins | sample RVTome_9_FD_201360 | JGI IMG/M metagenome (GOLD analysis project Ga0299913, IMG submission 201360) | Soil microbial communities from uranium-contaminated site in the Upper Colorado River Basin, Wyoming, United States - RVT155D38 (version 2) ... | reverse complement strand
AGCTCCGTGGCGCGGGCACCCTGGTCGGGACGTACGTTCCGAACAACGCCTGCGACGCTGAAGGCATCGACGACCTCCTGACCGGGACGCTCGTCGTACCGGCATGACTCGACGCACCCAGGGCGCGGCATCCCTGCTCCTGGCGGTCGTTCTGACCGCCGGGTGCAGCGGCCAGGCGCCATCAAACGACGCCGACGGCAGTGCCGCCCCCACGCCGACCCCGGCGACCAGCATCGAACCGACGCCGACCGAAGTCCCAAGCCTCGCGCCATCGTTTGCGCCGGCTACGGCCTTCGAAGTGGAGGTGGACGGCCTGACGATCGTGGGTCACTGCTCGGGGACCCGGGTGGCGGGCGAGCCCGTCGTGATCCTCCAGCACGGCAACGGTGGGAGCCAGAACCACCTGCGCGGCATCGAGCAGCACCTCGCCACCAGCAGGCTGGTCTGCGCGTACGACCGGCCCGGTGGCAACGGACGCAGCGACCCTCCCAGCCAGCGACCGCGTCCCATCGTGGAGGTGGCCACGGAAGCGCACGAGGTGTTGGTCGCTGCCGGCATCGAGCCGCCGTACTTCCTGGTCGGCCAGTCGGCGGGTGCTGCCATCACCGTCGTCTTCGCCCACCTGTTCGCAGCCGAGGTCGTGGGATTCGTGGCCAGCAACCCCAATCCGCCCTACACAGCGTGGATCGAGGCGGTGCGGCAGGTGGCATCCGAGGCCGAGATCAATTCCCTTGAGCTCCCCGATTACCGCGGCGAGAACCCCGAGGGAATCGACTTCACCGGCAACGACCTGATGCTCGAGCCACTTCCGGCCTCGATGCCGTACGCGGTGCTGTTCGACGAGGACTGTCGGCTGCTGGGCTTCTACTGCGATCGCATCCTGGAGCCGCTCGCCCAAACGCAATCGCTTATTGCCGATGCCGGCGAGGGTGGGCGCTTCCTCTGGGTCCAGGGCGCAGGCCACGAGATCCCGGAGACGGAGCCTGAGCTCGTCTTCGACATGATCGACGAGGTCTGGGGTGAGGCCACTGACTGACGTCTCGCGCGTTGACCGCCGCCGGGCCGACACCTAGGATCCGTGCACCTCACCGCACCTACCGAGCGGGACCGATGAGCTTCCGGATCCTGGGCGCCCTGGCAGCGGAAACGAGCGAAGGCGCGGCCGTCCCGCTTGGATCGCCCAAGCAGCGCGCCGTGCTCGCCATCCTGCTGCTGCACGTCGGGGAGATCGTCCCCACCGACCGGCTGGTGGAGCTGATCTGGGGCGAGGCCGCTCCACGAACTGCCGGGCATTCGATCCAGATCTATGTCTCCGAGTTGCGCCGTCTCCTCCAACCGGTGGCAGGCGATTCGGCCATCGTCACCAGACCGCCCGGCTACCTGCTGCAGGTGCCGCCGGAGGAGGTCGACGCGCGGCGATTCGAGCGCATGGTGGCCGACGGCGCACGCGCGCTGACCGAAGGCGACCGCGCCCATGGCGTAGGGCTGCTGCAGGAGGCGCTGCGGCTGTGGCGCGGTCCGGCGCTGTCGGACTTCACCTATGAGGAGTTCGCGCAGCCGTACATTCGGCGGCTCCACGACCTGCACCTGGGCGCCATCGAAGAGCTGGCGAGCGCCGAACTGACCGATGGCAACCATGGCGCAGCCATCGGGCTGGCCGAGGCAGCGATCCAGGAGGATCCGCTCCGGGAGCGATCGCGCGAGCTGTTGATGCTGGCGCTCTATCGGTCCGGTCGCTACGCGGAGGCGCTGCGCACCTACGAGAAGCTCCGCCAGGCCCTCGAGCACGAGCTGGGCCTGGACCCGTCGCCCCCGCTGCAGCGCCTGCAGGAGCGGATCCTCCTCCACGAACCGTCGCTCGGTCCGCCGGCCGACTCGGAGCCCGTCGAGATCGTGCCGCGCAACCCGTACAAGGGCCTGCGCCCGTTCACCGAAACGGACCGCGACGACTTCTTCGGGCGCAATGCACTCGTGGACCTCCTGGTTGCCTTCCTGGCCAATGGCCATCGCCTGCTGGCGCTCGTCGGCCCATCGGGCGCCGGCAAGTCGAGTGTCGTTGCTGCGGGACTCATCCCCCGGCTGCGTGACGACTGGACCATCACGCCCATCGGTCCCGGAGTTGATGGGCTGGACCGGATCCGGCGGCTCGGCGCAGACGAGGGGACGCGCCGGCTCATCGTCATCGACCAGTTCGAGGACCTGTTCACCGGCGACGACGAGCTGCTGCAGCGCAGGTTCCTGGATGCGCTGGCCGACGTCGTGACCGATCCGCAGGGTCCCGCGGTGGTGCTGACCCTGCGCGCCGACCACTACGACCGCCCGCTCTCCTTCCCGGCGTTTGCCAGGATCTTCCTGGAGGGAGTGGTGAACATCCTGCCGATGTCCGCGGAGGAACTCGAGGCCGCGGTGGTGCTGCCCGCCGAGCGATCCGGCGTGAGCATCGAGCCCGCGCTGCTGGCCAGCCTCATCGCCGAGACCGTGGATCAGCCGGGCGCGCTCCCTCTGCTGCAGTACGCGCTGACCGAGCTGTTCGATCAGCGCAACGGGATGCGCCTGGCCCCGGCCGAGTACCAGCGCCTGGGCGGTCTGCGCGGCATCCTGACCCGGCGGGCGGAGGAGCTATTCGCGGCCCTGAGCGCCGAGGAGCAGCGCACCGCAACCCAGGTGTTCCTGCGGCTCGTGCGGCCTGGGCGCGGCGGGGTGGACTCGCGTCGGCGCGTGCCGCTATCGGACCTGACCGCGCTGGGGCTGGACCCGGTTGCGCTGTCGCGGGTGCTCGACACCTATGGGCGGCATCGGCTGCTGTCGTTCGACCGCGAGGCGGAGAGCGGCGCAGCGACTGTCGAGGTCGCCCACGAGGCGCTGCTGTGGGAGTGGGAGCGTCTCGCCGGCTGGATCGACCGCCATCGCACCGCCCTTCGCCGCCACGAGTCCTTCCTGGCCGCGCTGGCCGAGTGGGAGGAGTCCGCGCGCGACGGCGGCTACCTGCTCAGCGGCAGCCGGCTGGACGAGTTCGCCGGCTGGGGGCGCGACGGAACGATCCTGCTGACCGATGCGGAGCGCGCGTTCCTGCAGGCCTCGCTCGATCGACGTGCGGGACAGTCGGCGGAGGAGGAAGGGCGGATCCTCGCTCTCCGGCGCCTGGAGCGGCGCAGCCGCAACCGGCTTGTCGCGCTGATCGCAGCGGTCGCGATCCTGGTCGGGGGTGGCGCCTGGGCGGTCGTGGCGTTGGGGGAGCGGCCACTGACCGTCGGCTTGCTCTTCCACCAGGCAGGTGGCGACGTCGATGACCTGATCGAGGCCGGATTCGACGGGGCCGTCACTGACCTGGGACTCGTCTCGATCGAACGCGACACCGACATCGAAGGTGCGCAGGCAGCCCTGGAGGGCCTATCGGGCGAGGGACCGGACGCCATCCTGGCCTTCATCCTGGCCGCCGACGTCGATGTGGTGGCGGCCGAACATCCCGACATCGACTACGTCGTGCTGGAGCAGACCGCCGGAGAGCTGGACAACGTCCTGTACCTCAACTTCGCGCAGGAAGAAGGGGCCTTCCTGGCGGGCGCGGTGGCGGCGCTGCACACGCAGACCGGGCGCATCGGCTTCGTGGGAGGCGTGGACATCCCCACCATCTGGCGCTTCCAGGCGGGGTTCCAGGCAGGCGCCGCGGCCGTGGATCCCGACGTGGAGGTGCTGACGACCTACCTGACCGGGCCACCGGACCTGGAGGGGTTCGTGCAGCCTTCGCTTGGTGAGGTGGCAGCGCGTGACCTCTACCGCCGCGACGTTGACGTGATCTTCCACGCCGCCGGTCAATCCGGTGACGGGGTCTTCCAGGCCGCATCCACCCTGTCGGACGAGGTCGGACGCCACTTGTGGGTCATCGGGGTTGACCTTGACCAGTACACGACGGTGCGCGGCCTTCGGGCCAGCGCCTGGCGCGAGCACATCCTGACCTCCGTCGTGAAGCGGTTCGACCGAGCCGTGTACGACGCCCTGACCGAGTTTGCCGAGGGCCGATTCCGGCCGGGCACCCGCGAGCTCGATCTCGCCTCGGGGGCGATCGAGCTGGCGTATGCAGGCAACCGGATCGACGCGTACCGGCCCCGAATCGAGGAACTGCGCGAGGCCATCATCGCCGGCGAGATCGTGGCGCCCTGCCTGCCGGTCGACCGCGTGGAGCAGGCGGCGGCGGTTGGCCTTTCCGCAGACCGCTGCGTCGACTTCTCCGGCTGATCGTGTACAGACCGCGCTCCCGATGCGGCCGCGCTCAGCAGGTCGATTCGTCCGGCAGGAGCGGCCGATACGCGATGAGTCGCTGGTCGTCGCCGTCCACCACCACGGTGGCTGCGGTGGCTGCGTGGAGCACCGGGAGCACCGTCGCCAGGTCCTCCCCCTCGACGACGCCGCACCGCACATCCACGGTCAGGCCGTCCGGCTGCAGCGCGTCGCCCCAGCTGGCGAGCGGAGCATCCAAGGGCCAGGCCACCTCGACGAGCTCCATCTCGGACATGAACTCCGCATTGTCGATGCCGGCCGTGTAGAGGCGAACGCCAGACGGCTCGTACGCGCCGAGCAGGCCCGTCCCGTCCCGCAGCGCGAAGAGCCTGCTCACGAAGTCGTGAAGCGATTGGCGCTCCGGCGTATCGGGCCGGGTGTCGAACAGGGCGTCGACCATCGTCTCGTGCCGCGATCCGTCGCCGATCACCGTGATGACCGTTGCCCCGCCGTCGACGACGAAGTCCGGCCCCTGCTGCGGGATGGACCGATCCGCTCCCCGCAGGCCGATGGCGAGTGCCTCGCTCACGATCTCGTCCAGGACAGCGGGCGTGATGCTGAACGTCTCCAGCCCGTAGCCGGCCGGCCCCGGGAAGACGTCGGGGACCGGCGCCGGCACGAGCACCCGGCCGTCGCCGTAGATGCTGATGCTCGGCGCCTGCTTCTCCTTCTCGAGCGGCGGCAGCAGGCCGCCCCGATTCTCCACCCGGATGACCAGCTCATCGGCGCCGGCGGGTCGCCCGATGGAGCTCTCCGTGGGCTGCCCGCAGGCCGCCAGCGCCAGGACCAGGGAGGCTGCGGTGAAGTTGAGGAGAGGGCGCATCGATCGTGTGACGCCGCCGCCGTCCGTCCAGTTCCGCCCGGGCCGCGCCGTCAGCGCAGCCATTGACGGAGAAAATCGGCCATCTCGGCCATCATCTCCCCGCCGGCGAGCAGCGACTCGTCATTGTGATGCGAGGCCGCAACCTGCGCCCAGCGCTTCGGTTCGGCCGCGGCGTCGTAGACTCGGCGGCTGAGGTCGAGCGGCACGACCTCATCCCGCTCGCCAACGAGAACCAGGACGGGCGACCGCACGCTCTCCGCGAGCTGATGGGCCAGCGGGTATCGGTCCCAGATCAACGGCTCGAAGACCGGCAGGAACGGATAGTGGTGCCGCGCGATCTCGACGGTCGAGGGGAATGGGGACCGGAGGATGAGCGCCACCGGTGGCAGTTCGGCAGCGAGCCCACCGCAGACCGATGCGCCCAGCGACTCACCGAAGTACGCCACGCGTCCGGGATCCACCTCCGGCCTCTCCGCGAGGGCGCGGGCCGCCGCGCGCGCATCGGCCCGCAGGCCTTCCTCGCTTGGCGAGCCCGGATGGCCGGCATACCCTCGGTAGTCGAACAGGAGCACGTGGTACCCGAGCTCGGCCAGCGCTCGCGCCAGGGGCAGCCGATGGGCCCGCTGGCCGGCGTTGCCATTGCACACCAGGACCGCCGGACCCGGCTCGGGATCGGTCTGGGTCTTGGCGGCGGGAACGAACCAGGCGTCCAGGCGCAGGTCGTCATCGGTCGTGATCTCGACGGCCTCGACCCCGGGCGGAGGTTCGCCGGGCGCTCCGCCCGATCGGACGTAGAGGACGCCGCGCTGGTTCAGGTACAGGATGGCGGTAATGACCAGCACGACCAGCACGACCACCGCGGCGCTCCGGAGCGCAAGATCGAGCACGATCGCTCAACGGTAACGCTGCGGATGCGGATCCGCAGACCGCCCCGATGGCATGTGGGCCGCGAATCGGGCATTGGGACGGGGAATCGCCAGAAACGAGGCTCGGGTTCTACCGGTCGACGCAACGCCGAACGGCAGCGCCGAGCGGCCCCTTTCGTTGACACGCGGAGGAGGATTGGTGCGGAGGAGGGTTTCGCACCATGACCGTGTCGGAGGAACCACTCAGCGACAATCGCGAGCGTACCTCGCGCATTCGATGGGCCGCCATGGCGGCCATGCTCGCCGGCCTGCTGCTCGGTGGGACGCTCGTCCTCAGACCGCTGCTCGATGTCGACGTCGACACGCCGGAGAACACGGTGCTCGCGCTGTTCGCGGCCCTGGGCCGGCTACTCTTCGCCGCCGGCCTGGTCGGGGTCCACCTCGTCTACGGGCACGCCTATGGCGCGATCGGCCGGGTTCTTGTATGGGCGATCGTGATTGCCACGCTCGTATCCCTGTTGAGCCTGCTCTTCAACTTCGGCGTGCTCGAGCGCGATTCGGCGTTGTCTCCCATCATCCAGATCGGCGGCGTGATCTTCCTATTGGTGAGCATCCTGGGCATCGTCCTGTGGATGGCAGGCGTCACCCGCTGGGTGGCCACGCTGCTCGTGCTCGTCTTTCCGGTAGGGATCGTCTTCGGGGCGCTCGAGGCGGTGCCCGCGCTCACCCCGTTTGTCGGCGTCGTGGTCGGACTGGCGTACATCGGTCTCGGGCTCGACCTGTGGCAGAAGGTTGAGGCAGCTTCTCCGTAGCCGCGTTCGGGGCCGTCACCTGACCCCGGCGTAGCCAGGCGGCACGCCGAGCCTGCTCAGGCGCCGCGTCCGGGCCGACTGTGGACCCGTGGAGCTGCCGACCCGTGGTCCACGACCGGCCTCGATAGCGCCGACCCGGCCCCTCAGCCGCCTCCCACACACCCCTTCATCGGTACACGTAGCGCCGGTGCCCGACCTTGACGACCAGGACGACCAACCGGTCGTCCTCGATCCGATAGAGAAGCCGATGATCACCAACTCGCGTGCGCCAGATGTCATCGGTCCCCCGAAGCTTCAGGGCGCCACCTCCGCGGGGATCCGCCGCCAGCTGACCGATCCTGCGGGCCATCCGTCGCCGGGCGGCCGGCCGCAGCTTCCCCAGCGCACGGGCCGCGGATGGCAGGAACTCGACGCGGAACACGCGGCGCTCAGAGCCCGAGTTCGCCCTTGAGATCGTCCCACGCGATGCGTTCGCGGTTCGCCGGGTCGGCCAGTGCCTCGCGCACCTCGTCGAGGTCCCGCGCGTCCTCCAGCGCCTCGATGAGCTCGAGATCCTCGATGGGGACGACCGCGGCCACCCTCCGCCCGTGGCGGGTCAGCACCACTCGCTCGCCGCCGAACGCCACGCGGTTGATGGTGGTGGAGAAGGTCTCGCGTGCCTCGCTGATGCGTCGTTCAGCCATGGACGAATTGTACAATACGGACGGATCCTGCGTGTTGCGACCCTCCGATCATGCGCTCGATCCGCGACATCGGCCAGCCCTCCAGCGGCGTCAGCCGCGCCACCGGCTCACCGCGCTCGGTGACCTCGTACGCGCGCTCTTCCTCGCGGACGCGCTTGACGTAGACCCCTCACCGCTCCAAGGCCCAACCTTGGAAAGCCGCCGCAGGAGGGCCATAATCGGCACATGACCCATGGGAGGGTAAGGGTCGGGGCAGGTGGCAGTATCCTCCAAGCGCTGCCCACGGAGGTCACGCTGCTCGAGGCGTCTGGTCGCGCCGCGCGGAGGTCTGACGACTTCGGCACCGCGCGCGCTCACTTCGAGGAGGCGCTCGCACTGCTGGGCGCGGAGCATCCCGGATGGCGAAGCCGACTGCACGTTCAGCTGAGCCGAGTGCTCATGTTATCGGGGGACGCGGACGCGAGCCTTCGAGAGGCGAGGCTGGCCGTGGACGTCGCACCTTCCATCCCCACCCGCGCGATCGCCCACGCCCGGGTGGCCATGTGCCTCAGCCGGGTGGGCCGTGCGCACGAGGCGCGACTCACCGCCCGCCAGGCGGTCGAGGCCGCGCTCGTCGCGGGCGACGCGGAGACGGAGGGGATCGCCCGGACTGCGCTCGGCTATGCCCTGCGCTGTGGAGGTCAACCAGCAGCTGCCGCCGCCGAGTTCCGGGCGGCAGTGCCTCTGGCGGTGGCCAGCGGCGACGACGAGGCGGTCATCGCTCGCCTGATCGACCTCGCGAACAGCCTAGAGTTGGCGGGCGACGTGGATGGCGCGCTCGAGGTCGCGCGGCAGGCCATGATGGAGGGTCGTCGTCGGGATGTCTCCACCGGCATGGCCGCCGCTGGGTACGCGTACCACCTCTTCCACGCGGGTCGTTGGCAGGCGGCAGCGCGCGTCGTTGACGACGCCCTTTCGAGCGGCGCCAGCATCCCATGGCTGGTGCTCATGCGTGCCCACCTGCTCATGGGACGAGGCGAGCTGGGTCGAGCCCGCCGTGCGCTGGTTGCCGCCGAGCGATTGGCGCAGGGACCGCGCAGCGGCGGCTGGGACGGGCCACACGAGACGGCGGCCGAGCTCTTTCTTTGGTCCGGTCAGCCGGCCAACGCGCTCAAGCATGTTCAGCAGGCATTGATGGCCGTCGACGTGCCCGAGCGGAGCGATGCGATCCGTGGACTCGCGATTCTGGGATTGCGGGCCGTGGCTGACCTCCGGCGCTCACAGCCAGGTCGCAGGGACGCGCCATGGCAGGGCGTCGCCGACGAGCTGATCGACCTCCTGCGCCGCCACTCTTCGCTCATGCGTGACGGCCATCCCGACGATGCCGGGGCCCACCTCGCGGGTGTGGAGGCGGTTGCCGCCGCGGAGTACGCGCGCGCCTACGGCCTGGACGCGCCTGAGACCTGGGCGACCGCGGCGGCTTGTCAGGAAGCGCTGAAGAATGCATGGTCGGCTGCATATGCCCGGCATCGTCAGGCGCAGGCGCTGATCCGTGTCGCCGGTCCAACCGCCGACATCCATGACTGTTTGGCCGCGGCATACCGAACGGCCGTCAGACTGAAGGCGGCCCGGCTCGTCGCTGCCGTGGAGGCCGATGCCGCAACCGCCGGGGTGTCGTTGCTGGCTGGCTCACCGCCGTCGCAGCCGACTGCGCCCATGGAACCGCGGGGCCTGACGCCGCGGGAACGGGAGATCCTCCGGCTGCTCGGGCTTGGAGCCTCGAACCGCCGGATCGCTCACGCGTTGGGCATCAGCGAGAAGACGGTCAGCGTCCATGTCGGCAACATCACCGGGAAGCTGGGGGTCGCTAACCGCCTCGAAGCGGCCGCCGTCGCGATGCGGACGTTTGTTCGTGACGCTAACCCGACCCTGCGCCAAACAGGTGCTCGGCCGCGGCCGCCAGGCGCTCCGCGCACTCCTCGCTGATCTTCCGGCCAGCCTGGGCATCGACGATCCTCAAGAAGGCCAGGTTCCCATCCTCAGCGTGATTGTGCAGCGCAGTCGCGATTCCTTGGTCGGATACGCATTGGTCGATCATGGCTTCCAGGCCTTCCGCGCTGTAGCAGGCCACGGTGACCTCGATCTCCCCCACAAACGGGCTCGGACTGCCTATACCTACTGAATGGAACCCATCCGCCGGGACGACGACCGATAGGCCATGCGGGACCGCAGGTGCGCCGATAGCGACGTGATCGAAGTAGAAGGTGTAGGTCACGTCCGGGCCGCTCACCATCCGACTTGTGGCGACCAGGAGGTCCCCAGTCGCGTAGGGAAGCGTGATGGACACCACTTCTCCGGTTCCGCCAACAGGCCCGATGAAGGTCATTCTCGCCGCCCAACCCACCCTGGCCGTCTGAGCGCATGGGTCGCTGACCTGCGCGCTCGCCGGAGTGGCAAGCATCAGCAGCGCCAGCGTTGCGCCGAGCGCCCCCCTGCCGATGCGCGTGATCCCTCTTTTCACGATGGCCCTCCTGGCTCGACCGTCGTGCGGCCTGCCCTATCGGACGATCACGTCGTCGCAGCCGACGAAGGTGAAGGTCTCGCCTGACGGTGGGGTGAAGTCGCCAACGACGCACGCCTCAGTGTCCGATGGGCCGAGTCCGGTGTCGGAGCGTGGCACGAAGGACAGCACGCCATCAAGGTCGCCGTCACGCGTTTCCTCATCGAGCTCGTACGAGTCTTCGAGCGCCATCCGGTCCCGGAATGGGGCGGCGCCCCCGCCGGCGCGCAGCGCCGCATCGGTCCCGAAACGAACGTTCGCCGGGTCGATCTGGCTGGCTTCGAACGGCACCAGCGTCCCGTACTCTCCTGCCATGGTCGTCAGGACGGCGACGGGAATGACCCCCCGGGCGCCGAGGTTGATGGGATTGGGGTATCCGCCGGGCAGGATGTTGATCGCAACCTCCACAGCGCAGTTGATGATGACGGTCGTCGACCTCTGGTCGTTTCCGGGCTCTGGATCGACGTCAGCGGGATGCGCCGGCGCCACGGCGCCGCTGACGGTGACCACGTGGCGGCCGGAAGCCAGGCAGGTCACGGCAAACGTCTGGGTGTCGGCCACTGGGCTGCCTGCAGGAACGGTATGGGTCTGCGTCGTGCTGACGGGAGCGACGGTGACGCCGCCTGGTGCGGCAACCGTCAGCTCAAGCGCGCCATCGACCGGCGTTGTCGGCCCATTGTTCGCGAGCGTGGTCTGGATCTCGAAGCTATCCGCCCCGGTCGTCGGGATCCACGCCGGAACGCTCGCCACGCCCATATCGGCTATTGCCAGGTCCGCAACGCGACATTCCGCCTCCGCGGGATTCGCGGTACAGAAGCTGCGAATGGCGGGACCAAGATCAACCTCGACGACCTGCTCGCCCAGCGCCACGTCGCTGACCAACGCCGTGATCGCATCCCGGTCGAATGGGAAGATCAGCTCGCCCGTTTCCGTGGATCGGACGGCCCGTGATTCACCACCTGCGGGCCCCTCCTGGAATACCCACAGCGGGTGCCAGGCATCGAATGTGTCCAGTGAGCCCCCCTCGCCATCGACCAGGTCGATGCGGAGGAGCGGGGGGTTCCCTAGCCGTGCCGGCGCTCCGCCGAAACCGACCTCGACGTTGTCGACCGATACATCGGTGCGTCCGTCGAACGTCAGCGTGACCACCACGGACTTCCGGGCGTCGAACGCCTCGAGCTCGGGCTGGGGGTCGGTCGTCGGATCCCCGACCGGCCGTCCATCGGTGGCGGTGACCGACGCCACG
>Ga0299913_10005003_pt1 | contig 11248 bp, 10 predicted proteins | sample RVTome_9_FD_201360 | JGI IMG/M metagenome (GOLD analysis project Ga0299913, IMG submission 201360) | Soil microbial communities from uranium-contaminated site in the Upper Colorado River Basin, Wyoming, United States - RVT155D38 (version 2) ... | reverse complement strand
CACCGAGTGGCGCAAGCTCGTGGAAGATACGGCCCGGGGTGAGCCGATCACGGAGGGTTATCGGCCGACGATCGCCGGTCTGCGGCAGTACGGCTTCGAGCGAACCGGATCCGCCTCGGAGGAGAGCGGGAGCGCGGTGAGTGACCGATGACGGACGTTCTCCGACACGGCGTGGCCCAGGCGGCTAAGGAACCGCCGGCACGCCATCACCACCACGAGCCGATCTCAGAGAGAGCGCCGCATCCGGTCGCCATCCGCGTGACCGATGTGTCGAAGCGATTCACCGGCAAGCGCTCCGCCACGACCGCCCTGGACGACGTCTCGTTCGATATCGGCAGCGGAGAGTTCGTCTCGCTCATCGGGCCGTCGGGCTGTGGCAAGTCGACGCTTCTGCGGCTTGTGGCGGGACTGATGGCGCCGTCAGGCGGCGAGCTCACGATCAACGGCATCACCCCACGAGAGGCCCGGCGGCAGCGCCAGTTCGGGATCGTGTTCCAATCGCCCGTCCTCTTCGACTGGCGAACCGTCGAGGACAACATCGGGTTGCCGCTCCAAGTCTTCAGGACGCCGAAGGCGGAGATCCGGAGCCGCGTGCGGGAGCTCACCGAGACCGTCGGGTTGTCGGACTTCCTCGGTCACTATCCGTGGCAGCTCTCCGGCGGCATGCAGCAGCGGGCCGCGATCGCGCGGGCGCTCAGCTTCCGCCCCCCGTTCCTCCTCATGGACGAGCCGTTCGGCGCACTCGACATGATCACTCGAGATCGGATGGGCACCGAGCTGCTCCGCATCTGGGCGGCGACGCCGGGGACGACGGTGATGTTCATCACCCACTCGATCTCCGAGGCGGTCCTCCTCTCGGATCGCGTGGTGGTCATGAGCGCGAGGCCGGGACGCGTCGTCGAGACGGTGAATATCGACCTGCCGCGCCCGCGGACCGAGTCCGTGCGCGAGTCGACAGAGTTCTTCGAGTACGACACCTTGCTACGGCGGCTGCTCATGGAAGCCGAGGCCCTCTCCGATGGGGGCTGAGCGTCGCGTTCCCGGCTGGGCGGTCGGGGTTGGTCAAACGGTCATCGTCATCGGCGCGATCGTCGCCGTCTGGTACCTCGGCGCGTTCCTGCTCCAGCTCACCGGCGACCGGCTTGCCGACAGCAAGCTGCCGTTCCCTCACCTCATCGTCGACCGCGTCCTCACCTACCCGGGGACGATCATCGAGGCGACGTGGGCGACCGGCTCGCGTGCCGTCCTGGGTTTCTTCATCGGCCTCGCGATCGGACTGCTGTTCGGGGTCTTGATGGTCCAAGCCCGCTGGCTGGAGGTGTCGATCCTGCCGTACGTGCTCGCCAGCCAGATGATTCCGCTCATTGCGCTCGTGCCGATCATGCGGGCCATCCTCGGCAATCCCGAGCTCGTCCGGCTGTATCTTGCGGCGTACGTCACCTTCTTCATCGTCTCGGTGGCCGTGCTGCGTGGCCTGAAGAGCGTCAACCGCGACTCGCTCGAGCTCATGGAGTCGCTCAACGCCGGGCGGATGACCGTGCTCCGCATGCTTCGCCTTCCCTCGGCTGTGCCTTACATCTTCAGCGGCCTGCGGATCGCGGCGCCGCTCAGTCTTGTCGGGGCAATCATCGTCGACCTGACTGGCGGACAGAACAGCTTGGGCTACCTGATGGTCGCGGCGGTCGCGATCGGCCCGTCCCAGGCCCCGTTCCTGTGGGCCGCGTTGCTCATCTCGCTGACGCTCGGCCTGGTCTTCGTTCGCATCGTGGGCGCCGTCGAACGGCGGATCAGCCCATGGCAGCCCGCCTTCCGAGAGGCGGTCGACTGATGCGCTCGTGGAGAGTGCGGTCGCTCGGTTCGATCTCGGTCTGGGGACCGATCGCCGTTTTCGTCCTCGCCCTCGGCATCTGGCAGATGGGCCTGATCCACGCCATCTTCGGGTTCCAGACCTTCACCCTGCCATACCCGAGCGCCATCGTAGATGGATTCGCGGAGAGCGCGCCGCGCCTGGCTGAAGCCATCGCCCACACCATGCCCGCCGCACTGACCGGCTACCTCGTCGCGATGGCCCTCGGCCTCGGCATCGCCGCGGCCCTCGTCCTCCGTGCGCCCGCGACCGCACATCGCGTCGTCGGGATCCTCGCTTCCGCCAACGCGCTGCCCATCGCAGCGGTAGCGCCCCTCTTCGCGCTCTGGGTCGGTGGGGGGTTCCATCTCAAGGTCATGGTCGTCGCCGTGATGTGCACACCCACGATGATCGTCTACGGCGCGCGCGGGCTCACGAACGTCGACCCGGTCTCGCTCGAGCTCATGGCCTCGTACGAAGCGCGGCCCCTCACGGTGTTCCGCACCGTGCGCATTCCAAACTCCCTGCCTTTCGTCTTCACGGCGATGAAGAGCTGCGTCGTGCTCGCGCTCATCGGCGCGATCGTGACCGAGGTCGTGATCGGCTTCCAGGGGCTGGGATTCCTCATCGTGGAGTCGCTCGGCGCCTTCCGGACCGTCACGGGCTGGCTGGCGCTGTTGACGAATGCCGCCCTCGGCATCGGTTGGTATCTGCTCATCGTGCTGCTGGAGCGCTACGTCGTGCCGTGGGAGGCGGCCGCTCAACGGAGATCATGACGGCCAGGCGGAGCACGTCGCACATCGCCGGCCACACTGAAGAGGAGGCATCAAGTGAGACTCAAGCGTGCTACACCGCTCGTGGTCGCGGCCTTCGTGGTCGGCTGCACGGGCTCCCCGTCGCAATCGACGCCGTCGGCCGAGTCGATGGCTGAATCGATGGCGCCCGAGAGCGCGGCGCCCGAATCGGTGGCGCCGGAGGCAGAGGCCTGCTCCGGGCAGGAGCTGCGCTTCGTCCTCTCGTTCATCCCGAACGTCCAGCACGCCGGATTCCTCGTAGCGTCGGCTCGCGGCTATTACGAGGACGAGGGCCTGAACGTCATGATTGAGCCGGCCGGCCCGAACGTCGACCCCGTCGCCTCGGTCGGCGACGGATCAGCGCAGCTCGGCCAGGTTGATTACGGACAGCTCCTTCGAGCGCGAGAGGCCGGCGTTCCGATCAGGTCGATCGCGCAGACGTACAAGGACAGCTTCCTCCTCTGGTTCTCGGCGGCCGACAGCGGCATCGAGACCGTCGAGGACTGGGCAGGTCACACCGTCGGCCAGATCCAGGTCGGTGACACGGTCGAGTCGGACGTCATGCTGGCGCAGGCCGGCCTGACGCCGGACGACATCGAGCAGGTCCAGCAGGACTTCGGGATCGAGGATTACCTGGCCGGGGACGTCACAGTCGGGACGGGCGTCGTCTTCTTCCATCCTGCATCGTTCAACGGACAGACGGAGATGGCCTGGCCCGACGACTTCAACGTCTTCGCGCCGGCTGACTACGGTGCGCCGATCGCGTCGCAGACGGTGGCCGTCAACGAGGAGTTCCTGGCAAGCGATCCCGATGCCCTCCGCTGCTTCCTGAGGGCGTCGGTCCGCGGCTGGCAGGCCACATTCGAGGACACCGAAGCGGCGGTCGACGATGTGATGAGCTTCATCCCCGAGGGTGCGATCCCGCGCGAGCATCAGGAGGCGGCGATTCACGACGTGCTCCCGATCGTTGGAAGTGGGCCAGACGACGACCTGCTCATCATCGATCCCGGCCAGTATGCGGAGTCGCTCGAACTGATGGAGAGCGTGAACTACCTGGAAGGTGGGTTGAACGTCGAGGATACGTACGACTCGTCGATCTACGAGACGATGGGCCCGGTGTCGGCTCCGTAGGATCGTCCCATGGTGATCGTGATCGGGCGGCTCGCTGGAGCCGCCCGATCCATGTCCGGCTCCAGCGGCTCAGGCACCGATGACGGGAAGGAGGACGTGTGACGGGTGCGTGGCGTCGTGGAGGACGGTCTGGCGCGCTGCGATCCCGCTCCGCTCCTCTGCTGCCGGCCCGCCGGTGTTGAGATTCGGGTCGTACTCGGCGAAGCTCGCCGAGGCGATCTCGATCCGGATGCGGTGACCGGCGCGGAAGACGTTCGAGATGGGCCCGACCTCGATCTCGTACGCGTACGCACGGCCAGGCTCCAGGAACGTGGGTGAGGCCTGCGAGTCCCGGTAGCGGGCGCGGATCATGCCGCTGACGAGCCGCGCGACGTGGCCGTCGGGTGCGACGTCGACGAGCTTCACCATCCAGTCGGTGTCGCGCGCGGTCGTCGCCGCGTGGATCACCGCCCGGACGTGGCCAGTGACCTCGGTGTCGACATCGAGCGGCTCGGAGGTGTACACGAGAACGTCGTCGCGATCCTCGATCGGTCCCTGGTCGACGGAACCCCACGGGCGCCCGACACGACCCGGCACGCTGGGCGTCGGGTCGTCGGGGTCGTACGTGTAGGTGTCGGCCGGCTCGTCCGACGGTGTGGCGCGGGAGAGCCCGCCATCGCCGTGCCGGGTGTTCGCGCCGCCGTCACTGTGCAGGTACCAAGTCTCCTCGCGCTGTCGCGCCAGTGGCCACTCCTGCTCGTCCCGCCAGCGGTCGATGCCGAGCACGAAGATCCGCACGGGTGGCTCGACGGCCGGCGCCGGCTCGCCGCGGAGATGGGTCGAGGCCCAGTCCAGGACGAGGCGCCGTGCATCGACCGTGGCGCCCGGCCCGAAATGACGCTCCCCGCTCGCCACCTGGACTGGCACGCCGTGCGGCCAGGGGCCGATGATCAGGCGTTGCGCCGGTGCGGCAGCGTCTGCGGACGAACGTCCGATGGCGAGGTAGTTCGCGATCGTCGACCGGCAGAAGCGGTCGAACCATCCGACGATGTGGAGCGCGGGGACCGTGAGCTCCCCAAGACGGGGGGCAACGTCGCGATCGGCCCACCAATCGTCGTGGTCGGGATGTCGCAGCCATTCCACCAGGTACGGCGCCAGGTCGGGCGCGAGCGGTGGGAAGTCGATCAGCGGCCGCCAGGCATGCCAGCGGCCGATCTCCCACGCCGCGCGGGCGGTCGTCTCGGCACGCTCGGGGTAACCCGGCTGGTCGGCGCGGAGCCGCCGCGCCGGGTCCTGGTTCGTGATCAGCAGCGCCCATTCCTGGGTATAGAGCGAGAATGCGCCACCCTGGTCGTAGCAGCAGCCCCGGCCGAAGCTCGACCACGTCTGCATCGGGGCGATCGCCGCGAGGTGCGGGGGGTGGGTCACGGCCGCCTGGAGCTGGAGGAAACCGCCTGCGGACGAGCCGAACATGCCGACGCGGCCGTTGGACCATGGCTGTGCGGCGCACCACTCCACGACATCGTACCCGTCATCGAAGTCGGTGCGGAACGGGTCGAGCACGCCGTCGCTGGCGTGCTGACCGCGCGTGTCGTTCACAACCACGACGTAGCCCTCGGACGCCGTCGCGAGGGGGTCGATCCAGGCGCCCCAGGTCCGCTTCCCATAGGTCGTGCGTCCGAGCAGGACCGGATGCTGGCCGGTGGCGGGACGGTAGACGTCGGCGCGCAGGATCGTCCCGTCACGCACCGCGATCGCGACGTCGGTCTCGACGGTGACCGATGCCGCGCGGCGCTCCTTCACCGGGACCGGGCGCGGTCGGCAGCGCCCTCGATGGCTCGACGAACCCAGACCCTGATCATCTTCGTGCGGTAGGCGGCCGAGCCGCGCAGGTCGTCGAGGGTGTCGATTCGGTCGGCGTAGGCGTCGGCGACCTCCCGGGCGAGGGCGTCAGTGAGATCCCTGCCGATCGCCGCCGACTCGACCTCCGCGAAGCGCTGGGGCGTCTCGGCAGCGGCAGCCACCGCGGCGCGGAGCTCGGCCACGGTCGCGCCGTCGTCCGAGAAGCGCACCATCGCGATCGCGCCGACGCAGGGCCGGTCCTCCGACGAACGTGTCACATACTTCTCGTACACCGCCCCGGTCCCCGCTGGCGGCACGGGGATGCGCACCGCCGTGAGGATCTCGTTGGGTGCGAGATCGGTCTCGTAGAACCCTTTGAAGAAGCGCGTGAGTGGAATCGTGCGTGCGCCCTCCGGGCCGGTGGCCACCAAGGAAGCGTCGAGGGCGAGGAGCACTGCGGGGGGATCGGAGGCGTAGTCGGCCTCGGCGAGGACGCCGCCGACGGTGGCCGCGTTCCGCACACGCGCGTTCGCGACGCGGGCGAACGTCTCGGCCAGGACGGGGATCCGCTCGCGGAGGATCGGGCTGCGTTCGACCGCGCGATGCGTCACGAGCGCGCCGATCTCGATCGCGCCGTCGAGGTGCCGGATCTCGGAAAGCCCGGGCAGGCGATCTATCCCGATCAGGGCGGTCGGGGCGATGAGGCCCTGCGTGACCATGATCGCGACCGCGGTCGAGCCCGCCACGACCATCGCCTCCTCGCCCATCTCGTCGAGCAGCCCCACGGCCTCCTCGAGCGAGGTGGGCCGGTGGATGGCGATGGCGCTCACGCATCTCCCTCCGCTGCGGCTCCATCATCTCCCCCCGCCTCCATCCGCTCCGCGGCCTCGAGCACCGAGTCGAGGATGTTCGTGTACGACCCGCAGCGGCAGAGGTTGCCGGCCAGCGACTCCCGGACCTCCTCGCGCGTGGGCCGTGGGTTCTCGGCGAGGAGCGCCTTCGCGGCGAGGATGAACCCGGGGGTGCAGTACGAGCATTGAAAGCCCGATCGGTCGACGAACGCCTGCTGGATCGGGTGCAGCCTCTCGATCGTGCCGAGCCCCTCGACGGTCTCGAGGGCGAGCCCGTCGGCGAGCCCGGCCAGGATCAGGCACGCGCTCCGCGGCTCCCCGTCGACGAGCACGGTGCAGCTACCGCAGACGCCGAGGCCACACGCCTCCCGCACCCCGAGCGTGGTGAACTCGCGCCGCAGGACCTGGACGAGCGTCTCGGTCTCGTGCGCCGCGACCTGGCGGGTCAGGCCGTTGACGGTGAGCTCGATCAGCTTCACAGCAGCTCCCGCACCTTCTCCGGCGTGATCGGCAGCTCGGTGATGCGCACACCGACCGCCCGGCTGACCGCGTTCGCGACGGCCGGCATGACGCTTGGCAGGCCAGTCTCGCCGATGCCGTGGACGTCGATCGTGTCGGGTTCCTCGAGAATGGTCTGGCCGATCTCGTCGGGCATGTCGAGGAACGACGGGATGAGGTAGTCCGACAGGTTGGGATTCAGCAACCGGCCCTGCTCGTCCCAGGAGAGCTCCTCGAAGAGCGCCTGACCGAGGCCCATCAGTGCCGCCCCCTGGACCTGGAGCTGGCAGTTGATCGGGTTGATCATGCGGCCGATGTAGAGGAACAGCCTGAGCTTCGTGATCTCGACCTTGCCGGTCTCGCGGTCGACCTCGACCTCGCAGGCGCAGACGGCCGGGTGCCACTGCGGCGAGCCGATCCCCTGGCCGGTCTCAGTGTCCAGGTGCGACTGGCCGAAGTAGGAGCCGCGACCGAGGATGTTGCCCAGCCGCGACGGGCCGAGGATGGCGGCAACCGGCAACGACTTCTCCGGCACTCCCTTCGGGCGGATCATGCCCTCGACAACCTCGAGATCGGTGGCGGCAACCTCCATCCGATCCGCGGCCAAGTCGAGGAGCTGGCCCTTCGCGTCTCGGACGGCCGCCCGGATGGCACGGCCCATCGAGTTCGTGCTCCGGCTCGCCGCGGTCATCTGGTCCCAGGGCGTATGCGCCGTGTCGGGGGTCGAGACGCGGACATGCTCGAGGGGCAGTCCGGCCTCGTGCGCGGCGATCTGGGCGAGTGTGGTGAGCGATCCCTGGCCCATCTCGACCGTGCTCGTCAGCACGTTGAGGCTGCCGTCGCCATTGAGCTTGACGATACTGCTCGACGGGAACGCGGACATGCCCTTGATGATCGCGGAGATCGCACGGCCGGTGACCTTCGTCCCGTGCTCCTCCCGGACGGGCCGCTCGCCCCAGCCCAGGTATGAAGCCGCCCCTTCGATCAGCTTCGGATAGCGCAGGTCCTCCTCGATCCGCTCGCCGGTCGAGAATTGGTCGCCAGGGACAAGGACGTTGCGCATCCGCAGATCGATGGGATCGATGGCGAGCTCGTCGGCGAGGATGTCCATCTGCGACTCGTGCGCCCAGGCCACCTGCGGAATACCGAATCCGCGGAAGGCGGCCGAGGGAACGATGTTCGTGTACACCCCGTACGAATCGACGTGGACGTTCGGGACGCGGTACGGGCCCATCGAGGCATAGCCGCGGAAGATTTTCTCGGGCGTCTCCTTGGCGTAGGCGCCGCCGTTGTACCAGCACGTCGCCTCGTGCGCGACGAGCGTCCCGTCGCGGCGGGCCCCGGTCCGGATCCGGACCCGCGCGCCGTGCTTCGTATGTGTCAGGAACTCTTCGCGCCGATCCAGTGCCAGCCGGACGGGACGACCCGCCATCCGCGCCAGCACAGCCGCGATCGGCTCGATCGACGGGTCGATCTTCGCCCCGTAGCCGCCGCCCAGCGTCGTGACGATGACGCGGACCGACGAGATCGGCAGCTTGAAGACCCATGCCAGCTCAAGCGCCAGCCAGTGGGGCGCCTGCGAGGAGGACCAGACCACGAGCCGATCTGGCGCGAACTGGGCAACGGCGACGTGGGGCTCGAGCGGGACGTGGCCGACGGGCGGGCTGGAGAACGTGTTCTCGATGATCGTGTCCGCAGCCTCGAAGCCGGCCGCCACGTCTCCCTTGCGCTGGGTGAACAGGTGGATGACGTTGGTGCCCTCGAACCCCGGCTGGCGGGCCAGGATGTCCGGGCGCCGGCTCTGCAGGATCCGCGGTCCGGGATGGAGGATCGGAGCACCCGGCTCGAGCGCCTGCTCGACGTCGAACACGGCCGGCAGCTCCTCGTATTCGACCTCGATGAGGTCGAGGGCCTCGTCGGCCGTCGCCTGGTCGACCGCGGCGACCGCCGCCACGACGTCTCCGGCATACCGCACGCGATCGGTCGCGACGATCGGCTGGTCGCGGATGAATAGCCCGAACGTCGAGTTCACGCTCTGGGCCAGCAGTTTGGGACCGGTGAGGACGGCGCCCACCCCAGAGAGCCGAGTCGCCCGGCTCGCGTCGATCCGCGCGACGGACGCATGCGCGTAGGGCGAGCGAAGGCATCGAGCGTGAAGCATGCCCGGGATCTCGAGGTTCGAAACGAAGTCCACGCTGCCGGTGACGCGCTCGCGGGCGTCGACGTACGGCACGCTCGTCCCAAAGCTCATTGCCGGGCCACTCCACTGAGTCGTCCGGCGTCTCGGAACTGGACTGGGTCCTCGAGGGGCTCGCGCATCACCATCTCGCTATTTGGTCCACCGGCCCGTAATATGGTGCAGTCCGATCTTACCCAAGCCGATACCGCGCGCGCAGGGGTGCGGCGCCCGCCACATCGACCGAATGGATGGGAGACGATGAGCGCGAAGAGCCCGACTGCCGACACGTCCGCTGTCCCTCGCGTCCGGGGGCCGATGGAGCGAGCGACGGCGCTTCGCCAGGGACGGCTCGATTGGTCGACGTGGCCCAAGTACGAGGCCGCGGTCGTCGGGTTCCGCGAGTACTGGTACCCACTCGCGTGGTCCGGGCAGATCGGGAACCGATCCGTGCGAGCGATCCTGCTGGACGAGCCCCTGATCATCACCCGCAGCGACGATGGGGCGCTTCGCGTCCTCGGCGAGGCGACAGGCCGGTCGTATCGTGCCGAGGAGCGCATCGGCTTGGCGTGGGTCTACGTCGGGGACGCGGACGAGCCGCCTCCGGTCGACGTCGACATCCCCGCGGAGCTGCTCGCGCCGAACGCGGTCATCGGGGGACGGCGGACGGTCCGCCATGGCAACTGGCGATTCGGTGCGGAGAACGGGATCGACGAGGGGCACGCAAAGTTCCTCCATCGCAACTCCCTGTGGACGCTGAAGCGGCAGATGCCGACCTGGGTCCGCCACCACATGGAGCCGACCGAGGGCGCGTGGATCACGCGCAAGGCGGACGAGGTCCACTTCGACACCGAGTTTCCCGGGCTCGGGCGCTGGCCGCCACGGAAGCGCTGGTGGCGCTCGACGAAGCGTGGGGCGGCGAGGGTTTCGATCAAGCTGCCGTGCACCCTGCGGGTCGAGTACGCGACGTGGACGCACTTTGAGTGGTGGGTGCCGGTGACCGAGGATCGGCACATGTACATCCAGCTCGCCGTCCAGCATGGCGGCCGACTCCGCGCGCTCCGCTTCCGCACCTATTACTGGTCCTGGGTGCGCTGGGTCTTCCACGGGATGTTCAACGAAGAGGATGCGCTTATGGTTGACGTGATGGATGCGCCGCCCGAGCGCCTCTACCGGCCGGACGTGGCGATCACCGAGTGGCGGAAGCTGTGCAACACGAGCGCCCGCGGAGGGCCGCAGCCACTGGCCGCCCAAGAAGAGCTGCGATTGAGCGGGCTGCGTGACATCACCGCAATCGTCCGGGGCAGCCGCCTTCCATTCAGCCACCGGCTGCGCAAGCTCATCGCGGAGTGATGGATTCGATGACAAACGGGGCCGCCCGCGAGATCGTCGTCCTCGGCGTGAGCGGGAGTCCCCGCGCCGGGGGCGCGACGAGCCGGCTCGTGCGCTCGGCGCTCATCGGCGCCGAGGAGGTCCCCGGCGTGCGAACGCAGTACGTGAGCCTCTCCCCGCTGCGCATCGCCGGCTGCGATCGGTGCGCGGCGTGCCTCGACGCGGGCCAGTGCCTCATCGAGGACGACATGCAGGCGCTCTACGGCCTGCTGGCGGAGGCCGATGCACTCATTCTGGGAAGCCCGGTCTACTACGGGACGCCAAGCGCGCTCTGCAAGGCTTTCATGGAACGGGTCGCCGGCTTCGGGCTTCGCGAGAAGAAGCTGCGACTGAAGGTCGGCGGCGCGATCGCGGCCGGCGGGAGCCGGAACGGTGGCCAGGAGACGACGCAGATCGCGATCCACTCGTGGTTCCACAGCAACGACATGCTGCCGGTGGGCATCACCGCACCGGTGAGCCAATGGGGACCGACCTCGAGCGGTGGCCTGGCGCTCGACGACGTCGAGCGGGACGTGTTCGAACTGAAGATGTCCGGGCGAACCATCCGCGCCAAGGAGATCGCCTGGATGTTCGGCCGCAAGATCGCAACCGTCACGCAAATCGTTCGCGCCGGCCTTGAGACCACCGGCCTGGACCTGCCCGACGGCCCGTACGGTTACGACCTGCCCGATGCCTTCCCGCCGGCATTGGCAGCCATCGGCGACGAGGAGCCGATGGCCGGACCAAGCCCCCTCGACGG
>Ga0299913_10005002_pt1 | contig 11248 bp, 9 predicted proteins | sample RVTome_9_FD_201360 | JGI IMG/M metagenome (GOLD analysis project Ga0299913, IMG submission 201360) | Soil microbial communities from uranium-contaminated site in the Upper Colorado River Basin, Wyoming, United States - RVT155D38 (version 2) ... | reverse complement strand
CCACCGAGTTGCTCGACCTGTACGCCCACCGCCAGGTGCGGGAGGGCCACGCGTTCAGCGGCGAGACCCGCTGGCAGCGCGAGATGGAATCCGCCTTCCTGTACGAGGACACGCCCGATCAGCGGGCCGCGTGGGAGCAGGTGAAGGCGGACATGGAGTCGCCGCGCATCATGGACCGCCTCGTGTGCGGCGACGTCGGCTACGGCAAGACCGAGGTCGCGATGCGCGCCGCGTTCAAGGCCGTGCAGGACGGCAAGCAGGTCGCCGTGCTCGCGCCCACCACGATTCTCGTCGAACAGCACCAGCGCTCGTTCCGCGAACGGCTTGCCGGGTTTCCCGTGCGCATCGAATCGCTCTCCCGCCTGCGCGGCGGCGCCGAAATCGCCGATACGATCGAGGGCCTGGCCGACGGAAAGGTCGACATCGTCATCGGCACCCACCGCCTGCTCTCGGGCGACATCGGCTTCAGCGATCTCGGCCTGCTGATCATCGACGAGGAGCAGCGGTTCGGCGTGCGGCACAAGGAGCGGCTGAAGGAGCTGCGGCGCTCCGTCGACGTCCTCACGCTCACGGCGACGCCGATCCCCCGCACCCTGCAGCTCGCGCTCGGCGGGATGCGCGACATGTCGCGGATCGAAACCGCCCCGCGCGACCGGATGCCAGTGATCACGCACGTGCTGCACTGGAACGACTCGATCATCCGGGACGCGATGCGGCGGGAGTTCGACCGCGGGGGCACCGTGTTCTTCGTACACGACCGGATCGAGACGATGGACGCCCTCGTCGGTCGCATTCGCCCGCTCGTCCCGGAAGCCCGGATCGGCATCGCCCACGGCGGTCTGCCGGAATCGCGGCTCGAGGACGTCATGGCCCAACTGCTCGACGGTTCGCTCGACGTGCTCGTTTCGACGTCGATCATCGAGAACGGTCTCGACGTCCCCACGGCCAATTCGATGATCGTGCACCGGGCCGACCGGTTCGGCCTCGCCCAGCTCTATCAGTTGCGTGGACGGGTGGGACGCTCGCACCACCGCGCCTACTGCTATCTGCTGCTGCCGCCGCATCCCACACCTGAAGCCGCACAGCGCCTGCGGATTCTCGAGCACCACTCGGAGCTCGGCTCCGGCTACCGCGTGGCGATGAAGGACCTGCAGATGCGCGGAGCCGGCAACCTGCTCGGGCCCGAGCAGACCGGGTTCGCCCAGGCCGTCGGGTTCGATACCTACCAGCGCCTCCTCGCCCGGTCCGTCGAACGGCTGCGGGGCGCCGAGGAGGAGGAGCTGCGGTCCGACGTCCAGGTGTCGATCGACGGTGAAGCCTTCCTGCCCGACGACTACATCGCCGGCGAACAGCAGAAGATGAACCTGTACCGCCGACTGTCGCGCGTGGAGTCGGCGGACGAGCTGGAAGACCTCGAGGCGGAGCTGCGCGACCGGTTCGGGCCGCTTCCCGGCCCGGCCGCACGGCTGCTGACGGCCGCGCAACTCAAGCGCCTGGCCGCCGGCCTGCACATCGAGTGGCTGCGGATTTCCGATTCGACGGCGCGGCTCAACTTCGCGGCGCATGCCTCGCCCCGGCTCCGACGTCTGTCGGATGCCTTCGGCGACCGGCAGGTTGCGGTTGAAGTGCGACGCACCCATCCGTTATCGTTGTCGCTTTCCCGGGCCGGGGTCGAGCCGCTGCTGCCGACCCTGGTCGAGGCGCTCGAACGGCTCTCCGGTGCGCCCGTTTCCCACGAAACCAGGTTGACATGATCCGACGAACTGACTGGCGCCCGGCCGCTCTCGTGACGGCGCTCATTGTTTCATCTTCTGCCTGCACCGAAGCCGTCGATGCGCTGACCTCGCACGCCCGTCCCGTGGCGGCCGTGGGAGGAGAGACGCTCAAGACCGACGAGCTCGCGACGATCCTGGCGGAGTCGACCCTGCCCGATTCCGCCCTAACGGCCAACTGGGCGGCGCGGATCGCTCGCCTGTGGGCCGACTACGTCAGCCTCGCCCTGCTCTTCCAGGCGCCCGATACGACGGCGGTGCTCGACTACGACCCCCTGCTGCGCGACGCCCGGTATTATCCGGCCCTGGCCGTGCAGCGGTTCAGGGACAGCGTCGTGCTCGCGGGCCTCGACCCGACACCGGAGGAAGTGCGTGAGTGGTTCGAGCGGATGCAGCCCCTCACCCGGCTCGACGTGCGTCGCATTCGGCTCGGCATTCCCCCCGAAGCCTCGGAGGCGGTGCGCGACAGCCTGTTCGCCGAAGCCCGGCGCCTGCGGGATCGCGTTGCGGGCGGCGCCGACTTCATCGAGCTGGCCCGCGCGGCGAGCGACGAGCCGGCCGCCGCCCGCGGACAGGTTCTCGGCTACCAGGGACACTCGGAGTTCCACCCGGCCGCCGACAGCGTCGTGTTCGACCTGCGGCCGGGCGAGATCAGTCCCGTAATCGTGGCCGACGACGAGATCGTGTTCTATCGGATCGAGCGGCGTCGCAGCCCGGAATTCGAGTCCGTCGAGGCCATGGCCCGGCGCGACCTGATCGCGGAGCGCCGCGAGCAGAAGCTGGCCCAGGCCGCCGACTCCCTCCTCGGGAACGCCCGGCGCACGGTCGCCGACGGCGCCGGCAGCACGGCACGCCTGATCGCCACGTCATCCGACAGGGGCGCCGGCCGTGTCGCCGGGTCGCTGCGCCTCGTGCGCTACGAGGGGGGCGCGCTCACGGTGTCGGAGCTGCGTGAGCTGTTCCGGGTCCGACCCGACCTCGAGAGATTGTTCGCCGACGAAGAGGCGGAGGACGACGATCTCGAACTCTACCTGTATCAACTGGCCGGTGACGAGCTCCTCGTCCAGGCCGCCGCCGAGAGCGGTGTCACGCTCTCCGACGAGGCCCGGGCCGAGCTGCGGATCGGCATTGCCGGGCAGCTCGCGGCGATCGCCGGCCGAATGGACCTCAGTCACGCCCTCGTCACGAATCCCGCCTACGATGTCGCGCGCGAGAGCCGGCGGTTCGTCGAGATGGTTCTCGATCGGGCGGCACCGGTGCCTCAGCCCACGGAGTTCCGTGGCGTGCTGGATCAGCGCTATCCAAGCCGGGTAGACGAGCGCAGCGCCGAAGCCGCCGCTCGGCTCGCCCGCGAGCGCCGTGGAGTCGACTTCGTCCACCTCGAGGATGCCGCGCCGCGGCTCGAGCACGAAGACGCCACACCGCCGATCGAGCACGATGACGCGTCGGCGGCCGACGGAGATGTTGACGGATCAACCAGCGCCGAGGGCGAATCGAAGTGAACCGACTGACGAGCATCGAGCAACGCGCAATCCCCTTCGCCGCCGCTCTTGGCTGCACGATCATCATGGGGGTCTCACCTCTGAGCGCCCAGGACGCCGGCGAGCGGCCCAACGCGCCCGTCGAGCTGGTCGACCGGGTGGCGGCGGTCGTCGGCGATACGGTCGTCCTCTACACGGAGATTCTCGAGTCGCTGCTGCAGGAGCAGGCCCAGGGCGCGACCCTCCCGGCCCCCGGCACGACAGCCTACGACTCGCTGGTGACGACCACTCTCGGCGCCCTCGTCGACCAGCTGGTCCTTCTCCAGCGAGCGAAGGAGGAGGAGATCTCGATTTCGGAAGACGTCGTCGAGTCGGAAACCGATCGGCGTTTTCAGGAGGTGAGGGGCTCGTTCCGCAACGCCGCCGAATTCGAGCGCGCCATCCAGGAGTCGGGCCGCACGCTCGTCCAGTATCGGCTGTACCTGCGCTCGCAGGTGCGCGCGCAGCTGATGATCAACCAGTTCGTCCAGGAGGTGCGTGGCTCTCTGCCCGCCGTCACCGTGTCGGACGAAGAGGTGCGCGAGTGGTTCGAGCAGAACACCCGAGGGCAGACGCAGCCGCCGAAGATCAGCTTCGAACAGGTCGTGATCCGTCCCACTCCTGAGCCGGAAGCCGAAGCGGCCGCCCGTCAGCGGGCCGTCGAGGCGCTTCAGGCCGTGCGCGACGGGATGGATTTCGCGGTCGCAGCGCGGCGATACTCCGAGGACGCGGGCAATCGGGACCAGGGTGGCGACCTGGGCTGGGTGCGCCGCGCGAGCATCGACGCCGACTTCGCGGCTGCTGCCTGGGCGGCCCGGACCGGCACGCCGATAGGTCCGGTGCGCAGCCAGTTCGGCTATCACGTGATCAAGGTCGAGAACGTGAGGGGTGGTGAGCGCAAGATCAGCCACATCCTCGTCCGCGCCGCGACCGACGAGGATGACGTCCAGAAGGCGCGTGAGCTGGCGGAGGCCGTGGCCGACAGTGCCCGCGACGGCGTGGCCATCGAGCGTCTGGCGCGAAGTCACGGCGTGTCCGAAGAGCCGGTCCGACTTCCGAACGTCCCGCTCGATCGTCTGCGCGAGGGCGGTTACGGGGAATACGTTCAGCACCTGTCCACGCCGATCCCCGGCGAAGTCATCGGACCGTTCCCGGTCACCGTTCGCGGACAGCGCTTCGTCGTGCTCAAGGTCGTGGACTTCACGCCGGGCGGCTCGCTGCGCCTCGAGGACGTGCAGGAGGAAATCCGCGAGGGACTGGTCCAGCAGATGGGGCTTGCACGGCTCGTCGAAGAATTGCGGAACGAGATTTACGTAGACGTCCGGCTGTGAATCCGGCCGCGCGTCCGCCGCGAATCGGCGTCACGCTCGGCGATCCGCGTGGGATCGGCCCCGAGGTAACGGCCACGGCCCTGCAATCCGAACCTGCCCGCGTTCCGGTCCCTCCGCTCGAGGCCGACTTCGTGCTTATCGGGCCGCCCGAAGCCGCCTCTCCGGCCCTGCTCGAACTCCCTAACCTCTCGCTGGAGCCCGTCGGGACCTGGACGGACGGCGACGAGCGGGCGGCCGGCCGGGTGTCCGTCGAGTCGGTGGAGCGCGGCATCGCCCTCGCCCTCGAGGGGGCGATCGACGGTCTGGTGACCGCCCCGATCTCGAAGGCGGCCATCGCTGCGGCCGGCTACCCGTGGCCCGGTCATACCGAACTGCTGCGGGAGCGTTGTGGCGTCGACGACGTCACGATGATCATGGGCGCCGAACATACGCCCCTCGGCGGCCCCCTGCGCATCGCGCTCCTGACTGTTCACGTGGCGCTTCGTGACGTTCCCTCCCTGCTCACACGGGGGCTCGTCGAGCGAAAGTCGCGCATCGCCGCGGCGGCGCTCCGCGACTGGTGGGAGATCGCCCATCCGCGCCTTGCGTACGCCGGGCTGAATCCGCACGCTTCCGAAGGCGGGCTGTTCGGCGACGAGGAGGAACGTGTGCTGCGCCCGGCGATCCGGCGTTGCGCGCGATCCGGCGATTTCGACGCAACCGGCCCCTACCCGGCCGACACCGTGTTCCGGCGCTGTATCGCAGGCGAGGCCGACCTCGTCGTCGCACCTTACCACGACGTCGGGCTCGCCGTGTTGAAGACGCTCGCGCCGGAAAACGGCATCAACGTCACGGCAGGTCTCCCGTTCCCGCGGACCTCGCCCGATCATGGGACGGCGTTCGACATCGCCGGTCGGGGCCTGGCCGACGCGCGATCGATGCGAGCCGCCCTCGAGGCCTGCGTGCGCTTCTGCCGGGCAATCACGAACGAACGGAACGAGAGCGCTTGATCAAGCTGCAGGCTGTGACGAAGGCATACGGTCGCACGGCCCATGCCCTGGACGACGTGTCGATCCATGTCGGGAAGGGAGAGATGGTCTTCCTCACGGGGGCGTCCGGCGCCGGGAAAACGACGGTGCTGCGCCTCGTCCACATGCAGACGAAGCCCACGAAGGGCGAGGTCAGGGTGTCGCGGTTCAGCTCATCACGAATCAGGCGACGAGAGTTGCCCGAGCTGCGTCGCCGTGTCGGCTTCGTGTTCCAGGACTTTAGGTTGCTCGAGAGCCTCAGCGCCGCCGAGAACGTCGCGTTCGCCCTCGAGTGCACGGGTACGCCCCGGGCGAAGACCGGCCCGAGGGTCCAGAAGCTGCTCGCGCAGGTCGGCCTCGCCGCGCGGGCGCGCAGCTATCCGCGCGAGCTGTCGGGTGGCGAGCAGCAGCGCGTGGCCATCGCGCGCGCGCTGGCCACGGAGCCACTCGTCCTGCTGGCCGACGAGCCGACCGGCAACCTCGACGACCGCGCCGCTACCGGCGTGTTCTCGTTGTTCCGCCGCATCAACGCGTCCGGAACGACCCTGGTCATGGCCACGCACGACGCCGAGCTGATCCGGCGAAATCCCGACGTGAGAGTGATCGAGCTCGAAGACGGCGCCGTCGTGTTCGATTCCGCCTCGGGGGCGTCGTCATGAGAAGCGTGCGCGAGGCCGTGGCGGGCTTCGGACGCGCCCCCCTGCTCGGCGGCCTGTCGGTCGGTTCGATCGCGGTCAGCCTGTTCATCGTCGGGCTGTTCGCGGTGGCCGGACACAACGTCGACCGAGCCCTGTCGGGCGTCGAGTCGCGGGTGGAAGTGGTCGCCTACGTGCGGGACGCCGTTGATGAAGAGCTCGTCGGCCTCGCCGTCGCAGAGATGGAGGCGTATCCCGAGGTCGATCACGTGACTTACGTATCCAAGGTCGAAGCCCTGTACCGGGCCTCGCAGGAGCTCACGGAGTTCTCCGACGTGTTTTCCGACCTCGAGGTCAACCCTCTGCCCGCCTCCCTCGTCGTACAGCTCGCCGAGGGCAGTCGCACCCCGGCGGACGCCGAACGTGTGGCGGAACGGATCGAAGGCTACGATTTCGTCGAGGAGGTCCGCTACGGACGCGAGTGGGTCGACCGGCTGTACCGCCTTCGCCGGATCGTCGGCGGAGGCGCGCTGCTGCTCGGCGGGAGCTTCGCGATCGGCGCCGTCCTGCTCATCGGGATCGCCGTTCGGATGGCGATCCTCGCCCGGCGTCGCGAGATCTCGATCATGAAGACGGTAGGTGCCACCGAGTCCTACATCCGCCGACCCTTTCTCGTCGAAGGGTTGCTGACCGGGCTCCTCGGCGGCCTGCTGGCCGCTCTGCTTACATACGGCGCCTACCGGATCGTCGATCGCGCGCTGCTGCCGCTCGAATGGGTTCCCGAATGGTGGGTGGCGGTCGGCCTCGTGTTCGCGGCCCTCCTCGGAATGGCGGCGGCCACCCGGGCGGTGCGCCGCGAATTGAGACGCATCGATGTCTACTGAGTCGGGCGCCCCGGCGGCTCGTCCCGGCCGCCGGCTTGGCGCAGCCCAGGCCGTCGCACCCGCGACGCACCTCCTCCTCGCGCTGCTGTTCGCGCTCGGCTTTCCGCCCGCCGCCGCGGGGCAGGAGGACATCGACGCGGAGATCCGGCGCAGTCAGGATCGGCTGGAGGAAATCCGCCAGGAGCAGCAGCGGCTGGCGCGCGAGGAGAGTCGGCTGCGCGGTCAGATCCGCACCGTGGGCGACGAGCTCCGGAATATCGAGGCGCAGATCGGCTCGTCGGCCAGCGCGCTCGCCGAGTTCGACGTGCAGATCGGCGGATATGCGGCGACCGTCGAGGAGGCCACGCGCGACATGCTGGTGACCAGGGACGATCTCGCCGTGCGCCAGGCCGAGCTCCGGGAGCGGCTGCGCAGCATCTACAAGCGAGGTCGGTTGCACACGCTTCGCCTGCTCCTCGAGGCCCGGTCGTTCGGGGACCTCGTGAGCCGCTACAAGTACCTCCATCTCGTCGCCCGCTACGATCGGATGCTGGTCAATGAAGTCCGCACCCTCGAAGAGCGGCTGTCCGAGCAGCGACGCCTGCTGGCCGGCGAGTACACGCGCCTCGAGGCGCTCCGGGCGGAAAAGCGTGCGGAGGTCGCCGACCTCGAGCGGCTCGAGAGCCAGCGCCAGCGCCGCCTCAGCAGCGTGCGGGGCCAGGTGATGGCGACGACGACGCGCCTCGAGGAGCTGCAGGAGGAGGAACGGCGCCTCGGCACGCTCGTCGCCGACCTGGAGCGGGCCCGCCGTGAAGCCGAGCGAGTTGCCGGCACGACCAGCGAGTCGACGCTGCGAACCTCGGATCTCGGCCAGCTGGACTGGCCGGTCGACGGCACGATCGCCTACACCTTCGGCCAGGCCGCCGAGGGCGGCGGCACGCGCCAGGGCCTCGGAATCGGGGCGCCGCGGGGCACGCTCGTGCGGGCGGTCGAGGCCGGCCAGATCGAGTGGGCCGGGTCGCGCGACCTTCTCGGGCAGACCGTCGTCGTCAACCACGGGGGCGGATACTGGTCGGTCTACCTGTACCTGCAGGACTTGCGTGTGCGGCGGGGCGATCGCGTCCTCGCGGGCCAGATCCTCGGCGGCGTAGGCGGCGATGAGAACACGGCCGAGGGTACGCGCATGGAGCTTCGCATCTACGAGCCGTCCGGAAACCAGTCGCGCGAGGTCGACCCGGTTCGCTGGCTGAGGAGCCGGTCTTGAGCAGCCTGCCCGAGCTGTGCGGACACGCCGACCTCCAGGAGCGGTTCCGCACTGCCGCCGCGGCGGGTCGGCTCCCGCAGAGCCTCCTGCTGCACGGGGCCGAAGGGGTCGGAAAGCAGCGGCTCGCCCTGTGGATCGGGGCCCTCGTGCTGTGCGACGCGCGGACCGGCACGCGGCCCTGCGGCGCCTGTCCCGCCTGCCGACGCGTCGGAGCGCTCCAGCACCCCGACCTGCACTGGTTCTTCCCCCTCGCTCGACCGAAGGGCAGCCACACGCCGGCGAAGTTGCGGCAGCTGCTCGAGGATGCGCGGAACGAGGAGATCGCGGCGCGCCGCGAGGATCCGCTCGCCGTTCCAGAAGCCGACGGGTCGGCGGCGATCTACCTCGCCATGGTCGATGAGATCCGCGCCCGGGCCTCGCGCCGCCCGGCGGTCGGACGCAGCTCGGTGTTCGTAATCGGCGACGCCGAGCGCATGGTCCCGCAGGCGTCGAGCCAGGAAGCGGCGAACGCGTTCCTCAAGCTGCTCGAAGAGCCGCCGCCCGACACGCTTCTGATTCTCACCTCGGGCCGGCCCGGTGCCCTTCTGCCCACCATCCGCTCGCGGGTCCTCGCCGTGCGCGTCACGCCGGCCGATCCGGAGCAGGCCGCCGACTTCCTCGCGCGGCGCGCCGGCCTGCCCCCGGCCACGGCTCGTCAGCTGGCGCGGCGCGCCCAGGGTGCCGTCGGCCTCGCCCTGCGGCAGTCGGAGGCCGAGGCGATCGACGCGGAGGAGGGCTGGCGCTTTGTCGGGTGCGCCGCGACCGGAAGCCCCGCGGAACGATTTGCGCTGGCCGCGTCGTTCCCGATCCGGGGGGCCCGCGGTCCGTTCACTCTGACCCTCGATCGGGTCAACGAGGTGTTGCGTGAATGCCTCACCCATGCGGCGGGTTCTGTGGACTTTGCGTGGCAGGTGGACCCCGGACGGCACCTCGAGCCGCTGTCGGGGATTCCTCCGGATCGATTGATTTCATGCATGGATCACGTCGAAGACGCGCGTCGCGCCGCCGCCGGCAACGGAAACCCGCAGGCCATCGCGGCGGTTCTGCTGGCCGAACTGGCCCGTGAGTTGCGCTCCGATGGAACCGGGGGCGGCCGGAACGCCCCCGCGGGCCGCGTGTAGGCCGTACGGTCATGGAATCGAACCGGCTCACGCACCTGGATGGGGAGGGCCGTGCCCGGATGGTGGACGTGAGCGCCAAGCCGGTCACGCGGCGACGCGCCGTGGCCGAAGGCCGGATCCGGATGAGGCGCGAGACGCTCGACGCGATCCGGGCGGGTGACGTCCCCAAGGGGGATGTGCTGGCCGTGGCTCGACTGGCCGCCATCGGCGGGGCGAAGCGGACGGCGGAGACGATTCCGCTGTGCCACCCCCTCGCCCTGACTTCGATCGATGTGGAGATCGAGGTCGAGGAGGAGGCGCCCGGCCCGGCGCTGCGCCTGACCGTCGCTACGACCGTCGAGGCGCGAACCGGCGTCGAGATGGAAGCGCTGTGCGGAGTGAGCGCGGGACTGCTCGCCGTATACGACATGTGCAAGGCGCTGGACCGAGGGATGGAAATCGACGAAGTTCGGCTGGTCGCGAAGGAGGGCGGCAGGAGCGGCCCGTGGCGACGCATGGACACCGACGAGACGCAGGAGATAGATAGATGAGCATGAGCCAGAATCGGGGCAATGCCGTCGGAGCCGGTACACCGGCGCCGCTGGACGGCATGCGCAGCGCGGATCGTGCGGCATATCGGCGACGCGGCATCGCGATAACCGCCCTGGCGGCGCTCGGCCTCGCCGCCCTGGCGGTGGCCGGCACCCGGGCGGCGCTGGCCCCGCGCCTGAGCGCCCTCGAGGTGCAGGCCGCCGCGGCGCGTGCCGAGACGCGCGACGCGCTGAGCGGCATGGCCGTGCTCGAGCAGGAGATCGATCGACTCCGGACGGTGTCGAGATACTCCGCCGAGCACGACATCCCGGCCGATCTCGCGGACGTGATCTACACGGCGGCTCTGAGGGAGAACCTCGAGCCCCGTGTGGCCTTCCAGCTCGTCTCCCTCGAGTCCGGTTTCCGTCAGCGCGCGATCAGCCCGGTCGGCGCGGTCGGCTACGCGCAGGTGATGCCGGCCACTGCCGCCTGGCTGGAGCCCGGCATCACGGTCAACGACCTGTTCGATCGTGATACGAATCTGCGGCTCGGATTCCGCTATCTGCGGATGCTGGTCGATCAGTACGGCGACGCGCGGCTCGCCCTGCTCGCCTACAATCGCGGGCCTGGCGTCGTGAGCGCGATGATGGCGCGCGGCGAGGATCCGGCCAACGGATACGCGCGTCAGATTCTCGGGACGGAGTGAGCGCCCGAACCATGTCGCGCAACACAGAGCTGCTTTCCCGGATCGAATCCCACGACGCCGTCGTCGGGATCATCGGGCTCGGCTACGTGGGCCTTCCCCTCGGAGTCGCGTTCGCGGAGGCCGGGCTTCGCACCCTGGGATTCGACGTGCAGGGCGAGGTCGTGGCCGGGATCAACGAGGGCCGCTCGCACATCCTCGACATCTCGTCGGAGCGGCTGGCGGCGCTCACGGACTCGGGCGCCTTCGAGGCGACGCTCGACTTCGGGCGGCTCGCCGAAGCGGATGCCATCGTGATCTGCGTGCCCACGCCGCTGAGCAAGACGGACGACCCCGACATGTCGTACATCCTGGCGGCCAGCGAGTCGGTACGCGCCAACCTTCAGCCCGGCCAGCTCGTGGTTCTCGAGTCGACGACCTATCCCGGAACGACGCGCGAGATGGTTCAGCCGATGCTCGAGGAGACCGGGCTCGCCGCGGGCA
>Ga0299913_10005001_pt1 | contig 11250 bp, 13 predicted proteins | sample RVTome_9_FD_201360 | JGI IMG/M metagenome (GOLD analysis project Ga0299913, IMG submission 201360) | Soil microbial communities from uranium-contaminated site in the Upper Colorado River Basin, Wyoming, United States - RVT155D38 (version 2) ... | reverse complement strand
TAAACCGTCCCCTGTGTAAGTAAACACATCTACGGTAAATGGCAGCGGTCCGTTGCTTGCAAATACACTTAGTTCCAGTTGGACATCTGCGCTAACCAAGCTGGAGATATCGAACTCGATCACACCCCGTACCTCAAACGTAGGATCGTCAAGCATCTGAACCACGCCACCGTTGATCACACAATCTGGAACGCCATCCTTCGGACCCGGTACAGGACAGAACGGACCATCGCGGATATTGCCATCATCGGTAGGCGGTATCGCTACAGCGAGTTCTGTCGCTGTCGCAATGACCGCGGTGATTGAGCAACTCCGAACGATTCGTCCTAAGCGCATGGCACTGTCCCCTCTTTGACGTCGAAAAGCTCGGCAGCGCAGCCGTCCTTGCGTCCCTCGATGGTTACAGGGCTCGCAACAAGGCGAGGATCGACAAATCTTTGGATGTCGCCTTTTGGTCAGTAGCAGACATTGTAGCTCAACTTGGGCAACCGGCGGCATGCGCCCAGAACCGGTCACCTAGGCTTAGACCTTCTGTAAAATGAATGAGTAGTAGTGTTCACTCGGCTTTCCTGAAATAGTGTCTCGGCGCGACACCAAGGGCACAACGAAACATGTATGTAAATGCGCTCTGGCTCGCGTAGCCTACATCGAACGCCACCGTGGTGACCGACCTACCTTCTGCGAGATAGAGCACGGCTTGAAGGAGGCGGGCTTGTCGCCGCCACTGCCGGAAGGTCAGGTGCGTCTCCCTTAGGAAGATTCGCTCGATTGTGCGCGGGCTGGCACCCACCGCGCGCGACCAGTCGGCAAGAGAACGAGGATTCGTAGACTCTTCCAAGAGCGTCGTGACGATTTGCCGGACACGTCGGTCGTTCGGGGCCCTAAGGGCCAGGGGCTCAAAGGCTGTCGTCTGTATCTCATCCGCGATCAGGCTGTCCAGGGCACCACCACGAGGTCTTTCGGTCGAAGGTTCTGTAATGCGCGCCACGATCAGTTCCCTCAACAATGGCGAAACGCGCAGTACACCACACCGTCGGTCTGGCAGCGGCAGCGCATCCAGCCGGAAGTAGAGCGTCCGCATCGCTACCCGATTGCGCATGGTGATCGCGTGTGTGACCCCCGGAGCGACCCATACCGCCATGAGTGGCGGTACGATGAACACTCCTTCCTCAGTCCGCACCGTCATCGAACCCATTGCGGCATAGATCAGTTGGCCCACAGCATGGCTGTGCCGAGCGAGCTCGGTGCCGGCCTGATAGTCGATTGCGACGCCCAGCACCCTGGGCATGGCCGCACCTTCGAGCCCTGCCAGGGGGTCGAAGGTTCCGACGGGGTCGAGCACCGGCCGCTGTTCCATTACCCGTCACTCTCGTTCAGAGGGTTGGCAGATTTTCGATGATTTTCGACATTCTGTCGACAGTCATCAGCACTCTGCCGCCCTAAGGTGCCTCCCTCGGAGACGGCGATACGGAGAGCAAAAAATGATCGAGATCGATGCCAAGGGACTGAACATCACCTGGCCGGACGGCTTGGCCTTCACTTTCCACCCCATCTGGCTACGAGAGCGCAGTTTTGAGGCAAGCAACAAAGACCCTGCGACCGGGCACCGTCTGCAGGAAGTGGCGTTTCTGCCCCTCAACCTGACGGTCGAGGGCACAGAGCTATTGCCGGGCGAGCAAGTCGGCCTGCGTTTCAGTGACGGCCACAGCTGCTCCTTCCGACTCGATGATCTTCGCGGTTGCATCGAGCGACCGCTGCCAGACGATCTGGTCGGCGCCAAACAGCTCTGGGATGCCAAGCTCGATCCTCTGCCGTGGCACGACTACGGGGCCCTATCAGACGAGGCGGCCTTGCTGGCCCTGCTGGATGACTTAGGTCGTTTGGGGCTGGCGCTGGTGCGCGGCCTGCCGCGGCAGCACGACGCGCTGCAGCTGCTAACCGACCCGATCGGCCCAATTCGTCAGACCAACTGGGGCGGCGTCGCCGACGTAAAAAGCATCGCCAACGGCTACGACCTCAGCATGACCGATCGCGCGCTGGAGCCGCACGTCGACAATCCTTATCGATTGCCCGGGCCAGGTTACATCTTCCTGCACTGCCTTAAGAACAGCGTAGCCGGTGGTGAATCGCTCGCCATCGACGGGTTCAATGCAGCGAACCGATTGCAGATCGCGGCGCCCGACGCATTCCATGTGTTGAGCACGACGCCGGTGACGTTCCGCTACGCCGACCCGGATGCGATCCTGGAGCACTTTGGGCCCCTCATTGAGCTGCGATCGGATGGACAGCTACAGAGGGTGCGCTTTCACAACCGTTCGGATCAGGTGGCGGTCGCCGACTCCGACAGTCTCTCGCGCTACTACGCTGCGCGCCGCCTCTTCGCTGAACTCATCTGGTCGGACGAAATGATGCTGCAGTTTAAGCTACAGCCCGGCGAGGCCTACATCGTCGATAACTATCGCCTGCTGCACGGCCGCACTGCGATCGAGCTGGCGAGCGGCGACCGACACCTGCGCCAGTGCTATATGGACCGCGATATCGTCTCCAGTCGACAGAAGGTGCTGCGTCGTCGGCTAGCCCGATAGCCGATCCGGGCCCTCAGCGGGCTTCGATCGAGCGACCGCAATCATCATCGTGACTACGATGAATCTGGAACGGTTCTCCGTGAGCCGTGGGTTGAGGCTAGCCAGTTTGTTTCTGAGGCTAATAGCGTTTCCTTGTACGAGTTCGAAGCAGAGACTATAAAGATATACGCTCCCGGACAAGAAGTGGTCACGCTGTCCGCTGACGAAATGCTAGATGACTCGTCAAAGTCTGAGGGGGCTGAATATCCCTATGTCTGGCTCAACGAAATGCTGATGAAATGGGAAGACTACCGCACCGCGATCATCGCCGAACTCGCCGACTTTGAAACATCAGAAAGCAATTCGGCAAGTGATTTCGAATAGGTAACTGGACGATCGCTTATGGCCGATTGCAGTAGTAGGCAAGGGCATTTTCCCTGACCGGAACTGACCCCATAACTGACAGTCACATTCTGTGGCGTGAAACCTCAATCGTAAAAGCGAATGGCCGGAATGAGATTTCTTTTTGCACTCCTACTGGGCCTGTTTACCGGCTCGGTTTTGATTTTGGGTGCAGGAGAGATTCATAATGAGTGGTTATCGAAGGGTTCATGGCTTATTGGTCTATTTGCTGCGGGTTTCGTCGGTATGCTCGCAGCCCGACAGAGACCAATCGTCTACGCGCTTGTGCTTGGCGTGATTCCCGTATCGGCAATCTTTGTCACGCTTGCTGTTCGCAACGGCGATCCTGTGATTTGCATCCTGGCAACGAATCTCAAAACCATATTGGGAATCTTCCTACTGGTACTAGCCGGCTCGGCAACGGCACACTACTTCTAATCAAAGCGTGGTATCAGTGGCGGATAGTGCGGGATGTAAGCGAGCGACTGGTTTTGGCCCGGGAGTCGCCGCCCAAGGGATTCGGAGTAGAATGACGGCATCTGACCCAGTCCCGTCATACGGAGCCAAGCGACAGCAGGTCATATAGACTGTCCCGAGCAAAGACCGACAATGGCAAAATGGTGCCGCCGCGTTCGCGGTACCAAGATCTTCAGCGGAGTAAAAATGTGAAGAAGTTTTGTTTTGTCATGGTGTTTGTGCTGTTTTCCAACAGCAATTCTTCACCAGCCGCTACCCTTGATGACAAGCTCGATGAATTCAGGCAATTCCTAGAGGCATATCAACGCGAGAAGCTCATTCTCAGCTTTTCGGTCGCTCTGGTGAAAGACGGCGAGATAGTGCTTTCGGAAGGCATCGGCTGGCAGGATCACGATGCCGAGGAGCGCACGACAGCCCAAACGTCCTATCTGGTTGCATCGATTACGAAAACGTTTACTGCCGCAACTCTGCTAGCCATGGAATCCGACGGACACATCGATCTCGACGACGATTTCACAAAATTAAGCGATTGGGATGAGCGTTGTGCCTGGTTGACCAGTAGCGGAATCATCTTCGGCGGCGGCACGCTCGATGACGGTACGGTCGTGGAGCCGCCACGCTGTGAAGGACCGATCAGCCTGCGGCACGTCCTACAACATCGTGTACAGGGCGAACCTGGATCGACGTTCCTGTATAACCCGATCGTTTTCGGGCGCCTGTCAAATTGGGTGGAGGAGAACACAGACCGGACGTGGCGCGAATGGATGTACGAGTATGTTATCGGACCCGCCGAGCTCGACTCCGTGGCCGCGGGCTGGCGAGATCCTGTCAAAGGAGTTGCACTGACGAATCTGGCGCCGCCATTTCGTCACGCACCGGAGCAAGATGACGGCCTGGCTCCTTCAGTCTTACCAAATCCGGAACTCAATGCCAGCTCCGGTATAATCGCAAGCGCTCTGGACCTGGCGAAATACTCCATCGCGCTCGATCAAGGTAAGATCCTGCCGACTACGCTGCTTGAGCGGATGTGGACACCGCCGTCGGGGCCTGACGGCAAGCCGGCACCTTACGCGTACGGCTGGTATGTACAAGAATGGCAAGGCCACAAGCTTGTGTGGCATGCGGGCTGGTGGCCGGATGCCTATGCAGGCTTGCTGTTGAAGGCGCCGGATGATGGTTGGGCGCTGATTATGCTTGGCAACACGGACGGCATCCGCTGGGGCAACCCCCTGCACAAAGCGGAGGTGGAGAAATCTCCGCTTGCAGCCAAGTTTCTCAACCTATTCGTTGCGAATTGAAGGAAATTCTCACGATCGCACCTTGAACGGCCGCAACCGGCCCACAAGCGGCCACTCAATCCAACTAGTGCGGCTCCCATTTGAGAGCTGTCGCAACCCAAATGCCGCCGCGATACTCCAATACACCTGCGGCAATCACTTCGCCGTCAGATAGGCGGACTACTGCCCCGTCAACCAGTTGAATACCGCGATCAATAATGAACTGCATCGTTCCGTCCGTAGTTAGTAGAACAGAGCCATCGCTATCTCTGTTATTAAAATCGACCGGAATTGTATAGTTGACGATAATGTTGACCTCCTGATTTTATAGCGCACCAATAGGCAAGCGACCGTAGCCGCGCCTCAGCGCGCGCCCGTGCCTTGGTTGGCGTACTCGTCGTGGCGACGCCACCACGCCTGGAGGAACTCGAGCCCGTCCTCGTTCCTGCCCCACGGGGCGAGGTCGAGGAACTGGTAGGTCCCCATCAAGGCCTCGACGCCACGGGCATAGGTGGAGTAGGTGTGGTGGACAGCCCCGTCCTGGAGCGCGAAGACGCTCATACCCTCCTTCTGCGGCTCGGGCTCGTCGACCTGCCGGAAGTTGTAGTCGGCGCCGTTTCTCCGCTGCTCCTCGGTGAAGGCGGCACCGAAGTCGTAGTTGAAGTCGCTCCCGAGCGACGAAACCCACGGGAATCGCCAGCCCATTTGTCGCTTGTAGTCCTGGAGTTCCTGCAACGGGGCGATCGACGCACAAACGAAGGTGATGTCCCGGCCGTTCAAGTGAGGGATGACACCGTCGAAGTGATCGGCGACCAAGGAGCATCCGGTGCATCCACGGCGCTCGTCGGTGAGCCGGAATCCGTAGCCGAACATGAAGTGATACACGAGGAGCTGCGAGCGCCCTCCGAAGAGGTCCGTCAGCGAGGCGTTCCCTTCGTCGGTTTCGAATCGATACTCCTTGTCGACCCGGACCCACGGCAATTCCTGCCGCCGCCGCGCCAGCTCGTCGCTGAGCCGCGTTAGTTCCTTCTCAGCCTTCAGTAGCTCGAGCCGCGCTGCGAGCCACTCTTCACGTGTTCCGGTTTTATGGTTAGTCATCGTTTCTCTCCTTTCGGAAGCACGGCGCGGCCCTTTCCGCTCGCTCCGCCGCCGCAATTGAACAGGTTTGGTCTATCGAACTCGCGCCCGACCGAGCGCCATCCAGCAGCCTCCAACTCGACGAGCGACGAGTGCAGCGAACGGCCGGTTTACCAGGTGAACCCGTCAGTCGGCCAGGAAAATTGGCACGGTCCGTTTTGGGTCAACTGCGACATGTCGACAGATGATCGTTCCACCGATGCTCAACGGGACTTCAGGTCAAGCGCCAGGAACTTCGTCCCCGGAATGGGATTGAAGACATAAGGGTCGATCGCTGTAAAGCCAAGTGATTCGTACAACTTCTGTGCCGAGGCCATGGTCGGAAGCGTGTCCAGGCAGATTCGTGAATAGCCAGCCTCTCGGGCCTCCTCGCAGATGCATTGCGCAAGTCGGCGCCCTAATTGTTCGCCACGCGCCTGGGGTCGCACGTATAGACGCTTCATTTCGCAAGTACCCTGGTCGAGGGGACGAAGAGCGACGCAACCCACCGCCTGTGTGCCGTTCCATGCAAGTAAGAGCCGGCCACAAGGTGCTGCGTATTTTCCTGGCAGCGCAGCCATCTCAGCTTCAAAATTCTGGAAGTCGAGGTCAATGCCCAAACCATTTGCGTACTCGCGGAAAAGGCTACGCACCTCGGAGAGGTCGCGCGCAAGATCGGCCGGGCGAATGTCTACCATCGTTCGTTGCAGCTAGGCACGTTGCGGCACCAGTATGCCCGCTTTGGAGAAGATACCACGTCTGCTTTGGATCGGTTCCGCCCAGAAAAACCACGGCCTACTACCGAAAGCAGTCGATCCGCAATAGCCAACCTAGCTACTCCGGCAGATTCGAACGAATTAGGTCCGCGGTTTCAGTAAGTTGCTTGGCAGAAACTTGAACTCGCTTTCGACGCTGTGCATCTCCGCTTGGATCGTGTGATGTACCCCTTTGACGTCCGGCGCTATCGAATGTTGCGAGTTGAGGCGGGCCTACACCCCAATCACTCCCCTTCTGCCGGGGCACGACATGGAAATGGAAGTGCGGTGTTTCTTGTCCACTAAAGACCCCGTTGTTTTGAAACGTAAGTATTCCGAGGGGCCGATAAGTCTTAACGAGTGCCTCTGCGACTCTCTTAGCCGAGACCATTATTGCCCCGCATTCTTGGTCAGAAAGATCGAGCAGCGTCGCGACATGCCGACGTGTGATAACGCAACACTGGCCAACTTCGAATTGCCACGGATTGATCACGGTGAGTGTAGATCCGCTTTCATCTATGATCGCCCATCTTTCTTCGCGGCCTGCCACCCCTTCACAAAGGTCGCACGGATCTCTTATGGGAAGTTCGATCAATTGCCCTCTCCGATTCAGCTGGCAGGTCGACGCAAAAACGCTTGTAGAGTCGCCTTTAGGTCAATAGCGGAAGCCTACCAGAACCGCTGCATGAGGTAGCAGCCGGCCAGGCCAGTAACGGCCGTTGGCCCGCTACGTACGTGGAAATATCAACGCAAAGCCCCATACAGCGCCCATAATCGAGGTCAAGACGATTCCACCCACACCCCACTGGAAGTGTACTGAGCCAAAGACAACTGCTTGCGCGAGAACCGGAAATACGGCGCTGCCTTTCTCGCCACCCATCAAGCAAGAGAAGCGATCAACCAGAAATCCTCGATAAACAATTTCCTCGGGTACGGCTGCGGCAACTGGTAGGACCAACGCCATAGCAATAGCGCTCATAAGATTGCCTCGGATAAAGTCATATCGAGACAGATCAGGCTCCGGCAAATCGATCAATGCCGCAAGGAGAAAGGAGGCTGCTGCCTGTGCAACGATGAAAGCGACCATTATCCCCATCGCCCAAAAAGGCACGGTCCACCAACGGTTCGGCCGCCTGAAGCCCAGGTCAGCCAGAGAGCGGCCTCGGCGCAAAGTCACCCAAATCGCAAAACCTGCACCGACCAAAACGGCTACTACACCGCGCGCTTCGTCTCCCCAAGGCAAGACGTCTGCTGAAGCGAGCTCAATCGTGTATGCAACAGCCGAGACGAGTACAACGAGCAGAATGTCCAACAATGCAGCGCGACGCGGAGAATTTCTCGAATTCGTCATGATTCAAGAACTCGGCGACTCCCGGGTCAAAAGCAGAGGCTGCAAGGTCTCCCCACGAAGTCTCTCATTCTTGAGGTGCAGCGGGATCCACGAGCATCGGCCCCGTAGAAATTCCCATCGGGCCCCGGGGCATGGTCAGCTGCAGTGACTGGCCATTCCGCAATATCTCAACCGTAACCGGTTCTCCGCGCTCTCCCGAACTTCGCAGATTAACGAGCTGCTGGGTCGAGTACACTTTCTCGCCGCCATAGCGAACGACTACGTCGCCACTCTGGAAACCCGCCTTCTGGGCCGGCGATGTTTCGATTATTGACCCCACTGCTATACGGTTCGGAAATCCGCTTGCAAACAAATACCGGTCGTACAACTCATCACCCACCGCGTTGCGAATTACCGTCGCACCTGTCGACAGATCCTGTGATTCCTGAACGTAGCGCGGTGTATTGATCCAGCCCTCTCGTCTGGCACGGTCGTCCAGTTCGATCTGGCCCATCCGGGCTTCAGCCTCAAGCGTTCTTATGGACTCCAGTTGCTGACGAGTAAATCCTGCCGCCGCAAGGCGCTCTTCCGTTGTTTGTGCGATTGTGTCACCCAACTCTTGTCGAGGGGCACCACCGTCTTCTTGGAAAGCCTCTTCCACGCGAACCCTGAGGTTGTGTTTCAGGTCCAGTACCTCCGATTTCAGCTGTTCAAGCTGTTCGGTGAGAACGCCGCGCTCATTTATCTCATCGCTCACGACTTGAGCCAGGGACTCGACCACTTCTGCGAGATGTTCGGAATCGGGCTCTCTCGACGGTTCTCGTCGCAATTGCCGAATGGACGACTTTGCCGAGATTTCGGCGGAACTGCCAGGGAACGGTGCATCCTCCGACCAAGTCGATACACCGAGTGCGCCAATGAGCACTCCTGCGACCACGGCAAGGACAAGAAACAATGCCTGTCGGTACATAACGACCCCCAACAATTCGAATTGTAGCCTTCGAGAAGAAGCGATCGGCTAGTTTGGGTGTCCGGTTTTGGTCAGCTCTTACTCGGAAATTCTAGCGCTTACTTCCCCTTTCGGCCAATAACGACCCTATGCCGGGTCGTGATGAACGGCTTCGATCGTGTGGCCATCCGGATCGTATACGAATGCAGCGTACCAGTTTGGCGCATATCGACTGCGTATCCCCGGTTCACCCTTGCTCTGCGCGCCAGCCTTCAACGCTTCGCGATAAAAGGAATCGACGGCACGTCGCGAATCGGCGCCAAACGCCACGTGCAGGCGGCCGTTAACCGGGGAGCCTTCACCCAGCCAGAACTGCGGCACGCCGTTTCGCCCAAATCCCGCTCCGGCAGTCCCATCTTGCCGTTCTATCTCCATGACAAGTTGAATATCGAGCGGGGCGAGGCACGCGACGTAAAAGTCGCGACTTTTTCGGTAGTCCTGCACCAAGATCAATGTGATCGAGCATTCAGTGATCGCCAACTAGAAAGTTGAACTGACGGCTGCATTGGGGAGGCTTGCATCCAAAGGATCGAGGCCATTGTAACCTGTGGCAATCTCACCAATTCCGGACCAGTTTCCGTTCCGGATTTGCCTCTCGAAATCCTGAGGTGAAGGTTCGTCATCCAGTGTGCCGCCGAAAAATCTCCCTCCTATCCGCGGAAATGCGAGAAAGCGGTTTGGCGCACGCTCTCGTAAGTGTTCTATGTTCGCCGGCGTGTCGTGCAACAGACCCAATACGATGTTGTGATCATTCATTTGAGCCATCGTTTGCTCAATGAGTTCGCCCTGACTCTTGACGCTACCAATCCGTTCTGCGTAGGTTGGATGCGGCGGCATCGGCAATTGATCGTCTGGATAGACGTGCAAATGCACGTCGATAATTGGGAATCGGCCCTCACCAATCACTGAGGTCGGAAAGATCGCTAGTATCAGGATCAAGCAAGCGGCGCGCACTTATATCTCCGTTTGATGGATTATTCGAAGCAATCGATCCCAGACCTACGAACGTCGGCTACGGGTCAGCAGCGGAAGCTTATCAGAACTGCGGCATTAGGCGGCAACCGGCCAAAGGCAGGCCTTTGCTACTAATCGGTTCCGAGTAACTCGTCCAATAGCGCAACCAACTCGTCACGACTGTAAGAATAGGGCTGGTCTTCATTCAGTTGCAGTATTCTCTGCATCGCTACGCGAATTGTCACTGCGGCTTGTTCTGCATTTGGCGTCACCATGTAGCGCCTCTTTGGTGCGTCACTGGACATCAGGTGTAGCACCGCCTGTGCTACTTCGAGCGGGTCCTTCATTGATTCATTGCTTGCTGCAAATTCAGTCAGGGTTTTCCGTGTCTCGTCGTCGATGACGAGGCCATCTTCACCTTCGACTGTCAACGCCTCCGCGACATATTTGTCACGGATCTTCGATTTGTAGGCGCCCGGTTCCACAATGCCGACATGCACGGCAGTACTCGCTAACTCCATCGCAAGAGAATCTGTGTAACCTTCGACCGCGAACTTACTTGCTGCATAGCCGCCGTCACTGTCATTTGGAATAAAGCCGTTGATCGACCCGATGATTGCTGTCCGACCGTTACTTTCCAGCAACATCGGCAGGAATGCTTGATTAATACGAAACGGTCCGAAGACATTAATGTCGAATGTAAATCTAATATCCGATTCCTGCCCGGACAGCAGCGGAGAATAACGCGCCACACCGGCGTTATTGACAACGCCCCAAAGGCCCCGGCCTTGTTTTTCGACAAAATCAACAGCCGCATCAATATCTTCGTCAACGGTAACGTCGAGTCGAACCGCGCTCACGTTTTCCATCGCATCGAGCATTTGCAGATCCTCCGCTTTTCTGGCGCCTGCATAAACGTAGAACCCATTGCGCGACAGAGTTTCGGCTATTCGAAAGCCAATTCCCGAGCTGGCTCCTGTGACTAAAACAGCTTTCGCATTCGAAACTTCCTCAGCAAATACTCCCCGACCACTTACCATTAAGACCAGTGCAAGCACACTGAAAAGTGTTTTTCTTGTCATCATCGTATGCTCCGAATTTAGTACGTCGCGAGAATAAGCGACAGCTCTGGGTCAGTGGCAGAAATTGTAGCGCAAATTGCGCAACCGGCGGCTCTCGGCCACTACCGGACGAACCGCGGAAGGGTCTTTTTGACCGTCCAACCGCAGACAGATGGCCATGGATTGCGGCTCATCCCACTTCGACTGAACTTGCCCAATCATGATAATCGACGCTTGTGCTAAATTTCGTGGAGTGCTCAACTCACATGCTGCTTCCTTCCCAAATTGACCTCGTATCGCCGAGA